>Ga0209355_1000177_pt1 | contig 38566 bp, 40 predicted proteins | sample LauGreSBDMM110SN_3_FD_187563 | JGI IMG/M metagenome (GOLD analysis project Ga0209355, IMG submission 187563) | Freshwater lake microbial communities from Lake Michigan, USA - Sp13.BD.MM110.SN (SPAdes) (version 2) | ecosystem: Environmental > Aquatic > Freshwater > Lake | place: Lake Michigan... | reverse complement strand
TACAATTCAGCCCGTGCCGCTTTAGCTCAGTTGGTAGAGCAACCGCCTTGTAAGCGGTAGGTCGTCAGTTCGAATCCGACAAGCGGCACCACTTTGAAAATCCAGCCTTTTGGTTGGTTTTTTTTCGTCTGTCACATCTTCAACGTGGATTTTGAAGTATTTTGAGGCGAATTTTCTCGACGCTGTGACCATGGCTTTTGAGATGTGCCTGAAGCGCGGGCAGCATTTGGCGCAGTTTGGCCGCCGCCGAATTGGAATTGACCAGCAAGCACCACTCTGTGCCGTCGATGGGCCCTGCTTGGATGGCATTTCTCAAGGGGCCAGGAATGAGGCTTTGTAAAGAGTGGAGACGGAGGCTGGATTCCCGGGTGAGCTCCGTCAATCGCGCCAAACTGGGCGATTCTTGCGCCGCTTCCATGAGGGTGAGGGCCTGCTTGATTTTTGCCATCCCTGCATTATGCGAGAGCCCTGATCATCTGCGGGAAAATTCGGCCATCTGCCTGCGCTCAGCAGTTAAAATGTTGCGTTCACTTGTGCCTTGTGCGCATGTACTTTTGAATCCACTTTAAGACAGGATTTGCGGGCTGTTCTTTGCATTTTTGGCAAAAGCAGACTCGGATCAACATGGCGATCAATTTTCTGACCCAAATTTTCGGCAGTCGCAACGACCGCATGATCAAGCAATACCGCAAAACTGTGGTGCTTATCAATGCGCTTGAAGCCCAATACGAAGCCCTCAGCGACGAACAATTGCTCGCTAAAACGGATGAGTTTCGAGCTCGCGTTGCGCAAGGTGAAACCTTGGACAACATTTTGCCAGAAGCTTTTGCAGTTGTTCGTGAAGGCTCCAAGCGCGTCATGAAGATGCGTCACTTCGATGTGCAAATGTTGGGTGGTATTTCTCTTCACAAGGGCAAAATTTCTGAAATGGGCACCGGCGAGGGTAAAACCCTGACGGCCACACTGGCCGTGTATTTGAATGCCTTGCCCAACAAAGGCGTGCATGTGGTCACTGTCAATGACTACTTGGCCAGTCGCGATGCTCAGTGGATGGGTAAGCTCTACAACTTCCTTGGCATGAGCGTGGGCATTAACTTGTCCCAACTCTCCCGCGAAGACAAGCAGGCGGCCTACAACTCAGACATCACCTACGGCACCAACAACGAATTTGGTTTTGACTATCTGCGCGACAACATGGTCTACGAAGGGAAAGATCGCGTACAGCGCGGTCTCAACTTCGCCATCGTTGACGAGGTCGACTCCATTTTGATTGACGAGGCGCGCACGCCGCTCATCATCAGTGGCCAAGCCGACGATCACACAGCGCAATACCAAGCCCTCAACCAAGTGGTGCCCATGCTGACACGCCAAGAAGGCGAAGCAGATCCACGCACCGGCGAAGGCATCATCAAGCCTGGCGATTTCACAGTAGATGAGAAGTCACACCAAGTATTCTTGACTGAACAGGGTCATGAAAAAGCCGAAAGTATTTTGGCCAGCGCTGGGCTCATCCCTCAAGGCGCAAGTCTTTATGACCCCGCCAACATTGCGCTCATGCACCATCTCACGGCAGCCTTGCGGGCCAACCACATCTATCACCGCGATCAGCACTATGTGGTGCAAGAAGGTGAAATTGTCATCGTTGACGAATTCACAGGGCGTCTCATGACAGGTCGCCGCTGGAGCGATGGCTTGCACCAAGCGGTAGAAGCCAAAGAAGGCGTTGCCATTCAGGCTGAAAACCAAACCATGGCCTCCATCACCTTCCAAAATTATTTCCGTTTGTACGGTAAGTTGGGGGGTATGACCGGCACGGCCGACACCGAGGCCTACGAGTTCCAAGAAATCTATGGTTTGGAAACAATGGTCATTCCGCCCAACCGCGTCAGCCGCCGTGAAGACCAACTTGATCGCGTTTACAAATCGGCGCCAGAAAAATACAACGCCGCCATAGCCGACATTCGAGAGTGTTTCGAGCGAGGCCAGCCTGTGTTGGTAGGCACCACCTCCATTGAAAACTCAGAGCTCATTTCAGAGTTGCTCACCAAAGCCCAGTTGCCGCATCAGGTGCTCAATGCCAAGCAACATGCACGAGAGGCCGACATCATTGCGCAAGCAGGACGCCCTGGCATGATCACCATTGCTACCAACATGGCTGGCCGCGGCACTGACATTGTGTTGGGTGGCAACATTGAAAAAGACATTCAAGGCATTGAGCTTGATGAAAGTTTGAGCCAAGAACAGCGTCAATCTCAAGTTGCTGCCAAGCGCACCGAATGGCTTACTGTGCACGAGCAGGTCAAGTCTTTGGGAGGCCTTCGCATCATTGCCACCGAGCGACATGAGTCTCGCCGCATTGACAATCAATTGCGCGGCCGCTCGGGCCGTCAGGGTGACCCTGGCTCTTCGCGTTTTTACTTGAGCTTGGACGATCCTCTCATGCGCATTTTCGCGGGCGATCGCGTGCGTGCCATCATGGACCGACTCAAAATGCCAGAAGGTGAAGCCATTGAGGCGGGCATGGTGACGCGAAGCATTGAAAGTGCGCAACGCAAAGTAGAAGCTCGCAACTTTGACACGCGCAAACAATTGCTTGAATACGATGACGTGTCCAACGATCAGCGCAAGGTCATTTACCAGCAACGCAACGACATCCTAGATGCCACCGAACTAGATGAGCAAATAAAGTCCTTGCGCGAAGGCAGTTTCACGGACTTGGTGCGCCAGTATGTGCCCGAAGAAACTGTAGAAGAGCAGTGGGACTTGGTTGGCTTAGAGCGAGTGCTTCAAGACGAATGGCAAATTGAATTGCCGCTTCGTGAAAAAGTAGCGGCCGCCACGGCCATCACCGACGAAGAAATTTTGGAAACGGTTTTGGCTGCAGCCAACAATGCCTTCAACGTCAAGCTAGAGGCGGTGGGTGTTGAAAATTTTGTGCCCTTTGAGCGTGTCGTTTTGTTACAAAGCATCGACACCCAATGGCGTGAACACCTGAGTTCTTTGGATTATTTGCGCCAAGGCATTCATTTGCGTGGCTATGCGCAAAAGCAACCTAAGCAAGAATACAAACGCGAAGCTTTTGAACTCTTTGGTCAATTGCTCGACTCCGTTAAAAACGAAGTCACACGCGTTTTGATGAACGTCAAAATTGAATCGAGTGAGCAAATTGGCGAAGCGGCGCAAGTCTTGGAAGAGCGTGCTGAAAATATCAGCAACGTCACTTACACCGCGCCAGATGAGCAAGGCCAGCAACAATCGCAGCCTGAATTTCAAGGCAAACTGCTAGCGCCCGTGGGTCGCAACGAAGCTTGCCCTTGCGGCAGCGGTAAGAAATACAAGTTTTGCCACGGTAAATTGGCATAAGAGGTTTTCATGACAGTGAATCTTCAAGCCCCCAACCCCGGCCATGTCTTGGCTGTTCCGGGTGTTTGCTTAGGCATTGCAGAAGCAGGCGTTCGCAAGGTGGGGCGCAAAGACCTCACTGTCATTTTGTTGGATGAGGGCAGCGCTGTATCGGGTGTCTTTACGCAAAACCGCTTTTGTGCCGCGCCTGTGCAAGTTTGCCGTGACCACTTGAAGCAAGTGAATCCTTCACAAAACGACACGCAGATTCGAGCTTTGATCATCAACACGGGCAACGCCAATGCGGGCACCGGTGCCAAAGGCTTGGCCGACGCGCGTGCTACTTCGGAAGCACTGGCTGCAATTCTCAAAATCAAGCCCCAACAAGTCTTGCCTTTCTCGACGGGCGTCATCATGGAAAATTTGCCTGTCGATCGCATTGTGGCGGGCATGCCTGCTGCCATTGCCGATGCGCAAGCAAAGCACTGGGCCAAGGCGGCTGAAGGCATCATGACCACCGACACCGTGCCCAAGGCTTTCAGCGCGCAAGTGGTGCTGTCTGGTCAGACGGTCACCATCACTGGCATTAGCAAAGGTGCCGGCATGATTCGCCCCAACATGGCCACCATGCTGGGTTTTTTGGCCACCGATGCCAACATCGATCCTGCCTTGTTGCCAGCCTTGGCCACTGACTTGGCCAATGCATCCTTCAATCGCATCACCATTGATGGCGACACCTCGACCAACGATTCCTTCATCGTGATGGCCACGCGCAAAGCGGCGCACCCCGTCATTTCTACTTGGGATACGGCTGACGGCAAAGCCCTGCGCACTGCGCTGATGTCTGTGGCCCAAAAGTTGGCGCACGCCATTGTGCGAGACGGTGAGGGCGCTACCAAGTTCATCACCGTGCGTGTGGAAGGTGGCAAAACTTCTGAAGAGTGTCTTTTGGCCGCTTACGCCATTGCTCATTCGCCTTTGGTCAAAACAGCCTTCTTTGCCAGCGACCCCAACTTAGGCCGCATCTTGGCTGCGGTTGGTTACGCAGGCATTCACGATCTTGATCAGGACCTGATTGGTCTGTACCTTGACGATGTTTGCGTGGTGCAAAACGGGGGACGAAACCCAGCCTACCAAGAAGCCGATGGCCAACGTGTCATGAAGCAAAGTGAAATCACCATCAAAGTGCTTCTCGGACGCGGCGAAGCAGTCGACACGGTTTGGACCTGCGATTTAAGCCACGACTATGTTTCCATTAATGCAGACTACCGATCATGAGCGACGCCATTGAAAAACTTTTAGAACGCGCTGTGCTCATGATGGAGCGCATTGAGCGCGTATTGCCGCAGCCTTTAAGTGAGCCCGATTGGACTGAAGCCATTGCGTGGCGCTATCGCAAGCGCGCCTCTGGCCATGGTGTCTTAGAAGCTGTGCGCCATGTGTCAGACATGAACCTGGCTGACTTGCAGGAAATTGATGGACAGAAAGAAAAGTTGCATCAAAACACTTTGCAATTTGTACAAGGCTTGCCTGCCAACAATGTGCTCCTAACGGGTTCACGTGGTACCGGCAAATCTTCCTTGATCAAGGCTTGTTTGAATGCCTTTGCGTCACAAGGTTTGCGCCTCATTGAAGTCGACAAAGAAGATCTGACCGATTTGCCCGACATTGTTGATGTGGTTGCTGGTAGGCCAGAAAAGTTCATCATCTTTTGCGATGACCTGAGCTTTGAAGATGGCGAAGGTGGCTACAAAGCTTTGAAATCCATTCTCGATGGCTCTGTGGCGGCATCCACACCCAATGTGCTCATCTACGCCACCAGCAACCGACGCCATTTGTTGCCCGAGCACATGAAGGACAACCTGACCTACACCCACACCGAAGACGGTGAGGTGCATCCGGGTGAAGTCATTGAAGAAAAAATTTCTTTGTCAGAGCGCTTTGGTTTGTGGATCAGCTTTTACCCCTTCTCGCAAGACGAATACCTCACCATCGTGGCGCAATGGTTGCGGTCTTTGGGTGCCAGCGAAGCTGTCATTCAAGCCTGCGGACCTGAAGCCCTGGTCTGGGCCCTTGAACGTGGTTCGCGCAGTGGCCGAGTGGCCTATCAGTTTGCGCGCGATTGTGTGGGCCGCATGGGGCAGGGCGCTTCGACTCAGCGATCTTTATGAGTGCGGCCTCCGCGCAAGGCCAGTCTTTGCTGGTGGCGGATGCGCATCTTCAACGCGACGGTGGACAAAATCGCAAGACAGTCGATGTGGCGGTTGGCATTTTGATCAATGCGCAAAATCAATTCTTGCTCACCTCAAGACCGCCAGGCAAAGTGTACGAAGCTTACTGGGAGTTTCCGGGTGGCAAGCTAGAGGCCCATGAAACCGTAGAACAAGCTTTAACGCGAGAACTTGAAGAAGAGCTTGGTTTGAAGATTGATGACGTGCAAATTTGGCGACAACAGTTGGTGGACTATCCGCATGCTTTGGTCAGGCTGAACTTTTGCAAGGTTCGCAGTTGGCAAGGCAACTTGGAAATGCGAGAAGGCCAACAGTTTGCTTGGCAAAGCTTGCCTGTTCAAGTGCTGCCTGTATTGCCTGGCACCGTGCCTGTTCTAACTTGGTTGGCCGAAGAAAGTGGCTTTGTGGGTGACACGCATCAGGCTGCAAGCTAAGCCCTTGCTACTGCAACTTAGGGTCGCCAAAATTTTCTTGATCGGGGGGCGTGTCTTCAGGCACTCTGAAGCTCTCATTGGCCCAAGCACCCAGGTCAATGCCTTTGCACCGTGCGCTGCAAAAGGGGCGGTAGATATTTTGTGAGCTGAAAAGGCTAGGGCCGCTACAGGTAGGGCACTTTACTTGTTTGGGTTTGGCAGATGGCTCGCTCATCGGTCTCTCGCCAATTATGATTTCGCATGCGCTTTAAGCGCAAAGCGTCATTTCAAAGGGAGTGTCTTCTTTGTTGTTAATCAATTTGCCATCGGCTTGTTGTTGCATTAGACGAATGACGACCAGCAATCTGTTGCAGCTGATCTCGGGTGTGAGGTTCAAACTGTCGTCAATTCGCAAGCGGAGCAATTGAAAATTTCGGCCTTGCGGTAAATTTTGTTGAAGCTGCCCCCCCGTTGCCATGACCTTTTGAGTGCTGCCAGATTCGCGCATCATTTTAAGAATGAGTTGAATCGCATTGGCCAAAGGTGAAAAGTGTTGCGACCATTCGAACAAATTAGCCTGCCTGTCAGCGGGAGCATGGTGCTGCCATGCGTGGTAAGCAGGTAAGTCAAATTCGCAGGTTCCGCCTGGAATGGCGGTACGGCTTCGAATGCTATTGAGGAATTCACTTTCACCCAAAGAACTGCCCATTTTTCCAACCATGCTGTTGAGGGATGCGAAGCGTTGTTCGAGTTGTTCAATGACCTGATCAAGGGCCTGCTCTGAAATCGAGGGGTTTCCGCGGTAGCTATTGAGTTGCTGCTTGTGCCGTTCAATGTCTTTGAGAATATCTGATTTCAATTCAGACCGAGAGCCTACTTCCATGATTTCAAAAATAGTGGTGAGTGCGTAATGGTGGTCAAGTGGCTCGGAACGCTGACTCAATTGGTTAAAGCGTGCAAACAAATGCTGCAGACGCAAATAGGTCCGAGTTCGTTCGTTGAGGGGGTATTCGTAAAGTATCACGCTGCGTCTTTCTGTGCCAAGATCATAGCCCGAAGCGGGCCATCATTTCATGGACCAGTTGTTTCAAATGGGCTAAATCGATGCCTTCATTGAAAATGACAACATCGGCGCTGTCCAATCGCTGTTGCCGACTGGCTTGCTGAGAAATGATCCGCTCAATTTCAGCCCGCCCCAACTGATTTCTGCTCATAACCCTCTGAATTTGAGTTTCTAACTCACAGTCGACCACGCAAACCCAGTCAACTTGGCGCCGCCAGCGTTCGCCAGACTCTACCAACAAGGGCACGTCATAGACCAAATAGGCATGCCCAGCTGAAATGGCGGTATTGCTTTCTTCTTGAAGGACTTGCCCAACCAGTGGGTGAATGATGGCTTCGAGTCGGCGCTTGCTTTGGGGGTCTGAAAAGACCAGTGCGCGCATGGCTGCTCGGTCCATTGAGCCATCGGGGGCAATCAGTTGTTCGCCAAATTCAGCCAAGATAGCAGGAATGGCGCGCCCTCCAGGCAGGGTGAGAGATCTGGAAATGGCATCTGCGTCCATGACGGCGGCGCCCGCGCTGGCCATGATGCTGGCTACCGTGCTTTTGCCGCTGCCAATGCCGCCCGTCAGGCCCAGTCGAATTGGCTTGCTGCTCAAAGGGTCAAGCCCCCATGGAAATGCCTAAAAAGAAACATGCGAATCCAGAAAAGGCTAAAAAAGGTCCAAATGCGAAGTGCCCATTGTGACCCAGTTGCCCCCGCATTTTTTGGATGACCCCAAAAATCAGCCCAGAAACAGAAGCCAACAAGAGCAAAGGCAAGAGGCTCCAAACGCCAACCCATGCCCCAAGCCCGCTCAGCAGTTTGAGATCGCCCTGCCCCATACCCTCTTTGCCCGCAATTCGCTCAAAGCCCCAACTGACCAGCCATAGGAGGCCATAGCCCAGGACCGCACCGGAGAGTGAATGCATGAGCGGGGTGGGGGTCAGCAACATGGCGCTGCCAATGAGGCCCACCCACAGCAAGGCTTGAGTGAGAACGTCTGGGAGAAGGAACGTTTCGGCATCAATCACAGCCAAGGCCAAAAGCGTAGCGCAGAAGAAACCCCCTAACAGGGCAGAAAAGCCAAAACCGAACTTCAGAAGAGACATGCAAAACAACACAGCCGTGAGGATCTCGACCAAGGGGTAGCGAACAGATATGGTCTCATTGCAATGTTTGCAACGCCCCAAGCGCCAACAAAAAGACAATACGGGAATGAGCTCGTACCAGCGGAGAGTTTGAAGACAGTGTGGGCAGTGAGATCGAGGCGTGAGCAAATTGAAACCACCGGAGTCACTTTCGTCAGCCTTCAAAATCATGAGTGGCAAACGGTGAATGAGCACATTGACAAAACTGCCAATGACAAGGCCCATGGCAGCCATCCACGTGATTTGCGCCAAACTGACTTCTGCAAAATGGGGCAACACCCAGCCCATGGTGCCAGGGGACAACCACAATTGAGGCCATGCAGTGGGGTTGTTCAAAAGACTTGTCCCAGGTTGAAGATGGGCATGTACAAGGCCAACAAAATGCCGCCGATGATTGTGCCTAGCACCACCATGATGACTGGCTCGAGGAGCGTCGACAAATTGCCAATTTGTTGATTCACATCGGACTCCATAAGTTTGGCGGCACGTTCAAGCATGGCATCAAGTAATCCTGTTTCTTCTCCAATGGCGCACATCTGAATGGTCATGGCAGAGAATAGGTTGGATTTTGACATGGCCTTGCTCAAACTGTGCCCCTCCTGAATACCTTGTGTCATTTCAAGCGTGACATTTGCCAGCTTGGGGGAGGCACTTGCGGCAGAAGCGGGTGTCAGTGCTTCAGCCAAAGGAATGCCTGCCTGAAGCATAGCTGATAAAGTTTGCGCCCATTTGACGATCATGGCGGTTTGCACAAGGGGTCCGACAACCGGGATGTAAAAGATCATTTTCTCGAAAATAATTTGGAACTTCAAGGATCTTTGATGTGTCCAATGTAGCAAGGCGATGAGTGCAAACAATGCCCCAGAAAGCGCACCAGCCCATTGACCCACCCAAAAACTCATGTTGATCAATTGTTGTGTTGCCCATGGCAATGATGCGCCCATGCTTTTGAAGACATCTTCAAAGACAGGTACCACCCACATCAAGATCACCACCAACACCATGACTGCGATGACCAAGATACTTGCTGGATAAATGAGCGCATTTTTGAGTTTGGCTTTCAAGGCGTCATGAGCCTCTAGGGTGTCTGCCAAGCGGTTCAGAATTTTGTCTAAGATGCCAGCTGTCTCGCCTGCGTGCAACATACTGCAGTAGTGTTGATTGAAAACTTGTGGGTGCTTTAGAAAAGCAGTGTGCAGCGATTGACCTGCATCGACCTCGGTGCGAAGTGCTTTCAATGTGCCGCCGAAGGCCTTTTGAGTGGAACGTGTCCCCACGATGCTTTGACTGAGCAATTCAAAAGCTTGGGACAATGGAATACCAGCACTCATGAGCGCCGACCATTGCCGCGTGAAAACGGTCAGTGTTTTGGAGGGCAAAGGCTTGCTTTTGTGTATTTGAATGGGCGAAGTGTATCGCCTGGCCATTGCTCGGGAGAGGGCGGCATCAAGAGACATCAGTGTGCGCCAGTACTTCGGACAAAGAGGTGATGCCCATCGAAGCTTGAATAAGTCCTGCATGGCGCAGTGTGTTAACACCCTCTTTTTCAGCTTGCGCAGTCAGTTCAGGGCCACTGGCATTTTGCAAAATCAGACGCTGTAACGCCGCAGTGATAGGCATGACTTGGAACAAACCAATTCGCCCCCAGTAACCCTTGTGACATTGAGGGCAGCCTTGTGCCGAATAAAAATGGTGTTGTGGTGTGGCTTGATCGGTGAAAGATTGCAAGCCTAATTCTTTGAGACATTGAGGGGACACTCTTATGGGCATTCGGCAATGCACGCACAAGCGGCGAACCAAGCGCTGTGCAGAAATCAGACTGATGCTGGACGCCAAGTTATAGGTGGCAACGCCCATGTTGCGAAGGCGAACCAAAGCGCTGGGTGCGTCTTGCGTATGCAAAGTAGAAAGTACCAAATGACCTGTTTGTGAAGCCTTCATCACAATGTCTGCCGTTTCATGGTCTCTGATTTCTCCCACCATGAGAATATCGGGGTCTTGCCGTAAAAAAGCACGAAGCGATGTGGCGAAATTCAGGCCTATTTTTTCTTTCACGTTGACTTGATTGACCCCCGGCAATTGAATTTCAGAGGGATCCTCTACGCTGGCAATGTTGACTTCTGCCCGGTTGAGTAAATTCAAGCAGGCATACAAAGACTGAGACTTGCCTGACCCTGTAGGCCCGGTGACCAAAACCATGCCGTGTGGTTTTTGAATGGCTTCAAGCAGTTTTTGTTTGTCGGTCGTGTTGTAGCCCAAATGATCTAAATTGAGCTTTGCCAAGTCGGTCGACAAAATGCGCACAACGATCTTTTCTCCGAACAATGTTGGCAATGTGCTTACACGCAAATTGAGGCGTTGAGTATTTTTGAGGCCCAAGTTCATTCGGCCATCTTGTGGCAAGCGTTTCTCTGCAATGTCTAGGCGTGACAAAACTTTAATGCGAGAGACAATTTGTTCTTTGAACTCAAATGGCGGCGGCGGAATTTCTTGTAGCACACCATCGACACGCAAGCGAACGCGGAAGAAGTCTTCGTAGGGCTCGAAATGGATATCAGAGGCTCTGAGAAGTGCCGCTATTTCCCACGTTTGCTGGAGATAGTGAACGACAGGCGCTACTGATAGCGTGGGCGGGTTGCCGGATTGGTAGATTTCCATCTGAACGCCATTTCATGAGAACGGGGCGTTCAATGATGTGTGCAATTTTCCAATTCAAACGGTTCAAACTCGAAATGCAAGAATTTGTGCGGTGGAATGTCAGCCAACTTGTTCTATTTTGAGTATTGAATCAAAATGACATTTGTTTCAATGAAAGTACTGCGAGGAACTCATGAAATTACTGATCATTTTGACCATGTTGGGCGCTGTCAATGCCTACGCAAGCGACGCACCGAAAGCGAATGACAAAAAAGCACCAGAAAGATCGGTTGTGCCAGAGCGGATCACTCGCCCTAAATCAACACCAGAATCTTTGCCCCAACCATTAGAGAAAAAGAGCACCCTAGACGTATGCCCCAAATATGAATACAAGCAAAGTAATTCTAAAATTGTTTGCTTGATCAGTCCTGCGGGTGGCGAGAAACCCAAACCCGCGGCCAAATGACCCATGGGGTTAGCTGCATGGGGGTTTAACCCGACAAGCCTACAAAGACATTTTGCACATCGTCATTGCCGTCGATGGCTGCCAAGAAATTTTCTACTTCTTCGAGCTGCTCGGCGCTGAGTTTGGCTAGATTGACAGGGTTCTTGGGTTTGTAGCCCAACTTGTTGGACAAAACGGTGAACCCGTGCTCGGGCAGTGCTTTGCTGACCAAATCCAAATCGCTTGGATCTGTGATGAAAACTGTGACACCGTCTTCGTCTGCAGTTTCAAAATCTTGAGCACCTGCTTCAATGGCAGCCAACTCTGCGTCTGCGTTCGCCTGAGCAGGCTCGGCTTCAATCATACCGACGTGGTCAAAATCCCAAGAAACGGAACCTGAGGAGCCAAGTTGTCCTTTGCGAAATAGCACGCGTACCTCAGAGGCGGTGCGGTTGAGGTTGTCGGTGAGGGCTTCTACCATGAGGGGCACTTGATGTGGCGCAAAACCTTCATAAATGACCCGCTCAAAATGAACGGCATCGCCCAACAAGCCCGCCCCTTTTTTGATGGCCCGCTCAAGGGTTTCCTTTGGCATGGAAACTTTTCGAGCTTGTTCCACCACTAGCCTCAGCCTTGAATTGGCTGCGGGGTCTGCACCATTTTTAGCCGCCAACATGATGTCCTTTGCCAAACGCCCGAAGAGCTTTCCTCTAGCGTCTGCGGCTTGTGCCTTGCCTTTTGCTTTCCACTGCGCGCCCATGTGGTTTACTTTCTGTATGAAGACTCGAAGTGACCATTTTAAGTCATGCCCTTCGTTTCAATAAGCTCAGACTGTGATGTCGACATTGCCACCTTTGGGCTTGTTATTTGATTTGACCTCTTGTCTTGTCACTTCACGTTGAGGCTCCATTTTGGGAGGCGGATCATTTTTGACCCGCTGCTCAGTTTTGACAGGCCGTTCTTGTTGCACTCGAGGCGTTTCTGGCCGGTGACTGGCAGGACGAATTTCTGACATGGTTAAACCTCCGTCAAATCGACATGGGAAAGTATGGCGCATTGCCAGTGGACATTGTCAACCAAAATGAGGTGAAATGGGTTAAACCCAAAAGAGGCTTGTCATTCATATCGCAAAAACTTTTGCTTGACCGTGCCGAGTGGACAAAATTCAGACTGTTTCTCTTTCCAGGATGCAGAGACCAAAAACATGTGTTTGCCCAATGTGATCCAACAACAAAGCGATTGCTACAACATCAAAGCGCATGAAATGAAACAACATTGCTTGGCCCAAGTAAAATAGTTGAATTGAATACCAACGCATGAAGTTCATAAAAAATTTTTTGGTTGTCGCAGTTTCGGCCAGTATTTATTACTTTGCCCTCCTCGTGAATGAATGGGTATTTGGTGATTCGGAGTTCTCTTTTGATGTGCATTGGGTGTTTTTCCCAAGTGGTTTTCGGTTTGTCTTGGTCTTGCTGGCAATGGAGTCGGGCGCCTTGGGCATCGCCTTGGGGGGCATCCTCTGGAATTACCAAGTCCACCCCGATTTGGGGCTTGATTTTGCTGTGATCACCGGTTTTGTTGCAGGCTTTTCGCCTTGGTTGGCCCGTCAACTGAGTGTGATTTTTCTTGGCTTAGACCGTGAATTTAAAGTTGTGTCGCCCCAAACCTTGTTGAAAATAGCACTCCTTTTCGCTACCCTGAGTGCGTTGCTGCATCAACTTTGGTTTTACTCCCAAGGGCTCACTGAAAACTTCGTATCGAGTTTCACTGTCATGACATTGAGTAATTTGGCGGGAACATTACTGGTCTTGATGGCATTCAAGTTCATCATTCAAAAACCCCCCAACCCAGCCGCTGATCGGAAAAAGTCTTGAATTTCAATCTCACATAAAGCAATTGATCATGAAACAAATTTACTTGCGATATTTGGTGTTGGCTGAAACTTTGTGTCAATCAAACATTGATCTTTCGGGCATTGACGAAATTGGCAAAAAATTACTTGAGACCATTGCCATTAAAAGTGCACAGGGCCAGCCCCTGGTCGTTACTCAGACCATGAAGTTGAGTGATATCGCCAGCCCAGCCACCATCCACCGACGCATTGAGATTTTGAAAAAAGCTGGCTTGATTCAAGTAATGCAGACTGAGCAAAATCAAAAGATCAAATTTTTAGTACCGACTCAAATTAGCATCAATTACTTTGACAAGCTAGGTAAGCTCATGGCCTTTGCCATCCGCTCTTAACTGACGCAAGTTTGTTTTAAATTTCAAAAAACATGCCACAAGCTTTTCCCACCTTTGATGATGTTTTAGCGGCCGCTGCTCGGCTTGAAGGCGTGGCACACAAGACGCCAGTTCTTCGGTCTCGTACATTGGACGATCGATTGCAAGCTGAGGTCTATGTGAAATGTGAAAACTTACAGCGCATGGGCGCCTTTAAGTTCAGAGGCGGGTTCAATGCCTTGGCCAAATTAAGCGAAACGCAAAGGAGTGCCGGTGTGGTCGCCTATTCTTCGGGCAATCATGCACAAGCGGTAGCTTTGTCGGCACAAATTCTTCAAATTCCAGCCACCATTTTCATGCCACATGATGCCTCTCCAGCTAAGTTGGCGGCCACACAAGGCTACGGTGCCAAGGTCATCGGCTACGACCGTTATTCTGAGGATGCCAGTGCCTTGGCCACCGCACTGTCTCATTCCCAAGGGCTGACGTTCATCCCCCCCTTTGATCATCCTGATGTCTTATCAGGTCAAGGAACAGCGGCCTTGGAATTGTTCAAGGAAGTGGGGAAACTAGATACGCTTTTTGTTTGTTTGGGAGGTGGAGGGCTATTAAGCGGAAGTGCATTGGCGGCCAAGGCGCTTTCACCGAGTTGTCAACTCGTCGGTGTTGAGCCTGAGGCGGGCAACGATGTGCAGCAATCATTTAGAAAAGGCGAGCGGGTCAAAATAGCAACGCCAGTGACCATTGCCGATGGTGCACAAACACCCATGGTGGGCGCTATTACTTTTGAAATCATCAAAGCATTGGTCGATGACATTCACACCGTAACTGATGCGCAGCTTGTTGAAAGTATGCGTTTTTATGCTGAGCGCATGAAGATGATTGTGGAGCCCACAGGCTGCCTTTCATTGGCTGCGGCCATCCAAGCCGGCGATTCATTGAAGGGAAAAAAAGTAGGCCTGATCGTCAGCGGCGGTAACATCGACATGGCGAGATTCTCGCAATTAATGACGGCTTACCCGTGAAAGCTTTAAGTGCGTCGCTCTAACAATTGCGAGGCCAAAGCAACGAGTGCTTCTTTGTATTCGCCATATGGCAAGTGTTGTGCGGCGTCCACCGCGCGTTGTGCCTCAGCCATGGCGACCTTTCGACTGCCCTCAAGCGCACCGGTTTCACGGACGATGGCAATCACACTGCTTAGTTGGTCGACCGAGCCTGTTTCGATGGCCTTTTGAATCAGCTCTCGCTGTGCTAGCGTACCTCGTTGCATGGCCAAAATGAGGGGCAGAGTGGCTTTGCCTTCGCGCAAATCATCGCCCAGGTTCTTGCCCATTTCGGTGGCATTGCCCTCGTAATCCAAAACATCGTCAATCACTTGAAAAGCAGTACCTAAGGCTTGGCCATAGTTTGCGCAGGCCTCCTCCAATTCAGGGGAAGCTTTCGCCAAGATGGCGGCTAAGCGGGAGCTGGCCTCAAACAATTTGGCAGTTTTGGATCGAATGACGTGCAGGTAGGCTTCTTCATCCAAAGAAGCGTTGTTCATGTTCATCAGTTGCAAAACTTCGCCCTCTGCAATGACGTTGGTGGCATCTGCCAAAACTTGCATGATGCGCATACTGCCCGCATCCACCATCATTTGGAATGCGCGGGAATAGAGAAAGTCGCCCACCAAAACGCTGGCTGGATTGCCAAAATTTTCGTTGGCGGTGGGGCGCCCACGCCGTAAAGTGGACTCGTCCACCACATCGTCGTGCAGCAATGTGGCCGTGTGGATGAACTCCACCACAGCGGCCATGCTGTATTTGTGCGCTTCTTGGTAGCCCAAAGCACCGCTGGTGAGCAATAAAATGACAGGCCTTAGCCGTTTGCCGCCTGCCGAAATGATGTACTGAGCAACTTGGCTGACAAGGGGCACACCTGAACTCAGTCGCTTGGCGATGACCTCATCGACCTGAGCCAAATCTCGTGCGACCAGGGCCAAGGCCGAGGCTGGTGAGGCTTGAAAGGATGGCGTGGAGGTAGACAAAATGACTTTAAGCAACTGAATTTGTGGGCAGAATTGCCTAAAAACTTGGGTTTTCGATCGAATTTCTGTGTTCTGACGTGATTATAGAGAGCGAAAACGCCCGCTGGGGGGCTGTCATGAATTCTGGTTGAGGGGCTTGTCAAGCCTTAAATGTACGTGCTAAAATCCGCGGTTCCTTAGGGTTCGTCCTAGGGAGCTTCCAATTAAGAGGTCATTATGTACGCGGTCATAAAAACCGGCGGCAAACAGTATCGTGTTGCTGCTGGTGAAAAAATTAAAGTAGAACAGATTGCTGCGGACGTGGGCCAGGAAATCGTGATCGACCAGGTTCTGGCAGTCGGCAACGGCGCAGATCTGAAAGTTGGTACGCCCCTGGTGTCCGGCGCAACTGTTACTGTCACAGTGTTGGCACACGGCAAGCACGACAAAGTGCACATCTTTAAGATGCGTCGTCGCAAGCACTATCAAAAACGTCAAGGTCATCGCCAGCAGTACACAGAACTGCAAATCGGCGCGATTGCCGGCTAAGGAGCACAGGTCATGGCACAGAAAAAAGGCGGCGGCTCTACGCGAAACGGGCGCGATTCGCAGCCCAAAATGCTCGGTGTAAAAGCCTTTGGTGGTGAACTCATCAGCGCTGGCTCCATCATTGTTCGTCAGCGTGGCACCAAGTTCCACCCCGGCACCAATGTTGGCTTGGGCAAAGACCACACATTGTTCGCTTTGATCGACGGCCACGTGTCGTTCGGCTTCAAAGGTGCTCTGAAAAAGCAAATGGTGAATGTGACTGCTGCTTAAACAGCGTCAGCCATTGCGCAAAGAGCCCCGTCGAGTCGGGGCTTTTTTGTTTCAGAGCTCAAATTTAAAATAGACAAACTGGAATAGAAACTGGAAATATCATGAAATTCGTTGACGAAGCCTACATTGACATCGCTGCAGGCGATGGCGGGAACGGCTGCGTCTCGTTCCGTCATGAGAAGTACAAAGAATTTGGCGGCCCCAACGGTGGCGACGGTGGCCGCGGTGGTCACGTATTCGCGGTAGCAGACGCCAACCTGAATACCTTGGTCGATTTTCGCTTCTCACGCAGGCACGAAGCCAAGCGTGGCCAGCACGGTATGGGCTCCGACATGTTTGGCGCCATGGGCGACGATGTCACCCTGAAAATGCCTGTGGGTACCATCATCACCGACGCCGAAACGGGCGAGGTCTTGTATGAGTTGCTACAACCTGGCGAGGTTCTCATGATTGCCAAGGGCGGTGATGGTGGCTTTGGCAATATGCGTTTTAAGAGCGCCATCAATCGTGCGCCGCGTCAAAAAACACCCGGCTGGCCCGGTGAGAAAAAAGAACTCAAGCTGGAGTTGAAGGTCTTGGCCGATGTGGGGTTGCTGGGCATGCCCAATGCGGGCAAGTCCACACTCATTGCCGCCATTTCCAATGCGCGCCCCAAAATTGCCGATTACCCTTTCACCACTTTGCACCCCAATTTAGGTGTGGTGCGCGTCGGACCCGAACAAAGTTTTGTGGTGGCCGATGTGCCAGGCCTCATTGAAGGCGCCTCTGATGGTGCCGGCTTGGGGCACTTGTTTTTGCGTCATTTGCAGCGTACACGTTTGCTGCTGCACATGATTGACTTTGCACCCTTTGATGAAGCGGTCGATCCTGTGGCGCAGGCCAAAGCCATTGTGGGCGAGCTCAAAAAATACGACAAGGCTTTGTACGACAAGCCGCGTTGGTTGGTGCTCAACAAACTCGACATGGTCCCTGCTGAAGAGCGCGAAGCTCGCGTCAAAGATTTCATCAAGCGATTTAAATACAAAGGTCCTGTGTTTGAAATTTCCGCCCTCACGCGTGAGGGTTGCGAGACCTTGATCAAGACAATTTTTCAGCACATCAAAGCGCAACAAATTCAAGAGCAAGAGCCGGTCTATATTGACCCACGTTTTGTTGAAGAACCACCTCCATAATTGACAATCTCTTTGGCGTTTCCAAACTTCTTGTTACATTGAGCACCATGAGTCAGCCCTTCACGTCCACAGTTTTGCGCGATGCGCGCCGCATTGTGGTCAAGGTCGGCTCCAGTTTGGTCACCAATGAAGGCCGAGGGCTGGACGAAGCTGCCATCGGTGAGTGGTGCCGTCAGATGGCGCTCATGGCCAAAGACGGTCGCGAGGTCATTATGGTCTCCAGTGGTGCCATTGCCGAAGGCATGAAACGTTTGGGTTGGGCCACACGCCCCCAAGAAATTCATGCTTTGCAAGCGGCGGCGGCAGTGGGCCAAATGGGCCTGGCTCAAATGTACGAAACCAAATTGCGTGAAAACGGTTTGGGCAGCGCACAAGTGTTGCTCACGCATGCAGACTTAGCCGACCGTGAACGTTATTTAAACGCTCGCTCCACTTTGCTCACATTGCTTCATCACAAAGTGCTACCCGTCATCAACGAAAATGACACGGTGGTGAACGATGAAATTAAGTTTGGCGACAACGACACTCTGGGTGCTTTGGTAGCCAATTTGGTGGAAGCCGATGCCTTGGTCATCTTGACCGATCAAAAAGGTTTGTACACCGCAGACCCTCGCAAAAATCCTGCTGCTGAATTTGTGCACGAAGCCCGTGCCGGAGATCCTGCGTTAGAAGCCATGGCCGGTGGCGTGGGCTCTAGTATTGGCAGCGGCGGCATGATCACCAAAATTTTGGCGGCCAAGCGTGCTGCAGGCTCAGGTGCTTCTACGGTCATTGCTTGGGGCCGCGAACCCGATGCGCTCATTCGCTTGTGCAAAGGCGAGCCCATTGGTACCTTGTTGGTGGCGCAAACGCAAAAGCAGCAAGCGCGCAAACAGTGGATGGCAGATCATTTGCAATTGCGCGGCGCGGTCACAGTCGATCCTGGCGCTGCTTCTAAGTTACAAGCCGAAGGCAAGAGCTTGCTTGCGATTGGCATGACGCATGTCGAGGGCGATTTTTCTCGAGGTGATGTGATCGCCATACGCGATGTGAGCGGACTGGAAATTGCGCGTGGCTTGGCCAATTACGCCAGTACTGAAGCCAGACTCATTTGCCGCAAACCCTCTTCAGAGTTTGAGGGCTTGCTGGGCTATGTCGCTGAGTCTGAATTTGTGCATCGCGACAACTTGATCTTGACCCGATGAGTGATCGCTTATTTAAGTCAAAAGGGGCATTCGAAGCCCCTTTTTCATTGACCTTCTGGTTTTGGCTTGTCTAAACTGTTGTGAGGGTCTGGGTCAAAACTGCCACCAGGTGGCAACTCCATCCGAATTTGAGTTTGAATGAACCCAAACTGAACCGTCATTGACACCTCTGAGCCTTGTGATTCAGAGGTTTCGCCTTTGCCTTCGCCTTCGTTGATGTTGTTTCGAGGCCGAGGCGCGCCGCGGTAACCTCGTCCTCGGTTGTCATAGCGAGGCAAGTATCTGGACAACTCAGTGAGTGCCATTTCATAGACGCCTCTTTTGAATTCCACCACCACATCGAGCGGTACCCAAAAGTCGTTCCAGCGCCAAGCGTCAAACTCGGGGTGGCTGGTTGCGCGCAGGTTGATATTCCATTCGGGCTCGACCAACTGGAGTAAATACCAAATTTGCTTTTGGCCTTTGTAATGGCCCCTGGCATCGCGTCGGATGAAACGATCAGGCACCTCATAGCGCAACCAATCTCGGGTACGGGCCACAATGCGCACATGCTCCGGTAGGAGCCCCACTTCTTCATGCAGTTCTCGGAACATGGCCTGTTCAGGGCTTTCGCCCCTGTCAATGCCGCCCTGCGGAAACTGCCAACTGTGAGTCCGGATGCGCTTGCCCCAGAAAACCTGATTTTTCTGGTTGAGCAGAATGATGCCGACGTTAGGCCGAAAGCCTTCGCGGTCAAGCATAATCAAATCCCAAATTTTTAAACTGTGTCCATTATGCACGGACGGTTCTGTGCAGCACTAGGACTCACCCTGAGTACGCTTGGAATTAGCCCATGAAAGCCAGTCAATTTTTAATTTCCACCCTCAAAGAAGCGCCCGCAGACGCTGAGGTGGTCAGCCATCAACTCATGATGCGCGCCGGCATGATCAAACGCTTGGGCGCAGGCATTTACAACTACATGCCCATGGGCCTGCGCGTCATTCGAAAAGTGGAAGCCATCGTGCGCGAAGAAATGAACCGCGCCGGCGCCATCGAAATGACGATGCCCGTGGTTCAACCTGCCGAGCTGTGGCAGGAAACGGGACGCTTTGAAAAAATGGGCCCAGAGCTTTTGCGCATCAAGGATCGGCATGGCCGCGACTTCGTGGTGCAGCCCACCAGCGAGGAAGTGATTACGGATGTGGCCCGCCAAGAACTGCGCAGTTACAAACAATTGCCCAAAAACTTCTATCAAATTCAAACCAAATTCCGTGACGAGCGTCGCCCCCGTTTTGGCTTAATGCGGGGCCGTGAGTTCATCATGAAAGACGCTTACAGCTTTGACCGTGACCAAGTGTCCGCCAAGCAAAGCTACAAAATCATGGCAGATGCGTACCGCAAAATTTTTGACCGATTTGGTTTAAGTTACCGTGCGGTGGCAGCCGACAGTGGCGCTATTGGTGGCGATTTGAGCGAAGAGTTCCAGGTGATAGCGGCGACCGGCGAAGACGCTATTGTTTACTGCCCTCAAAGCGATTACGCGGCCAACATGGAGAAAGCAGAAGCATTGGTGCCCACACATACTCGTCCTGCTGCTTCCAAGCCCCAAACCCTCACCCCCACACCTGGCAAGAGCACCTGCGAAGATGTGGCGGCCTTGCTCAATGTGCCCTTGTCCACGACGGTGAAATCTTTGGTCTTGGCCACCGACGAAACAGACGAGCAAGGCAAGCTCAAAACCTCTAAGGTTTGGTTGCTGCTGCTGCGCGGTGATCACGATATGAACGAAGTCAAAGTGGGCAAACTGCCTGGCTTGAATGTGGGCTTCCGTTTTGCCACCTTGACAGAAATTGACGAACACTTTGGCTGCAAGCCCGGCTACTTGGGCCCTCTGAATTTGAAGAAGCCTTTGAATGTGGTGGCCGATCGCGAAGTGGCCGTGATGGCCGACTGGATTTGTGGCGCCAACCAACCGGATCATCACATTACTGGTGTGAACTGGGGACGTGATCTGCCAGAACCCATGCTGGTTGCCGACTTGCGCAATGTGGTGGCAGGCGACATGTCACCCGATGGCCAAGGTGCTTTGGCCATTGAGCGCGGCATTGAAGTGGGCCACGTGTTTTATTTGGGCACCAAGTACAGCCAAGCCATGAGCGCCACGTTCTTGGATGAAAACGGCAAACCTCAATTCTTGGAAATGGGTTGCTACGGCATTGGCGTGACGCGCTTGCCTGCCGCAGCCATTGAGCAAAACCACGATGCCAAGGGCATCATTTGGCCCGACGCCATTGCACCGTTCACGGTGGTCATTTGTCCCATTGGCGCCGACCGCAGTATTGATGTCAAGGCCGCTTCTGAAAAGTTGTATGCCGATCTGATGGCCTCGGGTGTGGACGTGCTGTTGGACGATAGGGGTGAGCGCCCTGGTGCCATGTTTGCCGATTGGGAACTCATTGGCGTGCCGCACCGTGTGACGCTGGGCGACCGAGGCCTGAAAGAAGGCAAGGTGGAATACCAACACCGCCGCGATGAAGCGGCCACGACAGTAGCGCTTGCAGACATTTCGGCCTTTGTCTTAAGCAAAGTGGCGCAGTCTCACTGAAAGACAATCACATGAATTTGCATCGACGCAAATTTTTGCGTCAAGCCATAGGGGGCGGTGGGCGTGGGTTTGTTTTTTCAAGCCTCGTTGCGCACTCTTTGCTACTGACTCAGGCCTTCATTCAGCCTGCTCGGGCTGGCAACCAAGCCGAAGAGGCACTGTCAGATTCAATTCGAACCGCACTCAGTCAGGCGGTTTCACAGAGTGGTCCACCCGTGCCAGTTCTCAATACCGAGCTTGAGAAAAAGCAGTTCAATCAATGGACAAGCAAAGCCTCGCATCGGTTAAGCCAATGGATGAAACATCCAGAGGATCGGTCGGAATTTTTACACACGGTCTGGTATGAGGCGCGGCGCGCTGGTTTGTCTTTGTCCTTGGTGTTGGGCTTGATTGAGGTTGAAAGTGCTTTCAGGAAGTACGCCATTTCGAGCGCTGGTGCCAGGGGTTATATGCAGGTCATGCCCTTTTGGACACGCAGCATTGGCGATGGCAACGAAAGCGTTTTGTTTCATACACAAACTCAGCTTCGCTTTGGTTGTGTCATCTTGCGTCACATGTTGGAGCGAGAAAGTGGCGACCTGTTTTACGCGCTCGGCCGATACAACGGCAGCCGTGGGCAGTCTGCTTACCCCCAATCTGTCTTGGCCGCACAAAAAAAATGGTTTCAGTCCACGGACTGAAACCATTGCTTGTTTTAAGCTGCCATTTAGAAGCTGAAGCTCACACTGTGTGAGTGCTTATTCTTTGGGTGTGGTGCCCAGCACTTGAATCAGTTCACCCGATTCGTACATTTCCATCATGATGTCAGAACCGCCTACAAATTCGCCCTTCACATACAACTGAGGAATGGTGGGCCAGTTGCTGTATTCCTTGATGCCATTGCGAATTTCAGCATCGTCCAACACATTGACTGTTTTGACAGCTTTTGGATCTACGCCGCAAGCCTTCAAAATTTGAATGGCACGACCAGAGAAGCCGCACATGGGGAAGCTGGCGCTGCCTTTCATGAAAAGCAGTACTTCGTTTTGTTTCACCAAATCATCAATGCGGGCTTGGGTATCGCTCATGGAAAATCCTCGTTATCTTTCAGTAAGATGATTATTTCATGTTAGCGGGGTATTTGCAGACAAGGGTCTATTTTTGGCCGCCAGAGCATCGTTCAATGCCGGCCAAGTCTAATTTGGACTGTACTTGCTTGAATCCGGCTTTTTCAAGCAGTCCCCTCACCGCCGCAGCCTGCTGCCACCCGTGTTCTATGAGCAGCCAGCCACCCATTTCCAAGTGATTTGGCGAGCTTTGAACGATGTTTCGGATGTCTTCAAGGCCATCTGGGCCACTTGTCAGCGCTTGAAGGGGTTCGTGGGTGAGTTGAGCCAAGTGGGGGTCGTGGTCTTCGATGTAGGGGGGATTGGACACCAGCACATTGAATTTGCCTTTAACTTCAGAGAACCAGTTACTTTTCAGGAAGCTGACATTCAATGCCAGTTGGTGGGCATTCTGTGCGGCAAGGCTCAAAGCCTCGGCACTGCTGTCTACGGCCAGAACGTCGGCTTCTGAAAGCTGGGATTTGAGTGCCAAAGCGATAGCACCACTGCCCGTCCCTAAATCGAGGCATCTGGGGCGCTCTGAGCCTTGAGCGCATGCCAGAGCCCATTCCACCAACACTTCGGTGTCGGGTCTGGGGTCAAGCACTCGCTTGTCGATGGCCAAGGTGAGCCCAAAAAACTCTTTTTGCCCCACGATATAGGCCACGGGTTCATATTGCAGTCGGCGCTGTGTCAATGCTTCAAAGGCTTCAATCTGCTCTGGTAAGACCTCGTCGGTATCGTGCGCCAACAGCCATGCGCGGTCATGCAGCGATCTGCCTGCGGCATGCAAGAACAGAATTTGTGCTTCCAGTCGTGGCAACCCCAACACGTGGCCACGCATTAAACATTGCGACACATTCATGATGGCAGGCTTGACTCCAAATCAGCCAGTTGCTCGGCTTGTCTTGCATGCTGAAGTGCTTGGGTCGCTTCTTCCAAATCACCTTCCATGATGAAACTCAACTTGTACAGGGTCAGATTGATGCGGTGGTCTGTGAAGCGGCCCTGCGGGAAGTTGTAGGTGCGAATTCGATCAGATCGGTCACCACTGCCAATGAGCCCTTTACGCAGAGCCGCATCTTTGGCCGCGCGCTCACTGCGATCTTTTTCTTGAATGCGTGCCGATAAAACCTGCATGGCCTTGGCTTTGTTGCGGTGTTGACTGCGATCGTCTTGGCACTCAGCCACAATGCCCGTGGGAATGTGCGTGATGCGCACAGCAGAATCTGTTTTGTTGATGTGCTGGCCACCCGCTCCGCTGGCGCGGTAGGTGTCAATGCGCAAATCCGCAGGGTTGATGGTCACAGCTTGGGCTTCGTCGGGCTCTGCGAGAACGGCCACTGTGCAGGCGCTGGTGTGAATGCGGCCTTGTGTTTCGGTGGTTGGCACGCGTTGGACACGGTGTCCACCTGATTCAAAGCGCATGGTGCCAAACACGTTGTCACCTTCGATGCGAATCACAACCTCTTTGTAGCCGCCCAACTCACTGGCAGACTCAGACATGATTTCGGCGCGCCAACCTTTGCGCTCACAAAACTTGGTGTACATGCGAAGCAAGTCGCCTGCAAAAAGCGCTGACTCGTCGCCGCCCGTCCCTGCGCGAATTTCCAAGAAAGCAGGCCGCGCATCGTCGGGGTCTTTTGGCAGCAGCATGCGCTGCAACTCCACTTCCAATTCACTCATTTCCGTGGAGGCACTTTGAACTTCTTCATTCGCCATGGCTTGCATCTCGGGATCCTCGCTGCTGGTTTCTAGCATGGCGTGGGCAGCTTCTAAATCGCGACTGCGTTCTAGGTATCGCGCATAACGTTTGGCCAAAGCGCTGACCTCAGCATGTTCTCGGGACAGTTTCAAAAACTGATTCATGTCGGCCATGATGTCTTCACGCGATAGCAAAAAGTCCAGTTCTTTTAGACGTTGTGCATAACGCTCAAGCTGGTGACGTAAAAAGGGTTTCATGAAACTTTGTGAAAAATTTGAAGAAGCATTGAGTCAATCTCAATGCAGCGCAGGCTAAGGCGATGGTCGCTAGCGTTCTTTGCGCAAGAAAAGACGTTGAACAGCATGTGTGGCTTGGGCCACGTGTTCGGGATCTGCTTCCCTCAGTTCTGCCATAGCGCCATGCAGCATCTTTTGGGTCAAACCACGTGAGAGTGCTTCCAGTACTTTTTCGGGGTCATCGCCTTTGGCTAACATTTTGCGGGCACGGGTCATTTCCGCCTCTCGCCATTCGTCAGCTTGTGCATTGAGCTGCTGTATAAGGGGCACGCTGCCACGCTGAAGCATCCAGTGCATGAAGCTTTGCACACCAGCGTCAATGATCACCTCTGCTTCTGCCACGGCAGCTTGCCGATGCGCCTGACCTGTTTGAATGACGCTGGCCAAATCGTCAATGGTATAGAGGTAGACGTCTTCTAAGGACTTAACTTCGGGTTCGATGTCGCGTGGAACAGCCAAATCCACCATGAACATGGGCCGATTGCGGCGTTTTTTCAACGCGCGCTCTACAGCACCCAAGCCAATCAAGGGCAAAGTGCTTGCTGTGCAACTGATGACCGCATCAAACTCATGCAGCCGATCGGGCAGTTCAGACAGGCGCATGACTTCAGCGCCATATTGGTTGGCAAGTTTTTCACCGCGGTCCATGCTTCGGTTGGCAATGGCCATGCTGCGAGGGTTTTTGGCTGCAAAGTGGGTGACCACCAACTCAATCATTTCACCGGCGCCCACAAACAAAACTTTGATTTTGGTGAGGTCTTCAAAAATTTGACCCGCTAAGCGAACTGCTGCGGCAGACATGCTGATGGAATGGGCACCGATTTCAGTGGTGGACCGCACTTCTTTGGCCACTGCAAAACTGCGTTGAAACAATTGGTTCAGGGTGCTGCCCAAGGCGCCAGCTTCTTCAGCGGCTCTGACGGCATCTTTGAGTTGACCCAAAATTTGCGCTTCCCCTAAGACCATAGAGTCGAGACCGCTGGCCACTCTGAAGGCATGCCTGGCCACATGGCCTTCTTCGAGCATGTAGGTGTGAGCGCGCAGCTCGTGGGCAGAGACGCCGCCTGTTTGTGCCAGCCAATTCAGAGTTTCATCAACTACAAGCTGATCTGCGGCACAATAAATTTCTGTGCGGTTGCAAGTTGAGAGAATGGCGGCTTCAGGTTCGCGCGCTGTGTGCGGGGCCAAGTTGCCCCTGAGTTGCTGCAAAGTAGGCGGCAATTGGTCCAAGGCAAAGGCAAACCGCCCGCGCAAATCGAGCGGGGCTGTTGTGTGGTTTAACCCCAATGCCCAAACTGCCATGTTTCAGATTATAAAACCTGTACCAACAGAGAAGGAAATGAATGACTTGGGTTGACGTATTTTGGCATATGGCGAATTTTGGCATGCCTGCGCTGGTACTTTCCATGGGGATCACGCTTTGGGGCTCGTTCCAGTTCAGGCACCAAGCTCAAATCAAGTGGCTTTGGCGTTGGCTGCTCAATGCCATCTGCGGCTTGGCGGTGTTGGTGGGGGGGCTGGTCATCACGGGGCACGACGGCAAAATGGCAACCTATGGCGCGCTAGTTTTGGTGTGCGCTAGTTTAGAGTGGGTTTTGCAAATGCGATTCAAATTGCGGGGCTGAAAGCATCTACCCGGTCTGTGATGATGCCATCTGTTCCCAATGCCATGAGATGCTGGATGGCCAATTCGTCATTGACGGTGTAGCTAAGGCAACGCATGCCTGCGCTGTGAACCGCTGCCACCGATTCGCTTGTCCATAATGCATATTGGCAGACCACGGCACAGCAATCCAAGGACTTGGCAGTGTCTAGCCACACTTCAGGCAAGTTGTGCAGCAACAAACCCCTGGGCAATTGGGGTGCAGCTTTTTGCGCGCCTTTTAAAGATTCAACTTGAAAGGAAGTGAGCAGGGGCGGTACGGCTTCATGTTGCCAAAGCTGAGCCGCTTGTTGGGCCACGATTTCACCTGTTTTGAATTCAAGGCCCGGCGTCGGTTTGATTTCAATGTTCAGCAAATAGCCATTGAGAATGCAATAGTGCGCCAAATTGGCCAGCGTGGGCAAGGGCTCACCACTGAAGTGCCTAGAGTGCCAACTGCCAGCGTCTAACTGCGACAGTTCTTGCCAGCTTTGTTGACCGCCAATGCCATGGCCATTGGTGGTACGTTGCAGGGTGGCGTCATGCATCAAAAACACCACATCGTCGGCGCTGAGTTTGGCGTCGCATTCAAACATGCGATAGCCGTATTCAGCGCCTTTGCGAAATGCAGCAAGTGTGTTTTCGGGGGCCAATGTGCCAGCTCCTCGGTGCGCAATCCATTTTGGATAGGGCCAAGACTTGGGCGACTGAGCAGCGTTCAGGGTCACAGACGTTTTCCTGTTTCAGCATTGAAATGGTGGACGCATCCCGCTTTGGGCATGGCATGGAAAAGTTCTCCGGCCTTGGGGGCTGTCATGCTGGCATCAAGTCTGAGGGTGAGAACTTCATTGCCTAGGTGAGCATGCACCAAACGCTCAGCGCCTAGAAGTTCAACGGTGTCGACGCGCATTTCCCAGCCTTGCTTGGAAAGCTCAAGGTGCTCGGGTCGAATGCCCAGAATTTGGCCAGCAATCAGTCCTGGGGCTTGCTTGAGCAAGTTCATGGGCGGTGAACCAATGAAACTGGCAACAAAAGTGCTAGCGGGCCGGTTGTAGACCTCTTCAGGTGTGCCAAATTGTTCCATCACACCGGCATTCATCACGATCATGCGCTGCGCCAAGGTCATGGCTTCTACTTGATCGTGCGTCACAAACAAGGATGTGATGCCTAATTCGCGGTGCAGCTTTTGAATTTCCAGACGGGTTTGAGCGCGCAGCTTGGCATCCAAATTGGACAAGGGCTCGTCAAACAAAAACACCTGTGGCTGACGCACAATAGCGCGGCCCATCGCCACACGTTGGCGCTGACCTCCTGACAATTCTCTGGGTTTGCGTTGAAGCAAGTTGCGCAACTCCAAAATACCGGCCGCTTTGTCAACCCGAGTTTGAATGTCTGCCATGGAGACTTTGGCAATTTTCAAGCCGTAAGCCATGTTTTCAAACACGCTCATGTGGGGGTACAGCGCGTAGTTTTGAAACACCATGGCAATGTCGCGTTCGGCGGGTTCGAGGTCGTTCACGATGCGGTTGCCAATTGAAATGTGACCGCCCGTCACTTCTTCAAGCCCTGCCACCATGCGCAGCAAGGTGGACTTACCGCAACCCGAAGGGCCAACGATCACAACGAATTCACCATCGTTGATTTGCGCGTTCAAATTGTGAATGACAGGGACTGCCTTTGCACCCGTGCCGTATTCTTTGACGATGTTTTGAAGTGTGATGGAAGCCATTATTTTTCAGTATCAACCAGGCCCTTGACGAACCATTTTTGCATCAAGATCACCACGAGGGCGGGCGGGAGCATTGCCAAAATGGCGGTGGCCATAACAACATTCCATTCGGTGTAAGCCTCGCCAGCCAACATGCGCTTGATTCCCATCACGATGGGGTACATGTCTTCGTTGGTTGTGACAAGCAGTGGCCACAAATATTGGTTCCATCCGTAAATGAATTGAATCACAAACAAGGCCGCGATGTTAGTGGCCGATAAAGGCAACAAAATATCCTTGAAGAAACGCATCGGGCTAGCGCCATCCATGCGTGCCGCCTCCACCAATTCATCAGGTACGGTTAGGAAGAATTGACGCAATAAAAAAGTGGCTGTGGCCGAAGCAATGAGAGGCACCGTGAGGCCAGCGTAGGTATTGAGCATGCCCAGGTTGGAGACCACTTCATAGGTAGGACTGATGCGCACCTCAACAGGCAACATGAGCGTAATGAAAATCATCCAAAAGAAAAAATTCCTGAACGGAAAACGAAAATAGACCAACGCAAATGCAGACAACAAGGAGATGGCAATTTTGCCAATGGAAATGACCAGTGCGCTGATCAGACTGGTCTGCATCATGGGCCAAACCGCAGGCACCTTGCTGCCTAAAGATGTTTCGCCGCCAAACAAGGCCAGGCGATAAGACTCTAAAAAATTGTTGCCAGGCACCATGGACATGGGAATGCTTCTGGAAATTTGCTCGGCGGTTTGGGTTGAGGCCACAAAGGTGAGGTACAGCGGGAAAGCCACGATGCTCACACCGAGCAGCAAAATAAGGTGCGACAGCAAGTCAAGACCTGGACGTCGTTCAATCATGTCAGTACTGCACTTTCTTTTCGACGAAGCGGAATTGAATGACGGTGAGCACGACCACAATGACCATCAAAATCACGGATTGAGCTGCTGAGCCGCCCATGTCGAGGGCTTTGAAACCATCGTAGTAAACCTTGTAAACCAAAATGGCGGTGTCTTTGCCAGGCCCGCCGTGCGTGGTGGCATCGATGATGGCAAAGGTGTCAAAGAAGGCGTACACCACATTGATGACCAAAAGAAAAAATGTGGTGGGCGAAAGCAAGGGAAAAACAATGGTCCAAAAGCGATGCCAAGGCGATGCGCCATCGATGGCGGCCGCCTCAATCAAGGATTTAGGGATGGACTGAAGTCCAGCCAAAAAAAACAAAAAGTTATAGGAGATTTGTTTCCAGACGGCGGCCATCACAATCAAGGCCATGGCATGGTTGCCATTGAGCAAGTGGTTCCATTCAAAACCCATGCTGCGAATAAAAAAGGCCACCACGCCCATGGGCGATGCAAACATGAAGAGCCACAAGACGCCGGCCACCACAGGTGCTACAGCGTAGGGCCAAATGAGCAATGTTTTGTAGATGCCTGCGCCGCGCACCAAGCGATTGGCCATCACAGCCAACAGCAAAGACACCGACAAACCTGTGCCTGCAACCAAAATGGAAAAGAAAGCTGTGGTTTTAAACGAGTTGAGGTAGCTGTCGTCGCTGAACAGTCGATCGAAGTTTTCCATGCCGACAAACTGCACAGAGCCCCCAAATGCGTCTTGGGTGAGCACGCTTTGGTAGAGGGCTTGACCCGCGGGCCAAAAGAAAAAAACCAACACAACCACCATTTGAGGTGCGATGAGCACCCAAGGTAACCAGGCTGATTTGAAGCGTACGCGCTTTTCCATGAGGGTTTAAAACAATTTGATACCAAGTAAAAGGACAAAAGCAGAGAATCTCTTCTCTGCTTTTGGGCTAGCTGGCATGCATCAGTTTAGGGTCATGCTGGAGTTTGATCCGTGTCAGCTTACTTGTTGGCTTTTTCAAAGCGCTCAAGTTGTTCATTGCCACGCTTGATGGCCAAGTCCAAAGCTTCTTTGGGCTGCTTTTTGCCACTCCAGACGCCTTCTAGTTCTTCGTCAATGATGGTGCGAATTTGCACAAAGTTACCCAATCGGACGCCACGCGATTTGTCGGTGGTTTTGCGAATCATTTGGGTGACGGAGACATCTGTGCCAGGATTCTTTTTGTAGAAGCCTGATTTGTCTGTCATCTCAAAAGAGGCCTTGGTCACTGGCAAATAGCCGGTGCGTTGGTGACTCTTGGCCGCTTCCTCTGGCCTTGATAAGAAAGCAAAGAACTGTCCCACGCCTTTGTATTCTTCGGCTTTTTTGCCGCTCATGACCCACAAGCTTGCGCCGCCAATGACTGTGTTTTGCGGTGCACCGGCCACATCAGGGTAGTAGGGTAGTGTGCCAATGCCGTATGCGAATTTGCCGTTGCGGGTTACGTTGCCATAAAGCGCTGATGAGCCCGTTGCCATGGCGCATTCGCCTGATACGAAAGTGGCGTCAGCCGCGTTGTTGCGGCCTTTGTAAATGAACAAGCCGCTTTTGGCCATGTTGGCCAAGTTTTCAATATGGCGGACGTGCAAAGGGGTGTTGAAAGACAAGCGAGCATCGAGGCCTCGCATGCCGTTGCCTTTTGTGGCGAACTCGGTGTTGTGCCAAGCCGAGAAGCTTTCAAGCTGAGTCCAGCTGATCCAGCTGGTTGTGAACGGGCACTTGTGACCGCTGGCCTTCAGTTTGGCCGCTGCCAAGGCAACTTCTGGCCAGGTTGTTGGGGGCTTCTCCGGGTCCATGCCCGCAGCTTTGAAGGCATCTTTGTTGTAGTGGAATACAGGTGTGGAGCTGTTAAAAGGGAAGCTCAACATTTGGCCATTGGGGGCTGTGTAATAACCGGCCACAGCAGGCACATAGGCAGTTTGGTCAAACTTCAAACCAGCATCCTGCATCACTTTGCCCACAGGGACGATGGCGCCTTTGCTGGCCATCATGGTGGCTGTGCCAACTTCAAACACTTGAAGAATGTGGGGGGCATTGCCCGAGCGGTAGGCTGCAATGGCCGCCGTCATAGATTCGTCGTAGCCGCCTTTGAAGGTGGGCACAATTTTGTAATCTTTTTGGCTGGCATTGAAGTCTTTGGCCAAGTCATTGACCCATTCGCCAAGAGCGCCCCCCATGGAGTGCCACCATTGAATTTCGGTTTGGGCTTGGGCGCCAACACTGAAGGCGGCGATGGCCAAAGCAGCCAGGGATTTTTTGTAGTTCATAAGTTCTCTCTTGGTGGTTGTTTCAGCCGGTAGCCTATTCCCATGATATGCAAATATTATTACAACGGGATGAAGAAAAAATGACAACCCGTGGTTTCCATAACTTTGAATGACCCTTGTCAAAAAATGATGGATGGATTGGGTTGGCATGGCTTGGAGTCCCCACCGCGGGCGCGTGATTTCCCCCCTGAAGTAAAATCTCAAGTTAAATCTCATGAACGCACCAACCACGCTCCAACACCTCATGCAGGCTGACGATTCGTCACCCCGTTTGCGCGAAATTCCCTACAACTACACAAGTTTCTCTGATCGAGAAATTGTGATCCGTCTGCTTGGGGCTCGTGCATGGGACCTGCTCAACCAACTGCGAGACGAACGCCGCACTGGCAGGTCTGCTCGCATGCTTTATGAGGTATTGGGTGATATTTGGGTGGTTCAGCGCAACCCCTATTTGCAAGACGACTTACTGGAAAACCCTGCCCGTCGTAAGTTGTTGGTGGAAGCTTTGCAACACCGCTTGGGCGAAGTTCAAAAACGCCGCACGCCCGAAGCAGATGCTTTGCGTGACGGTTTGGTGGGTGAGTTGTTGGTATTGGCTGGCCATGCAGTCAAGGTGTTTGATGAAACTTTTTCGGACATGGCCCAGTTGCGACGGAAAACACAAAAGGGACTTGGCAAGCACACAGCCAAAGACAACATCAAATTTGATGCCTTGTCTCGCGTGAGCCATGTCACAGATGCCACTGACTGGCGTGTTGAATATCCTTTCGTGGTTCTAACCCCCGACACAGAAGCCGAAATGGCCAATTTGGTCAAAGCTTGCTTCACCTTGGGCTTGACCATCATTCCGCGGGGTGGCGGCACAGGCTACACCGGCGGTGCAGTTCCCCTGACTTGGAACAGTGTTGTCATCAATACCGAAAAACTCGAGGCCATGTCTGGCGTAGAGATGCTTCAACTACCCGGGCTCGACAAAGAAGTGCCCACCTTGTGGACCGAAGTGGGCGTGGTCACGCAGCGCGTGGCCGATGCCGCGGAGCGCGCTGGTTGGGTGTTTGCCGTTGATCCTACGTCTGCCGAGGCCAGCTGCATTGGCGGCAACATCGCCATGAATGCCGGTGGCAAAAAGGCCGTGTTGTGGGGCACTGCACTCGACAATTTGGCCAGCTGGCGCATGGTCACGCCCGATGCGCAGTGGCTCGAGGTTACGCGCTTGAACCACAATCTTGGCAAGATTCACGATGTTGAAATGGCCAGTTTTGAATTGAAATATTTCGAAGCCAATGGCACCACACTGGTTCGCGAAGAACGACTCGACGTTCCTGGCTCGAAATTCCGCAAAGAAGGCTTGGGCAAAGATGTCACCGACAAATTTTTGGCAGGTTTGCCAGGGATTCAAAAAGAAGGTTGCGACGGCTTGATCACCAGCGCTCGTTGGATATTGCACCGCATGCCCGACCACACACGCACTGTTTGCATGGAGTTCTTTGGCAATGCCAAAGACGCTGTGCCCAGCATTGTCGAAATCAAAGATTTCATGTTTGCCGAACAAAAGCGCTCAGGCGTGTTGCTGGCGGGCCTAGAGCATTTGGACGATCGTTATTTGCGGGCAGTGGGCTACACCACCAAGTCCAAACGCGGCGGTCTCCCCAAAATGGTATTGGTGGGTGACATTGCCGGCGACAACGCCGATGACGTGGCCAAAGTTACCTCTGAAGTGGTGCGCATTGCCAACTCACGCAGTGGTGAAGGCTTCATTGCCATCAGCCCTGAAGCGCGTAAAAAGTTTTGGTTAGATCGCAAAAAAACAGCTGCCATCAGCAAACATACCAACGCCTTCAAGATCAATGAAGACGTGGTAATACCGCTGCCTCGCATGGCGGAATATACCGATGGCATTGAGCGCATCAACATTGAATTGTCCATGCGCAACAAGATCAAGTTGTGCAACGAGTTGGAACTCTTTTTAAGCAAGGGCAATTTGCCTTTGGGCAAAGACGATGACACAAGCGAAATTGCTTCTGCAGAATTGCTAGAAGAACGCGTTTCACAAGCTTTGGCGGTAGTGCGGGATGTGCGTGACCTGTGGCAAGGCTGGTTGCACGGTGTAGATATTTTATTCCCTCAATTGCAAGACCACACTTTGCGTGCCAGTTGGAAAACGCAAATTAAGGCAAGCTTTCAAACCATCTTCACAGGCGCGGCCTTCCAGCCTATTTTGGACGAGTGTGTGGCCATTCACAAACGAGTCCTTAAAGGCCGCGTGTGGGTGGCTTTGCACATGCATGCAGGAGACGGTAATGTGCACACCAACCTACCGGTCAACTCTGACGACTACGACATGCTGCAAACCGCGCACGAAGCGGTCGCTAGAATCATGGACCTGGCGCGAAGCCTCGATGGCGTTATTTCAGGCGAACACGGCATTGGCATCACCAAGCTGCAGTTTTTAAGCGATGCCGAACTGAAGCCATTTGCCGATTACAAGCAGCGCATTGACCCTGAAGGGCGTTTCAACAAAGGCAAGTTGATGCGCCGTGTGCAGGGCCCAGAGGGCATGGACATTCAAGCCGATTTGACCAATGCCTACACCCCTAGCTTTGGTTTGATGGCTCACGAATCGCTCATCATGCAACAGTCAGACATTGGCGCCATTGCCGACAGTGTGAAAGATTGCTTGCGTTGCGGCAAATGCAAACCCGTGTGCGCCACGCATGTGCCGCGTGCCAATTTGCTTTACAGCCCCCGTAATAAAATTTTGGCCACTTCTTTGTTGGTCGAAGCCTTCTTGTACGAAGAGCAAACACGCCGAGGAGTGTCTATCAAGCACTGGCAAGAGTTTGAAGATGTGGCCGACCACTGCACCGTTTGTCACAAGTGCCTTTCACCTTGCCCGGTCAAAATTGACTTTGGCGAAGTGTCTATGAACATGCGCAATTTGTTGCGCAAGATGGGCCAAAAAACATTCCGTCCCGGCAATGCTGCGGCCATGTTTATGTTGAACGCCACCAACCCTGACACCATCAAGCTGGCGCGTGCTGGCATGGTGGGGGTGGGCATGAAGGTGCAGCGCATTGCCCACGACTTGCTCAAAACCTTTGCACGCAAGCAAACCAAAGCGCCACCTGCCAGTATTGGTGCTGCGCCCATCAAAGAGCAAATCATTCACTTTATCAACAAAAAGATGCCGGGTGGCTTGCCCAAGAAAACGGCGCGCGCTTTGCTGGACATTGAAGATCAAGATTACGTGCCCATTATTCGCAATCCGAAGACGACCACTTCTGAGACAGAAGCTGTGTTTTACTTCCCTGGTTGTGGTTCAGAACGCTTGTTCAGCCAGGTGGGGTTGGCCACACAGGCCATGCTCTGGCATACCGGTGTTCAAACGGTGTTGCCGCCTGGTTATTTGTGCTGTGGCTACCCCCAAAAGGGCAGCGGTCAGTTTGACAAGGCCGAAAAAATCATCACGGACAACCGGGTTTTGTTCCACCGAGTGGCCAACACCCTGAACTACTTGGACATCAAAACGGTGGTGGTCAGTTGCGGCACATGCTACGACCAGTTACAGGGCTATGAGTTTGACAAAATTTTCCCTGGCTGCCGAATCATTGACATCCATGAATACTTGCTTGAAAAAGGCATGACACTCAACAACAACGGCGCTTACCTGTATCACGATCCTTGCCACAGCCCCATGAAGTTGCAAGACCCCATGAAGACCGTCAAGTCATTGTTGGGCCCACAGGTTTTGAAGTCTGATCGCTGCTGCGGTGAGTCGGGTACTTTGGGTGTCACGCGCCCTGACATCGCCACTCAAGTGCGTTTCCGCAAGGAGGAAGAAATACTTCAAGGTGAAGCCCAAATGCGTGCCAGCGGCATGGTGGGCGAAAAAGAAAACATCAAGGTCTTGACCAGCTGCCCTAGTTGCTTACAAGGGTTGTCCCGCTTCGGTGATGATTTAAAAAATGGCTTGTTGGAAGCCGATTACATCGTGGTGGAAATGGCCAAACACATTTTGGGCGAGCAGTGGATGCCCGAGTACGTGGCCGCTGCCAATGCAGGCGGTATAGAACGCGTTTTGGTTTAACGACAGTATCACGAAAGAACGCCTTATGGCCGGATTGACAGCAGGTGCACCCACACCACAAGCTTTGACCCTTCATGGGCAGAGTCGTGCTTTAGAGGTTAGTTTTTCGGATGGTCAAACTTTCCGAATTCCCTTTGAACTCATGCGCGTGTACTCGCCTTCTGCAGAAGTGCAAGGCCACGGTCCTGGGCAAGAGGTGTTGCAAACCGGTAAGCGTGAAGTTGACATTGTTGAACTTTCGCAGGTTGGCAATTACGCGGTCCAACCTACTTTTTCAGATGGTCACAACAGCGGTATTTTTTCTTGGGACTATTTGTACCATTTGGGCTCAGAGCAAGATGGTCTTTGGTCCCAATACAACGAACGCTTGCAGTCTGCGGGTGCGCAACGTGACGATGCCATGCCAAGTGCGGCGGGTTCATCGTGTGGCCACTCCCACTGATTCGAGTTAGACAATGAGTTCAACCCATTTCGGTTTCAAAACTGTCGATGAACAAGAAAAAGCCAAGCGTGTGCGGGGCGTTTTTGATTCTGTGGCATCCAAATACGACATCATGAACGACCTGATGTCTGCGGGCTTGCACCGTTTATGGAAAGCCTACACGCTGCAGGTGGCCAACCTCAAGGAGGGCGACCAGGTGCTCGACATTGCAGGCGGCACGGGTGATTTGTCTTTGGCATTCTCAAAAAAGGTGGGTGCATCTGGTCAAGTGGTTCACACCGACATCAACGAATCCATGCTGCGAACAGGCCGGGATCGATTGGTGAACCAGGGCGTGATCTTGCCTACGCTGGTTTGTGATGCTGAAAAACTGCCTTTTCCCAACGATCATTTCAATGTGGTCAGCGTGGCTTTTGGGCTTCGCAACATGACGCACAAAGATTTGGCTTTGAAGGAAATGTGCCGAGTTTTAAAGCCAGGGGGAAAACTTTTGGTTTTAGAGTTCTCTAAAGTGGCCAGACCCCTAGAAAAGGTCTATGACTGGTACTCCTTCAACATCTTGCCCCAATTGGGCAAGTGGGTTGCCGGAGACGATGCCAGCTACAGGTATTTGGCCGAATCAATTCGCATGCACCCAGGCCAGGAAGAGTTGAAAGCCCTTATGAAAAATGCCGGATTTGGGCATGCTGAATTTCACAACTTGAGTGCAGGGGTGGTAGCCTTACACTTCGGTATTAAATGTTGATCGTTCTTTTCTGAATTTTTCGGAGTTTATTGTGAACAAACTTTTCGGCTTAATCTTGACCATGCTTTTGGCGCTCAGCACCTTAAACGCAGAGGCCGCTCGTCGCATGGGCGGCGGCAAATCGTCTGGCCAACAGTCCAGCAACGTCACGCAACGTGATGCGGCTAAACCTGCGGCGCCTAGCCAAGCGGCGGCGGCTAAACCAGCAACCCCTGCTGCAGCGCCTGCTGCGCCTGCTAAACGCCCATGGGGCGCCATGCTGGGTGGCTTGGCCGCTGGTTTGGGATTGGCTTGGTTGGCGAGCAGCCTAGGCATGGGTGAAGCATTTGGCAACATGCTCATGTTTGCCTTGCTGGCCATGGTGGCGGTGGGCGTGATTGGTTACTTCCTACGCTCACGCAAAGGCGGTGCTGCTCAGCAGCAGGGAGGCCTAGCCTACCAAGGCGCAGGTCAAAGCCCTGAGGCGCCTGCAAGCTTGCCTCAGTACAACCCAGAAAAAGTGGGTAACGATGCTTCGGCCCGTCCTTGGGAATCACAAAACACGCGCTTTGATCCAACGCCTGCTGGCAATACCCAGAGCCCAGCTCATGCGGGTGGTTCCATGATTGGCTCTGCCATTGGTGGCTCACAGCCCACAGCCTTTCAGGGTTCACAAACTTGGGGTGTGCCTGAAGGCTTCGACACCGACAACTTTGTCGAGGCAGCTAAGCGCAACTTCATTACGCTGCAAGACGCCTGGGACCGTGCCGACATGGGCTCACTCAAGGCCATGATGACCGATGGCATGTTGACTGAAATCAAAAGCCAGCTGGCAGAGCGTGAAGCCAACTTCCCTGGCCAACCCAACAAAACCGAAGTGGTTAAGTTGGATGCTCAGTTGTTGGGCATTGAAGAGTTGCCTGAGGTCTACATGGCCAGCGTTGAGTTCAACGGTGTCATTCGTGAAGAAGCCGAATCTGCACCTAGCCCTTTCCGCGAAGTTTGGAACATGACCAAACCCAGAAATGGCAACAGCGGTTGGTTGGTTGCTGGCGTTCAAGCCCTGCAATAATTTAAAGACATTCTGAGTGAAGGGCTGGCACTGGCCAGTCTTTCGGGAATAATTGGGGACTATGGCAACACAGTCCCCTTTTTCTTTCTTAGGCGAAGCAATTGAGCAATTCGTCACTCACGCTCAGCCCCCCGTTTGGGTGATGGACGAGTCCATCAATCGTTTGGTTTTGTTTTTGAATCACGTCATTGGCGCCGAACCTGAAGCGCAAAACAGGCTCAAGCGTCAAAAGGGACGGTGCATTCAATTGCAATGGCAAGACAAGGTCATTCAGCTCTCACCCACGCCTGCGGGTTTGTTGGAGCGTGTGAGCCAGCCAAAATTTGACCTCAAATTAAGCTTAACGGATGCATCGCCTTTGACCATGGCCACGGCGGTCCTCAAAGGCGAAAAGCCAGGCGTTCACATTGAGGGTGACGTACAGTTGGCTGCCGAAGTCAATTGGTTGATTGACCATGTCCGATGGGACTTTGAGGAAGACTTGTCTCAATTGCTGGGCGATGCTGCGGCCAATACCTTGGTTTCAATGGGCCGGCAAGCCGTTCAAGCCATGCAGCAATTTATTCGCAAAGCTGCACCTGGCACCGATTTCAACAGGGCTACTCTATGAACCGAATGTTTCGGGGCATTTTCATTGTGTGGACTGTTTGGCGGTTTGGCCTGCATGAGTTGATGCTTTCTAACTTCAAGCAGCCTTTTTTAAAGATTTTGTCGAAAGCGCTGACCTTGGGTCGTGTTTACAAACTCTCGCGCGGCGAGCGTTTGCGTTTGTCGCTAGAACAACTCGGGCCTATTTTTGTGAAGTTTGGACAAGTCATGTCGACTCGCAGAGATTTATTGCCTGACGACATTGCCGTTGAATTGGCCAAGCTTCAAGACAGAGTGCCGCCCTTTAGTTCAGACATTGCCGTTGCCACCATTGAGCGAGCTTTTGGTCGGCCAGTGTCTGAAATCTTTGAGTCCTTTGACCATGTGCCAGTGGCCAGCGCCTCCATTGCGCAGGTCCATTTTGCTTTGTGGAAAAACAAAGATGGTTTGGTGCAAGAGGTGGCGGTCAAAGTGCTGCGCCCTAACATGCTGCAGGCCATTGAAAAAGATTTGAACCTGATGCGCATGATGGCCGGCTGGCTTGAAAAAATCAGTGCGGATGGCAAGCGCCTCAAACCCCGCGAGGTGGTGGCTGAATTTGACAAACATTTGCACGATGAGTTGGATTTGGTTCGAGAGGCCGCCAATGGTGCGCAGCTTCGCCGAAACATGCAGAGTTTGAATTTGGTTTTAATTCCAGAGATGTATTGGGATTACTGCCACCCTGAAGTCATCGTCATGGAGCGCATGAAGGGCTTGCCCATCAGTCAGGTGGATGCATTGCGCG
>Ga0209355_1000175_pt1 | contig 38692 bp, 33 predicted proteins | sample LauGreSBDMM110SN_3_FD_187563 | JGI IMG/M metagenome (GOLD analysis project Ga0209355, IMG submission 187563) | Freshwater lake microbial communities from Lake Michigan, USA - Sp13.BD.MM110.SN (SPAdes) (version 2) | ecosystem: Environmental > Aquatic > Freshwater > Lake | place: Lake Michigan... | reverse complement strand
AAAATATTGGTTACTAAAAAATAGCTGGTCCACCACATGGGGCGAAGAAGGATATTTTAAGATTTTAAGATCTGATTCAAGCAATGATCCAGGTGTTTGTGGTGTAGCGATGGATCCTAGTTTTATATCCATTTCCACCTTTTGAAAAAGGTGGAGCCAAACCTACCCAAATGTGGATAAAAAATTTCTCAACAAAGTCACAACTCCATCCTATAGGACTCGTGTTTGGCTCTTCGCTTCGCATAACCTTTCCTACAGGTGGAATTCATACTCTACCAGTGAAATTCATACTCTACCAGTGCCTTCATATCTGTTTTCAATCCATTAAACAATACTCCCCGCATCTTGGAAAACATATTTTCCACTCGAAAATCAACACTCATCAGCTTAATATTTGCCTTATCAAATGCCGTCTCAAATTTATCTGAATGACCAACAATCTCAGCTCTTTTCACCTTTATCCATGAATAAAATGCACTTACAAATTGCATATGCATTTTATTGAACCATTTTACCATCTTCTCTCTAGAAAGCTCCATCCAACCAATATTTTCTCCTTGATAAATATAAAATGTATTTACTTTTTGCGCAAATGCGAATATAGGCAGTTTTTCCATTTCAAACAAAGACCTAGAAAACACATGATGCATCACGTCGTAAAATGAAGAGCTAATAATAAACTCCATGTCTGCATCTTGAAAACCTATTCTGACCTCCATAAAACTATCAAACGTTATATTTGGTGTAATATTTGTATTCAACCACTCCACAACATTAATTTTCTTCTTTTTTTTGCTAACCCATTTTGACATTTCTTCCATTTTCTCTTCCAACTTGTTATATTTTTGTCCCAATTCAATTAACAACTGATACATCACCCGCTGTGATGGAATAACGATTTGTTCATCTTCTTCCAAAGGTTTCTTTCTGAGAAAGTCGCACAATATCAAATGTTTTGTCAAATTTTCTCTCTTCTTGTAAGTCTTACCACAATTCACACAACATTGTCTTAAAATCTGATAACTCATATTCTTTTCATACAATAAATAAACCTAGGTTATTTAATTTCAATTTTTTCCATAAAATCTTATAAACAAACAACAAAAAAACAAAAATTAAAATACCTTTTAGTATATATAATGACTTCATTTCAAAAGACCTCCATCGTATATAATGATCCAAATAAAATAATAGGATTACCACCTTATTATTATAGATGGCGTTCCAATTTTACTAGTAATAACACACCTGCAGACCAATACCAGAAACTCAAATTGATTCAAAATACGGCTCGCGTTCAAGCTTCTCTCTATACTTCAAATTTAGGACCTTTAAATGCTTATAAAAGTCCTACAAATGCGACCTATGGTGTATGTTGGAATCAGATGAGTGACAGACCTGTTCCTAGTATACAACGAGCCACAATACCAACTGGTACCAATACTAGCATGAACAGGCGTCATACTTCCGTAACTTCTAGCAGACCAGGATGCCAGACTCCAGGTGGTGCAGGTGTCGATATTAAACACAATTCTTATGACAGATACTTGAATCGCTTAAAAGGAAAGGGTCCTTTACGTCGGGGTGTAATTCCACCAAAGTTTGGTGAATACATTCCATTCAATCCAGCCTTTCCTATTTATGGTAGCAAGACGATAAAGACGAATTTGGTGAGTGGTTGCAATTGTCCTACAAATGGACAACAACTAACTCAAGACAAACAAATATATAACAATCCATTATGGCAACCAGACCCAACAGGTGTATATCAATTTCAGGTGGGAAGCTATGTTTATGCAGAGCAAACTGGTAACGATTTCTATACAAGAGCTATTGTTACGAATGTAGATAATGGAACATATACAATTGAGTTTGACAACGGAACCATTCAACAAGTTACAAATGTATATGATTTGCTTATATATTTTCCTTGTAATTGTGGTATAACGATTGATGACGTATATTATGCTAGCGGTGTTATACAAAACTCATCCATATTAAACGAATTGGTTTGCCAATTAACTAGTGCTCGATTGGCAAATGAGCAAGTGATTTAATAAATTTAGAAAAAAAATGTAATAATAAAAAAAATAATTTTAATATTTGTATTATTTATAATATGCCTGCAAAAATAAATATGTTATTGTCAAATGGAAATAATTATATTCAACAACAAATGAAATCATCTATAAATGTCGCCAATTTTGCTGCTGCACCAGCCCAAGTTAAACAAGTAAATACTTCTTTGAATAATTCGATGATATCCCGCATTCATAATATGCGTCCAGGATGTGGTTCTTGTGGTAGAAAGGGTTAAATCGACCTTTATCCACCTTTAAAAAAGGTGGAGCCAAATATTTCCATATTTTGAACAACATAATTTATAGAGTTTGGCTCCACCTTTAATTTATCTACTAATATTATAATGTTCTCTCTTTCCTCAACTCTCGCAACAAGTTATGTGACTCCCTATCCATCGAATCGTTTAAATAAAGCAACCAATTACAAGACTCTATTTGATACAACTTTACTACCATATAACAAAATGTATAATGGTTGCTCGAGTAATTTATGTTATACTATTAGCAAAGGCACTTTTATATATAAGCCGCATACAGATGTAGGACAAGTTGGTCGCACATCTGCAGGATATTTAGCACAAAGAAAGCGCATGTAATAATTTCTCTCTAATTTAATTTTCCAACTACTCCTTGTAGTTGCTTAAACCATTTAGCTTCTTCAAAAAATGCACTCCATTTAGCAGTAATAATCAATATAAATCCAAATAAGTATAATAATAACTTCATTTCATAATCGATAACTACTTGATTATTATATCTAGGATTGAATAAGTAAATCAATAAGAGAGACATTAATATGACAAAAATGAATTCAAACCTTTCTTTCAAATATTCAACGCTCTCAATTAATTCAGTGTTTTCCTTTTTTGTTGCTTTTAAATAGATGTTGATAATAGACATCAAAACGAACCCAACCTTAATTGCAATAATTAAGTAAATATATGAATGTAAATAGCTCATATATATATATATATATCCACCTTTTTTTTCTAAAGGTGGATATATAGATGCCTTGTCCTATTTCTTGCTCCATATCAGCGATTTTTATTATAGGTATGATTTATTTTTATTACATGACAGACAAGAGTGAAATTGTGAAAACCTACAAAGAAAAGTTGCCATCCGACTTACAAAAACGTTATGATAAAATCAGCGAAGAGAGATTAACCATAAGTTTGTATGGTTACTTTTACGGATTTATTCTTTCTCTCTTCCTCATCTTTTACAATCTCAAAATAAAGAAGGAAAGGACTCCTGTATGGTCCATGATTTGCCTAGTAATGGCTACATGTTTTATTGTCAATTATTTCTACTATGTTCTCTCACCTAAATCAGATTATATTCTGAATCATACCAATTCACCAGAACAAGTGAAGGCTTGGTTGCAAATGTATAGAGAGATGCAATACAATTATCATATGGGTATAGTGCTAGGAATTGTAGGTGTAGGTATAATGACATTTGCTTTCCATTAAATATTAAATAAAACAAGTTAAAGACAAATATGGTATATATATTGTAATAGTATCACACAGCAAACCCAAATATAATTACAATTTTAAAATGATACTAGCAAATCAGGGCTCGTTTAGCTCAGTTGGTTAGAGCATCGGTCTTATGAGCCGAAGGTCTGCGGTTCGAGCCCGCAATCGAGCAACCAACATGAATTTATAGTTCCTTACAGCAATTATTTAAAAAGGAACTAGTAAAAAGACACCATATATGGTAAGCACAGATGGCCGAGTGGTTCAAGGCGACGCGCTTAAGACGCGTTAGACTATGTCTGCGTGGGTTCGAACCCCACTCTATGCATTTTAAATAAAATTAATAATTAAATTTACTAATTTTATTTTTTGACAGCTTGATATCCAATACATTGTTCAATTTTGCGCTTATCTGATTTGTTATCTCATAGTTATTATCTTTTTAAATTAAAAAATTTTATCTTTATAAAACAACTTAAAGACATTCCACTTTTATATAGTGGAAGGGATGCAGAATTATTAATAACGACTAGTCTTGCAAATAGCAGAGAATAAATAAAGAAAGCAAGTAGTCCGTATCCTTACAGCATTTAAAAATAAAACCGACTTACTATTATTAGTAGTCAAGAGGTTTTAGCAAAATAATATCAAGTAGAAGTCGGCCTACGTTTTTATTCATACATTTTTCCTAGACAATGAATAAAATGATATTTTTATAATAAACCATACAGCATTTTAAAATTTAGCTTGATTTCACCTTTAAAAGGTGGAATAGTTTCCTAACAGCAATACTTTTAGTATATAACTTGATGCTAAGTTAATTAAAAGGAAATAGCAAACCCCTCTGGACCTATAGTGTAGTGGTTAGCACTTCAGACTTTGAATCTGGCAACCCCGGTTCAAATCCGGGTAGGTCCTAATTTCCTAAAAAGGTGAATTATACTTAAAATATTTTAAATACTAAAATTAAAATATTTTATTTTTACAAATCCAATAGCTCAGGATATTTGGTTTCAAGAAGTTCCTGTAATTGATGAGCTGTAACGACTCTATTTCCCTTCAATAATAGTGCACCTTCACATATAAATTCCTTCGCTCCATCAATAATCCCATACGAATAAGCATAAGCCTCTTGCAACAATTTGGCAATTTCATTATCGATGAGCTCCTTATATTTTTCACTATGACTCGGATAAATCGCCATATCTCCCATCCCATAATAGGTAATCATTTTATTTGCCAACGTTAGTGCTTCCTCGAAGTCAGAAATAGCGCCTGTACTGACTCCCAAATGTCCATAAAATAATTCCTCTGCTATGCGACCACCTAGCAAGATCATGAGGTGTTCAAACAAAGTATCGCGATTAAATATATTTGAATTCGACTTTTCAAAAAGAGTATAACCAGGCGAATTTGGAGACGATAAATTAATAATAACCTTCTTCACTTTGGAGTGATTGTGCGCCAATAATCCAACAATAGCATGCCCCATTTCATGCACACAAATTTTGTCCAACATTTCATCAGTGAAAATATGATCGGATGGCTGCCAACCAACCAACACTTTGTTATATACAACATCAATGTCATCTTGCGTAAATTGTTCGCGCCCATATCGCAATGCATTCAACATGGCCTCATTCAATAAATTCTCAATTTGGGCAGCAGAAAACCCATTGGTGATTTCAACCAAATCCTCATCATGAATATCAGATGACCTAGGTTTTCCACTTGAATGTATTTTAATAATAGCGCGTCTTGCAACCTCATCCGGATTACCTATAAATACGCGCTTATCAATGCGACCAGGACGTAATAGAGCGGGGTCCAATAAGTCGGCACGATTTGTCGCTCCAATTAGAAACACTCCCGTCTTTGTTTTAAATCCATCTAAGCAAACTAGTAATTCATTCAATGTATTATCTCTCTCTGCAGAAGAGGACTCCTTATCAGAGCCACGATTACGACCTAGAGCATCAATTTCGTCGATAAAAATAATACACGGAACATTCTTTTGTGCCAACTGAAAAAGCTCACGAATTCGAGCACTTCCAACCCCTACATACATTTCTTGAAATTGCGACCCAGATACAGCAATAAATCCAGTACCAGATTCACCAGCTAATGCCTTAGCTAATAGTGTTTTACCATTACCAGGAGGACCTTCAAAAATGAGACCCTTTGGTACACGAACATTGAATTTTGAATACTTGGTATAATTTTTCAAAAGGTCGACACATTGTTCGAGTTCTTTTTTAATAGAATCGTATCCACCCACTGCAGTAAAATTTGTTTCATAATCAAAAAGCACTTCAAAGTTTTCCGATTTTTTTCCTTGTCCTCCTCCAACTTTGCCCCTTTTTCGCCCCTTTTCATAAAAATCATCCTCTAAATCATTATAGTGACCTTGAGTAAAACCAAAATTCGGATTCACAAAATTCGGATTCACAATAATCCTATATGTTACATTATTTTGGTCTAATAATTCCAATTCGTCATCATCACGACCTAAAATTTCATTATTTTGTTCAGTATTATTTATAGAATTTAATCTCTTTATATATTTCTCATAATGGATTCTAGAGAGAGGATACATTCTTTTATTAAGAAATGATTCAGTCGGTAAAATAGTATTATTATCCAAACGTTTAATTAATTTATCATAATAAGGTCTAGAGAGAGGATATTTTTTATTAAGATTATTCATTCTCATACCATAATTTCTCATACCATAATTTCTCATACCATAATTTTGCAAATTACCTGGAAACAAAAATCCGTTAACAAGTGATATATTAACTAAAGAAATACCAATGAAATCAATCAATGAAAATCTCATTTAATAAATATTAAACATTGTTTTTATGTCTTATTTAAGCATTATAAATAATAATAAAATATATATATATCTATATTTAATATATGAACAATTTAATTAAAAAATTTACAAGCAAAACAGGATTTTTTTTATTTTTAACATTAATATCACTAATAGGAATTTACTTTATGCTAAGCAAAGAGGGAATGCAAGATGATTATTATACAAATTCACAAGGTGTTAAAATACCTGATGTAATATATAAAAAATGTGTAAATAATCCTAATGGTGAGAGAATATGCGATGAAGATACAAAACAAAAGCCAGATGAATTAAAAATAGATACAAAAGACAGAGGATTTATTCCACCTCAGACCAAGACAGAATCTAATAGCTCTACTGAACCAGTGCCAGCTAATTCTTCAAGTTTAGAAGAACATGTATACGTAGACCCCAGCGCCATTCCCAAAAAATATAGAACCGATCCTACACAAGCCGTTTAAGTATTAATAAATATTTATTGAAAACTACTTAAAGACATACTATATATATAGTATGTGAATGGCTCCATACAGCAATCTTCAATATTCAATAGATTAATATAAAAGGAGCCAGCAGTCATCAAAACAAATAATACTTCCTTGTAGCAATTTCAAAAACGTTTTCTTTTAAAACCCAAATTTTAAAAAGGGAAGTAGCACATAAAAGTGCTTCGGTAGCTCAGTTGGTTAGAGCATAAAGCTGTTAGAATTAAAATATTAATTACATATACTTTAAGGTCGCAGGTTCGATTCCTGTCCGAAGCGAATTTTAATTTTATAATAAATAAAATTAAAATACTAATACCACCTTTAAAAATGTGGTATTTTTGTCGGTAACTTGGACATATACAAGCTTTACCTCTTGAGGCAAGCGTTTTGGTAAAGATATTGATATAAATAAAAAAATCAAAGAATTTTATGATGAAGTGAAAAAACATAAAATGGAAGATATTATTTGTATTGATGAAACAAGTATAAAATCATTACAAAAACGAAATCATTGTTATAATGAACTTGGTAAAAGATGTGTAATAAAAACACAAAGTCAAGAAGTATTCAAAAATATGTAAAGAAACCATCAAATAGAAGACGAAAACTAAAAAATTACCTTCCTTAAAATCGGCGTTGTAAAAGTGTAAAAAATCAATTTAAAGATTATACACCACTATATTATATAGAAACAAATGGAGACCACATCTAATATGATCACAGAGACTTTCGAAATTAAAAACAAAGGATTCCTAATAGTTGATGCAACATTTAAAGAAAAGGGCTGGAAAATCGTAAAAAATGAAATGAACTGGATTTGCTATACCAAATTTGGACACGAAACCGACGTATTTGATATAAAAATAGACGCCACCAAAATTCACGTGAGTGTGCCACTAAAAAATAGTCCATTTAATTTTGTGACGTCTTTCACAGATTATTTTAATGCGAGCGAATATATTGAAAGTCACCTTTAAACCACCTTTAATCCACCTTTAGAAAAGGTGGAGCCAAACCTACCATATTTTAATTACCTTTAATCTACCTTTAATCCACCTTTAATCTACCTTTAGAAAAGGTGGAGCCAAACCTACCATATTTTAAAGTTGGTAAAAAAATTGAAATAAAAAAAAGAAGTAAAAAGTAAATTACAATATTACCAGCCGATATGTCCACCGAACTATTTACCGAAATGCTTATTAATTTTGATTCCACATTATCCACCTTTGAGAAAGGTTCTGCGAAGCTAAGAGCCAAATCTACTACAGAAAATGAAACTACTCTTCTAGAAAATTTTGGCCTCCTCACCTTGAAAGCCGCCTTATCAAGCATGACTACAAAACAACTCGAGCTATTGTTTCAAATCGATTGCTCCGGCTCTATGCAAGATAAATGCTCTGATGGTCGCACCAAAATGCAGCACACTCTTCATACATTAAAAAATATGATTCACTTTCTGAAAGAAAACCCAAGTTTAAAAGTGCAAATTACAATTCATGCATTTGACGAAAAGATATACAAAATTGTCGACCACACACCAGTCAATGAGGATACATGCGACCAAATTCTTTTAAAAATAGAGACTATTCGCCCTCGCAATGCAACAAATATTGAAAAGGCACTCAAGGATGTGAATGAATATTTCACCTCTTTACAAGATGATTGCGAAAAGGTCAGCATCTTTATGACAGATGGTCAGGCTACAGCAGGAAATCAATCAAATAGTCACCTCCGTAGTTGCGTAAATGACAGCATTACGAATATCTTTATTGGTTTCGGACTAGACCATGATGCAAGACTCCTCAAGACAATTAGCTCCGGCGAAAAGAGCTCCTATTATTTCATCGACAAGCTAGAAAATGCCGGCCTTGTGTATGGCGAAATCCTGCACGCATTAATTTATAAATTCCTTGAAAAGGTCACCATCTCCGTGACAAATGGTCTCATTTATGATTACAAGACAAATACATGGACCACATCCTTATATGTCGGCAACATTGTTAGCGAGGCCAGCAAGTTTTACCAATTGACTTCTGAATCGCCGGCAGAATGTGTTGTCCAAGTCACCGGATTCAAAGTCGACGATGACATCGAATTTACTACCATCGTGCCAGTCCAAGAGGAGCCAGTTGATTTGACCAACTATATGTACAGACAGCGCACACAAGAGCTGCTATTCAAGGTGAACGAATTCAACGCCAATCAAGATACAGAAAAGCAAAAAGATATTAAAGATATTAAAGATATGAAAGATTTGCGTAGCAAATTGCACGACTTCTTTGAAGAGCTCAAGAAATACATGGCTGACAACCAGTTGGAAGAGAATATTCTGCTTAAAAATTTGTGCGATGATATTTACATTTGTCACAGAACATTCGGCACCAATTATGGTTTTATGTATTGCGCAGCTAGAGAATGCTCTCAAGGACAACAACGGGCTTACACGGCTACCCAACTACCAGACGATGAACAAAATGTGTTTACGAGACAAAATGCGATGTACAGAAGCAATGCAGTAAACGACGATGAAGAAGAAGGAGATGAAGAAGAAGGAGATGAAGAAGAAGGAGATAAATTACAGCACAATGTCTCTGGTGCTACACAGACACCATATCGAACACAGACAATGACAGGTGTTATGCGTTCTTGTAGTGGAGGAGCCAATGTAGATCTGGATGAGGACGAAGTAATGTAATTATAAAATTTTAATGAATTAAAAATTTAATTTATTAAAAATTAAAAACTTTTTTATTTTCTACTTTTGGATTTTTTTGACTTTCTTTTTGCTACCTTTCTTGTTTTCCTTTTTGCTATCTTTCTTGTTTTCCTTTTTGCTACCTTTCTTGTTTTTCTTCCTCCCAAAGCATTTAGGTATCCAAAACGTAAGAATTCATCTAATGTGTTTGTTTCATGTTGTCTACAATTGTCTAGTTCACTTTCTTCTACTATACCACCTACTTCATCAATTTCTTCTACTTCAACAATTAGTGGAGAATATTGTAATCTTGCCAAGCTTCTATCATCTGTTATTAAATGAGAAAAGTCGGCATCAACCCTAAAAACAGGTGTTTGATGTCTTGCATTCTGTTCAATTACAAAAGATTCATTCTTATTTACTGGTACACATACATCTATTTTTACATCTTCAGAGCCTACTAATTGAACATGTGTAGAGATACCACCTTCCATATACACTATTTGAGTAAATATGCTTTGACCATTATATACAAATCTTAAAACATCAGGATGAATAAAAGATATATTTACACTATCTCTATGTAAAGATTCATCCTTTCTTTTTTTAGCAAGGGGACTATCTATAGATACCTGTACACCACCACGACTCTTAAATTCATCATAAATACCCGCTTTTTTCATATTACATAAAATCTCTTTTGCCAATTGAGGCGCTATTTGTTCATTAAATTGTTGTGCAAAGGGGTTTGCATGCGGTAATAAGCGCCACTCCCAATGACCTTCTGTTATAAATTTAAATAAATATATAGATTGACAATTAGTAACTTCTGTATAGCCACCTATTCTTACGATTTTATTGTCATTGACATTATTTCTCGCTAAAAATTGTTCTTCTACAATTTGTTGTTCATAATTCTTTCTCTTTTTTTTTATTTCCGGAATACTTAAAACTTTAATACCCTGTTCTAAAAAATTAAATTTCGTAGTAGTTTTCGAAAAAATAGTTTTTTCATTTTGTGTTACTACCATATCACGTAATCGTATAACTTTTTCGCATGTACCAAAACGAGACCTTGTAGAACCTTTAGGGTTTACCTCTGTAACAGGTCTTGTTGTAGCAAAACTACGTTCATTTTCCCATTTTGGTGATTTATTATCCATAATTTATCTTATAATAAACCCATATTATATTTCCCATAAAGCCTGCCAAATACCGCTAATACCTGGCTCCTTTTCTTTTATATCTAATTGAAATGGACAACTATAATCTGGTTTCTCTCTTATCGCCCCACATGGATTACAAGGTCCATTAATAAATTTGAAACCAGACACAATATTTTCTAAATCTCCATATTCTACTGGAGATGTAGCAGATGTTTGCGCTCCATAAATGCCATCTCTTCCAGTATAATGTATTCTCTCTAATGAATAAGTATCCATATTGCAACGAATAATATCCTTTCTTAAATCAGATTTCAATGCGGATTTATAAGCAAAATCGCCAAACCCACTAGGTAGCTCTTCTTCTAACCCACCAGAGCTGGCAACTTGTATTCCATTGATTAAAAATTGTCCCTCTTTGGTTTGATAAGAGAGAGCCATCAAAATGGCCTTTTCATTATAAATACTTTGCGTCTCCAATAATGCAGCATCTGGTGCAATTTTTACATAAGTATTTGCATTAATCGCCTGCATATAAATGTCTTTGGTTTTGTCTGACCATGGCCATATTCCATTCTGATTAAAGTAATTTAATTCCTCAGGAGTAGTCTGATTTCTTGTAATCATATTTACATCATAAATTTTATTAGGATGAATTGTATCTTGAATGAGCAAGAAATCTTTTTTAGGATCAGAAAAACCTTCTTTTTCTCTCGATAATAGAGAGAAACAATATAATACAATTAATAGTATCGAGAAAATAACTCCATATTTTACATTATAAGAAATTACTAAAATGGACACTATAATCAATATAAATTTACCTAAAAGAGTATCAAATACTTGAGGAATAAAATATAACAACACCCATAAACATATAAGTATTGCAAGAATTCCAATCAATTCATTTCTAGTATTTTCATTCATTTTCATATTATAAGGTTTAAGTTTTGTCATATATATAATCCACCTTTTTAAAAGGTGGATCCAAAATAAAGACAAAAATAATTAAAAAATCTATAAAATTTGGCTCCACCTTTTTAAAAGGTGGATCCAAAATAAAGACAAAAATAATTAAAAATCTATAAAATTTGGCTCCACCTTTTCTAAAGGTGGATCAAAAGGTGGATCAAAAGGTGGATCAAAAGGTGGATGTAGACCCAAAACCACCTTCCCCTCTTGCAGTTTCTTCGCCAAGGTCCTGTTTTGACGCCACAAGTTCGACAAAAATAGGTACCAATTCTGGCGCACAAATTTGCAAATATCTATCGAACTTCTTAATATGCTCGGTTTGACCACCAGGCAAGTCAAACATGCCAATCAAATGTCCTCTGTATCCTGCATCAATAATGCCGACATTATTCGCCAGCCTAAATGGGCTCTTGGAAATACTCGATCTAGGATACATATAAAAGCCAGTATTATACGATACAGAAGTTGTGACCATCTTGCAAGCGCATACTATGGCAAAATCCACTTTATTTGCAAGCGGCTTAGATAAAATATCTGACACAGCAACCAAAATATCGAACCCAGCATCAATCATATCAGGATGAATATACAACTTATGATTATGTGTATTGACTGCATTAATATAGGCGGTCTTTAATTCATCATCATCCGAATCGACAAAAAGTTTTACATGCATATATTTACCATAATTGTTCAAAAGAGTATTACAAATTGGGAAAGAAGCCATTATAATATAACATCATACATCGTCTTTAAATAGTTTTCAATCCAGTTTTTTAAAGGTGAATTAGGTCAAGTGCCTTCAATCGACAATAAAATGTACGCCTACCCATATGCAGCTCCTTCAGTTCCCACTTCATATCATCGATTAATTTTTCCAGCTTCTCTTCGATATTGACCGCTCCTTGGTTACTAGCTGCCTCTTTTAACTTGTACAACTTCTCCAGCTCCGATTCCACTTGCAGCACTTTATAATGGTAATCATTAAAACGCGCATCCATTTCTGACACGATACAAGAATACGTCTTACACGGCATTTCTTGGAAGCCCATGATGTCGTCCAAACTGGCTTGCTGCTCTAGCTTACCACTTCCATAAAATCGAGTAGTCCATGTATTTAAATCGAATTCAAACATGTAATCGTCGCCATAAGAATGGTCTTCATTTAATAATATGTGACCAGCTTCCAAAAGATTGATGAAACTTGATTGACAAAATCGCAATAAATTTGGCCAAACAATTCCTGTGTCTGCCATCTCTGTAAATCTCTGGCATTTCTTGATATCGAAAGGTTTTGGTATTGAACCGCCTTTTGCTACTTTTATTTTTTCAAAAGCTGCTTTCACCAAATCTTTGTCCGACCCATAATGCTTCATAATAACATAAATCTCTCTAACAAGAATACGCCAAAGCAATTCAGCATCGTCATCTACTTTCATAAATCGTTTTTTTCGGCCAATAATGAAACCAAAGGAACCTTTATTCGGCATCTTGATATAAATATAAAAATTGTTTTATATTTATTTTATTTAAAATCTACTTTTCCACCTTTTCCACCTTTTTAAAAGGTGGAGCCAAAGTGTTGCTATCTTTTCCACCTTTTCCACCTTTTTAAAAGGTGGAGCCAAAGTGTATATGGTATCGTTTGCGGTGTATATGGTATCGTTTGCGGTCTATTTGTCAAATCAGGCTCTTGACATTGTTACACAGCTGTATACCAAGCTGGAGGTGTTAAATAAACATTCGATGTTCCACAAGCAGAAGCAAAACTTGTAATACTTGTTCCAGAAGCAGATTGACTTGACCCAGTTTGCACTCGAAAAGGGAAAGGTTTTTGTGGTCCCACTGGGTTATTACACCCCCTTGTCAAACGCAAATTATATTGAGTATATGAAACAGGCTGATACAATGTCTTGGTATATGGTCCATTACGTGCCATATCATTGTATTTAAATCCAGCAGTAGAGCGACCAGGTTTACATAAAGTAGGACCACATCGAACAATATCGGCTTCATATTTACCCACATCATTCACATTCAAATTGCATGTATTCGCAGCAGCCAAATTTTGAACATATAATCCTTGACTTGCAGTATCCGTCTGATTACCAGTGTAATTTGGTTGGACCCAATAATTAGGATACTTACCATAATAAGCCCATCTGTATTTCTTATCAAGCATACCACGAGTTGATAGCACAGATGGTTTGATATACATGTATTGTGTACCCATAGTATCGACAATACGAGAATTCATTACAGGCTGAACCACAGCAGTATTGCTTCCAGTAGGATTAATAGCACCTGAATAAGGACCCACAAGAGTCGCCGATGGATATTTACCATAAGTTCCACCGAAACCGACAGGATGTGTTCCTCTATAAGGCGTGCCAGATTTGGACATCTTCATGTCTCTGCCCACACCGCCAATATTTCTATGACCACCATTAATAGAGAAGCCAACAGGTCCAGGATTATCGATAGCCAATTGAAGACCATTTGTAGAGTGTCCAAAAGGGCCTTGTGGCAACCAAACACCACCTGGTGCGGTTCCTGAGCGTTTTGAACCATGGTTAATCACTGATTTTCTTTTAAAAGCTGTTAATGACATTACTATATTATAAACTAAGATGATAATTTTGAAAGAAACTAAATAAAAAGTATAGATCGTTTTTCAGGTTCTTCTACTAAACAACGAGCAATTAACCAATAAAGTTTGGTATCTTTTATAGGATGATTTGACAAATACTTTCCAAATACTTGTTGCATATTCAAAGAATCCGATATTAAATATTCTTGATAAAAGGCATCATCATAACACAATAATACATATAATAGTAAACAACCAAGGCTAAAATAGGCGGTTTTATAATGGATTGTCAATGGCAACGTAGTCGCCCTTTTTATTTGAGGAGAGAAGAAAAAATCACTGCTTTTAAATGTAGTATAAATTGTACTATTGTGTTCTTCTATTTCACTCATGAGTCCAATATCCAAAAATACAAATATGTCGCCATCAATTACAATTACATTTTCTGCATTGTAACCAATAAAGGTCACACCATAATCGTCAATCATGTTTTTTAATTGTCTAACCAAAGAGTTCACCATATTTGCCACCATATAAATACTTGGTTTTTCCATATAACTTGTCAGCATTTCAAGAGAATATACTTTAAAAGTGAGCAACAAATAGTCGTCACTACAAGTGGCGCCTTTTATAAACTTTGTTAAAGAGAGAAGGAATACGGGATTCGGTTTTTTAAGTTCAATTCTGAAAATATTGTTTGTTTGATTTTGAATTATTTTTAAATGATTATTTGAATAGATTTCTTGCATGAATAATATAATACAATATTTTGATTTTATATTATTTTTTTTGAATATTTATGGGGTAGATGAAACTATTCCAAAAAAGACCGCTTTTTCGGGCGGCAAATATCTATTGTAATTAATGTAATAGTTTTTTTACCGGGTTATAAAGGTAGGATTAAGGAGTAGTGAATTTCATTATAATAATTCCTGATCCTCCTCCTCCTCCGCTGCCGTAAATTCCTTGCTCGGCGGATCCTCCTCCTCCTCCTCCTCCTGAGTTACCTCCACCTGCTCCACCTCCACCTGCTCCGTTATTGGCACCTGCTCCACCTAAACCTCCATTAATCATTCCATTTCCTCCGCTACCTGAACTATTTTGATTTCCACATCCGCCTCCACCACCATATTGACTAGATCCTCCATTTGTAGATGTATATGAATCACTTGTTCCATTATCACCTCCAGTATTCACACCATTTCCTAGTGCATTAGATTGACCACCCACTACGACTACATATCTAGAGAATATTCCTCCTCCTCCTCCACATCCTAATCCTCCCTTTCCTCCCTCGTATTCGATGTATGTGTAACCTGTAAATGGGTTGAAGCCACCTCCTCCTCCACCTCCTCCGTAATATAATCCATCATACAGAGTTCCAGTACCCCCTGTTACTCCGTTACCTTGTGCTCCAAGAGCAACACTCCCCCCGCTTGAATCTAATGTTAATGCTGGTATTCCTGTCACTACAGTTGTGGTTACATAACCTCCTCCTGCTCCTACATTAAAATTAAAAGGATTAGTAGTGCCTACACTTGTAGATATAGAATATAATCTTACCCCTCCTCCATTTCCTCCTCCACATTGGGTCTCTGATACTGCGGATTGTCCGTTTTGTCCTCCACCAACAATAAATAATTCGTCAATTGTAATGTTATAATTTGGAGTAAGGGTACAACTTCCTACGTAGAAAGTATAAGTATATTGATTTCCATTTTGTGTTGTTATTGATGGTGCACCTGTGTTGAAAGTGAATGGTGGGGGGACGGGTACTACATCCTTATAGATTTCTAAATATGAGAAATATGATGTTGATGCTGGAATTACTAATGAAGTAGCATATGGTCCTGTAGATAGAACACCTTGTAATGAAACCACTCCACTGGGATCTGTTATTGTTATCGGATGAGAGTTAATAATAAGGGATGCTGCTGTTAGTCCTCCTGCTGTAGATATTAATGAATCTGTTACTAATACACCATCTAAAAGTAATTGTAAAGTATAATTATTTACTGATGAAGAAGTAGTGAAATTAACCTTGAAATTAAATAAATATGAACCTTTATCTAGAGTTAATGTTCCCCCATCAATGAGTATTTGGAAAGGATTGCTGTTTACTACAGTGTAAGTCTGTGATAATATATATTCAAAATAACTATCTCTACCTGTTTCAATAAACTTGTCTGCTGTTACAGTTCCTAAAGCAGACATATTTTTACCCCCCCCTACTGTCCCTTTGCTGAGAACTGAAAATAAATCTTGATTATCTACCGGAAGATTATTAATCGTATGACATTCTAAATTACCTACTTCTAATATGTTGTTTTGGTTTGCTGTATTACCTGCAATTAATACTGATTCTAAAGTTTCTATAGCAGAATATTGTATTGAACCATCTGAAAATTTTATAAAACCACCTGTTGGTCCTATATATAAATTGGAAAAAGACCCAGTGGCACCTGTAATACCACCAGGAGCACTAATTAATCCAACTTGGTTAGAAGGACCCGACACATATAAATTGGAAAAAGACCCTGTTGGTCCCGTAATACCACCAGGAGCACTAATTAATCCAACTTGTTTAGAAGGACCTGACACATATAAATTGGAAAAAGACCCAGTGGCACCTGTAATACCACCAGGAGCATTTATAATACCATTAAAAGTTGTAGTACCAGATATATTTATATTGGTAAAAGACCCAGTAGCACCTGTAATACCACCAGGAGCACTAATTAATCCAACTTGTTTAGAAGGACCTGACACATATAAATTGGTAAAAGACCCAGTGGCACCTGTAATACCACCAGGAGCACTAATTAATCCAACTTGGTTAGAAGGACCTGACACATATAAATTGGAAAAAGACCCAGTGGCACCTGTAATACCACCAGGAGCACTAATTAATCCAACTTGGTTAGAAGGACCTGACACATATAAATTGGTAAAAGACCCAGTGGCACCTGTAATACCACCAGGGGCACTAATTAATCCAGGTATCACGATATTCGAACTTGGATCACCCATCATGATTTGATAAGATGAACTGATCGCAGCACCATATCCTAATGCAGTAGAATATTCATATGTGTTTGAAATGTTATTAAAGGTAGTATTTGCACCTAAAAATGTATTATAATTGCCACTAACATCCCGAGCTGCATATGTTCCTATAGATGTATTATAATCACCTGCATTCGAATATAATGCCTGCGCACCTACTGCAGTGTTTTTGTTTCCTACAGATTGATTTTCAACTAGACCTTCTAGTGCACTTGAACCAATAGCTGTATTTAGAGAGCCAACATTATTGTTACATAAAGAGCCTGCACCTAAACTTGTGTTATAGTTACCTGTTGTATTATAAAAGAGAGAATTAGAACCAACTGCAGTATTGCAACTTGCATCTAAATTATTATAGGCAGCATAAGCACCAAATGCTGAATTATTATTACCAGAATTATTATTTAAACTACTTGTTCCATAATTGGTGTTATTAATTGACATTATATAATTATAATTTATTTTTTATTTAAGTAAAATTTGGAAATTTTAATTCATTTGTTAATTTAATAACTAACATATGAATTTCACTTATAAAAATCCGTATATATACGATAAAAAATATGCTATTCTAAAACAACTAGAAGTTGAAGAAAGGATTAAAAAGGATAATCAAAAGTCTATTATAAAATCATTTGCAAAAAAAGAATTCACAAAAGTGCAAGATGTAGAGACAACCATGATAGAATCCAAGGAAGCTCGAGGTCCAGTCAATGAAAAAGACCTTTACGATATTAAAAATATTACAAATACTACCAGTATACAAGTGCAAGATGTAGAGACAACCATGATAGAATCCAAGGTAGTTAATACTGATACTATTATTAATAGTAATACATATTTAACAATTGATATTGATACTAAATTTGCTAAAAAATTTGAAACAAAGGTAGTAAATACGGATACAGATTTAATAATTGATATTGATATTAAATTTGCTAAAAAATTTGAAATTATAGAAAATATACAAGTATATAATAATAATGATAATAATAATAATGAAATCGTTCTTCCATATGATGTAGAACGTATTCGAAAAAAGGGTGTTAAAATAATACATAATGTATATCAGTCGAAATACAGCAATGGTGCAATCAATGGAACTGGATTTGGTGATTTTATTAGAGGGTGCTATTTTTTACTTGAATTTTGCGAAAAATACCACTTTGAACCCAGAATTTTGTTCAACAATTGTATTTCCAAATTTCTATTACCTAATAAAAACGAATTTACACAAAAAGAATTGATACAGCCATTATTAGAAAATATAGACATGTTTCATAGTAATAATTTTAAAGAATACATGATTACACAAGACCAAACTATTTTACAACCTAAATTAGATTTGGCGCATATTATGTATGATTTTGTAGAATACATTATGAAAGCTCCTGTTTATAATGGTAACACTTTTATTTATTGTATACCTTACCCACTACAACATTTTTCCCAAAAATCTAAAGCATATATGCAGACGATTTTAGAGCCGATTGACGAGATTAAATGCCTTTTACAACAATCTTTGCAAAATATAGGATTAAATTTTAAAGATTATTTTGTTTTTCATATTCGTTCTGGTGATAATTATTTGAACAAAGATAATAAAATATTTTATCAAAAATATTTGGATAAAATAAAAATAAAAATTTCAAATTATATATCCATGAATACTGAAGTCAAATATTTACTTATAGCAGATAATAATGAAATTAAAATATTGATGAAGCAAGAATTTCCTCAATTAAAAATACTATTAAGAGAGATTACGCACTTTGGTGAAGGAGCGATCTTGGAAGAAGAAAAGGTAAAAAATACTTTGATTGATTTTTATTTATTGTCTTTTGCAAATAAAATTATATCTTTTTCTGAATACAAACATGGTAGTGGTTTCAGTTATTGGTGTGCCACTACATTTGATGTTCCTTACATATCTAAATACATTGAACAATAAAAAAATGGCATTGCGCCAAATTTTTTATTGTTCACTTACCTTTGATGCCTCTCGCTTAAGCTTTTGCCTCTTCCTCTACAATAATCGGGTTCTTGGACTTGAAATTCAGCTTCTTGAGCGGCGGCACATTTCCGTAGTCGAGAGTGACAGGTTCAGGCGAAGTCATCATCATGACACTCTCGCGATCTTCTTCTTGTATTCTAGGAGGCGAGCATTCAGGCGTTCTAGGCTTATAGGTAACCTTTCTAGTAGGTCTTGGTCTTCGGTCATCTTGCTGTCTTGGTCTTCGGTCTTCTTGCTGTCTTGGTCTTCGGTCATCTTGCTGTCTTGGTCTTCGGTCTTCTTGCTGTCTTGGTCTTCGGTCATCTTGCTGTCTTGGTCTTCGGTCATCTTGCTGTCTTGGTCTTCGGTCATCTTGCTGTCTTGGTCTTCGGTCTTCATCGGAATCGAATGAAATGCTGACAGGAGGTCTGTTGACAGGAGGTCTGTTCACTGCATGTCTAGCAGGTGGCTCCCTATATGCTGAAATCTTCCAGAACCATGGATCATCGTAGACAATTTTGATCTCCTTACCATTCAGTAGACGTTCACGAGCCTGATTCGCATTATCACTGCTATTCCAGCTCTTCCAGTGAATGAACACTCGATTAAAATTTTCTCCTTTTTCTGTTGTCCTCTTTATAATGTCTACACGCTCAATTTCACCCATGTCCAACGAGTCAAAGACACCGCGAATACGGCGCTCATCGATGTTAGGAAACACACGGGGAATACAGAGACTAGGAATATTTCGAGGCATAGTTTTTAAATCAATTGTAGTAGAAGTCATTTTCAAAAACGCGGATATCGTAAAGATTGTACATTTTATTTTATTTTAAAAAATTATTTCAATTTTTTTATCCACCTTTGGAAAAGGTGGAGCCAAAGATGAATAAACTAAAAATTTATAATTTTACATCTTAAAAATAGAATATAGGAAAGAAAATTTTGGCTCCACCTTTTCCAAAGGTGGATAAAAAATTGAGTTCAATTATAATATAAAAATATTACTTTATAATTGAATAATGTCAGAAGAAATTGATTTCAAATCATTAAATCTTACTATCCCAGAGTCTACCAAGTTGTATTCCATTGATCAACAGAAAGAAATGTTTCAATATTTAAGTGAAATGAATGAAAATGAGAGAATCGGATACGAAATTGCAGTCAACCATTTGTCGTCCTCTTTTAATATTTATAGAAGTAATGGATTTATTGAATGGAAGAAATCTAACCAATAAATTATTTACGCCTTTTTGTAAACTTTCTTTGTTTTCGTTTTCCACCTCCACTGGCAGCTGGAGCTGCAGTAGCAGACTTTGTAATATTTTTTTTTAAAAAGTTTAAACCAGTATGTATATTATCAGGCATTTGCACTAATTTTTGTATTCTAGGATTTTTTTCAAAAAAGTTTCTAGCAGGCATAGCAGGCATAGCAGGCTTAGCAGGCATAGCAGGCATAGCAGGCATAGCAGGCATAGCAGGCATAGCAGGCATAGCAGGCTTAGCAGGCTTATCAGGCTTATCAGACTTTGTAAACATTTGCGCTAATTCTTTTATTTTAGGTTTATTATTTTCTAAAAGGTTTAAACCAGTATCCACTGCAGTTTTCATCAAAATCGCAGTTGGATTTAGCTTCATAAACAAATCAAATACCTTTTTCTTTAAATAACCATCTAAAAAATATAATGTATCCGCTGTCCATAAATATACAGGCTTTCCGCGAATTGTCCAAAAAGAATAATACATAGGACCCAAAATAGGATCTTCTTTAAATGTCCATTTATTATCTATACTTTCTGCATCACCACCTTTTAACAAATATGTATTTTTTATTACACCTTTTTTCATAGTTTTTCTTTTTCTTCCATATTTCTTTATATTTTTTCTTGTCATAGTTTTCATTACTATATTATAACCTGTTTTTATTTTTCATTTATTTGGAAGAATTTTGCATTTTCTTAAAATCCGCAAAAGACAACCCGTATTTTTTATCGACCACTTTTCTCTCTACTTTCTTCAAGAAACTGAAATTAGCAATCTTTCCTTCATAAGTATACCTATTTGCCTTTTCTTTTAATAAAATTTTCTCATTTTCTTGCTCTTTTGTCATTGGAATACTATTTTTAGGCGGCACACCTATATTCACTCGCCCTGATGCACCTTCTTTATTATAACTTTTGAATTTGGCGAATACATTTTTCTTTTCTACTTGGACAACTTTTTGTTCCTCCTTTTGTTTTCTATCTTGTTCTTCCTTGTCCTCTTTTTGTTTTCTCTCATTTTCCCATTTTTCTTCGGCTAAATTCAACTCTTCTTCCATATCTACATATAATTGACGACAATTAAACATTTTCACATATTTTCTACCTACTACTTCTAAATATCTATAAGGAATCGTGCTATCACTATAAAATTTAAATGAATTACGCTTATTATCATAAATCATTAACACATTACCCTGTGGTGTACTTTCCATTATAAAACAATTTTCGAGTTTTTCTATACGTTTATTGATTATAAAATTTCTAGCTAGTAGGCTAGCTTCTTCTATATCTTTTTTAATATCAATAGATGCTTCTAATTCTCTCATTCCACATAGTAGTGTTCTTTTATCCTGAAATAAAATTTGTAAGTACTCTTCTTTTGTTAATTCATTGTCAAAACATTCTTCCTCTTCTTCTACTTCATGATACTTAAATTCAATTTCAGACAACTTATTTATAAATTCTTGCATCTTATTTTCACGCGTTTCTACTATTTGATTATAAAAACTAGCCTTCTTTTCTTCTAGTAATTGAATCTCAGCTTCATCAAAAATATATTCTTTTTCTATTTTTCGAATATCTGTCAAAAATTTGTCTTCATATTTAATTACAAGGATATCCTTTTTTTCTTCTATTTGTTCTAAAATATTATATGTATCATCAAAACTTACAAATAATAGATTATTTAAAAAATTAAACATTTTTCCCAAAAAAACCAAACCATATTTAAGACCTATATGTAAAAGGTTGTATCTATAATAGAAAAAAAGCGTAAGTAAAGTATAAAAAATGGTTTTATCGTCCATATGTATTTATATCTTTAAATAACTTTAAATGGTTTATTTATTTGGTTTATTTCCTTAAAGTTTTTATTATTTTCTAATTTCTTTAAACAATTGTCGCACTTCGGTAGATAAATCTGGCAGCTTAATGAGTTCGTAATTCTTCTCTTCTGCATCAGGATGTAGTCTCACAAGATATAAATCTTTAACTTTCTTGTCATATTTTTCTTCCAAAATCACTTTATACGTATTTAGCTGCATTGCATAATGCCAGAAATTTGAATCTGGTAAATGGCAGATTTGCGGCGGCAAAGCAAACTTGTTCCAATTATTGACGCGCGTAATATTTTTTGCTCTTTTCCAGTCATAAATAGACAATGTGCCGTCAGGATTCTCGTAAATCATATCGACCGACCCCGAAATCTTGACATCTTCGTTGTAAATTGTCCATTCTGTTCTGTAAGGCTTCAGCTCTGGAAAATCTTTGACGAAATTCAAGAAATATTGCCATTCAAGAGACATTGATTCATGAATGCTCTTACGCTCGCTCATGTATAAATTATAAAGCTGCTCATGTGTGTATCCAGTTGGCAGCAATTTTTCATTCATAAAGCATTCAATCTCGAAATGCATATCGGTTCCTGCGGTAGAAACAATGCTACCATTTGCACTCCATTGTGCTTTGATTTCCTCTGCGGTCATGTTCCAATACTTGTGTCCTTCTTTCCAGCCCTTTCCCTTCATCATGGAAGCAATAATTGCATCTGAATTGAATTCAGGAAAGAGTTTGTGATTCCAAGTGGTGACAGATGTGTATTTAACTTCTGGCTCGAAACTAATCACATATTTATGTCCTTCTTCAAAGAATTGTATATGCTGATCACGCACATCATCGTTACGTGATGATAAAACGGGTTGCAAAGTTGGCTTCATAATAAATAAGAATATGTATTTATAATTATTATGAAAAAAGAATCAATTTTTTATCCGTATCTACTTTTAGAAAAAGTAGAGCAAAAATCTATGTATTTTTAGAAAAAGTAGAGCAAAAATCTATGTATTTTCTTCAAAGAGGCATCCACAGAAATATTGATTTACAACTTCTTCTTTATATTCAAAAAAGAACTCACACAATTTGATAACTTTTCTAAATACGTCTGAATCAAGTAACAATCTACTTACAATTTCGGCATTTTTTTCAACTTCTGGTAATCCGGCTTTAACATTGGCATGATACTCGTGCCACATATTTTTTAATTTTTCTATTATTTTGAAATCTTCTTCGTCTCTGGGTATTAATTCTTCATGAATAACTTGTAAAAAAGCTTCTTTTCTTGCTGTAAAAAATTGAACCAAATAATCGCGGAATTTCTGCTTGATAACCTCATCTTCTACATAAGTGAATTCTGGATGAAATCCGTCTTCATCATCATTTAAACTGGATGTTTTCAACCATACCTTCTTGTTGATTTTTGTTTTTTTATCATACCCTTCTACATTTACCATATTCACAATGGTTTCTATTTCTACTTCTTTATAGAAATATATGCATTCATTATTAATGACGTTGTTGTTAGAAGGCATACCAAATGCATTAAATAATACGCATGCATATTGCACAATAGTATCATTTAAATATTCTGGTTTTTCAATATATTGCAAACCTTGATGAAAGCTCGAAACATCTTTACAATATTGAATATTCAATTTATTCATTCTTATATCTTGCAAATATACATAATTTATGGAACAGCATCTTGCAAGATGCACGCGCAGCATATGTTGATCCCTACGCGCATCACTTATATCAGGAGTATTTATTTTATGAGTGGCCTTAATCGTGTCTTTTGACTGCAAAACCTTTTCAATGCACCATTCTAAATAATCATTTTGATTTAATATACACCCAATACCTAATTCTCTTTTATAAATAACACTAGGTTCAACAAAAACATTGGTGGGTTTACCATTTATAAGTTCGCAAAAAACTTTATTTGGCTTCCATTCGCAATATTTATCGATAACATTCATTTTTTGTATTAACATATCATTTCTATTTTTAAGTGTTAATTCAGTACCAAATTCATTTCGAATAATTTCTTTAATTTCATCATGTTCTAACCAGTCATTTGGATGAATTAATTTATAAATAGAAAAATATTCGAGTTCTTTACAATATGCCTCACGATTATCCTTATGTTTTTGCGTCTGCAAATGCGACTTGTGATGGGAAATCTGATCTGGCTTCGTATTGCAAATGGCGCAGAAATAACGGGTATTCATATGTGTATAACATATAACATTTTATTTAAGTTATTTTCCCAGAAAATGTTTAATAACATTTTCGATCATCGCAAAACTCGCGCAGCATATTTGCAGGCAAAATTGTGCCACGTTTTTCCATATGTCGCCAATCATGGTACACCCCATTTAGGCAAAAAACCCGCCACAATTTGGCCAACAAAATTGGACATCTAATTAAATCTCCAATTTTATAAATCAATTTAAAAACAATTTTACCCAGACATTTTAAAATTTGGCTATACCTTTTTTAAAGCTGGAATATAAATGGGGTATAATATCGAAGTCTCATTTAATATTCTTAAGACTGGTAACATACAAGAGTCTATACATTCTTATGCTACAGAATGCGGCTGCGAATACTTATATGAAGATTACGAGTTTGAAAATAAAACTCAATTTGTTCGAAGACACTGCATTATCACTGCAAAATTTGAACAAAAAAATATAGACAATATGCTGGAATTCTTGAAATTTGTAAAGGGTACACAAGGTCTATATTTGGAATCTATTTTTGACGACGACTCTAATAGCATATTATATGCCTCACAATATTATATTACACAACAAATGGACAAAAGGTTAGCAAAAGAATTTGTAATTGAAAAGCGTAAGAGAAGTTACTCAGAAGACGAAACGATAATTTTACATACCATTAAAAAATAATTATTCAACCTTTTTCTTAACGTCTTGAAGGTTTATGTCTACGATGACTAGATCCCTTCCTTCTTCTCGATGAGCTTGTCTTTGGTCTTTTAAATACTCGGTGAGTTCTATGTGTTTTCAATGTTAAATTGCGCCTTTTTGGTGTAAATGTGTATCTATCATAAGGCGTATCATCTAATTTAATAGGTACAATAAATTCTTCACTGGAATCAGGACTTTCAAGATAACTATCAGGAGACGATGATTGTAACATTTCAATTAAGGAACTAGAATCGTTGCTAGATAATGATGGTTCTGATAAATAAGCCGGTGCTATTGGAACAACTTGAGGAGCAGCCAATTCTATTCTATATTTTTGAGGTTTACATCTAAATGCTTGCTTTTTTTTAAAATCCTTTTTGAGTCTCATTTCTAGAGGCTTCTTCACGCTATTAATATTCAATATATTAGCTAAATCCGCATTATCTAAAGTGTAATGATATATTTTTCGGTTACCATCTGAATTCGTATTTACCAATATTTTTGCTTGGTTACCATCATAATCCGCATTCCAATCCAATTCTTCGACATGACCACCATAATTGTTGCCTATAAGAGTTTGTGTTGAGCCAACATTTTTTATATAAGTATTAAGCATATTTATATTAAAAGCATATTATTTTTTGACCAAATTTTACTATATATTGTATAATAGGTAAAATACATAATAAAAAATGTTTTTATTATACATATGAATATTCATTTTTCAGAGCTAGATAACAACGTACAACAGAATTTTGATTATGAGTCACAATTTAATGCACCTGAACAATATTGGGATCAACCAATTCAAGCACCTGTAAAGAAAAAAAAAGTATCATTTGATGACATATTATCCAACATGAATATAGTGGTGAATCAAAAGGGTGTTTTACAATTTATGCAACCAACAATGCAAAATGAGGAATATTATCCACAACAACCTGACACTCAAATGCAACAACCTTATCAAGAATATATCGCACAACAGCTATCACAAAGACAACAACCGGCAGTATCTATAGACCCTGCAGTCAAAAATAGCTTCCTTTATAACAAGTATTTTAAAGATTATAAAGATGATATTTCCTCTTATGAACCTGAAATACGCGTACCTAAAACTATGGAAGAATACAGACAAATGCTTTTAGAAGATAAAATCAAAGAACTTCAACAAAAAAAAAGGGTTGCTGAGATTAAATCGACAAAATTAATGTTTACCACAAATGTTAGTAACCAAAGCAATACTATTCGACCTACTAGAAATAATTTAAGGTCTATGAATTTCTATTAAATATTTTCAATTTATTTTCAATTTATTTTCAATTTATTTTCCTCATTTTGAACATAAATTTCACTTATTTCTGCCCGACATAAGGGACAAATTTTCTGTCTATCCATAACATTTTTAACACAATCTCCGCAAAATGTATGCATACAAATGAGGCGACATATGTCTGTATTTTCTCTATCTTCTTGACATACACAACAATGTTTTTCTTCTTCTGTTATTGCCATATCCGGGACAACGACTACTTCTGCTAATGGAGCAAAAGGAATCGTTGGCTCTACATCATTGTAAATGCTATTATTAAAATCTGTATTCAAAATGACACTATAAACCATACTATTGATGGAAAACGGGTTTATATTTCGGTCACCTACCCTGTCAATTACCCACAAAATTGATTGTTCAATTTGCATATCTGGTTGAGAAATCATGTTAATATATTGTGTATTCATTATTAGATACATAATTTCATTCAATTTTTTTAAGTTATTTAAATTTATATTATTTAAAATAACTTAAAGACATTTATCAACAAACACTTCCTTTGCAACTCGCTTGATAATTTTTTCTTCCTTTTCATAATCATTGTCGCCCTTTCCACCCATGGATTCTATGACAATTTTATTGTATTGGTCAGAGACCCTGGAAGAATACTTCTTCCAATCTGGATGCAATTTCTGAAATTCTGAAATCAAATTTATGTTTTTATTGGCTACTTTCCTAACCATTTTATGCATCTTTATACGTTTATCATCCTCCTTTTCCCATTTATCCTCATCTTTTATATACATGGTTTCTCTCTTTTTATCAGTACAATGAATAGGTCGCTCTGTAACATCCAATGCATTCAAGTTCTTTATAATGATACTAGAGATACCTTCTATATAGCCGACATCACCGACCTTTTCTAAATCAGAAAGCTGCAATTTGAGAGAATCGACAAAGTCAGTAATGTTCATTGCATCTTTACAAGTTTCATTTAAAAAGAACTGCAAATTGAAGGACTTGTTATGTGAATTTGTAGTATTTGTATTATGACTATTATTATTATTGTGTGTGCCATTCTTACATAATTCTACTATCGATTCTTGTATACCATTTTGTCCTTTTACTAGCTCTGTAATCAGCTTGATAAGTTCAGGTGTAAATTCTGGAGACAAAATTTGTTTAATACTAGGGTTTTCATCTTGTTCTAATGTTTTTTTTGATTCTTTTGAAAGTTCACATTTTTTCTTGTGTCTCCATAAACCAGAATTATCTTTATATGTTTTGTTACACATTTGGCAAACATATTGATTGCAAGTTTTTGCAATATTTGCAATATTATGATTGCTAACCATTGATTTTTGATGTTTTGATGTAGATAAATGCATATCATAACTACTCTTTCGCTCGGTAGTATAGTCACAACTTTCACAAAAATATTCTGTGCAAGTTTTTGCAAGTTTTGGATTGCTAAACATTGCTATATATTGACAAAATAAGATATTTTTAACTCCTTTTTTTCAAAACTAAAAAAAAGTTATGCTAACAAAATGAAAATTATTTTTTTAGTGATGAGACCATAAAATTCAATTATGGTCACAGACCTTGTCCTTTTGGGCAAAGTATTTTGGGATTTCGAAAAATGGACAAAATAAATGTCCAAAATTGAATTTCCCAAAATACTTTGCCCAAAAATATTCAAAAGTCGGTCCTACACTTTTTATAACATTTTTCGAAAATCATGAAAAATATCTACATCATGTAAGAGAAGCCAGCGACCAAGTTTTACATTATTCTTCAATATTTTTATATTAGAACCATATAAAAGCATTTTATAATGATATGTAATATGAATAATATTCAACTGGTTGTGTATCTAATGAAAATAATATTAAGTGTGTAAAATATTATATTATAAAACAACTTAAAGACAATCCCACAATATATATTGGAAGTTAGGATACAGCAAACCAAAATTTATTATTAAATCCATCCTAACAGCAAGTAGTCTGGCCTTAGCTCAGTTGGTAGAGCATTTGACTGTAGAAGTATCTTTATATTTTGGTAATATAGTTATCAAAATGTCGCTGGTTCGATTCCGGCAGGCCAGATTTATTTAATAATTATTATTACAATACTTATTAAATGAAAACAAATTGTATTTATTTTCTCTCTTCGTTATACTCGCATATTACATCAAAATCCATTAAAGAGTTTGATGAATCTGATCTCCAACTATGTTTCTCATCATTCACGAAATCATCAACATTTAACGTCACATTTTCATTACCACCCAATGCAACAAAGTTTCCAATTTTTTTAAAATTGAAGAATTTTTTATCACCTTCTGTTTTCACATCTTCCAATTTTATTTCACTTAAACATTCTTTAACCTCTTTATAAATCTCTCCTTTTTCAATTTTATCATACAAATTATCTACAACTGCTGGATTATATTTGAAAAATTTCATCAACTTTTTTTTATCTTCATCCTTCTTTTTCGATTGTTCTTCTCTCTTCTTCTCATCCACATCATTTTGTGATCTTAATTCTATATCATTTTTGTCCTGCCTACCATATGGGTCCATCACATCTTCAATAAATAAACTTAGCTTCTTAGGGTCATTAATTTGCTGCTTTACTATGCAATTGCAACAAAACCAGCGACTTATTTTATACGTAAATGTTTTCATAATCTCAGCATTTTCCATTTCTTTTATAAACATTTCATCAATAATCGAAAACGCTGATTTCAAAATTAATAAATTGTTTATGTGGCGGTCTTTTTCTTTTATTAATCGACCTATTTCATCTTCTAAATTTTTAATAATATGTTGCTTCTTATCCTTGTTTTTCTTCGATTTTAATACACCTATTAAATAATTTTTATAATTTTTAACCTCTTTTAATGTGTTAATTTTACGTTTTCTTATATCTTCTATCTTTTTAATAATTAAAAATACGTTTGTATTATAAACAATTGGATACATGATTCGAATGTCTTTCGGAATAATAAATTGATTTGTCCCTTTAATTTCATTGATTTTCTTTTCAATATCGTCCAATTTACTTTGAATGACTTTTTTATCATTATGAAATAATAGCGTGGTTCCTGATAAAAATTCCACAGATGTCTGTAATTTGTCATATTGATGAGCCGATATCTTATGTGCCTCAGAAGTCGCATCCAATTTCAAATAATTCACAACGGCTAATAAAAAGGCAATTATACCATTGAGACCAGCAATCAAATAAGCACCCCAATAATAGTCCTTTATAATGGCCGATAATACTGTCGCCGCAGTAGAGAGAAAAATAGAAGGCATCATTAATCCATTCAAACGGGCTTCACAATGTGCCTTTGATTCCATATAAATCAACTTTTGACCCCGCAAATAAGTTGCTAAAATATCGAGCGCACTAGAATGATACTCGTTTTCTGGAAAATAATCATCTTGGATTTGTTTTTCAGTTTGTTTATAGGTTAGTTTTTTATATGTCACCAACTTTTTAATATGATTTCCTGAAGCATCTATAGAATTATATTGAATAGGATTTCCTGATGCATCTAATTGTGGCTCACTTTCTACTTCATCATCTTCGTCGTCATTGATCTGAGGGAATTTAACCTTAGTTAAAGTAGTTTCTTTATCATTATATATAGGTCTTGATGTATTTGCAAGTTGTGAATAAGAATTTTGTTTTTTTAATCTAGATTGGAAATTATCTTTATTCTTATTATTCAATTTAGACGCCATATATAAGACATTGCAAAATAAATTATTATTTTTTATTTATTAATTATATAAATGTTAAACTTTAAAAATATATTTCACTCTAAAAATTTATCCTATTTTATTTCTTTATTTTTCTTTCTTTTATTTGTTGTTATTATATTAAAATATTTCAATTCTGCAGTAGAAAATTTTGCAATTGAAAAAGAAAAAGACTCTGTTATAGAAAAAGACTCTGTTATAGAAAAAGACTCTGTTATAGAAAAAGACTCTGTTATAGAAAAAGACTCTGTAGTAAAACCACATTCTAATAGTTTCACAAAATCAATGTTAAACCCAGTAAAAATTTAATATGTTCAAATATATTATATAATGACTAAAAAATGTAGAAATATAACTAGGGATTGGAAAAATAACATATTCTAATAACTATTCAGACGAATATAAATGTAATAACAATGTTACCGACTTACTAATAAAAAAATGGTTTTACTCTTATTTATTTTATAAATTTAAGATGGAGGTTGGTAGAAAAATACTTTTATATTTTTCTATGTAAGCGTGTAGATAAGAGGCGTAAGTGAACGGCGTAGTCAGGTAAGAATGTAATATTTTTACTGGGGTATAACTATTATAAATATGATACCCTATAGGGATAAAAATTTCCTTTTTGTTTTATATTTTAGTTCTTAAAATATAAAAGTAGAGAGAACTATTTACTGGGGTTAAAAAGGTATCCGTTAAGAACTTACTCCTGTATATATGTATCCAGTATAAACACCAGCAAACACTTTTGTGCCTGTGCTATCTGAACCTAATAACTGCCAACCACGAGAACCCGCACTTTCCTGTGCAGTCCAAGTCACCCCTGAATCTAATGAATTATACACGTATCCACTAAATACACCAGCAAATAAAATCGCTCCATCTGACGATGATGTCAACCCAAAACTCCAATTACGAGAACCCGACCCTATTTGTTGCGTCCAAGTCACACCCGAATCTACTGATGTGTATATATAGTCATCTTTTGCAGAAGCAACTAATTTTACCCCATTTGATGATGCCGCTACACCAAACCATCTACGATAACCCGCACTTGTCCGTCCAGTCCAAGTCACACCCGAATCGGATGATGTGTATATATACCCATACAAACTGTCTGTTCCAACACAAGCAATTATAAAACTTCCATCTGATGATGATGCTATACCCTGCCAATAATAAGAGTTGCCCCGTGGTGAGTCGTTTGTGTTCGTCCAAGTCACACCCGAATCGGATGATGTGTATATACCGTTCCCGGCTCCACACCCTGCTAATTTTACTCCATTTGATGATGATGTTATAGTAAAACCTCTTTGAAAACCTGTGCGTGGAGTCCAAGTCACACCCGAATCTGTTGATGTATAGGTGGAATTATCATACACAACAGCAACTAATTTTACTCCATCTGACGATGATGCTACAGCACGCCACTGTCGAGAACCCGCTCCTGTTTGTTGCGTCCAAGTCACACCCGAATCGGATGATGTATAAATATAACCGCTTGACGGAGCAGCAGCTAATTTTACTCCATCTGAGGATGACCCAGCGTTTCCACGCCAATTCAAAGAACTTGCTCGTTGCGTCCATGTAATAGTAACAGGCGGTGTTGGTGGTATTCCTTTGTATAATTGAGTTGCTACTATATAAGACGCTTCTGGTGCTAATACCGTCACTACCGTTGTGACTGGTGCTACTGAACTGAGTTTTAATAATAATATTTCACTTGCCGTTGTCACATTCACAGGATACGCTGGTATAGTTAGAGAAGCACCTGTTAGACCCGTGCCTGATGTAGTAGATGAATTTAGTAAATTTGCTCCTAAAAATAAAGATATAGTATAACTTGTCACCGCTACACTACTCAGATCTACCTTTGCTGTCACTATATATTTACCTTGTAATAATGTAATTGATGATGATGGTATATTTATAGGTGTTGTATTATTAATAGTAAATGATGTATTAGATAAATCTATAAATGTCAAAGTATTAAAAAGAGATACTCCATTAACAGAATTTACATTAATATTATTAACTCCTGATATATCTTGTTGTAATGCGTCATTTCCACTTACGAGTACCTGTGCTAATGTTTGTGTTCCTATAGATCCTCCATTAATCGTATTCACATCTAAATTATTCACTACCAAAGTACCAGGTATACTAACATTTTCAGTCGCAGTACCAAGTGTAATTTGATTATCAGCAGTACACGTTGCCGAAGCACCTATCGCAACTGAACTAGCAAAAGTGCTTGTAGTAGCTGCTTTTCCTATCGCAATACAATTCGTTCCAGTTCCAGCACTATCATGACCAATAGCAATAGAATAACTTCCTAGATCTTGGAACCCTGCAGTAGGACCAATAGCAACCGAATAATCACCTAGATTACTGCTACCTGCGTATTTACCAATAGCAACCGAATAATCACCTTGATTAGAAATTGCTGAGTAACCACCAATAGCAACTGCCTCCCTTCCTTGAGAAGTTTTACCACTATCATAACCAATAGCAACCGATAATGTACCTTGATCTGAGTACCCTGCCTGAGCCCCAATAGCAAGAGCATTTGTTCCTTGAGTTGTTAGTCCAGCACTCGTTCCAAGATGAATATTGTTATTATTTACTCTTAAATCAGTTGTCGTAATTAAAGCAGAAGAGGTTGTTGCTCCAGTTAAAGAAGTAGTTCCAGGAATACTAACATTTTCATTCGCAGTACCAAGTCTAATTTGATTAGCAGCAGTACAAGTTGCTCCATTACCAATCGCAACTGAAGTAGCAAAAGTGCTTGTAGTCGCTAAGTTTCCTATAGCAACAGAATTCTTTCCTCTGGCTATCGCGCTATTACCTAACGCTGTAGAATTAGTTCCAGATGCGTTTGAATTGTATCCAATAGCAACAGAATTAGATATAGCTGTATTATTAGTTGTGTCGTTGAATGATACAAACGCATTATTTCCAATTGCAATAGAATTTTGCGTATTTAATAATGGTGAAATACTAAAAGTCATGACACGATTACGATCTCCTGAAGCTGCTACAGCAACGAAGACTCCATTCCCATAAGTTACACCATTCCATTGATTATCAGCTGCAGATGTTCGTATAGTCCATGTAATACCATCTGGACTGGTCATGACACGATTACCTGTTCCATTTTGTGATACAGCAACGAAGAGTCCATTACCATAAGTTACACTGTACCAATTATTATTATAAGCAGTTCGTAAAGTCCATGTAATACCATCTGGACTGGTCATGACACGATTATTTGTTCCTGTTCCTATATATGCTACAGCAACGAAGAGTCCATTACCATAAGTTAGACTCCGCCATTCATTATCAGCTGCAGATGTTCGTGAAGTCCATGTAATACCATCTGGACTGGTCATGACACGATTACTATTTCCTGTTGCTGCTACAGCAACGAAGAGTCCATTCCCATAAGTTACATCGTACCAATCATTATCAGCAGCAGATGTTCGTATAGTCCATGTAATACCATCTGGACTGGTCATGACACGATTACCTTCTCCTGTTCCTGCTACAGCAACGAAGAGTCCATTACCATAAGTTACAGCGTACCAATTATTATCACCTGCAGATGTTCGTATAGTCCATGTAATACCATCTGGACTGGTCATCACGCGATTACCTGTTCCTGATGCTGCTACAGCAACGAAGAGTCCATTAGCATAAGTTACACCGAACCAATTATTATTAAAAGCAGATGTTCGTATAGTCCATGTAATACCATCTGGACTGGTCATGACACGATTACCATTTCCTGTCCATGATACAGCAACGAAGAGTCCATTACCATAAGTTACAGCGTACCATAGATTATCAACAGGAGATGTTCGTGAAGTCCAGTTCATTTCTATCATAATACCGCTATTTGTTCCTATAGACGTGTTTGATTTATAGTCCTCACCTACATCTATATCTAAAATATCAGGGTATTTCATGGTCATGACACGATTACCTTCTCCTGTATTTGATACAGCAACGAAGAGTCCATTACCATAAGTTACAGCCAACCATTGATTATCAGTAGCAGATGTTCGTATAGTCCATGTAATACCATCTGGACTGGTCATGACACGATTACCTGTTCCTGTATCTGATGTAGCAACGAAGAGTCCATTACCATAAGTTAGACCCCGCCAACCATTATCAGCAGCAGATGTTCGTATAGTCCATGTAATACCATCTGGACTGGTCATGACACAATCGGTGCTTGTATTTGATACAGCAACGAAGAGTCCATTACCATAAGTTACAGCGTACCAATTATTATTAGTAGATGTTCGTGAAGTCCATGTAATACCATCTGGACTGGTCATTACACGATTACCATTTCCTGAAGTTGATACAGCAACGAAGAGTCCATTACCATAAGTTACACTCCACCAATCATTATTAGCAGCAGATGTTCTTATAGTCCATGTAATACCATCTGGACTGGTCATGACACGATTACCATTTCCTGTATATGATACAGCAACGAAGAGTCCATTACCATAAGTTACAGCCGACCAATTATTATCAGAAGCAGATGTTCGTATAGTCCATGTAATACCATCTGGACTGGTCATGACACGATTATTTGTTCCTGTTCCTGTATATGATACAGCAACGAAGAGTCCAATACCATAAGTTACACCGAACCAACCATTATCAGCGGCAGATGTTCTTATGGTCCATGTAATACCATCTGGACTGGTCATGACACGATTACTATTTCCTGTTGCTGCTACAGCAACGAAAAGTCCATTACCATAAGTTACAGCGTACCAATCATTATTAGCAGCAGATGTTCGTGATACCCAGCCACCACTGAATGCGTTGGTTTTTCCATTCACTACCAAAGTACCAGGTATACTAACAGTTTCAGTCGCAGTACCAAGTCTAATCTGATTAGCAGCAGTACAAAGTGCCGAAGCACCAAGAGCAACTGAAGAATTAAAAGTGCTTGTAGTAGCTGCTTTTCCTATCGCAATACAATTCGTTCCAGTTCCAGTACTATTTAACCCAATAGCAATAGAATTCGTTCCTAGAGAAGTTAGACCTGCGTCTTTCCCAATAGCAACAGAAGAATCTCCTTGAGTAGTTTGTCCTGCGTTCCTACCAATAGCAATTGCGTATATTCCTTGAGTAGTTTGACCACTTTCCCTACCAATAGCAATACCATGTGCCCCTTGACTACTACTACCAGCATTCGTTCCAATAGCAATTCCGTAATTAGTTTGACTAGTTTGACCTGCTCCTTGCCCAATAGCAACCCCCGCTGATCCTTGATTAGTTTCTCCTGATTGAGTGCCTATAGCGACTGCCCCTGATTGTTGAGTAGTTAATCCTGCATTAGTTCCAATATGTATTAGACTATTATTTATTCTTAAATCATTTGTCGTTGCATTCATCACAACTAAATTACCACTAATATTTGCGTTTCCGGATACATCTAATGTGCAACTGGGGCTACTCGTTCCAATACCCACATTTCCATTATAATAAATTCCTGTAGAGCCTCTTTCTAACCAATAAGATACTCCAATTTGCCCAGATGGTCCGGTGAAACCAGTAGGTCCTATTATTCCAGTTGAACCTGTCATACCTGTTGACCCTGTAGGACCAGTTCCAACAGCACCTGTCATACCTGTTGACCCAGTCATACCTGTTACACCAGTAGGACCAGTTGAACCTGTCATACCTGTTGACCCTGTAGGACCAGTAGGACCTGTTCGACCTGTAGGACCTGTATTACCTGTTACACCAGTAGGACCTGTTGAACCTGTATTACCAGTAGGACCAGTTGACCCAGTAGGACCTGTTGACCCAGTAAGACCAGTAGATCCAGTCATACCTGTATTACCTGTAGGACCTGTTCTACCAGTAGGACCTGTAGGACCAGTAGGACCTGTTTGACCAGTCATACCTGTATTACCAGTAGGACCAATTGCACCTGTTGAACCTGTATTACCTGTAGGACCTGTTAAACCTGTATTACCTGTAGGACCTGTAGGACCAGTTGACCCTGTCATACCTGTTACACCAGTAGGACCAGTTGAACCTGTCATACCTGTTGACCCTGTTGACCCAGTTACACCTGTATTACCTGTAGGACCAGTCATACCTGTAGGACCTGTTCGACCTGTAGGACCTGTAGGACCTGTTGAACCTGTATTACCTGTAAGGCCAGTAGGACCAGTTGTACCAGTAGGACCTGTTGTACCAGTAGGACCTGTTACACCAGTAGGACCAGTTAACCCAGTCATACCTGTAGGACCTGTTCGACCAGTAGGACCAGTCATACCTGTTGACCCAGTCATACCTGTAGGACCTGTTGAACCTGTATTACCAGTAGGACCAGTTGACCCAGTAGGACCTGTAGGACCTGTAGGACCTGTATGACCTGTTGAACCTGTAGGACCAGTTCCAACAGCACCTGTAGGACCTGTATTACCTGTTACACCAGTAGGACCAGTAGGACCTGTTCGACCTGTAGGACCTGTTGACCCTGTAGGACCTGTTACACCAACAAGACCTGTTGACCCAGTCATGCCAGTAGGACCAGTAGGACCAGTATAATCTACATTTAAATCTATTGTGCTTTGCTGATAAAATACCAAATCACTAATACCTGTAGTTGCAGGATTTGTTACTTGCAAAAAAGAGGTTTTTGCATTGTCTTGTCCATATTTAACAAAAAATGCAATACTTTTCGCATTACTATCATATACTAAATCTGATGATCTTGTAAGCGTTCCTGGACTAGTATTGTTGTAAACATAAATACCATTATAACTAATATCTGTTATCGAAGTATTAATTCTTACTAATACTCTGTCATTATTTGAAACATCATATCCGTCTATTTTCAAACTTGTTCCTACATTTGTAAATGCACTTGTTCCTACATTATAGTTATTAGTCCAAATGAAATAAAGGTTTTGAGGAATTGCTGACGCATCTGTAGTAGCACAATCACATGCTTGTTTCAAATTAATACCAGATGAAATCGCATCTACATAACTCTTTGGTACGACTGAATTACTTGTATAACTAGGATTAGGTGATGTTAAATTCATGGTATCGGCATTACAAGTGCCTTTCACTGCTAATGTGTTTATTGTTGCTAGTTCAGTTGCATAAAGGGTTGTGAAAGTCCCTGTTTCAGCTGTAAGACTATTACTAATTTTTACATTACCTGATACATCTAATGTGTTAGCGGGGCTACTCGTTCCAATTCCCACATTACCACCATTACAATAAATTCCTGTTGTTCCTGCTTCCCAATAACTTGACCCAGTAGGTCCAGTAATACCGGTAGGTCCTCTTATTCCAGTAGGTCCAGTAATACCGGTAGGTCCTGTAGGACCAGTTCCAACAGCACCTGTCATACCTGTTGACCCTGTAGGACCAGTAGGACCTGTTACACCAGTAGGACCTGTTACACCAGTAGGACCTGTTGAACCAGTCATACCAGTAGGACCTGTTCGACCAGTTGACCCAGTCATACCTGTATTACCTGTTGAACCTGTTGAACCTGTTGAACCTGTATTACCTGTAGGACCTGTATTACCTGTAGGACCTGTTGTTCCTGTAATACCTGTTGACCCAGTCATACCTGTAGGACCTGTATGACCTGTTGTTCCTGTCATACCTGTTGTTCCTGTCATACCTGTAGGACCTGTTGATCCAGTCATACCTGTAGGACCTGTTGAACCTGTAATACCTGTTGACCCAGTCATACCTGTAGGACCTGTATGACCTGTTGTTCCTGTCATACCTGTTGACCCTGTAGCACCTGTCATACCTGTTGACCCTGTCATACCTGTTGACCCTGTAGGACCTGTATTACCTGTTGAACCTGTTGACCCTGTAGGACCTGTATTACCTGTTGAACCTGTTCGACCAGTAGGACCTGTTGATCCAGTCATACCTGTTACACCTGTAGGACCTGTTACACCAGTAGGACCTGTATTACCTGTATTACCTGTTGAACCTGTCATACCAGTAGGACCTGTAGGACCTGTAGGACCTGTTTGACCAGTAGGACCTGTTTGACCAGTAGGACCTGTATGACCTGTTGCACCAGTCATACCTGTTGCACCAGTCATACCTGTATTACCTGTAGGACCAGTCATACCTGTAGGACCTGTTGTTCCTGTAATACCTGTTGACCCAGTCATACCTGTAGGACCTGTAGGA
>Ga0209355_1000168_pt1 | contig 39273 bp, 36 predicted proteins | sample LauGreSBDMM110SN_3_FD_187563 | JGI IMG/M metagenome (GOLD analysis project Ga0209355, IMG submission 187563) | Freshwater lake microbial communities from Lake Michigan, USA - Sp13.BD.MM110.SN (SPAdes) (version 2) | ecosystem: Environmental > Aquatic > Freshwater > Lake | place: Lake Michigan... | reverse complement strand
AATAATTGTCATATTAATTATTAGTCAAATATATATATATTTAAATAAATCTTATTTAAAATAAAATAAAATTTATTTAAATATATCTTATTTAAAATAAAATAAAATAAAATAAAATAAAATAAAATAAACATGGAAATTTATATTGAAGATAACGTAATTATGTAAAACTTGTTGAATATTCTAATGTTTTACTTTTAGAACCGCAAGGTATATTTTCTTCTACTAAAGTGTAGCATTTTGTTTTTTCGCTATCACTGGCAAATATTTTGTCTCGTAATTCGTTGTGTTTTGGACCAATAAATTTATAACAATCTCTTGAATTACATACTTGTCTAAAAATTGTGGATAAACCTAAACCTAATAATATGGACAATATAATTTTTCCTATATTTGTGTGTAATAAATTCTTTAACATATTTTTAATCATAGCGTATTATTATATAATAATATTAATAAAATTTTTAAAAATATTTTTATATTTTTATGTTTAGAAAACCATTTTTATATTTAGAAAAAATATAAAATATTATGTTTAGAAAAAAATATATTCTATATATATAAATGAGTGTTTCAAAAAGTATTCGAAAAAAAAGAAGACAATCAAAGAAACGGAATATGAGAGGTGGGAGCGCACCTATTAGTGAGTTAGCTGTTGGTGCTTTTAATACATCATTTGTAGCATCAGCTAAAGTTTTTTATGAGGGACCGGCAAGTGAAAATAGTTCTATAGCGTTACGCTCAAAGAAATTATATTATTTATTGAACGATAAAATTCCAGATCCGTCGACATTACAAGACTTTATTTCAAATAATTATATAAAATTTTTTCAAATGTCTTGTAGAATAGTGGCTAAATTTATGGAACAATATAAAAGCACCCAATATTGTGCACTAGCATTACAAGAATTGAATCTTACTGATGAGTATTTAGGGTATATGAATAATGAAATAGGTCAAGTTAGTTCAGTAATTTTAGCAAACGGAGTTCAAGCTGGTATAGTTAATGCGGGATTAGGATATGTAATACCCAACGAAAAGCTTGGAAACTATAGAGATACACACACTATTACTGGCGTGTTTGAAGAAGAGAGATTACGCCCTTGGTTTAGTTCAACCAAAGTTGCTATTGTAGATTTAGGAATAGATAAAATATATACCGATTATAAAATATTAAAAAATGCTAATGGAATGGTTGATTCAGCACGACCAATGGCACTAATTGTTAGAGAAGAAGGTACAAACGAAAAAGGTACAATATATACATTACATTTTAATTGCCATATACCAAATCCGTCTGCTCTTAAGAGAGGTGACCCATATATACTATCAATATTAGAAAAATATTTGGGTAATCCTACAGAACAAAAACACATAGACGATTTTGAAATATGGGCAGCAGCAACATTAGAAGTAATAAATAAAAACGCAAAAATATTATTAAAAGCTTTTTTTACAGAAGATGAGATAAAAAGTTTCTTAACAAGTAACAATTATACAGTTATATTTTCTGGTGATTTCAATGATGGATCCCGTTTTTTACTAGACCTAATAACAGATGAAGGTATTTCTATTACTATGGTTGACGGAACTACTCTAACACTACAAGCAAGGTTTGGACTCATGCCTGAAACTTGTTGTGCAAATAGAAATTCTGTAAGAACTGGTAGATATATGACTGACGCAGATGGCAGTGTTCAAACTGAACCACGCATTACCAGTTCACCACCAACACTATTCTTATCTCAAATTTCAAAAGGAACTGCCCTAACTGATGAAACGCTAAGAGACTATGTAGTTTCACAAGATATCAGGAAACATGATAATATTATAGATCCTGCAAATTATGATTTTCAAGGGGATGGAACAGGAAGTAGTCTTCCTAATCCATTAGAAACAACAGTATTTAATCCAGAAATAGATTTAACTGGTATATTCAGTGATACAGAAATTGAAAAACTAAAATCTAAAGATGGTACAGGCAATGCTTATAAAACTTTATTAACCCACTTTATTCTAGCATCCGACCATTTGCCCGCAGTTAGTGTTTCAACTGATAATCAAAACTTTGCGAGAACAGTACGAGAGAATGAACAATTTAAATTACTACAAGCTGCCAAAACACAAGGGGTCAGACGAGATAACCCAGGTTCTGCTTCAGAACCTAAGAGACAAAGATCGGGACCACCAGAATTGCCAGGATTGCCAGGATTGCCAGGATTGCAAGGATTGCAAGGAGGCTATAGAAAAAAACATAAGAAACGTAAATCGCAAAGAAAATTGTCGCAAAGAAAATTTAAAAGACATACAAAGAAAAGAAAATATTAAAATTAAAATTAAAATATTAAAATTAAAATAATAAAATTAAAATATTAAAATTAAAATATTAAAATTAAAATATTAAAATTAAGTGTTAGAAATTATAGAGGTAAGAGTTTTATTTTATTTTTGTCGCTGGGACATTTGACATCTTTTATTTTATAATTAAAACAATTTTCTGCCTCATCTTTATACTCTACTTTATCAATATTATGAGGTGTTGGAAATACTTCCACTTTTCTTTTGTAGTCAAAACAATAAATATATATTAAACCCAGTAAAAATGTAATCAAAAATATAGTAATATTTATGTATTTAGTTGCGCCAAGAAATTTTTGCTGTATATTTGTAAAAAAGTTGCCCATCTAATTTACTTAATATAACATAATACTTTTATTGGTAATAATATTTTTATTAATTATGAAAATATTATTGAAAATAATATTGAAAATATTATTGAAAATATTATTGAATATATTATTGAAAATAATTTTTTATTAAATTTTACTAGTTAATTCTATTATTAAATCTTCTAAATTATAACTATTTTGAAAAAATAGAAATTGATCATGTTCGTTTTTTTCTATATACGACGATTTGTATTTTAATTTCATTATTTCATTACCCAATGGTGCGAGTTTGCTGTTATGTATTTCAACCGCACTTTTTAAATAACTTATTTCACCAGATGATTTAAATAATTCTAAAGCATCACTATATTGTTTTTTATTAATTTCAAAATCTTGTATTTTTTCTTGTATTAATTGTTTTAATTCTTCATTATGCGTTATTGAATTGTATAAATTAACTAAATTGTTATAACTTTCTTGACTGTTATTTAATTGATGTTTCAATGTTTCAAATAATTCTACTGCTTTTTCTTCTTCAATATAATTAAAAAGGAAGTCTAATTTTGTAGTTATTATATTTTTTTTATAGTTTTCTAAATTCTTATGAGTTGATAATAATTTTTCAGTAATTGGTATAAATTTTTTTCTTGCTATTGATAAATCTAATTTACACGGACTAGAAGTATTACCGCAAGTTGCTCGCAATAGTTCGAGGGTTTCTGTAAAAATTGTTCCCCCGTCTTGTTTGCAGTTTATACATTTTGGTTTATATTTTGCCAATATTTGTTTTTTTTGGTCATAATCTTTACCATAATCACCCATTAGTTCTGTCTTTTTATTTTGTTTTAGTACCATATATTTGTTTTTTAATTTATAATATTCTTCTAATTCTTCATAATAATTAGTTAATGGAATTGATGCCATATATTAAGTTATATTTTAATAATATATTATAATTTTGAAAGTATAAATTTATAAAAACACAATACATTTAAGAGAAATATATTGTTTTATGTAATAAGTTGGCTTCAACGTGATTACCGTAATCTGGCAAATTTGTTATCATATTGTTTTTTATTTTTTGTTGATTGTCAATATTTTGACGATTATAATATATTAATTTAGACATAATATAGTCTTTATCTTTCATACTTTTTTCATAATATTGTGTACTAGATTTATTACCTTTGTAGCGCATATATAATATTGAGGCTAAAACTATAACAAATAATAATAACATTGAAATATTGTAAAAAGTATTATAATTATTTTGCTTATAGTTATGACATCCTTTTAATATTTCTTTGAAAAAATATTTAACACCATTATCTACCAACTTTGGTTTTTCAGATGTATTTTTTTCACTTGTTTTATGTAAATTTGTTGAATTATTTAATGTAAAATTGGTGTAGTCTAAAATATTGAAGTTCATTATTATTATTATTATTATAATAATAGTGGTGTATTATATTTTTTCATATTTTACTAAATTTAATACAATTTTATTAATACAATTTTATTAATACAATTTTATTAATACAATTTTATTAATACAATAATTTATATCTATAAATTATATGGCAGAAACTTCCCTACCCAACCCAGGTAGTACTACAATGTATTTTATAGGTATTACAATTTTTCTAATAGGTTTAACTATCTCTAATATTAGGAGCGCAGAAGATATTAGTGCTATATCAGCACGCCGAGAATATTATATACATAATATTATATATATACTTGTAGTAATAGTTGGTTCATATTTTATTAATGTCACTATTTCAAAAGCAATGTGTAATCAATCAATTCAATGGGGTTATATATTATTAATTACTTTATTACCTTGGATAATTATATTTATCACATTATATGGTGTTTTATATTTGTTTCCCGGATGGATAAGTCCATTTTCTAATACTATTGGTTATCTTGTTATTGTTGTTTTAGGTGTTGAAAAAACTTATGGCAATATATTTAAAACAGGAGAGGAAGCTTCAGGAAATCCCGAACTCGTTAAAGCAATCGCTAATATGAACAGCAATAAAACAAAGTTCATTAACCAAATAAGTAGTGATCTAATAGAGTTTATTGATTTTTTTAAGAATATGAAAGATGCTGTTAAATCTAATATTATTATACCGGATATTCATAGTGGTAATGAGACAAAAAGTGATGCTGCCGGTATTAAACCCGATATTAAACCCGGTATTAAACCCGATATTAAACCCGGTATTAAACCCGGTATTAAACCCGAACTTGCTGATGCTAGTCCCGATGGACCTACTACTACTACTAATGAACAATTAAAGGGTGGTGCTATTATAAGAGTTAGCAATTTGCTTCGTAGTCGACCTAAAGATGCTGTTCCTATTAATGTAATCAATAAACCCGATACTACTATTAATAAAGACTACTTACTTGAATTGTATCGATTATTAGTTATAAAGCAACTTATAGGCAAAGCAGTATGGTTCATATTAGCCGGTATATTAATTTGCTCTATTAGTTATAATTTGATAATAAACATGTCTTGTGAAAAATCTGTAGCTGAACTTACAAAAGAGTTTGAAACCGCCAAGGAAGAAATTACAGAGTCAAGACTAAATGTTTCTCCAGAACCGCTTGCTGTTTCAAGCGGAATAGCGTTGAATAGTTCTTCGTCGGCAAATCTTACAGCAGGATTAACACAACAATTTGGCACACAATAAATAAATTTAAAAATATTGTAATATTTATAACAATATTTTTAATAAAAATATTGTTATAATATATATCATAATAATATATGAAAGAGTCGTTTGAAGAAAAAGAGTTAAAAATACTAAGAAATGCTATAGATAATGCTACATATATGATTGGAAAAAAATTGGTTCAATCAGATAATATTAAGAATATTATTGAAATTTTAGAAACTTTCATGCGAACACATAAAATCTTATGTTATGGTGGAACTGCCATAAATAATATACTTCCAGAACAATATAGATTTTATAATAAAAATATTGAAATACCCGATTACGATTTTTTTTCTCCTTATGCTACGGAATACGCTAAAGAGTTAGCCAATATATATTATAAAGCAGGATATGAAGAAGTAGAAGCCAAATCAGGAGTTCATAGTGGAACATATAAAGTATTTGTAAATTTTGTACCAATAGCCGATATTACTTTATTAGATAAAAAATTATTTCAAAACGTTTCAAAAAAAGCAATCAAAGTTAATGGTATTAATTATTGCCCGCCTAATTTTCTACGTATGGCAATGTATCTCGAATTATCTCGCCCAATGGGAGATGTATCTAGATGGGAAAAAATATTAAAACGTATTATATTATTGAATAAAAATTATCCATTAAAAGGTATATTATGCGATAAGCAAGATTTTCAAAGGCACTATGAAGGAACGCAAGAAGATCAAAATAAAATATATGAAATTACCAGAACATCATTTATTAATCAAGGTGTAGTTTTTTTTGGAGGTTATGCAGCAACATTATATAGTAAATATATGCCATATAAAGAGCAAAAGCAGGTTTCTAATATTCCTGATTTTGATGTATTAAGTGAAAATCCCGAGTCTTGTGCGACCATTTTAAAAGAACAATTACATTATGAAGGTTATAAACAAGTAAAAATTTTCAAAAAAAAACCTATAGGTGGATATCTTGAAGTTCATTACGAAATTAATGTAAATAATGATGTTATAGCATTCATTTATAAACCACTAGCCTGTCATAGTTATAATTTAATAAATATTAATGGACAAAAAATAAAAGTAGCCACAATAGATACTATACTAAGTTTTTATTTAATATTTATATATGCTAATAGACCTTATTATGATGAAAACAGATTATTATGTATTGCTGAATATTTATTTAAAGTTCAATTGAAAAATCGCCTTCAACAAAAAGGTTTATTGCGAAGATTTAGTATATTGTGTTATGGAAAGCAACAAACTCTAGAAGATATAAGAGAAGATAAGGCAAAATTGTATGCCAAAATTAGAAAAAAAGAAGTGTTGCGCAATTCAAAATTATATAATATAAATTTTTTTAGATATATACCAAAAGAAATATATGAAGAAAAAAATAAATCAAAGAAAAATACAAAAACAGGTATCAGGCATACAAAGAAAAATAAAACTCATTAACATATCTTTTGGTATAAGTTAAATTATACTTTGTAAAATATTCTACAGATTTTATGTCTTTTTGATGCCAAGTTAAATTTATTACATAATTTTTTTTTTATTTTTCTAGAGTTTAATTTTACTAAATTAAGTTTGTCATATATTTCTTTATTTAGTAATTTTGGTTTGGGTTTTTTATTAAAACTAGTATTAACACATGAAATAAAAGGCGCAAATAATTTTGTATTCTCTACTTCGGGATGTCCTTGAAATCCGAAAAACGGATATTTTTTGTGCTTGACTATATCTATAAATTCTTTTTTGTTTTTATCTAAACTAGTAGCAATAACTTCATAATTTTTTATTTCATATTTTGAATTCAATGCTAGTTTATGACTATGATATAATTTCTTTGTTTTATTAAACTTGCTTTTAAATAATTTACCTAATTTAGTATTCGCGAATTTTGGTATTGTTTTATTAATTGAGGTAACATTAATAAACGTTTTTTTTATATTTTTATTTGTTAAATTAAATTTGTTTTCAATCAAAATCATATTTTGAAAACCATGACATAGTGATAAAATTGGTATTATTATATTATTTTTGGCAAGTAATTTGATTTTTTTTACTATATATTTTTGTTTAAAAAAATGTTGCTTTATAAATTTATTATTATAATAATTACCTTTATGACTTGATGAGAATAAAAAACCATCTAAGTCAGGTAATATTTTATTTAATTCAAATTTTGTAATAGTGTAGGGAATTATAATATAATCAATTGAATTTTGTTTTAAGAAAGTTATTATATCTGCTGTTATAAATATTTCATTGGATATTATTTGTTTTTTAGTATATGGGTCTTGTATATAAGGACTAGGTAAAATACCTACTAGAGGTTTGATTCTATTCATAATAGCAGTTCTTACTATTATTAGTAAATATATTTACTAATAATGTAAATATATTTACATTATTAGTAAATATATTTACATTATAAATAATAACACTAAACAACATAATTACTAATATATGTAAGATATTAGATTTACATTCTTGGGAAACCAACCAAGTTAGCACCAATACCAAAACCAGCACCCGATCTAGCACTTACACCCATGGTTGGAATAAAAGTATCTAAAATAGAGAATGTAGCAGCAGCCATTAAAGCAATAATAGCAATTTCCTCCACCTTCAATGGTTTTTGTGGAATGACAAAAGCAACTATTGCAACCATCAAACCTTCAATCAAATATTTTACAGCTCTTTTTACTAATTCACCCATACTGAAATCCATTTTGTTTTATAATAGTACTTTAGAAAAAAATTATATTTATATACAATTTAAAATTTTTAATTTACCTAAATATATAATTTAAATTCTTAAAAAATTATATAATGTTTAAATAAAAAATACTTAAAATCATATTAAAATAGTATTTTATAAAATGTCTAATAAAAAATCTTCTAAAGATAAAGATAAAGATAAATATTCGCCTAACTTAGAAAAAGCAAAGTATGTGGATTTATTAGACGAAGACAAGCCTTTAGGTGGTCAAAAATATGTTTGCTTAAGTTTTATTTCTCCTGAAGACCATATAAAAAATAGAGAATTATTTTATTTTGAGAAATTTTTAAAAAACTTCGAGTTTAAAAAAACTTTTGAAAAATATACACAATTTTTAAATTTCTTAGCCTACAAATACAATCTAGATTTTAATAAATTAAGTAAGGACATGGAGGAATTTGTAGAGGAGGAAAGAGAGAATTTATTTTTAACTTCATTGGACGATGAATATAAAACATATATTGATGCTAAAGAAGAACAATTACAAAAAGAATATAATGAATTACATGAATTTCAAACAAACACACGAGGTATTAAAGTACGAGGAGTATTTGGTTCGCAAGAAGAAGCCGAAATGAGATGTAAGATGTTAAGAGAACAAGACCCAAACCATGATGTTTATGTGGGTGCCGTCGGTATGTGGATGCCTTTTCATCCCGAAGCATATAAAACAGGACGCGTTGAGTATTTAGAAAAAGATTTAAATGAACTTATGAGTCATAAGAAGAAAAATGATGAAATCTCTAAAGAACAGTTCAAAGAACGCGTAAAAGAAAGCAAAAAGAAGGCAATCCAAGAAAATATTGCTAAAGCCCAGAAAGAAGGCAATAAATTAATGCAAACAATTGATGAAGAGGGTAATTTAATAAATGCGGATAGAATGGATGTTCCTGGTAAAAATTTACTTTTTGGCGACGCGGAAGATGATGATGTATCTACTGCTGATTTGCGTAAGGAATTATTTGATGCCGAAGATGTTATTGTAGGAAGAAAAAAAGATAACGATCATGGTCTAGGAGAACTATTAGAAAGACAAAAAGAACGTGCTGAAAAAGCAATGACACAAGAAGAAAAAGACATATCAATAACTGCGCCAGAGTCTGATTCTAAACCAACTAAAAGTACTGCGTAATACTACAATTAATTTCTTAATAAATTTATAATATTTATTATAAAAAAAATATTATAAAATATTATAAAATATTATAAAATATTATAAAATATTATAAAATATTATAAATAAGTTATTACCATTTTGTTTTGCGAACATTTATTTTAGGTCCTTTTTTCTTATCTCGTATATTTGGGTCATACATTTCTTCTTCATTGTCGGAGTCTAAATTTTTGCTAATTTCCCAAAATTCTTTTGAACCTAATTTGAAAGTTTTATGGTGGTCTGCTTTATACCAAAAAATTTGGTCTTGTAGTTTATTAGATTTAGAATTATTATTTATTACTAAACATTCGAAATTTTCTGTACATTGATCCATTACTTGACAAAAACTTTCAAAAGTTGGAAACATACCAGCGTAATTTTCATAAATTCGTCGTCTATTTGCTATATATGGTTCTCTTAATATGAAAACATAATCAATATTTGTGCGAAGATTTGGAGGAATACCCAAAGGATATTGCATAGTTATTACTAACATTATTTTCCAATGACGCCCATTCATAAAAAGGAGACGCATCATTTTATCTTTAGTCCAACTACCGTCATATAAACAATCATCTAAGATAACAAACGCACGCGGATCAATATTTGATTTTTTATAAACTTCTATTTCTTTCTTTACTTGCTTTAATACTGTTTTTTGTCTTTTTAAAATATTTTCTATAATAGCAGTATTATATTCATCATGAATAAAAAGTTTGGGAACATGTTCAGCATAAAAACCATTACCTGCTTCAGTTCCACTAATAACAGTTCCTATTGGAATATCTTGATGATAATAAAGAAGGTCTCTAACTAAATATGATTTACCTGTATCGCGACGACCAATTAAAACAATGACCGGTCCTTTATTTTCATCTGGTCTAAAACTAATTGTTTTAATATCAAATTTTTTTAATTCTAATGTCATTATTATTGTTTAATAATAATATTATATAATCTAAGATTTAAACTAAATAATACAAAAATTAAATAATACAAAAATTAAATAATACAAAAATTAAATAATACAAAAATTAAATAATACAAAAATTAAATAATACAAAAATTAAATAATATATTTAGTAATATTTAAAACTATTATTTGTGTTATAAATAAGAAAAATAATTATTTTTAATTTATTAAATGGAATTAAACTATAGAAAAAACAACAACAAGCAACTATTTGAAACAATTAGCAACATTAATTCTTTAGATATATCAAATGTCCAAAATTATTTTCCATTATATAATAATTATTTTGATTTAAATAGCAACAATTACAATACTATTAACTTAAATAATAGTTATAAATTAGGAAATATAGTAGAGAAAATTAATTACAACAAATTTGTTGCTGAAATATGTGATATGTGTAATAATAAATGTAGCAAAGATATTTTTATAAAGTTTAGTCCCTTAATAGATCCGGTTAAATATATGTTGGGCAAATATGATGATGATTATAATATTTTAGAATTACCTAAATTTTATAGCAGTGATGATATAAATAGTACTAGCGAATATCATAAAAAGTATAAAAAAATATTGGATCCAAATAACTCAGCATATATTGATGGATTTTTTTCTTTTTTATCCAGTTGCCTGTTAAATAACTATAGTTTTTATAATGGATTAAATTATTATGGTGCTTTCTTAGGAATAAAAAATAATTTTAAAGTCAATATTTCTGAAGATTTAGAATTTTTAAATGAATCAGATCATTTTCATAAATATAGAGATAATCTATTTAAACTTGAAGCAAATGAAAAAATAAAAAATATTTTTTGTAAAAGTAATAAATATAAAAAAGCATTATTAATCAGTGCTAATACTGATGATTTAACTGATGATTTAACTATTCATGATTTAACCGATAATTTAATTGAGGATTTAATTGAGGATTTAACTATTACTAAACAACATTCTTTAGAAAATAAAACTATAGTACAAGAATTAGAACTGACATATGAAAATGTAGAAATATTAGATAAAGCATCCACTAAATCAAGTAATCATAATACCAGTAAAAATGAATCAACTAATTCTAGTTCTTGTTCTTCTAGATCATCAAATACCGAATCATTAGACTCAAATAAAACCGAATCTGACGAATCAAATAGTGAAGATAGTTATGGCGATGAAGAAATAATTTGCTCAATAGACAAATTTCCTGTTGAAATAATAGTATTAGAATGCTGTCATGATACATTAGATTCTTACATTTCTAGTAAAAAAATCAAAGACGATGAATGGGAATCTATTGTTTTGCAAATATTGTTTACATTAATTACATATCAAAAAGTTTTCTATTTTACTCACAATGATTTACATACAAATAATATTGTTTATGTAGTAACTGAAAAAAAATATCTATATTATAAATTTAACAACACTCATTATAAAGTTCCTACATTTGGTAAAATATATAAAATCATTGATTTTGGAAGAGCAATTTATAGATTTAAAAATAAGTTTATATGTAGTGATAGTTATTCACTAGACGGAGATGCTGCTACACAATATAATTGCGAACCCTATTTAAATGAAAATAAACCACGATTAGACCCTAATTATAGTTTTGATTTGTGTCGCCTAGGATGTAGTTTGTTTGATTATTTTATTGATGATTTAGAAGATATTAAGAAATTGAAATCTCCTATTAAAAAATTAATGATTGAATGGGTATTTGATGATAAAAATAAAAATATATTGTATAAAAATGATGGTTCTGAGAGATATCCTGATTTTAAATTATATAAAATGATAGCGCGCAATGTTCATAAACATACTCCACAAAATGTATTGAAAAAACCACTATTTGAGAATTATGTAATAGCCAAAAAGAAAATTAATAACCCAGAAGCAATATTTAATATTGATTGCTTACCAATTATGGTTTAAAAAATATCACTCGCTAATTCATATACATTATGTAGTATATTTTTAAATATAATATGTTGAACATATTGTATTTATGTAATGTCAATAGAATGTATATATTATTAAAAATCTGGTTCGTTTGTAAAAGCAGTTAGGGATTCTTTAGAATTTCCTATTATTTCATTAATATTAAGTTGTTCCAAAGCAAACATAGAAAGCATACTACATAAAAAAACTATCAAACTATCTTTTGTTATAGTTTTCAGTGTGGTTTCTTCTTTGGTTATATATTTCATATCTATTATTTTATAAATCATAAATAATATACTGATTGCTAGTGATGGTATAATAAAATTCATTTATTATTATAAAATAAATGAATTTTATATATATAACGAATTAGTTTATTTTAATTCTTCTATTTCTAAATCTAAATCTAAATCTAAATCTAACTTTTCAGAATTAAAACCTAGTTCAGTTTTTAAATCTAAATCTATTTCTTCAATGTCCTCTTTAATATTTGACTTATCTATTTTTAATTTATAATTAGGTTCGTTATTAGATGATTCATTATCAGAACTAATAACAGAATCATTTGCCGATTCATTCTCTGATTCAGAACCCGAATCATTAGTAGACATAGACTCCATTTTTGATATTAAAGAATTTGTGCTTGGAGTAGTCTTATTTTTGGATGTTTCTAAATTGTCTTCATTTAAATCTTTACTAGCATTTTTAAGTGCTTTCTTTAGATTTGTTTTGCTTTCTTCTTTCAATTTTTCTAGTGTCTCTTTTTTAATTTTTTCTAATTCTTTTACTTCTTTTAATTTATTTAATTTATCTAATGCTTCTTTATCTGTAACAATCTCTTTTTTTTCTTCCACTTCAACATCCGTTTCTTGCGTCTCGTCTAAATACATTTGTAGTATATGTTCAATTGGAATGCTCTCTCTTATTGTATTTAAAATACACTCTTTCACTATAAGTTCTAAGTCTCTATTATTTTTTTGTATTTGTAATGGTTTTATATTTTTTTCAAATAAATATATATTAACATACACTTTTCGGGCAACATTAATATATGTTCTATGTATAAATTTACACAAATCTGGTATATCTATGTTAATTTTTTTTTGTTTTAATCCTACACGAGAAGATGTTAATGATTTTAATTGAGTAATATGAACACACGATAATAAATCTTCTAAATAGTTACACGCGCTTGATGTAATTATTCTTTGTTTCTCATTTTCAATTATTTCAGAACTCCATTTTGGAATATTATTCAAAAAATTTTGGAATGTCATTAAATACTTGGACTCTTCGTCGTTTTCTAGACAAACATTATATGCTTCTGAAAAAACCGATCTTAAACCTTCAATTATACAAGGAGTTAAAGTATTTGTTAATCTAGCACACCACTCATTCTTCGATTCAATTATTGTTGATAAACTATAATCATCCATATTTATAGTTTAAATTTTATTTTTTAAATAAAATTTAAACTAAATAGTTTAATTATTAAATATTATTAAATATTATTAAATATTATTAAATATTGAAAAATTAATAGTACAAGTATTATTATAAAAATATAATATAATAAATATTAAGAATTCTTCAGATCTTATTTCTTTTTTATAAATATCAAAAAAAAATATAAATTTTGATAACTCCGATTTAAAACTTGAACAATTTGTAAAGTATTCTAATAAACCATTAGCACTAATGCCTTTATTATATATTAATGAACTATAATTAATTAATAGGTTATTTTTAGAACAATCATCTAAATCTTTCATAGCATTATTTAATTTTTTTATGATTACTACAAGTTTGCTATTACATTTATTATTGTTATTGTTATTGTTAGTTAATGTTAATGACTTATAAATATAATTCATATTGTTAATATTACAAAAAATTTCACAAAATCTAGATAATATTGGTTTAATAATTTTTGACTTGTTTGCTGTTACAATAAAAAATTTCGTATTACTATATATTTCAATTGATCTTCGAAGCGCAGATTGCGCATCTAAGGTTAAACTATCGGCATTTAATAATACAATAGATTTGAAATTTGTTATATTTTTATGAATTATTGTATTTGCAAAAAATCTTAAATTATCTCTTATAAATTTAATATTTCCTTTTCCTAAACTACAATTCAATATTAGTGTATTGTTTTCAATATTTTTATAATTTTTATAAATATATACTAATAATTGTTCTAACAACGTCTTTTTTCCGATCAAGTTATTTCCATATAATAATAAGTTTGGTAAATTGTTTTTGTCATGTAACTCTTTCAAATTTTGTAACATTATTTAAAAGTAAAAAAAAATATTTAAATTAAAATATTATTACATATCTAATAGTATTATATCATAAATATAATTTTTATAATAACTAATATGTTACAAATGTGTTATATATTATTTATTATATGTAATTTTAGAGACTTTTCATATAAATTATTTGAAAAGAATACTAATAAGATAATTAATATTATAAATAATAATTTATTATTCGATGATAATCTAAATCTAAATAATATAAATATTATTTATGAAAAACGTATTAAGTCAAAAAAACGCATTATTTCAAAAATACAAAAAGTAAAAATACCATATGATATATATGGACTAAGAATTATATATAATATCAAAAATGACTACTATAATAGTGATATAGCCTATAGCATTAAAAATATCATATGTGAAAATTTTAATACACTAGATTGTATATATGATGATTATATTAATAAACCTAAAAAAAATAATTATCAAAGCTTACATATTTATGTATTAACTACTTTATTAATAGAAATTCAAATAAGAAATAGCAATATGCATAATATATCTGTAAACGGTTCAGCGTCCAATTATTATTAAGAAATGAAAAATTAACACATATCATGTGGTTACTCACGAAAAGGGACATAAACAATATAACAAGAGTAAATTATTTTTATGAATTACGCATCACTCGTGAGAGATTTTGTATAAGGGTTTTTTTAAATACTTAAATATTTACTATCTATATGTTCCATAATATTGTAATTGGTGTTCACTTAATAACATCCTCGCGGAAGTCATTAAGAGGAGGAAACCTACACTCATTCATATGGTTACGAAGTCGTCCGAGAACTTCAACTAACAATATAACAAAAGAAAATAATTTTTATTAAATCTCTCTAAATATTGTTAATTATTAAATCTCTCTAAATATTATAAAAATTATAATTTATTAAATAAAAAATTATAATTTTTTACAAATTAAGCAACACTTGTGAGAGATTTTGTATAAGGGTTATTTTTAAATGCGCTCAATAATGATTCATCCATTCGCGACGCATTATAATTTACATCATAACTTTGCATTCCATTTATTTCTCCGATAAATTCACGCGACGGAATAATACTTTGACTATTATTAGTAATTGGTTGTCTATTTTGTTGAAAAATACCATCATTGCGAGAGGTCGTAGAATTATTATGATTATTAAATAAACTCATATTTCCTTGATTGGTTCGCGCCTCATATGTTTTATTTACATTATTTTGTTGAGCATAAGCACTATTATATGGTCTTAATCCCTGGACATTTGAATTGCCATTGCCTATATATTCATTATTTGTTGTTGTTCTTTGATTATTATAATTTTGATGCTCGGTAACCATATAAGCATTTCCACTATTATTTTGTCCTTGGACATTTACATAATTCATATTTATTTTATTAGTTGTCATTTCTCTATTTGTAATTTTTGTTTTATCATCTGAATTAAATAAATGACCGGTTGGTGTTAATCCATTTACATTACCCGTTTCACGTAGATTACCTATAACATTTTCTTTGCGTGTAGGTCTAAAGATATCTAAAATGGGTGCCATTGCTGCCTTTGCCATACCATATATACCACCAAATTCATTACCTTCTTTAGAAGTTGTGCGATTATTGTTTAATATATTATAATTTTGCGAACCATAATCATTTGGATTAGCAAAATTTGTTCCGGTTGCGCTAGCATTACTTAATGGAAGGCCTAACAAATTTTGTCGTTTAGATTCTTCAAATTCAGCACTTGTGTATGTTGCTTGACCATTTTGTGTATTTGAACCTGAACCATAATATTCGCGAGTTGTATCAATTCTATTTTCAATTGGAATTAATTGTGTGCTTCTTATTGGTGGTGCTTGTTCAACGCCTGTTGTTGTAAACCAACGTGTTGGTCCTGACTCGTATGATTTATCTGGTAAATGCTTTTCAACGACACCTATTTTGCTATTAGGTCCTGCCATTTTTATAGGATATAATGCTGGACCTTGATGTCCGTCTAAATCAAAAGATGTTTTGGGTTTATTTTCAGCACGCAAATCATCTACCGATTTAGGCATCCAAGCTTCTCTTGCCAGCATTCCAGAGTTAAAACCACCTCCGCCTTGTGTTCCGCCAGTATTAACACCGTCGGCGTTTTGCGAACCATAACCTAAATTAAGACCAGGACCAACACGCTGGGGTTCCCATAATGAAACGTTGGACATTTTCATCGATTCGTTCATACGAGATTGAAAAAAGTCGCTATTATTAGGAGTTCCGTTTGGGCGATGAGAATTTTCGTCTGGTCTAAATAACGGTGCTATTTCAGATTTTGAAAATTGCTGACTTCCGGTTCCTTGTTTAGAATCTAAAATAGACTCGCTCGAGTTTAAATCACCTGTGAAACCACGCAATTTACCACCATAATAATGCTGCATATTATTATGACCAAATTCATTTAAATTTGTTCGCTGACCGGATAACAAATTGATTTGTGAATTTATCATGGGATTGCTATACGTGTTTGTTATTGGATTGCTTTGCGGCATTATTTCTTCTCTAAAATTTGAAAAATTTTCAGTTTGTTTGGCTCCGCCTGATAAGAAATTTTGTTTTTCAAAGTTTTCTTGTTTAGCCAATTTTTTGACCGAATCTTTCTTTTCTTGTTCTGATAATATGAATATGCTTCCTAATATTACAATTGGTATAGCCAAAGCAGCCATATTAATTTAATATATTATAATATTATTTAATATATTATATATTGTAATTATTACAAGTTTCTAAATTAAAGTGGATTGCTAAAAATTATATATTTGTAATACTTCTCTCATAATCATAATTATTATTTAGTTGAAAATAATCTTTTTGAATAATTCGCGAACTAATATTATTATGAAAAGGAATACATATATTTTCTTGCGGATCTAAATGTAAATAGTTAAAATTATTTGGAACACTTAAAGTATCATTCTTTATATTGAAATTATTAAGTTCTCTATATACCCATGCCGGATGTGTAGCGCGCGATTGACTTGTTATTTCATTTTCATTTTCTGGATAATAACTTTTATGATATTTATTATTATTATTTAAATAGTCAGCATAATTATTTTCTTTAATGCTATCACGATTTAATTTTCTATGTAATGAAAACAAATCACTCTCCAAATCAGTTTTATTATTGGATAAATTAGCACCCCACTTTTGTGGTTTAATATATGGGTCATTAAAATAAGAAAGAGTTGTTCCATTGCCAGGAACATTGATGTTATAATTCCCAATATTTGTAGATTCTTCTAAATATTTCTGTATTCTACATGGGTCATCATAAAATCTAGTAAATGCCATTTATATTAATATTATAATATTAATATAAATATTTTCTTAATTTATAAATATGGAATATATTCCATGCTATTATTATCATAAATAGTTACTCTAAATGTATCAGAATAGCCTTCTACAAAAACAGTATCGCCATTATATAAATTATCACAACCCTGCGACGACGTGCAACTTTTATTTCTAAAACTAATAGGTAATTTAATCATTCCATTTTTATCATTCATAGTGTAAAAATTCCATTTATCTCTATTAGAAAATAGAGGTCTTCCCATCAAAGGTAGCATTGTTTCTTCGCCATTTACTCGTGTTAATATACCAATTTGTCTATATGGACTATTGACCGATTGTGTTGCCACATTTATTGGTATTTTTGGTCCATTATAATTAGTATTGTTTAAAATTCTGTCATCACGAAGAGGAGGACTATATGGATTTAATAAGACATCGTTTTCTCTGTTATTATGAGAATTTCCCAAAAATGGTATTAACTCGGATGAAGTATTATGATTAGAACAATTAATGCAAGACTTGTTATTACATCCACAACTATGCTTTTTAGTTAAATTTTGACTATATTTAATATTCATAAAATATAATATTGCTATTATTAATAATCCAAAAAATAGCAAAGTATAATTTTCAACACACAATATACCAGGCGGACATTTTTTTACCATTATATTATAAATAAATATTATAATTGTAAATATTGTAATTGTAAATATTGTAATTGTAAATATTGTAATTGTAAATATTGTAAGTAAATTATTAAGAGATTAGAGTCTATGAAATATCGGTGCCACAAGAGTATCATGTCCGTCCAGCATACTATCCATCTTTGATTTTGCGCTAACCTTCGCGTCGTCAAAGTTATAAGTTTTATTTGATATTTTAATTCCTGCCTCTTGGAGTTTATCTATAATATAACTTTTACAAGGATTATTAGGTTGCTTTCCCTTGTTTTTTTCAGCACCTTCTTTCAAATTGTCTCCTTTTGCATTAGATTCTTCTTCTATACTTCCCATCATTGAAGAAAAATCATTACCTTCAATTAATTTATTATTAACCATAGTATCAATATTAAATATTTTAAAAATAATTAAAAAGACAAAACCTATAAAATAGGTAAAATTTTTATAATAACTATAAAGTAATATAAAAAATACAAAATACAAGAGCAACATTATATAATTCTTATCGACCAAATATTTAAACAGACTATAACATGTGTAAAAAAATATAATGTAAAATGCAATAGTAAAATTTAAATATTTTAACTTGTGTAAGTTATTATTTATTATATCTACTATATCTAGTCGCATAGCACAATACTATTATACTATTATAGTATTATAGTATTATAAATTATAATATTTGTTATTTGTTATTTGTTATTTATTACTAAATAATTTGGTATGCTTGAACTAAATAATGTTCGTATTATTAAAAACCCGACCATTATATTTGCTATCCAACACCATAAAGATCCCCAAATTTTGGTTTTATAATAAGTATAATAAATTGAAAGAAATAATATTAAATAATTACTAGGATTTCATTTCTGACAAAGATTTTGTCGCACTACTAAACATATTTGTTAGTTTAGATAAATCTAAATTACCAAGCGAACTCATAGCATCATTCAACGCAGGAGTCATGGTTTTCAATTGTTTGATTAAATCGTTTTGTTGCTTAATAAGATCTTTTGTATCTGTTGCTATAGATTGGATGTTCTCTTTTCCCATTATTTTTTCTAAGTTATCATAGGCTTGTTCCGTTTCTGTTGCTTTTCCTAGTTGTTTTTGCATTTGTTCTTTATTTGGAATATTGTTAAATAATGCGGGTGTTAATTGTGATAAACCCTCTGTATCATCAGTATCATTTGTATTTGTATTTGTATTTGTATTTGTATTTGTATTTGTATTTGTATTTGTATTTGTATTTGTATCAGCCGTTGTATCAGTCGTTGTATCAGCATCTGTATCGGCATCTGTATCGGCAGTTGTAGTATTTGATACCACAGGGGCTACATTCTTACGTTTAGGAATAGCAGTACCCGATGAAGTATTACCTTCCATACCCTCTTGATATATAAATAAGTTCATCATCATACTTGCTACGCTTGTTACTACAAATGCGGAAGCCAGAACTATAGTCATATTTTTTGTGAAATTATAGGCTATTGCCCCTACTAAGAAAAATAATATAATAGCACTAATTTCGGAGTAAATTATATGTCCAATCAATGATAATAAAGCAATTATTGAAATAATATACAAAGTTATTTTATTATTTACTAATTTATTAAACATATCATTATTTGTTTTCTTTTTCATAGTTTATATAATATTAGAAAAGAATAAATTTTATGAAACATAGTAATATTTTAAAGAATATTACTTTAACAAACTATCTAACAAACTAATTTCGCTAATTATTTTTTTCATTTGCTCTAAAGTTTTACTAATATGTAAATTTTTTTCTTTTTTTTCTAAACTCTTCAAATAGACTAATAGTGTAAATAATGCTTCATTTTGTCTATTTTTCAAGGTTAATCTGTGTTCTAGTTGTTGCCTTTGTGTATTTAATATTTTTTCAAGAGTTTCTCTTCTAACTTTATCATATTTGGGCAAGATTTGTTTCAAATGTTTATATTCATTAATAGTTGATTCTTTATTATTTATTATTTTTGCTAATATGTCTTTTATTTTATTATCATAATTGGCTATTTTTTCTCCTAAACTTTCTGTCATTTAATAATATTATTAAATAATATTATTAAATAATGTTATTTAATAATGTTATTTAATAATGTTATTAAATAATGCTATTAAATAATGCTATTAAATAATGTTATTACATATATAATTGCGAATTTGATAATCCTAATCTCTCTTGTTGGGTTAAAATATTATTTCCCATCTCATTATAACTACAATCAGGTTCCCATTCACAAAGAACATTACCCGTATCTATATTACGTATATCTACCATATTTACTATAGGGTCCCACCTATAATCTATATTATATATTGGCTTACATTTGCTAGCCGTTGGACTGATTTTACATTTTGAACAATTATTTGTTATAAAATTTTCTATTGTCCTAATATTATAAAAATATAAAACATAAATGCTTGAAAACAAGACAAACCCTATTACAAAAATTTTAAATAAGTTTTTATAATCTTTATTAGTTTTCATTAGAATGTTCTTATATTATTCTATAATATAGTAATATTTTTATGAAATTTTTATATATTAAATAAAAAAGCAAAAAAACCCGAGCGTTAGAAGTTTAAAGTATAAAACTATAAATATTTTATAATTATATATAAACTATGGATGAAATAATTGAAACACAATTTCAAAGAATTAAAAGTATATTAGAACCATTAATAAAAAGCAAACAAGCAAAATATAAAGCACTTGAAGAGTTAAAAATAAGAATAGAAGAAATGAGACAAGAAAGAATTAAAAAATTTACAGATAAAATAGCAAGTACTAAAATAAGCAATGCTTATCGAGCCAAACTTAAACTAGTAAAAGCAAATATTGACATCGCGAACGCGTTATGTAAAATTCATTCAACGCATGATGAATATAGAAAAAATATAAATGATTTATTAACAAGTCATAGCACACCAAAAAAACTAAGTAATTTATATTTTTACTTTTGTAAATTTGGAAAGAAAGTATTAGGTTATTCAGCTAATACAAAACTGCCGACTATAATAACTGAAATAGTTGCTTGTGTATTTGTAAATACAAGTTTTGCTTCAACAAACTTTAATGGTATAACATTTAAGCAATCTAAGTTTGTAAATGGGCGAAATAATCCAATATTAAAACGCGCTAAGGTATATAAAACAACAAAAACTGAATATAAAAAAAACGACGACTTCAATTTTAGTAGTGTAAGTTTAATTGAATCTCGATTTATAGATTGTGAGTTTCATGGTATTATTTTTGCCTCAAATAAATTTTTTGATTCAACTAAAGTTGAAATTAATAATATATTACCTACATTTAAAAATTGTAATTTTAATGGTGGTTCCATTTTTCACGATATAAGTATTGGTCCTCAATATAAATATGTAAATCCACCACTTAGCAAATATAATATGAAATATTATACGCTGTTTAATTTAGATACATTGCCTGCTAGTGATAAACATTTAATGATAAAACCAGATGGTTCATTAATGACCATAATTGAAGAAATATCACGTCCTGCCGAAATAGTTTTTGAAGATTGTAAATTTACTAAAACAACTATAAATTATGATAAACTTGCTATACCAGGTAATAGAAATATTATGTTTAGCAATTGTATTTTTAATGGAAATATGTTTGTAAAAGAAAATTTTAATTGTTATCATTTTCAAAAATGCTCTTTTAATAATGTTTCATTTTATGGATGTACGTTTGCTTATAGTTATTTTGAAGAATGTACTTTTGAAACTACATCATTTACTAAAGTTTCATTTGCTAAAGGTGGTGCACTAAGATTTACCAAATGTAAGTTATATGATTGTAACTTTAGGCTAGTAGTTTTTAATATAATAGGTAATAAAAACACATTAATATTTGATAGTAATAATATTATTAATAAATGCGTTTTTTATAGTTGTTTCTTATTTAACTTTAAATTCAATAATGATTCATTATATAATATTCGCAACACTGAACTTCTAAATATGAAAAAAAGTGAGTTTATAAATTGTAGATTATATAGTGTTAATTTTAATAATTGTGATTTAGAAGGAAGTAAATTTATTGCACAAATAGATGGCATTGGTAATTCACTTACTAATAGAGTTAATTGGTTTGGAAATGTATTTCTTATATTTAATTCCATAGCTTTTTCTTATGGAAATGATAAAACTCGTAAGTTTGAAGTAGTGTGTAATGTAAATAATCCAAATGGATTTACTCTATTTGTTGAAGAATTCAAAGGTCATAAACTGGCTACTAAAAAACACGCTTCAAGAATGATGGATTGTTTTGTTCTTATGGAATATAGCGATTATGTTGCTTTAAATATTGATGTTAGAAATTTAAAAAAACCCATATATGATATAAATCCATACGATTATTTTAAAATAACTGATGCCACAACACAGCAGGTTTCATATATTTATATTGTTCCAGAAACATATATGTTTAACACTAATATTAAAAATTGTAATTTTCAGCAAACTGACGGATTCGAAACCTTTGATTTTACACAAGTAAAACAAAATGAAGAAGGAAAACCGGATGTAACAGCTGCCAATTTCTCAGTTGTAAATTTATTAAATGCTAACTTTAATGGTTGTAAAATGATCGGAACAGTTTTTGATGTTGCCGATGTCACAGGTGTCGATTTTAGAAATTCAATTGTAAATGATAATACTACATTTGGAAATACACTTAATACAGACCAAGTATTAGGACAAATTCAAAGAGACGATGGGTCAGTATATATAGAAGGGACTTTGAATTTAAGTACAGGACGCGAATTTCAATTTTCACAAATGCAACAGCGCGCAAATGAAACTCACGCACGTATTGCCTTTATTATTGAAAATAAAGAAAAATTTTTTGAGGCACTTGAAAGCACCGGCATTCCAATTGATGATGCTGATTTTAAAGAAACTATGAGGGAATTTTTAATAGGATGTCATGGAGGAACAAGCGAATATGTTAATTATGTAATTATTCGAGAAACCGGAGAAACTATTGTTGGTTTTTTAAACCATCTAATAATTATTTATAACAAAATATTAAGCACACAAACAGATTTACCAAACGAGGAAGACAAAATATATATTCACTACTATTTTCCCTCGGCATTAACAAATTATTTTTCATACAAATTAAAACTTGATAGCGCAGAAAAAGCAGAATTATTAGATAAATTAACTAGAGCAGTTAGTGTTGATTTTATGGACCATTTTGTTAAATTTAAAACACATTTAAACGGTAATTGGTGTTTCTTGAAATTAGTAACTCAATCATTAAAATTACTAGTTTCATGTACAGACTTATATATATATAATTTTATGGAATATTATTTTAATGAGATTTTTAATGCTCATGGTGAAGGATCGCCAAGTTGTCCTTTAGGTATGGTTGAGCGATGGATTACTATTCATTCACAAGTAATGGAAGCTTACTTGATGTTAATTAAAAAAAACGATAGTGAATTGCAAGAATTAGATAATGCAAAAATTAAAAAACTCACATGTTATTCAAGAAAAAATACGAAAGATCCGAAAATTACAAAAGCCTATATTTTAGAATTTAATAATTCGGAAAGTGCTGAAAAATTACATAATAAATATGTTTTTCATAAATTTATAAATATTTTTAAACCACATTCATACTTACCAGAAAATTTAGAAGCCGATGTTGGATTTGATTTAGATTATAATATTAGCATACAAATGAGCAAAGAAGGTAATAGATTTATAAAAAGTAAAATAGATGATGGTTCAATAAGTACATTACAACAAATATATGAGGCTTATATTATTATAATGTGTAAGCTAATTATTGCTAATAATAAAATAACACAAGAACAAATTGATAAACTAGAAGCCGATAGTAGACCTATAGTAAAAAAAGCATATACTGAAAAACGCGATGCTTTATATAAAAAAATCAGAGACGATGAAGCACAAAAATATATCATAGTATTGTGTATGATGGTTGATTTAAAATTTGATGAAAAATCGTTGGACTTTGCTAATTTAGCTAAAACCGAAGAAAAATTAACAATGAAAGAGTTAGTTGATTATTATGATGAGCAAACAATGAGTGGCGGAACAGCCAAAAATACAAGAAAAATTACTAAAGTTAACAAAGGACGAGGTCTTACACCAAAATCGTCACGGTTGCCTAAACAGCGATCGCCAAAATTATACAACATAATTGAACAAATAATAATTAATAAATTAAAATCATTAACTTCGAAGGAATTTGAAAATATAAATATTATGCCTTTAGATGACGCAAATATTGTATTTACTACTGGAACTTCTAATTCATTAACTAGAAAACGCGCTAAGTCAAATCCAACTCCAAAAACATCTAAACAAGGAATAACGTTGTCCAAGCGAAGCAAATCATTAGAATCCATAATAAAATCAAATGCTACTTTTCCTTATACCTTTAATACTAATTATAGTTTTATTGATATTACAAATATGAATATTCAAAACAAATTTTATATAGATTTTGTAAGACGAAGACATAGTAAAATACAAGAAAATCATAAAAAAATATTAGACATTATGGATTTAAATGGCATTAAATTAAAAGAAAAAAAAACCAGTAATCCTAAAAGATTTAGTGGAACATTAAAAAAGAAATTAACTAGTAAAAACTCAAGTCCCACAAGTATTATGGTATTATAAATATAATATTCAATTTTGTCAAAGGACTTTATTAAATTCTTTAATTAATTCTTGCTTACCTATAGATTTAGGACCAACTGTATTATTTGAATCATAAACAATAGATTTTAATAAGTCCAGATTTTTTTCTAAGGTATTAGTATTTGTAAATCTAATAAAATAATGTGATTGGACACTTTTATTAATGTTATTTACATCAATAAAACCAGCATTAACTCCTATTCGACGAAATGAAATACTTGGATTATCTGTTTTTTCAACAAATATAAAATTATGCGGTTCTAATTTTTTACTAACGTCTCTAGCATATGTTTTTTTTATCCATATTTGAAATATACATGGAACATCGTGTTCTTTAGTATTTACTAAAAACGATTTTTCTGGTAAATCTATTTCACAAAGTAAATGAAAATTTGGTGAAAATGTTTTTTTTAAACTATCTTTTTTAAAACTTTTTGGCAAAATAAATGATAGGCTAGCACAAAAAAGACAAGATTTTTTTATAAATTTTATTGCTAAAGAAGATTGACGACCAAACGGAGGATTACCTAATATATGTATTTTTTGACTAGTATTAATAGTATTATAAAGCAAATAATCTTGCTTTATAATTTCCTCATGTTCAGGTTCTAAGTCATAAAATTCATAATTACATTTTAAAGATTTAATAGCATCAATAAACGCGCCATTACCAGCACTCGGTTCAATAATCAAATCATTATTGTTTGGTGCTACATATTCTTGAAATAACTTAATAATATGATTTACAGTCTCTTTTTTTGTATAAAATTTATCAATAGCATTACGGTTTAATCCTGTTGTTTGTTTTGTTTGTTTTGTTGGCATAATATAAGTTATATTAGTTTGTTATAATAGTTAATAATAATGAAAATTTATATAAATTTTTATTATTATTATTTCCTATTTTTCCTATTTTTCCTATTTTTCCTATTTTTCCTAATAATCTTATAGTAAAGATGAATTGTATTGATTGTTAACACTAATAAATTTAGTATTATGTGCTAAATCTTGTAAATTAGCACTATTTGTGTAAGTACAACTGCTTCTTAGTCCTCCTAGATAATTTTCAATAGTATTTTTTAAAGCACCTCTATAAGGAACTTTCAGTTCTCGTCCTTCTGAAGTTCTATAGTTAGTATTATTGTTGGCAGCATAGTTATTTTTCATAGCATAACTCGAACTCATACCATAAAACAACTTTTTTAATTCCCCTGTTTTTTCATCGCTAACAATTTCTCCAGGATTCTCATCGTGTCCCGCAAATGCTCCTCCAATCATTACAAAATCAGCACCGGCTCCAAACGCTTTTGCCAAATCACCCGGACATGTAATACCTCCATCACTTAATACAAACGCTTTTTTTATAGTATTATTGTCATATTCATAACTTATATTAAAATTAGATGCATTATAATTATAACATTCTTCAACGCATTCTAATATACAACTAAGTTGTGGCATTCCTATTCCTGTTTGAATTCGAGTAGTGCACGCGCTTCCACCACCAATGCCGACTTTATGTATATCAATTTCTAGGTCATTTAACATATTTACCCCTTCATATGTGCATACATTTCCGGCAACAATAATTTTTTTTGGATATTTACTTCTTAATACTTTACAAAATTCATTAAATTTAGAAATATAACCGTTTGCAATATCAATACATATGAACTTACACTCAAAGTTATCTAAAATAGTTTTCAAATTTTTATAATCGTCATCGCTTATGCCTGTAGAAATCATGAAAAAATCGGGGTTTAGTTTAGAATCACTATTTTCTTTATTATAATTTTGTAAATCTTGTAAGGTATGAAATTTATGAAGAGCAGTAATAATTTTATAAGTGCTTAATACTTTATATACATCTAATGTTCCAATAGATGTCATATTTGCGGCCACAATAGGAATACCAGTCCAACTTACTCCATTTTGAAAAACAATTGTTCGTTCAAGAACAACTTCTTTTCTACTATTTAAATTCGATTTTTTAGGAAGAATTAGCACATCTTTAAAATCTAAGTATATGTTTGTTGATATAAATTTAGTATCATAAATAGTTTCTGCCATGCTAATTATTTAATAATTTATATGTTTAAATATTTTCAAAATAATATAATATGTTATATTAATATTGCTATATGGCGCCACCTATATATAATAACGATCCATTATTTGGAAGTACATTAGCAAAAACTTCTTGTCCAGCAAGACGCGATATAAGCAGTAATATTGGCGGCGGTACTGGTCGTGGTCTAGTATCTACTTATGTAATTCCAGAATGTACTAATGATCTTGAGTTTCAATTTACATCAAATCCCGAAGAATCTACTTATGGTTGTTGTGTTGCGGCTCCAAGTAAACCGGAATGTATTGACAATATTCCAGAAGAACAGCAAATGCCTGACGGAGATTATGATATAGGCATTAACTTATATGATGCTGCTGGAGCTAATCCAAGAAAAATATGTCATTCAGCACCTATTAGAAATAGAACTATAAAAATTGCCGAATTTTTTAAATCAATTGGAATAAGCACGGGCGCAATTATAGGAGTTGCTATTATTGGTGCTTGTTATGAATTTTGGCTTAAACATGGAAATGAAGAGGGCAACAATAAGTGTGATAAAATAACAAATGCAATCCGCGATAGAAAAACACTAATAGATTTTTCTTTTCCTACAGATGGTCGCACATTTCCATATACGAAGAGGGACACGGACGATGACGATAACTACTCGTTCATATGGCCTTATTCATTATTAGAATTTGACGACAAAGACCAAAGTAGTAAAAAGCTCAGATTGGTCAAAGCAATATATAAAGCTTTTCAGTTAAATTGGTTACTTATGATTCTTTTTTCAAGAAAATTCATAAGTTTGGCATTACAATCACTTTCAAAGTCATATAAAAGAATAGAGCACCACTCCTTATTAAAAAATTTAGTGTTTTTATTTTTAACAGGTATAATATTTTATGTTATTGCTAAAAGTACTGGAAACACTAAATGGAATATTGGGATAGGTTCAATATTTTATATATTATTACTTTGTGTTGTTTTTGCTATGTTTATTGTATTATTTGTTACTAATTGTTTATTGTATTGGAGTAGTTCATGGTATAATATTTCTATTGGTACTAAAATAAGACTTGAAATGATGGAGCAACATACATTAATTAATGATGCATTTTTAAATATAGAGAGGAATCCAGGTGAGAAAACGTGGGATTACTTACTGCGCAATGCTGTGGAAATTATGTATAACTTTGGGTTATATATATGGGCACTAATATTTATCCCTATTGCTCTTTGCACGGGATTTATTGGTGCTATTGTTGGATTATGTTATATGGTTTGTTCATTGTTTGGTAATTTATTTTTTGTCCCAATTATTTGGAAGTATGAATGTTTATTTACAATCATAAAAGATCATAGCGAGTTATTAATAATATTGTTTTGCTTAAGTATAATATTATCTTCGGCACAAAATTTAAACTCCACTACAACTATAGTAATAGCACTTCTAGTAGGAATTATTATTTTATATAAAATGTACATTCATTCTGGTAGTAAAAACACATGATTAATATTATAAATTATAAATTATTAATTATTATGTGTAAATAATATTATAAATTATTAATTATTATGTGTAAATAATATAAAACAATAATCATAAAAATAATTATATTATGACAAAAAAAAAATCGGGAAATAAAAAAGGATTACCATTTGTAAGTATATGTACACCAACATTTAATAGGCGTCCGTTCTGGGAATACGCTATTAAATGTTTTAACCATCAAGATTATCCAAAAGATAATATGGAATGGATTATTATTGATGATGGAACAGACAAAATTAAAGATTTAGTATGCGATATTAGTCAGGTTAAGTATTTTGAATATGACACAAAAATGCCGCTTGGAAAAAAAAGAAATTTGATGCATGAAAAATCTAAAGGGGACATTATTGTATATATGGATGATGATGATTATTATCCACCAGAGCGCGTTTCACATGCCGTAACTATGTTATTAACCCATCCGAACGCTTTATGTGCCGGAGCAAGTGAAATATATATTTGGTTCAAACATATTCAAAAAATGTATCAATTTGGTCCATATGGTCCAAATCATGCGACAGCAGGAACATTTGCTTTCAGGCGTGAAATGTTGCGTGATCATAAATATGAAGATCAAGCTGCTTTAGCCGAGGAAAAAGCATTTTTAAAAAATTATAGTGTTCCTTTTGTTCAATTGGAACCAAAAAAAACAATATTAGTATTTTCACATATTCATAATACTTTTGATAAAAAAAAATTATTAGAGCATGGAGAAAATAACTTTCAAAAAACATCATCACGAACGGTAGATGAATTCATTAAAGATAAATCTATAAAAGAATTTTATATGGAAACAATAGACACTTTATTGAAAACATACGAACCAGGTAGTCCTTCAAACAAACCAGACGTATTAAAACAAATAGTTGAAATTGAAGAAGAACGAAAAAAAATTATGGAACAAAATAATGCTTCAGGACAAGTACAAGGACAAATTGTGATAAATCAGGATGGAAAAGAAATACCTTTATCTAATCAACAAATAGTTAATATTATACAAAATCAACAAGAGCAATTACAAAAACTGGAAAAAGTATTACAAGAGAAAGATAATTTAATCAAAAATTTGATCACTGAATTAAATAATTATAAATAAATGTTGATATTATCAAATTTTTATATTTAACATATTATATTTAACATAATATATTTAACATAATAATAATTTAACATAATAATAATTTAACATATTAATAATTTAACATATTAATAATTTAACATATTAATAATTTAACATATTATTATATTTAACATATATAATAATATATACTATAATTATGTTTATAACCGGATTATGCGGACCTGCTATAATATATATAGGATTTTCGCTAATACAAATATTTATAGATATTTATAATGGTGTTATGAATGCTGCTTTTTTAAAATTCATAATTATGATAGTATTTACATTAATCCTAAATATACTATGTAATTTAGGATTATCTATTATTGCTTGGTTATTAGTATTCATACCAATCATCATGATGACTGTTATATCTACCTTGTTATTACAGGTATTTGGTTTAGATTCAGAAAGTAAAAAATTAACTTCTAATGACACTAGCAATACTGATGAGTTAATAAAAGCAGAAACCAATAATTCACAAGAAACCAACTCTATTAATAATACTAGAATAAATAGAGATGATTTGCGAATCAAATTTTATGATAATATAGACGATTATTACGATTTATCTTATAATAAAGAAGATAAATATGATTTATCTTACAATCCTGTAAAATACAGTATTGTTGATAATTTAATTAATCATTTTGGTGAATATTCGTTTGTTAAAAATATAGTCAATTCTGAGTTATATCGTAGAATATTCTCAAATGCTCTTAGCAATAATAGTGAGTTACTTAATAATTATAACAATATTATAAGGCAGGCAAATTTAGAGGAACTAAATTCGGTTAATAGTTTTAATGGTTTTAATGTTATTAATGCTAGAGATATTGGTAGAAGACCACTTGATAATAGCAGTAACGAGTTAAAATATGACCACTTAAATTTAAACTCTTATGATATACATAAGACTAAAGCATATATTAATTCATTAAATAAAGACGATAAAACTGTTTGCCCTTCAAATGAAACACCAATTACGTATAAATCTAAAACTGGACTTGAATGCTATGAAATATGTGCTCCGGGTAAAACAAAAGATCATAATGGTGTATGTAGAAATTTTAATAGGTAGGCTACTTTTATAATATAATATATTATAAAACATTATAAAATAAATTTAGAAAACATATTATAATGTATAATTTAAATAATTCTTGGACTTGTTGGATACATTATCAAAATGATAATATTTGGACTCTTGATAGATATCAAAGTATTACAACACTAACAAACTTAAAAGAGGCTGTATTATTTATTGAAAATTTAGATGAAAATATTATAAAAAAAACCATGCTATTTTTTATGAAAGATTCTATTTTACCATTATGGGAATCAGAAGATAATATTAACGGTGGATGTTTTTCTTATAAAATAAGTAATATAAATATTGTGAATATTTTTAAAATTTTATTATATAAAATTTTAGGTAATACACTAAGTACTAACGAAAATATATTAAATAATATTAATGGAATTTCTATTAGTCCTAAGAAAAATTTTTGTATTGTTAAAATCTGGATGCGTAATAAAAATATTATAACTGATTATGATTTTACATCAAATAAAGATCCTTTTGCTATTCATAATATATTTAATATTGAAGAACAATTATGTGTTTTTAAAGAACATAAATAATTTGTTTCTCTAGTATGTTTATTATTTAATTAAATAATTTTATTAATTAAATAATTTTATTAATTAAATAATTTAATTAAATAATTTTATTAATTATTTGAAGAAGGCAATGATGACAAACATAATTTGATTTCACCCAATGAGGCAACATTATACTTAACTATCAAGGGTCTATTATTTTCCAAATATATTTCTATTTGATTACATAAATTTGTACATTTAATAAAATATAATAAGTTTTTGAGAGAATATTCACCTTGTATAATTTTGTTATGCTGTTTGTTAATTATTTGCATATTTGCATTATTTTCACTTCTTCTAATTTCAGCTTTAGCAAATTGTCCAGAACATTTAAATATTAATTCGTTTTCAACAGACTTTATTTCTATTTTTTCCGAAATATTTGCTAAGTCTCTTATAATTTTTTGAAAATCATTAGAAGGCATATTTATAACGGACGAAAATTTCACATCCGGAATTTCTAATTCGTCTTGTTCTGGTTCTATAAGTTTTAATTTTTGTATTTTAGATTGTTTAATATTTCCATTTTCAAATTTTAACCCTAATTCCGTAACTATTCCATCGTTATAATCATCGTTTTCAATATAAATAGTAAGCGTGTCGTCATTATCTATTGTTGTAATTAATTTAAACAAATGAAGTATATTTACTCCAACTATTATTTTTTCATGCTTACATTCAAAAAATTCAAAATTTTCGGCCTTCAAAAATAAATGAACTAATATTGTATGTGTTTTGTCCATGTTAATAATTTTAATCCCGCTTTTTGTAAATATTATATTTGTTTCTAACAATATATCTTTTAAGGCAGCCATTAATATTCGAAAAGGGGCTATTTGAACTGTTTTTATAGTCATTACATTAGCGTTATCAAAATCTTTTGATAACATATTTTATATTTAGTTAAAAAACGTATTAAATCTTTAAGTAAAAATTTGAAAGATAATATATTGATATACTAAGAAAATTATTTATGCGATTTTTTAAATATTTCTCTCGAACTAAATTATATGTTTCCCTTTTATTGGCAAAAAACTATAATAATAAATGTGTTGTGCCTTTGAAGTATTATTCTATTAAAACTATAAAACAATGTTACTATGAAAATAATATTTATTTAGATATATATAATGATATCACTAGTTATGGGTTAAATAATACTAAATCAAACAGTTATACAAAATATAATGACCTTACAGCCGAGCATGTATTTCCTCAATCATTTACTAAACATTATTTGAAAGCCAATAAAGACATGCATAATATATACTTAACAAATTATTACACAAATAATTTAAGAAGTAATAAAAGATTCTCTCATTTTAAAACAGAAACTATAAGTAATAAAATTTATATTCCTTGTAACTATTCTCGTGGTATAATTGCTAGAGCACTTGTATATATGAAATATACTTATCCTTTATTAAATCTATCTTCCGTTATAGACCATGATATAATTATTTTATGGAATGAATTATATCCACCAAACGATTATGAATTTAAAAAAAATAATGTTATTTATAAATATCAAGGTAATAAAAATATATTTATTGAAGATTCTAAAATGTTGGCTCAATTTATTAACAATAATTTTAATTTATAGTAATTAACTTTTTTATAAAATATATTATATTTTTAATCACTTACAGATTTTCTTCTTCTTCTAGATTTTCTTCTTCCTCCAATGGACACAGGCACATAAGTCGTCTTCCTTGTGAGTAGTCTAACTGGGTTCCATCTCGATGACTTTTGCGCTGCTTGTGCTTTAGTTTTTGCATGCTTCTCCTTATGTGCCTCATCATTTGCCTCCTCCTTCGCCTTTTCCTTATCCCTCGCAGCCCTGAATACGCTACCGCTTAACCATCTCATTGTTTTTAAATGCTTAGCAATACTGCGTTTTATATATGTTCTTCTATTATCCGAGTTATCTCTATCGAGCCTCGAATCATGAGCTGGATCATCGGGATCATTGGTATAATTCTTAAACTTCTTAAAGTTGCCAGCGCGCACAAGATCAAGGTATCTTTTCATAGATCCGTTATCTTTTACATTATCTATCAGTTCTTGTTTAAGGTCCTCCTCTAATTTTAAAATCCAATCGCCAGACTTTGGCATCATATACATGAATTTATATAAACATAAATTATTAAATTCTTCTTGAATCGCCCAATACGCCTCAATATCCAGTTGTATTAAATATAATCTCTTCTCTTCCTTCACATATTTCTCAACCTCTTCATCTACCTCTTCCTCAACTTCTTCCTCAACTTCTTCCTCCTGTGCTTTCTCCCGCTTCCTTGCGTTTATTGCCGAGTAGCGTTTTGCCGAATTTATACCACTTTTCGTAAATATGTCATTACGTGATTTAGATGTCATATACATATATTATATATTATATTTTCTTTGTTAATAAAAAAATTTGCCCATATAATAATGTTATTTCATTAATTAATATATAAAAATTTTATACTAATTAATCTCAAAATTTTATACTTAAACACAACCCCCCCGTATTTAAGTTAATAAAAGAGATCTATAAATTATAAATAAGATAGTTCTAAATAACTATACTATAGATTAGTATATTTTCTTAAGTTATTTTTATAAATAATATTCATTGTAGTTCATTATAATTACTTCTTAGAACCTCGTCTTTTTCTTGTACTCTTTCGCGACCCATCTCTCTTCACCCATCCAAATTTACCTTTTTTAGTAAAATAACCTGCCTTCTCTAAACGCTTCTCGCGTTTCGCACGGGCATGAACTTTCTTTGATACAACATGTCCATGTTTATTCATCATTAAATGTGATTTTATCAACTTTCCCTTTGTTTTATATGCTGTACCGTGCATAACTTGCGCACGCGAACCAATTAACATAGGAAATTTGTGTCCATTAATATGATACATACCGTCATCTGCTTTCATAATTTTTTTGGTCATCGTTTGTTTATAGAATAACTTAAGAAAAAAATTTATTGCTAAATATTATTTTTTTGCGCAATATTAATTTCTATAAATTAGACTAAATAATTAGACTAAATAATTTTAATTGAATAAAATTGAATAAAATTGATTTATATTTTTATATAAATATTAAACGCTATATAATTTATAATGGGTTCTAAAGAAGAACTCTCTAAAAAATATCAAAAAAAATCTGATAAGCAACATGTTTTAGATAATCCCGATACATATATTGGTTCGATTGAAAATATTAATTGTAATGCTTATGTGTATGATGAAGAGAGCAAAAAAATTATTGAAAAACAAATAACATACAATCCCGGATTATACAAACTATTTGATGAAGGTATTGTTAATTGTCGAGACCATTTTATTCGTATGCAACAATTAATCTCAGCATCTAAAGACGAAGACAAAAATTATCCTGTTTCAAAAATTGATATTTCAATTGATGATTCGGGTGTCATTACTTTAACAAACGATGGTAATGGAATAGATGTCTCAGTCCACCCAGAATACAATATTTGGATTCCTGAATTAATTTTTGGACATCTTCGCACCTCAACAAATTACGACAAAGAAGAGAAAAAAATTGTTGGAGGAAAAAACGGTTTTGGGTTTAAATTGGTTTTAATTTGGTCTAGTTGGGGCCAAATTGAAACAGTCGATGCTAAAACAGGGCAAAAATACGTTCAAGAATTCAAAGATAACTTAAACGTGATTGAAAAACCTAAAATTACAAAATGTAAAAATAAACCATATACAAGTGTGAGTTTTAAACCAGATTATAAACGGTTAAACATTGATGGTCTAAGTCCTGATTTTATTGCTTTGCTAAAAAGACGCGTATATGATATTGCCGCAACAACAGATAAATCAATTAAGGTAAAATATAATTCTAATAGCATTGAAGTAAAAACTTTTATGAATTATATTGATTTGTATATTGGTTTAAAAAGCGAAAAAGAACGCATTTATGAAGAGGCAAATGAGCGATGGGAATATGCTGTATGCTTAGCACCAAACGATGAGTTTTGTCAAGTAAGTTTTGTAAATGGTATTTATACTTCAAAAGGCGGAAAACATGTTGAATATATTGTTAATCAAATTGTCCGCAAATTAACTACATATATTAAAGAGAAAAAACAAATTGATGTTAAACCAGCCTCAATCAAAGAACAGTTAATGATTTTTGTTAATTGCACTATTGAAAACCCGGCATTTGATAGCCAAACAAAAGATTACTTAACTAATGCTGTCTCTAATTTCGGTTCAAGTTGTGAAGTTTCAAGCAAATTTATTGAAAAATTAGCCAAAATGGGCGTTATGAATGTTGCGTGTAGTTTAACAGAAGTTAAAGAAAACAAAGCAGCCAAAAAAACAGATGGAACAAAATGTAAAACTATTCGTAATATTCCTAAACTTGTAGATGCTAATTTTGCCGGAACTGCGAAATCTAAAGAATGTATGTTAATCTTATGTGAAGGAGATTCTGCCAAATCAGGAATTATTTCTGGTCTTTCTCGTGAAGATAGAAATATTATTGGTGTATATCCAATGAAAGGCAAAATGTTTAATATTAGGGGCGAAAGCATTACTAAAATTGGCGAAAATAAAGAAATTACTGAAATCAAGCAAATTCTCGGTCTAGAACACGGAAAAATTTATACTTTGCAAGATATTCATAACAAACTTCGCTATGGCAAACTCATATTTATGACTGACCAAGATTTAGACGGAAGTCATATAAAAGGTCTTGTTATTAATATGATTGATAGCGAATGGAACTCACTAATTCAAATTCCTGAGTTTATTGGTTATATGAATACGCCAATTTTAAAAGCCAGTAAAAATAAAGAAATTATTGAATTTTATAATAATGGAGAATATGAATTATGGAAAAATACTAACGATGTTTCAAAATGGAATGTTAAATACTATAAGGGTCTGGGAACAAGCACGAGTAAAGAATTTAAAGAATATTTTACTACAAAAAAGATTGTGAATTTTGTAACTAATGAAGCAAGTAGAGAAAAGATTGACATGGTATTTAATAAAAAACGCGCAAATGATCGTAAAGTCTGGCTTTCTAATTATGACCGCAACGCTTATTTGAATACTTCTAAATCATATGTCTCATATGAAGAGTTTATAGATAATGATATGATACATTTCTCTAAATATGATAATGAAAGGTCTATTCCTAATATTTGTGATGGACTCAAACTATGTTTGCGGAAAATTGTATATTCAGCATTCAAGAAAAAACTGTGCTCAGAAATTAAAGTAGCCCAATTTAGTGGTTATGTTTCCGAACATTCTGGATATCATCACGGAGAAGCCAGTTTAAATGGTGCAATTGTGGGATTGGCACAAAACTTTGTTGGGTCAAACAATATTAATTTGTTTGTTCCGCAAGGTCAATTTGGAACACGTCTTATGGGAGGTAAAGATGCTGCTTCAGAAAGATATATTTACACATATTTAAACCCAATTACACGCAAATTATATCCAGAGTTAGATGACCAGATTTTACATTATGTAGAAGACGATGGTTATATTGTTGAACCTATTTATTATGTTCCTATTATTCCTATGATTCTTGTAAATGGAACAAAAGGTATTGGAACTGGATTTAGCACTGATATTATGTGTTATAATCCACTTCAAATTATCGAATTTTTAGAAACAAAATTACATAAAATTGGCAATACTGAGAAATTATTGATTGAACCATATTATCAAGGTTTTAAAGGCAAAATTTATCCTTGCGATGACACACATAAAAAATATATTATTAAGGGTTGTTATGAAATATTGACTAATGATAAAATTAAAATTACTGAATTACCTATTGGAACTTGGACGCAAGACTATAAAGAATTTTTGGAATCTATTTTGGATACTAAAGGAAAAAGTGCTAAATCTTGCGAAGAATATATTAAAGATTTTAATGATATGTCCACCGATTTGAATGTTGATTTTGAAATCACATTTTATCCTGGAATATTGTCTAAATTATTATTAGAAAAACACGACCATAATATTGAAGGTATTGAAAAATATTTGAAACTTTATAGCATTCATTGTACTACAAATATGCATTTATTTAATGAAAAAGAGCAATTACGTAAATTTGATAATGTATACGAAATTATTGAATCATATTATGATGTTCGCTATGATTATTATATAAAACGCAAAGCACATATTATTAGCAAACTGGAAACCGAACTTAAAGTCTTAACAAACAAGACTCGCTTTATTCAATATAATTTAGATGATAAGATTGATTTGCGTAAAAAATCAAAGCCAGAAATTTATAGTCTTATGTGTGAATTTAAATTTGATTTGGGAGATGGAGATTACAATTACTTAGTTAAGTTGCCTATGGATTCGGTTTGTAAGGAAAATGTTGCCAAACTAATGAATGAATATGAAAATAAAAATGATGAATTAGAAACTATTAAAGCATGTGCTATTGAAGAAATGTGGTTAAAAGAACTAAAAGAGTTAAAAATTGCTTACAAAGAGTTTTTGGAAGTAACTAATAAATTAGGAGAAAAATTGGATAGTTCTAAAAAATCTAAGAAAAAATAAATTTCCTGTAAAATTTTAGTATAGTTATTTTAAGAGTGTTAAATTTATTTTTTTCTTTATTTATATTATAATAAATGGCAGAAGAAGAGAGCGATACGATTATTCTAAATATAGGAGGAACGATATTTTTAACTGGTCGTAATACTCTGCAAAAGAATGAGGTATTTGCCGACCTAATTGCTGAACACGACGCTGTCCTGCGTTATAATGATAACAGTATTTTAATCGACAGGGATCATACTCATTTTCGTCACATTCTCAATTATTTGCGCGACACAAACATGGTTCCAGAACTAAATCCATCAAAACGCAAGGAATTACTAGCAGAGGCACGTTTTTACCATATTACAGGATTAATTGCTGAATTAGAATCACAAAGTGGTGGTCGCAGTAAATACGCTACAAAACGTAGGCATAGGCATTATAAATAATTTAATTAATAGTTTCAAATATTTAACATTTTATACTAAATATTTGAATTTATTGAGTTTACCGCCATTTTGGACCCTCAAACCAAAGTGCTAAACTATGTCGTATTCCAGAAGTAACTTGATTTGCTTCATGATAAATAAATGAAGGAAAAAATATAACTGTTCCTTGTTGCTTGATATCTTCTGGGTTTGGATATTCATCACAATCATAAAGTTTAAACTCACCCCCGGTGTATGTATCTGGATTTGAAAGTTGTATGACTGCGCTGAGTTTTCTATGTCTTGTGCTTTTATTAATCCAAAAGACATCGTGGTGTTTTTTATATTCGGCACCTAAAGCACCATTATATCTAGCTAACTGAATATACTCAAGATTATCTATATGAAATCCAAACCACTCTTTATTTGCTTCTCTTTCAAGTTTCCACACTTCTTCATATAGTTCCGGGAAATCTTTAGAATATATCCATGCTACATCACTTTTTCTTTGAGTATTATTTATTGCGATTCCATCTTCGCCTATTGTTGCTTCATTGAAAGTTAGGTTCTTTGATTTTTCTATGATTAAATCACAAT
>Ga0209355_1000167_pt1 | contig 39392 bp, 34 predicted proteins | sample LauGreSBDMM110SN_3_FD_187563 | JGI IMG/M metagenome (GOLD analysis project Ga0209355, IMG submission 187563) | Freshwater lake microbial communities from Lake Michigan, USA - Sp13.BD.MM110.SN (SPAdes) (version 2) | ecosystem: Environmental > Aquatic > Freshwater > Lake | place: Lake Michigan... | reverse complement strand
AACACTACGGCAAGAGTGGTGAGATCAAGGCGCTGCAGTCGCTCAACCTAGAGATCAAGCAGGGCGAACTCTTCGGCTTCCTCGGGCCCAACGGCGCTGGGAAGAGCACGACGATCCGCACCCTCCTCGGCTTCCTCCACGCAACGAGCGGTTCGGCGAGCGTTCTCGGCCTTGATGTTGTCAAGGATTCAGTAGAGATCCGCCGACGTGTTGGCTACCTCCCCTCCGGATTCGCCGTCTACGACTACATGAGTGGTCGCGAATATCTCGACCATATGCGCGAACTGAGCGGCCGTCCGTCACTGCTGCGCCACCGGATCATGGAGGCGCTCGAGCTCTCCGATGCCATCTTGAAGCGACCAGTCCGCGACTACAGCCGAGGCATGCGCCAGAAGATCGGCGTGGTCCAGGCGATGGAGACCGATCCAGAACTCCTGATCCTTGACGAGCCGAGTGAGGGGCTCGACCCGCTGATGCAGCGTTCACTCCAAGAGCTGCTTCTTGAGCGCGTTGCGCTCGGTCGCACCGTCTTCTTCAGCAGTCATCTCATCAGCGAAGTGGAACGCATCTGCAACCGTGTGGCCATCGTGCGCGGCGGACAGCTTGTTGCACTTGAGAGCGTTGAGTCGCTCGTCCGATTCCGTCGTCGTCGCATTGAGGCGCTCGTTGCACGCAAGCCGCTGCGTCTCAGCGCATCCGCAGGCATCAGCGGCCTCAAGGTTGAGGCGGAGGAGAAGTCAGGCTTCCGCATCAGCTGCGACGCAGAGGCGTCGGCAATTCCCGCCTTTATCAAGCGCCTCCAATCGGCTGGGCTACGCGACCTCCTTGTTGAGGCGGCGAGCCTTGAGGAGGCATTCATGTCGTACTACGGCAACAGCACACGCAACAGCGTGCAGATGGCACCAGAGGCTGCGGCACCTCGAACGAGCAAGAAGCGCAGCCCTACGAAGCGGACAGCCGCAAAGCGCGCGGTGAAGCGCCCAGTAAAGAAGCGGGTGGCACGATGATCAACGTGGTGCTCCTCCGCCGGCTCGTACGCGGGCACCGCATTCGCCTCACGGTTGGGCTTGCCGTGGTGGTGGTCTGGTCGCTCCTCTTCCCAGTGATCTACAAGGCCTTCGTTGACCAGCTTGATGGTCGCCCCACCCCGCCTGGCAACTTCTCCACGCTCTCAGGAACGATCTCCGTAGGGTTCATTCATCCAATCTCCATCGCACTCTTCGGGATCCTGAGCGCCGGACTCACCGTTGGGTCGATCAGTGGCGAACGTCAGCGCGGAACACTTGAGCTCCTTCTGAGCCGACCGATCCCTCGGCGCACGATCGTGGCCACGATGATGCTTGAGGGCTGGATTGGCGCGACGCTCGCCTCCGTCGCATACGTACTCGGAACCGTGATCGGCGCGCAGATCGCGGGGGTCGCGAGTGAACTTGCGTTCGATCAACTCCCAGCACTCTTCGCCGCAGGAACGCTCTTCTGGGGCTCCTTCGCCACGTTGGCGATTGCAGCGAGCGCCAGCTTTGACCGAACGCCTCCCGCCATGGCGATCACTGTCAGCCTGATCATGGCGAACTACATCGTGGAGGTCCTTGGATCATTCTGGGATGTGATGGAGCCGTATCAGTTCCTCTCGCTCTTCAATCACTTCTCACCAGAGGGGATCCTTGACCAGACGGCCGATCCTGCAGAGGCGCTGATCTTTGTCGCCCTTACGGCACTCGCCGCCGCCTGGGCCTTCTACAAGTTCCCTCGCCGAGACCTCGCCGCGCCGAACTGATCCCAGCGCCGTAGGCGCGGCGCTAGACGATCCGCGAAAAGAGTTCGTTGCTTAACAGCCGGCCCCGCATCGTCAAGTGAACGCGTGCGTCGTCTTCTGGATGCGGCAGAAGGAGTCCGTTCGTTTCGCCCCATTCCAGCACCTCGGCGAAGCCCGCGGCAACAACCGCTTCACGATCCACTCCGGTCGACATGCGAAGTGAGAGGACGAGCCCTTCAGCAACTGCGTCGCGATCGCTGATCTGCGCCGCAGCGCCGCCAGGCGGAAGATCACCGTTCTTCAGCGCCTCCTCCCATGCGTCGAGATTCGCCGAGTTCCAACGCCGTGTTGCCCCATCAAAGGCATGCGCCCCTGGCCCCACCGCCTCAACTGCAGCGCGCTCCCAGTAGAGACGGTTGTGGCGTGAGGTGTGTCCTTCGCGCGCCCAGTTGCTGATCTCGTACCAGTTGAACCCGGCGGCGGGGAGCCGCGTGTCGAGCAGCTCCAACTCTTGTGCGCCGCGCTCTTCGTCTTGCTCCGCGGCGGCGCGTCGTCGCCAGGCGAGCGCGCCCGCCGGTGTCGCCAACCGATCATCAACGCTCCCCTCGCCCTCATCGGCGCCGCCCGCGGCAAGCGTCAACGCATAGACGCTGATGTGATCTGGCTGCAACGCGAGCGCAGCGTCTAAGGAGCCAGCCCACGACTCAAGCGAGACGCCTGGGAGGTCGGCAAGAAGGTCAATGGAGACGCTCGTCGCTCCTGCGGCACGTGCCGCGGCGATGCTCTCCGCAACGTCATCAGGCCCGTGTCGACGACCGAGCTCGCGTAGCGCCGCAACGTCCATGCTCTGCGCGCCGATACTGAAGCGGGTGACGCCAGCCTGCACTGAAGCGGTGAAGTCGCCACGCTCATCGGCGCCAGGATTGCACTCCAGCGTCACCTCAGCGCCATCCACCAGGCCGAATCGATCTCGCACGCGACTGATCAGCGACGCCAGCTGTTCTGCTGGAAGGAGCGATGGTGTTCCGCCGCCAAGGTAGAGCGTCTCAAGTGGAACGCGCTCAGCGCTGGCACGTGCTTCACCAAGGGCGCCGAATGCCGCATCGTTCGCCTTCGCTCGTAGATCGATCTCGCGCTCTACGGCGGTCAGGTAGCCGCCCATCCGTGAGCGTGGACCGAATGCGGCGGCGCCGGCGATCACCACAAAGTCGCAGTACGGGCAGAGAGAGCGACAGAAGGGGACGTGCAGGTAGAGGCCGCGCGGCGGTTGCGCGCGTTGCGCGTTAATCGGCGTCGGTGCGGAGGACGGCAAGGAAAGCCTCTTGCGGGATCTCAACGGAGCCGACGCGCTTCATCCGCTCCTTCCCCTCTTTCTGCTTCTCAAGCAGCTTCTTCTTTCGCGTGATGTCACCGCCATAGCACTTGGCGAGCACGTTCTTGCGCACCGCCTTCACCGTCTCGCGCGCAATGATCGTCCCGCCGATCGCCGCCTGGATCGGCACCTCGAACATCTGGCGCGGGATCAACTCTTTCAACTTGGCGGCCAAGACGCGGCCTGCGCTCTGCGCTCGATCGCGATGGATGATCGTGCTGAGCGCGTCGACCGGCTCACCGTTCACCAGGATGTCGAGCTTCACCAGCGGCGCCACGCGATACTCCGACTCAACGTAGTCGAGCGACGCGTACCCCTTCGTCCTGCTCTTCAGTTGGTCGAAATAGTCCACGATCAGTTCGGCGAGCGGGATCTGGAAGCTCATCACCACGCGCTTCTCGTCCAGGTACTCCATCCCATCAAAGATGCCGCGCTTATCTGTGGAGAGGTCCATGATCGTGCCGATGTAGGTGGTTGGCGTCACGATAGATGCGTTCACCCACGGCTCACGAATCTCATCAATGTGGTTTGGGCTCGGCAGCTGCGCCGGATTGTTGATCAGCATCTCCCCCTTGCTGTTGTTCAGATGAACCTGATACTTGCAAGATGGCGCAGAGGCGATCAGCTGCAGGGTGAACTCGCGCTCAAGACGCTCCTGCACGATCTCCATGTGCAGAAGGCCGAGGAAGCCGCAGCGGAAGCCGAAGCCGAGCGCCGCAGATGATTCCGCCTCAAAGGTGAAGCTCGCATCGTTCAGGTGCAACTTCTCCAGCGCCTCGCGCAGCGCAGGATAATCTTCGCCACTGAGTGGGTAGAGCCCAGCGAAGACGAGTGGCAGCGCAACCTGGTATCCAGGGAGTGGCTCTGTCGCAGAGTTCAGCGTAGTGGTGACGGTGTCGCCAACGCGTGCGTCGCGCACGCTCTTCAGCCCCGTTGCAACATAGCCCACCTCACCAGCTTGGAGTTCTTGCACTGGCACGTGTTGTGGTCGGAAGTAGCCGAGCTCCACTGGAACGCACTGCGCGCCAGAGCCCATCATCGTGATCGCCTCGCCCATCTTGAGTCGACCCTCTTGCACGCGAACATAGTTCACTACGCCCTTGTAGGTGTCGTAGTGCGAATCGAAGACGAGTGCCTTCAGCGGCGCATCAAGTGGACCGCTCGGCGCAGGGATGCGCTTCACCAGCGCCTCAAGAATCTCTGGGATCCCTTTCCCCTCTTTCGCTGAAGCGAGGATCACCTCTTCGCGCGGGATCGCGAGCGTCTCCTCTAGCTCGTTCATCACCGCTTCAGGATCGGATGCGGGGAGGTCAATCTTGTTCAGCACCGGAATGATGAGTAGGCCCATCTTCATCGCCAGGTGCACGTTGGCGAGCGTCTGCGCTTCAATGCCTTGGCTCGCGTCCACCACAAGGATCGCGCCGTCGCAGGCCTGCAAGCTGCGCGAGACCTCGTAGGCGAAGTCCACATGCCCCGGCGTGTCGATCAGGTTGAGGCCGTAGGTGAGGCCGTCGTTCGCCACGTACTCCAGGCGGACGGCACGCGCCTTGATCGTGATCCCCTTCTCGCGCTCAAGGTCCATGGAGTCAAGCACCTGCGACGTCATCTGGCGCGGATCCACCGTATGGGTCGCCTCTAGCAGCCGGTCGGCGAGCGTGGACTTGCCGTGGTCGATGTGCGCGATGATGCTGAAGTTGCGCAGTCGGGACTGGGGGATGTTGCTCATATCCCCTCAAGAATCGCACGGCAGGGGACTTGCCGTCGGTCGGCCAGAGGCGGCTCCTCTCTCAGGGGCTTCCCGCCTCTCGGCGAGCGGCGGGCTCCCCTCTGCTACGATCGCCCGACGGCTCGCATCGAGCCCCTGAAGTTGTATGGAGTGACCAATGGGAAAGACCCCTCGCAAGTACAAGGGCGCACGAACGCCGCAGTCCCTCAAGGAGGTTCGCGCCTCCGCCCGACGCGGCGCCGTCCAGCAGCCGAAGCGCACCGAGGCGAAGAGTCGCGTCGCGAGCGCCGTTGCGATCCTCACCGGTCAGAAGCAGGGCGATGCCGCCGCATCCGTCTCCAAAGCGGCGAGCGCACTCGACCGCGCCGCAAAGAGCGGTGCCATTCATAAGAACGCCGCCGCGCGACGCAAGTCACGCCTCGCAAAGAAGGCCGCCGCCGCTAAGGCGAGCCCAACCGGCACCACCACCGCGATCGTGGTGAAGAAGGCAACGAAGAAGGCGGCAATCTCCGGTGCGAAGCGCGCCGCAGCAACGAAGGCGGCTGCCGCCAAGGCGATCGAAGCGAAGGCAATCGCTGCAAAGCCTGCAGCGAAGAAGCCCGCCGCCAAGAAGGCGAAGGCCGCACCAAAGAAGGCTGCGAAGGCCGAATAGTTCCGCGCGGAGCGATCCGCGCGTTGGGACGCTTGAGCTACGACGCGGCTGAGCCGCTCGTTTCCTCGCGCGCGATGCGCGGTGCGCTCGGAAGATAGAGCAGGCCGCCAAGAAGTGAGGCGATAAGCGTTGTGCCAATCAGGAGGCGTGCGCTCCCCATCTGGCCATCCCAGTACCAGGCCGTGAAGGTTGCAACGTCGCTGATCCCCGCATCGGTCAGCGCAGCTGCGCCACCCTCTGCCGCCTGGTAGCGCTCGTAGACACACGCTGGCCCTGCGGCACATGTGAATGAGCCGCCGCTTCGCTCGTCGCGATAACCAGGGTCGAGCGAGAAGAAGAAGAGCTTGACGCCAAGGAAGAGCATGGCGAACGTCACGGCCGTAATGGCACCGCTCCACGCCGCATTGGCGAGCACGCGGTCCGGTCGGCTGCGCAGCTGCTCTGCACGCTGATTGCCGTACCAGCCGATCAGCAGTCCAGAGAGCGGGGCGAGGACGAGGTAGGCGGGATCGATCGGGATCACCATAAGAAAGCTCACGCCGATCGTGAGCGCCATGCCGATGCCAACGATTGCGGCAACGTTCGCGCCACGATCAACGAAGCGGCTCACTTCACACCGCCGCTGCGCGCGAATGCTGCGCGGCCGAGATAGACAGCGCGATCACCAAGCAACTCCTCAATACGGAGGAGTCGATTCAGCTTCGCCACACGCTCAGATCGAGATGGTGCGCCGGTCTTGATCTGACCAGCGTTGGTGGCAACCGCAAGGTCGGCGATCGTGGTGTCTTCCGTCTCGCCCGATCGGTGGCTCAGGATCGTGGACCAGCCGGCGCCACGCGCAGTACTGATGGCGTCCAACGTCTCGGTCAGCGTTCCGATCTGGTTCGGCTTCACCAGCAGCGCCGTTGCGGCACGCTCCTTAATGCCACGCTGGATGCGCTCAACGTTCGTCACGAGGAGATCATCGCCAACAATCTGCACCGTGCTACCGATGCGCTGTACCAGCGCGCTCCAGCCGCTCCAGTCATCTTCGGCGAGTCCGTCTTCAAGGCTGATGATGGGGAACTTCGCACACCAACCCGCCCAGAGGTCAATCAGCTCGCCGCTCTCGAGGGTACGACCTTCACGCTCAAGTGCGTAGCGGCCATCAGCGGTGAGCAACTCGGTGGCAGCAGCATCAATGGCGATCCCAATCTGTTCGCCTGGCTTGTAGCCGGCGTGCTCAATGGCGGTCATCAACGCCTCAAGCGCCGCCTCATTTGACGGGAGGCTTGGTGCAAAGCCCCCTTCATCGCCCTGCCCCGTTGCAAGGCCACGATCGTGGAGGTGCGTGCGGAGCGCGGCGAAGATTTCGGCGCCAGCGCGTAGCCCTTCGGCGTAGGTGGTGAAGCCGACCGGAACGACCATGAACTCCTGGAAGTCGGTGGAGTTCGCCGCGTGCTTTCCGCCATTCAAGATGTTGAGGAGCGGGACGGGGAGCGTCTGCGCCATTTCGCCACCAAGCTCTTCAAACAACTCAACGCCATGCAGCGCGGCGCGCGCATGTGCTGCGGCGAGCGAGACGCCGAGGAGCGCATTTGCGCCAAGGCGCCCCTTATTCGCCGTGCCGTCAAGTGCGATCAACTGCGCATCAAGCGCGCGCTGGTCATCAACGCTTGTGCCAGAGAGTGCGCTCGCGATCTCGCCGTTCACTGCGGCAACGGCCTGCAGGACACCCTTCCCGCCGAAGCGGCGCTTGTCACCGTCACGTCGCTCTACCGCTTCATGGGCGCCAGTACTTGCGCCAGATGGGACGGCGGCGGTCCCGTGCGCACCGCTCTCAAGGTGCAGCTCAACCTCTACGGTTGGATTGCCGCGCGAATCAATGATTTCGCGTGCATGGATCCGCGCGATCTGATCGCTCATGAGCTCTTCTTGGCTGGGGCCTTCGCCTTCTTCTCTACTGCTGACGCGTGCCAGATGATCGGCAGCGTCTCGTACGGCGAGCCAGATGTTGGGATCACGGCGAGGCCTGGAAGTTCCCGCCCCTCAAGGAACTCGAGGGAGGCACCGCCGCCAGTGGAGAGGTGCGTCATCTTTCCGGCGAGGTTGAGCTGCTGCAGCGCGGCGATGCTGTCGCCGCCACCAACTACCACCGTTGCTCCCGCCTCTGCCTTCTCGGCGGCAAGCTTGGCGAGCTCGCGCGTTGCGGTACCGAACGCAGGGATCTCAAAGACGCCGAGCGGTCCGTTCCAGAGGATCGTCTTCACTGGGCCAAGCGCATCGCGCACCGCGTTGATTGAGTCAGGGCCGAGGTCGACCATATGCCAGCTCGCGGGGAGCTTCTCCGTGGAGACAACCTTGAACTCTGTGCCGCGCGTCACCTCTTTTGCAACAACACCATCAACGGGGAGGAGCACCTTCACGCCGCGCTCAGCTGCAAGCTTCAAGATGCGACGCGCATGCTCCACCATCTTCGATTCATAGAGGCTCTTCCCAACGCTGCGACCAGAGGCAACGAGGAAGGTGTTCGCAACGCCTCCGCCAAGGACGAGCAAATCAACTTTCTTGATTAGTGCCTCAAGTACGGCGACCTTTCCCGAGACCTTGCCGCCGCCAACAATGGCGGCGAACGGTCGCGCTGGCTTATCCAGCAGGTTAGAGAGCGCTTCAACTTCGCTCTCCATCAGCAGACCAACATATGACGGGAGGAGGCCGGCAACGCCAACAGTGCTCGCATGGGCGCGATGCGCCGTGCCGAAGGCGTCGTTCACGAAGACATCACCGTAGGAGGCGAGCCGCGCCGCGAAAGCTGGGTCATTCTTCTCTTCGCCGACATGGAAGCGGACGTTTTCCAGCAGGAGCAGCTCACCAGGTCGGAGTCGATTCACCGCATCGTCGGTCCCCACGCCGAGTGCATCGCCCGTGGTTGGAACCATCATCTTCAAGTGGTGCGCCAGACGCTCCGCCGCCGGTCGCAGCCGCAGTCCGTCAACCACCTTCCCGTCTGGACGACCGAGATGAGAGGCGAGCACAATCGAGGCTCCGTCCTCAAGAAGCGCCTTGATCGTTGGAATAGAGGCGCGAATGCGCGAGTCGTCCACCACCTTGCCGTCAGAGAGCGGCACATTGAAATCGACGCGCAAGAGGACGCGCTGGCCGCGCGCATCAAGTTCGTGGATCGTGCGCTTCCCCGTTGCAGACTCAAACGACGTTGCGATGCGGCGCGGCCCAATCCCCTCAGGTCGTGGTCGCGGAACGAAGCGCACCGCAGGTCGCGGCGCCTCTGTTGACGTGCTCGACTTTGAAGAAGGCTTCGCCTGCCGGTTTGCGGGGCGGCTCGGTCCACCAATGGATGCACCGGACGCCTGCGTTGCCCCCTTCGGCGGAAGTGGGGCGCCAGGCTTCACCTGTGGCCGATTCGCTGGGCGGCTTGGCGCCATCTTCGGCGCGCCCAGGTTCACCCCAGGCTTTCCCGCCGATGGTTTCGGTGCGACAAGCGTTGACTTCGCAGCCGTTGGTGCCGCCTTCGCAGCGGGCTTAACAGCCGGCTTTGGCGCTAGTTTTGGAGCGACCTTTGGGGCGACCTTGGCAGTTGGCGCCTTAGCCACAGGCTTCTTCGCTACTGGTTTCGGGGCTGGCTTTGGGGCCGGCTTCTTTGCCGCTGGCTTCTTTTCAGTTGGCGGGGAGAAGATGCGCGAAAGGAGACCCTTCTTCTCAGGCACGGGCGGCCACGAACTTCACAAGGTCCGCAATACGGCAGCTGTAGCCCCACTCATTGTCGTACCAAGCGACCACCTTGGCGAAGTTATCGCCGAGCAGCATGGTGCTCGCAGAGTCGATGATTGCGGAGCGTGAGTCGCCACGGAAGTCGGAGGAGACGAGCGGCTCGTCAGAGACGCCGAGGATCCCCTTCATTGGTCCACTCGCCGCAGCGCGAAATGCGTCGTTGATCTGCTCGATCGTTGCCGGTCGCTCCAGCTCGGCGGTGAAGTCGATCAGGCTGACCGTTGGTGTTGGGACGCGCACGCTGTATCCGTCGAACTTCCCCTTCAACTCCGGGATGACGAGTGCGAGGGCCGTAGCGGCGCCAGTGGTGGTTGGAATCAAGTTCTGTCCGGCGGCACGAGCACGGCGCGGATCCTTGTGCGCAACATCGAGGATGCGCTGATCGTTGGTGTAGCTGTGCATCGTGGTCATCAGGCCACGGCGAATGCCGAACGCATCCATCACCACCTTCGCCGCAGGGGCGAGGCAGTTCGTGGTGCAGCTGGCGTTGGAGATGATGTGGTGCTTCAACGGATCGTAGCGATCGTCATTGACACCAAGAACAATCGTGACGTCCTCGTTTTTTGCTGGCGCACTGATGATCACCTTCTTTGCCCCGGCGGTCCGGTGCGCCGCCGCCTTCGTTGCATCGGTGAAGATGCCGGTTGACTCAACAACGATGTCTACGCCCATCGCTCCCCACGGAAGCTCGGCGGGATCCTTGGCGGCGAGGACTTTGATGCGCTTCCCGTTGATGACGAGTTCGTCACCCTCGGCAACAACCGTGCCAGGGAAGGTGCCGTAGGTGGAGTCGTGCTTGAAGAGGAGCGCGTTCATCGCAGTATCAACAAGGTCGTTGACCGCTACCACCTCAACCTCAGGGGCGCGCTCGAGGATCGCCTTCAGGCTCTGACGCCCGATGCGACCAAATCCGTTGATCCCTACGCGAATTGTCACTTACACCCTCACTTACTTCGCTGCCTTATTCGCCGCAACCGCACGTTCCCAGACTGGGTTGCCCAGCCGACCAACCACGACAGGATGACACCCCGCGAGGCTAACGTCCCCGCCGAGCTGCGCCGGCGTGATGCTGACGCGCCGCCCAGGAACCTTAAAGGCATTCTCGCCGATCTCGTGGCCGATCCGTTTGGCGAGGCGATCCCAGTGCGCCTCAGCGAGCGAGCCGCCGATGATGATCCGCACCGGATTGAAGGTATTGACGTAGCCGGCGACCGCTCGCCCGACGGCGAGGAGGGCGCGCTCAAGGATATCGTCAGCGGTGGCGTCCCCCGCCGCGGCCGCCTCGGCGACCGTCTTCGCGCTGATCACCTCGCCTGCGTGCGTTGACTTCCAGTTCGCCAGCCACGGGCTCGCGCCGCTCGTGGCGGCGGTAGCCCCCGCTGCGGCGAGCGCCCAGCCTGACGCGTGTGCCTCAAGGTGCCCCGTGCCACCGCAGGTGCAGCGCGGACCGTCAAGCGAGATCGGCACATGGCCGAGCTCGAGCGCCGTGTCGTCTGGCCCCGTCAGTAGGTGACCACCACTCAACGCCGCGGCACCGAAGCCGGTGCTGATCGTGAGATACATCAGATCGTCAATGCCGCTCCCCGCGCCGAACGCGCGCTCGCCTAAGATCGCCACCTTCGTGTCGTGCTCAAGAAATACGGGGAGTCCGAGTGCGGCACCGATCGGCCCCGCGAGATCGGTGCCTGGAAAGCGTGGGCCGAGATTCGCTGGCTCCACCGCGATGCCGGTCCACGGGTTGAGTGGTCCCGGTGCGCTGATCCCAATGCCAACGAGGCGTGAGACGGCGGCGGCATCTTCACGTGCGGCGTTCTCGCGTGCGAGCTGCAGCGTGGCGATGCATGCAGCCACTACCGCCGCAGGTCCGTCTGCCGCTGGCGTTGGCGCCGCAGCACGACCGAGTCGCGTTCCATCTGCACGCACGAGTGCGGCACGCACCTGTGTGCCGCCAAGGTCGAGCGCGAGCACTGTTGCGTCGGCGGGCGGTTGTGTCACTGAGATCTCCGTTCACTCACCACTGCGGGTGAGGCGCACATCGTTGTGGATAAGGTGAGTGTGGTGTGTGGATAACTCCCGTATGAAGCGACACGGCCCTCGCCCGGTCTCCCGGTCGAGGGCCGTTGGCCGCTATGCGTTCGCAGTTACGCGAGCGCGAGCTGAAAATCAGCCACCGATCTTGAAGACCTTCGTGCCGCACTTCTCACAGATGCCGGAGAGTGCTGGCTTGCCGTTCTTCATCGTGACCTTCTTCGTGTCAATGGCCTCTCGCTTGGCCTTGCACTTAACGCAATACACTTCAGGCATGTTCAGAACCTCCCTTGGGTCGCGCACCTCCGCGCGGTCCACTACAACCCCACGCGGGGCATAGAGCGCGTCCGGCAACATGCCGACCGCGGAGCGCCCCTGGAGTCCCGAGGGGACCCACGAGCAATCACCGAGGATTAGGATAGGCAGCCGCCCCCTCGTGGTCAACAGGCGTTTCGCACGACGGGAGCACGACCAGCCGAACCACCCCCTCGCGCCAGAGCTCGAGCCGTCCTTCGTGGACCTGGAGCGATGTAACAATTGACCGCAGCCACCCACGCTCGGGGTCAGTCGGGACGGCAATCGTGGGTACCCTAGCGGGAGGGGGGATTACAGCGTTGGGGGGGTCTCCGACTGGACCCGCACCGCTCAGCACGCCTTCCCCCTGCCTCCACTCGCAGGCGTGACCTCTTTTGGCACAAGTCCTGCCACAGAGTCGAGCCAGAGACGATTAGGATGTCTCTACGCTAAAAGGTGGGGTCGGAGGAGGAGAGATGTCGAAGTCAACGAACGCAGAGGCCCGAGCAGAGGCACGCCGACGCAGTCGTATCGCCGCAAAGGAGCGTGCCGAGCGCGGTGATGAGCCCCCAGAGGCAGCAGTAACGCCTGCAGCACAGATCGCAACAGGGCAGTCTGCTCAGAGCGGCCTCGGCTTCCGCGCCGCCTTCCGCGGCTCATTTGGCGTCGCGCCGATTCGCGACGACCTTCGTCAGCTCCCTCGCCTACTGCGAACGCGCGCTTTTTTCGTTCCACTGGCGGCGATTGCTGTGACGACAGCTGTTGCCACGCAGCAGGGAGTGCTCTCGACGAGCGTCGCCCAACTTGCTGTCCAGTCAATCCTCTTGCCACCAGCATTCGTTATCGCTTTCCTCGCCGGGATGTTGACGCGGCGCGGATCATGGCTTCTTGGTGGAATCTTCGGGGTTATCACCTATGGCGGCGCACTTCTCGTTGGGAGCGTAGGAGATCTCTCAGCGCTCGATGTAACGAATCCAGTTCGTGCGTTCCTTGAACAAAACGTTGCGCACGCGAAAGATGGCGGTGCGCTGGCAGGTGACCTCTATGGGGTTGCGGTCTCAGGAATCTTCGCCGGCGCATTCGCCGGGTGGTATGGGCGCTTCCTTCGATCAATGTCGCCAGCGCGTCCATCCTCACGCGATCTGCGCAGGCGAGACGCCACGCAGCGAAAGGGCGGCGGTCGCCGCTAGGTACAGAAGCTACTTCTGCGCAACCTGCACAGCAATCAGGAGTAGCGAGAGCGAGAAGAGCCCAACGACGAGCAGTAGCGGCATCAACTTCTCGTTGCGCTTCAACTTTGGCGCCATGACAACCTCCTTAAACTGATCAACGCCTACGGTGCGGGGCAGCCCTCACCAAGATAAACCACGATTGATGTCCGTGAGCCGAGCGGCTCGACGATCATCGTTGCCACACAGGCTCCTTGATCACGTGTTGCGCTGATCTTAAAGCGCGTCCCGTTTGATGTTGGTTCGGCAACCTCCCACGCTAGTCGGCGCAGCTCATCAACAGTGGCGCGCGTCGCCTCCTCAACGGCCATGCGGCTGAAGATCGATCCGCTTGCGAGTAGGTCGAGGCGCGTCTCAGCACTCCCCTCCGCGAGGAGTGGGAAGTCGGCCGGAAGGCGTCCCCAGATGCGTCCATATTCGCTACTGATCACCGTCGCGGGAGCGAGGCTGCCGCTCGGGGTTGGGCTCTCAGCACCGCCACCACACCCAGCAAGCACGAGCAAACCCGTAGCCAGGAGGCCCAGGAGGAGTGGAGTAGGGCGGAGGCCAAGATGGGGCAACACCTTGTGAGGATAATGCCCCCGCCCGAAGGGCATAATAGTACAGATGTTCTCTTTATGCAGGGAGGGTTGCAAGGATGATGCCGAGGAGGATCGCCCCGAGGCCGAGGAGCTGCGGGGCACGGAGGCGCTCCTTGTAGACGAGGTAGCCCCCCAGCACCACGATGATCGGGCCGAGCGAGCTGAGGAGTGAGACGGCCCAGGTAGGGCCGATCTCGAGGGCTGCGGCGAAAACGAAGAAGGCGACGGTGTCTCCCAGGCCAACGAGCGCCGCCAGGAGGATGCCGCCACGTGTCAGCCGGTGCCCCTCGCCGAGGAGATCGGTACGGCCCCACTTCGGGAGCGACGTGCGCTTGGCGCGAACGATCAGCAGGATCGTCCAGACCGTGGCGAAGTTGCCGATCCGCGACAGCGTGATCGCCGTGCTCCAGCCGAAGGCCTTGATCGGAATCGTGAGGAGCACCGTGATCACAGCGAAGAAGATCAGGCCGACCAGGGCAAAGGCGACGCCCGGGCTGGCGAGCGAAGCGCGTCGATCTCGCCCGCTCCCCGTGGTGCGCAAGCCGAGGAGGGCGATCCCTGTCCCTACGGCGACCACGCCGCCAATGTTCGCTGGGGTGAGCTGCTCACCGAGGAAGAGGGCGGCGATAAAGGCGGAGAGCGCACCGTATGCGGAGATCGTTGGGGAGACCACGCTGAGCGGGCCGAGCCTGAAGGCGGTGAAGACGGCGATATATGAAATCCCAGCGCCCACCCCCATTGCGAGCGTTGCCACCACGATCAGTGGATCGAGATCCTGGGTAAGGAGTCCGCGCGCGATCGCCACACCACCCGCCAAGACGAGCGAGGTGCTTACGGCGATCACCACCACGCGGAGTGAGCCGATGCGCCGGCCAACGTAGGTGGTGACTAGGTCGGTGCCCCCCCAAAGGGCGGCAGAGAGGAGGGCGAGGGCGAGGGGGCTCATCTCCAGATGCTAGACGCCCGCGTGCTATTCTGCCGCTTCCGTGGGGCTGTAGCTCAGTTGGTAGAGCGCTACATTCGCATTGTAGAGGCAAGGGGTTCGAATCCCCTCAGCTCCACCACCAACTCAACGAACTGCGCCGAGCGCTGGGGCGAGGCGCTGCAGCTCGCGCATCCGTGCCGCCTCATCAGGGAGGTGCCGCTCAACGATCTGCCGGAATCGCACACCGTGGCCACGCGCCCGAAGGTGCGCCAACTCATGCACGATCACCGCCTCAAAGCAGGATGGTGGTGCCATCACCAAGCGCCAAGAGAGCGAGATCGTGCCGTCAGCGGAGGCGCTCCCCCAGCGCGACGACTGATCTGCAATGCGTAGGCGCGTCGGTTGCACTCGCATCTCTGGTGCGTAAACGGCGATCATCTGCTCAGCAACGCTTCGCGCGCGGCGGCGCAGCCATGTGGTCAAACGAGCACGGAGGAGCGTCTCGCTGCTCGCAATCTTCTCTGGGACGAGAAGCTCGCCTCCCGCCACGCTGATCGCCGTCACCTCTGCCGAGCGAATGCGATGCGCGCGACCGGCATACGGGATCAACCCTCCAAGGACGAGCTGCCCGTCCGTCCCGAGCGCGGCGCGGCGGTCGCGCAGCTCCGCGAGTGAACGCTCCACCCAGGCCGCACGCTCTTCAATGAAGGCCTCAACGTCGCGTCGTGCACGCTCCTCGCCAACACGCGCAGGGACGACTGCCTCGAGGCCACGCTCTGGATCAATGTGCAGCGTCAGCCGTTTCGCGCGTGGGCTTCGGACGAGCGTGTATTCGAATCGAGTCCCTGACTTGTCACTCACGGGCAGCATTGTCGCACGCCAGGCTCCCTCTACCAATCGCAGAAAGGTGTGCGATGCTCTGTCAATGAGTTCCACATCCCTTAGCCGACGTAGCCGTTCCGCGATCTACATTGCGGTCTTCCTGACGTTCATTGATAACTTCGCACTTCTCCCCGTCATTGGGCCGCGTGCCCAAGAGCTCGGCGGCACACCGTTCTTGGTGGGCATTGCAATTGCGGCGTATTCACTTGCGAACCTCGCCTTCAATCTGATTGGCGGAGCGCTCGCGGACCGACTAGGACGGCGACGCGTTGTGGTGGCGGCACTGGTCATCAGCCCCGCCGCGATTGCGGTCTACGCGTTCGCTGACTCACTGCCCCTCTTCTTGGCGGCGCGCGTCATCCACGGCGCTTCAGGTGGTGTCCTCGCCGCTGCGCTCTTCGCGTTGCTCGGTGACGTTGCTGCGCCAGGCGAGCGCGGCAAGACGCTCGGACGTGCTGGTGCCCTCATTGGTGTTGCAGCGGTGGTTGGACCCGCTGGGGCGGCACTTGTTGCCAACGCTGCGGGGATCAACGCCGTGTTCCTTGGGCTTGCGCTGCTGATTGCTGGCGGCCTTCTCGCCGTCCTTCCGCTCCTTCCGGAGACGTTCACGCCCTCCGTTGCCCGCATCCGAACTCCTGGCGCATGGCGACGCATCCTTAGGAACCGTAACCTGCGCGTGGCGCTCCTCGCGATCTTCGGCCTAGAGGCAGCAGTCGGGTCAATTACGGGCTTCATCAAAGATGGTCTCTTTCAGCGTGCGCTTGAGATGGGACGCGACACTGAGGGTGCGCTCCGCTACGCAACCAGTGTGAGCGGCGGGCTCTTCAGCATCTTTGGACTTGTCGCTATCGCGATCATGCTGAGTCGATTCGCAGCGCGCGTCGACAAGCGAGGTCCGTTTGGCATTTCGCTTGTTGGACTCAGCGCAATCCTTGCGGCACTGATCTTGCTCTCGGTTAGCCCAAGGCTCGAAATCGATCTGGTCGCAATGATCCTCTACGGCGTGGGATACGGGCTTATCTTCCCTGCAGCAGCTGGTGCTGTTGCCATGGCAACAGAGCCTGGAGAGCGCGGCCGCGCGAGCGGCGCATTCAATCTCTCGTTTGATCTTGGGATCTCGGCGGGCCCCATCCTTGGCGGCACGCTGACCACGCTGATCGTTGGCCTCACCCCCTTCTCGGGCGGGCTCCTACTCGTGGCGCTCGCGCTCCTCCTCCTCCCTGCCGTAGGTCGCGAAGCCTCCTGATACACTCGCCCTCCTCGGGGCTATAGCTCAGTTGGTAGAGCGCTTGCATGGCATGCAAGAGGTCAAGGGTTCGAATCCCTTTAGCTCCACCAAGCTGCCAGACGGCACACTCGTGTCGAACAGCACGCTTGCGAAGGAGAGGAGTCCCGCACCGTGGCTGATCTAGACGAACGGCTGGAGCGATACGACCCTCGCGAGATTGAGCCGCGCTGGCAGTCGCACTGGGAGTCTCTCGGTCTCCACACCACCGACCTCACCGCCACAGCCAAGCCGCGCTACTACCTGCTCACGATGTGGCCGTACCCATCTGGCGATCTGCACATCGGCCACTGGTACATCATGAACCCGACCGACGCGCTCGCCCGCTACAAGCGGATGAAGGGCTTCAACGTCTTTTATCCCGTTGGCTTTGATGCATTTGGCCTCCCGGCGGAGAACGCCGCGATCAAGCGAAAGATTCATCCGCGCGAGTGGACGGTGGCGAACATGGAGAACATGCGACGCCAGCTGCGCAGCATGGGCGCCTCATTCGACTGGTCAAAAGAGGTCGTCACCTGCGATCCCGCCTACTTCGGCTGGAACCAGTGGATCTTCCTGAAGTTCTACGAGAAGGGTGTCGCCTACCGGAAGCAGGCGCCCGTTGACTGGTGCCCGTCGTGCCAGGTAACGCTGGCTCGCGAACAGGTTGAGGGTGTTGATCGCGTCTGCTGGCGCTGCTCAACCCAGGTCACCAAGCGCGACCTGACGCAGTGGTTCTTCAAGATCACCGACTACGCCGATGAGCTCCTCTCCTTTGAGGGGCTCAACTGGCCAGAACCGATCCGCACAATGCAGACCAACTGGATCGGTAGGTCCGAAGGTGCCGAGGTGGACTTCACCGTGGCGAAGGCGGCGCATCACGCTGGCGGCGAGAAACTGCGCGTCTTCACCACGCGACCAGACACGCTACACGGTGCAACCTTCATGGTGCTCGCACCAGAGCACGAGTTAGTTCAGAAGATCACATCGCCAGAGCAACGCGCCGCCGTGGATGCATACATTGAGGCGACAAAGCGTAAGTCAGAGATCGATCGCCTCACCATCTCAAAGGAGAAGAGTGGTGTTGCCACTGGCGCGTTTGCGGTGAATCCTGTCAACGGCGAGGAGATCCCAATCTGGATCGCCGATTACGTCCTCGCCGGCTACGGCACTGGCGCGATCATGGCGGTCCCCGCACATGACGAGCGCGACTATGAGTTTGCGCAGCGCTTCAGCCTCCCGATCCGCACCGTTGTGGCTCCAGCCGAACTCGCCGCAACACCAGACGCGGTGCAGCTTCCGTATGCAGACAAGGGTGACGGCGCCGCCGTTGCGGTGAACAGCGGCGAGTGGAGTGGCGCCGCCTGGCCCGCCTCATTTGAGCAGGCGGTTGCCTCGGTGCAGAAGGCTGGTGCGGGGAAGCGCACCACCACGTATCGGCTGCGCGACTGGCTGATTAGCCGTCAGCGCTACTGGGGGACGCCAATCCCAATCATCCACTGTGAGAGGTGCGGCCCTGTCGGCGTACCAGTAGATCAGCTCCCCGTCACGCTTCCAGATGACGTGGACTTCAAGCAGACGGGCGAGTCGCCACTGAAGAGCGCAACGGCGTGGCTCAATGTGCCATGCCCGAAGTGTGGCGGCCCCGGCCAGCGCGAGACGGACACCATGGACACCTTCGTTGATTCATCCTGGTACTGGTACCGCTACCTCTCGCCGTCATTCACTGGCGGGCCCGTTGACAAGAGCCTCGTTGACGCGTGGTGCCCTGTAGATCAGTACACCGGCGGCGCCGAGCATGCTGTGATGCATCTTCTCTATTCGCGCTTCTTCACTAAGGCGCTGCGCGACCTTGGGCTGATCAGTGAATCGGAGCCGTTCACGCGCCTCTTCAATCAAGGACAGATCCTCGGCAGTGACGGCGAGCGCATGAGCAAGTCGCGCGGCAACGTTGAGGATCCCGACGCGCTCGTTGCAAAGCACGGCGCAGACGCGGTGCGACTCTTCCTGATGTTCATGGGGCCGTGGGACCAGGGTGGTCCGTGGTCTGGAAGTGGCATCAGCGGCATCGTGCGCTTCCTTGGTCGCGTCTGGACACTGGCGCTCGATCCACACGGAAAGGAGCCGGGCGATCCGAACGCCGGCACGCTGCCGAACGGCGAAGATCAGGCCGCAGCAGAACTCAGCATCCGCCGCGCGGCGCATAAGGCGATCGCTGGCGTTGAAGCAGACATTGAAGCCTTCCGCTTCAACACCGCCGTGGCGAAACTGATGGAGTTCGCCAACGCCCTCTTCCCGTATCGCGGCAGCCCAGTGGCTGGCGGCGCGGCGTGGAGCGAGGCGCTCGGCTACCTCTTGGCCGCCCTCTCCCCAATGGCGCCACACCTCGCCGAAGAGATGCACAGCCGCCTCCAGGCAGAGCGCGGCATTGCCGTAAGCGATCCGAAGTGGCGCTCAATCCATCAGGCGAGCTGGCCAACCGTTGACGCCGCACTCCTCATCGACAGCACGCGCGAACTCCCAATCCAGGTGAACGGGAAGCTGCGCGACAAGCTCACCATCTCTGCCACCGCAACAGAGGCGGAAATCGAGGCACTCGCACTCGCATCCGATAAGGTGAAGATCGCCCTTGAGGGTCGTCCAGTGAAGAAGGTGATCCACGCCGGCGGACGCCTCATCAACATCGTCGGATAGCAGGAGGTTCACCGTGAACGAGAAGGTCAAGATCGGCGCACTCATCTGGCCACAGTTCACCGAATGGTCCTCCATGCGCTCCATGGCAGTCACCGCTGACCGCGTCGGCTACGACAACCTCTGGACGTGGGACCACGTCTATCCGATCATCGGCAATCCGAACGGTCCAATCTTTGAAGGCTGGTCCACACTCGTCGCCTGGGCCGAAGCCACCAAGAACGTAAAGATCGGTTTGATGGTCGGCGCGAACACCTTCCGCGAGCCAGCACTTACCGCCAAGCTCGCCACCACGCTCGACCACATCTCTGGTGGTCGCGCCATTCTCGGCATCGGCGCCGCCTGGTTCGAAGAGGAGCATCAGCACTTTGGTCTGAACTTTGGCGACGGCTTCCCTGAACGTCTCCGCTGGTTGGGAGAGGCGCTGCCGATCATGCGCGGCATGCTGGACGGCACGGAGCCAACCGCAACCGGCCCACGCTACAAGTCACAGACCGTTCGCAACCTCCCAGCACCGGTGCAGAAGCACCTTCCGATCTTCATCGGCGGTGGCGGTGAGCAGGTGACGCTAAAGCTCGTGGCGAAGTACGGCGACGGCAATAACGTGGGCGGCACGCCAGAGCAGGTTGCGCATAAGGAAGAGGTGCTCCTCAAGCACTGCGCCGCCGTTGGCCGCAATCCAGATGAGATTGAGCGCACCGTTGGCGTTGGGAACATGGTCATCCGCAACAATCCTGCCGAAGCGCAGAAGATCTACGAAGCGCAGTTCGGCAGGAACGGCATCTCACCACTCTGGGAGAACCAGCCTGTTGGCAGCGTCGACCAGATCGTGGAGCAGCTCGCCCCATATGTGAAACTCGGCTACAAGCACCTGATCGCCGGCTTCTCCACCCCGCACGACGAGGAGTCCCTCATTCGCTTCGCCGAAGAGGTGAAGCCGCAGCTGGAGAAGATCTAACGGCGCTAAAACATGTTGGCTCTGGACTAAACGCTCCAGCGGACTAGTATGCTTTCGATAAGTAGCCTCTCTCAATCTACGCTCGCTGGGGCGACTCCTCCCGCCCCAGCCGCTACCATCGGCGCATGGCAAAGCCAACGAACCCTGCGGTACTCCTCGCCTGGGGCGATGACCTCCTCCTGATCGAGGAGGCGGTGGATGCGCTCGCGCAGCAGCTTGCTGCGGGTGGGATGGGAGCGCCAGACCGCGTACGGCTGAAGGCGCAGGGACGTGGCTCTGGAGACGGTGCGGCGGTGCTAAGCAACCTGGCGCAGAAGTTGGGGACGGGCGGACTCTTCGGTGGCGGCTCGCTGATGGTCGTTGCGGGAGCGGGACGACTTGCGCGAACCAAAGAACTACGCGGTGGGGTTGCGAGCGCACTCGCGAACATTGCGCCTGGGAACGCGGTGGCGCTCGTTGATCAACGCGCACGTCGGCCAAACCTGCGCGCTGCGCGTCCTGATGGACCTGGCGAACTTGGCCTGCTGGTACAGGACGTTGGCGGCGCGGTACTGAGCTGCATCTCGCCTGGACCTGGTGAGCTTGCGTCGTGGATCTTGCAACGCGCGCAGGCGGCAGGGCGCGAGATTGCTGGCGATGCGGCAAAAGACATTGCCGAGCGGCTCGGCGCAGAGGTGCGTGAGCCAGATCTTGATCGCAGTGGGATGCGGATGACGGCGGCGGTTGAGCTTGAGAAGTTGATGCTCGCGATGCCTACTGGAACGATCCCGCTGAAGGCGGTACAGCTCCTCGTTGCAGATCGTGGAGTTGGATCACTCTTCGCCTTTGCGGATGCGATCGTGGCGCGCAGTGGGCCACTCGCCGCCCGACACCTTGGTCGCGCGATCAGTGAGCCGGGACCAATGGTGGTGGCGACGCTCCACCGCAAGATGCGCGACCTTGCGCAGATTCACGGTGCGGTGATTGAAGAGGGCAAGTCGGTCGGTCAAGTGGCACGAGAGCTCCACATGCACGAGTTCCCCGCCGGGAAGCTCGCCGACGCGGCGCGTCGCTGGAGTGCACGGGAAATCTCCGATGCGATCACTGGCTTAGTAGAGCTCGACGCGGTCTCTAAGGGTGATGGTGAGCGTGCCTGGGGTCCGGCACTAACGCGATGGAGCGCCGCCCGAATCGGCTAAGCCGATCACCAGAACGAGCTCGCTACTGGATGCGGAGCAACACTTTTGCAGACGACCAGAGCTGCTCAAGCTTGTAGAAGTCGCGTTCTGGTGGCGTGAAAATGTGCACGATGACGGAGCCGTAATCCAAGACGATCCAGTGGGACGACGGCGCGCGATGCCGGTGCGACGGCGTGATCTCCTCTGCGGCGAGACCGTCAACGATGCTCGCGGTGATCGCGGCGAGTTGTGGCTCAGAGCCGCCAGTGCAGATGACGAAGGCTTCTGCGACCGTGGTGAGCCCAGCAACATCAAGGACGATGATGTCGGCCGCCTTCTTATCTTCAGCTAAGAGGGCAACCTTCCGCGCAAGATCGTGGGGCTCAATGCTGCGTTGCTTCTGAATCACCAGCTCAGCCTACCTGAGTGCTCACGTTGCTGGATCAACTGGGATGTCATCGCGCTCAATCGGTCGCTTCAGGATGAGTTCTGGTCGATCAAGGTAGAGGCCGCTCTTCTTGATGTAGTCGGCTACGGCGCCAGGAACCAGATAGCGAAGTGAGCGCCCGCGCGCCGCAAGCGCACGAAGCTCACGGCTCGCGTGGGAGAGGTGGAAGCCGTCAAGGTAGAGGAAGCGATCCTCACGTCCAGGGAAGTGGCGCGTCAGCCAGGCGCGATCTGGCGTTGGTGTTCCAGGTCGCGGAAGTGCGGCAACGCGAGCGAGGTCCAGGATCGCGGTTGGATCCTCCCACTCATGGAAGCCGAGGAGTGATTCGACCGAGAGGATCAGGTAGAGCTCGTGCGGCTTCCCAGGTTCGGCAGTAGCGGCAAGATCGCGCAGCGTGTCGATCGTGTACGAGAGGCCCGGACGATCAAGCTCCGCACGGTTCAGCTCAAAGTGTGGGTTCCCTGCAATGGCAAGTTGCACCATCTCGCAACGAATCACTGCGTCGGTGACGCGATCGTTCACCTTGTGCGGTGGTCGCGCAGCGGGGACGAAGAGGACGCGATCAAGCTTCAGCAGATCGCAGGCGGCCTGGCCGAGCGCAAGATGTCCGTCGTGAATCGGATCGAAGGTCCCACCGAGGACGCCGATCTTGCTCACTGGCTCCCCTCCGAACTTCCGGTTGCCGCCTCTTCTAGCGTTTCGCCAATCTCTTCAAGGTCTAGGTCAGCAGCGTCTGCGGCATCGGCGGCGTTCAAGAGGCCAGTATCATCTGGGTCGTCCCACTCCAACGCAAGGTCGCCAATCAGCACGGAGTGGCCAGTGCGGCAGCCAGCCTTGCGGAGCGCCTCTTCAATCCCTTGTCGCTTCAGCTCATGATGGAAGCGCTCAGCAGACTCATCACGCGCAAAATCGGTCTGATGTACGAGGCGCTCAATCGCCTTGCCGCGCACACGGAAGGCAACACCTTCACGGCTGACCTCAAACCCAGAGACTGCAATCGGATCGATGCGGTGCACCACCACACCAGCAGGTTCGGTTGGAAGCGAGAGTGTCTCAGCGTCAGGGAGGAGTCGTGCCAACTCTTTCCGGAGGGCGCCCACACCCTCACCTAGGGTGCCGCCAAGTGCTGAACAGGCGACACTGTTGAGGCCGAGCTTGGCAAACCCTTCCTGCAGTTCGGCGAGTCGCTCGTGGACACCGGGGCGGTCAATCTTGTTCAAGACAATCAGCGTGGTCTTCTCAAGGAGCGCAGGGTTATGCGCAGAGAGTTCGTCGCGAATAATCCCTGCGTCGCGCAGTGGATCGGTAGCAGAGGCGTCAACAACATGGACCAGGATGCGCGTGCGTGAGGCGTGACGCAAGAAGGCGAAGCCGAGTCCAGCCCCCATTGATGCACCTTCAATCAGCCCTGGGAGATCAGCGATAGTTGGACGACGACCATCCTCTAAGCCGAGTTCAAGAACGCCAAGGTTCGGCTCGAGTGTGGTGAATGGGTAGTCGCCAATCTTCGGCTGTGCTGCGGTGAGCGCAGCAAGCGTGGTGGACTTCCCCGCGTTCGGGAGGCCAACGAGTCCAACGTCGGCGATCAGGCGCAGCTCAAAGCGCACGGCGCGCGCCTCACCAGGCTCCCCCTTCTGCGCGTGACGTGGTGCCTGATGCGTTGAGGTGACGAAGTGCGCGTTCCCGAGGCCCCCGCGCCCACCTTTGACGATCATCACGCGCTGCTCGCGCGAAACGATGTCGGCGATCAGGTCGCCACTCTCCGCATCAAAGATTGCGGTACCAGGCGGGACGCCGATCTCTAGCTCTCTCCCCGCCTTCCCATGCGACTGTTTGTTGCCACCGTTGCCGCCGTCTCCTGCGGTGAGAAAGCGCTTCTGCTCAAAGTCGCGCAGCGTGGTCTGGCCAGTGTCTACAGAAACATAGACGCTACCGCCACGTCCGCCGTCACCACCGTCCGGCCCTCCGCGCGGGACATGCGACTCGCGTCGCATCGTAGAGGCGCCATCACCCCCTCGCCCAGCGGTGAGATGGAGATCTACAACGTCAAGAAACACGCGCCCTACGGGAGGAATCGCGCCGGATTGTAGAAGGTTGAACCACTGGAGAGCGGGTAGCCACGCGAAACGGAGAAGTGAAGATGTGGACCAGTGGTGCAGCCAGAATCACCAATCTTGCCGATCTGCTGCCCGCGTGCAATCTTCTGCCCAGGTGAGACCAGGATCTTGGACATGTGATAGTAGCCAGTGTAGAGATTGGAACCAACGGCGATCACCACTTGGTTGCCACCACAATTGCTGACCCACCCGGTGCGCACAACAACTCCTGCCGCTGCAGCAAGAATCGGTGCGCCAGTAGATTGAGAGATGTCCATCCCATCATGCCCTCGGAAGAAGCCTCGTACGAATCGCCCGCCAGGGACGGGGTAACGGAAGGTCAAGCCGTCATAGATCGCTGGGAGTGGGCCGTTATATGCGTACGACTGACCAGAGGCCGCATACGTTGGCAGTGCTGGTCCGCGCCCGCCCGGAAGGACGAGTACCATCCCGAGCACAACATCGGTTGAGCGAAGCCCGTTGTAGGCAACGATCTTCGCCTGCGGGATGTTTGCAGAAGAGGCAATTGATTTCATCGTCTCGTGTTCTCTGACCACATGGACATAGCCTTTCACGTCTGGGATCTTGAGCCGTTTCCCTGCAGGTGGATTACTTGTTGAGATCAAGCGATTTGACCAGATCACATCCATGAGCCCGATGCTGTAGAGCTTGGCGATCTGTGCAAGCGTCTGACCTTTTTGGACCACATGGATGCTGACATGTACACGACCATCTGGAATGCTGAGCTGAACGGCAGCGGGGAGTCGCATCGTTCCATCTTCAAGAATCTGTGGTCCGTCAAGCTCACTCACCGCGAGGCTGCTTGCGAGCTCCGCTGAGGCATCACGCGCCGGCTCAGCCGACCGCCAACCGAGCGGGCTCGTCACCGCAACATCTGTCACCGGGCTGCCCTGCTCTGTCTCAAGGCTCAGCGGCGCCTCTAACCGTGCTACGCGATCGGGATCAAGCCCCGAGCCCCAGAGTGCAGGTGGGGTGTGCTCCGTTTCGGTCTCAACCGCGATGGCGATCCCCTCATCAAACGCACGAGCGCGCTGGTCAACTGCAGGGCCAGGGAGGAGACTCGCCACAATGGCAACGCCAAGAAGTGTGGCGATGCCGACCGACGCAGCGCTCTCTGGGGCACGACTGATGGCATAGATCTGTTTTGCGATCCTGGCCTGACGCCGCTTGAGGTTGCGCATGAGCCCCAAACGCTCCAAGTGTGGCGTCAGCTTATGGGCGAGTGCGGCAAGGGCTAAGCCGCTGGTGCGCTCCCGCAAACGGGGATGAACACGGATGCGACGCGGCAGCGGATGCTTGAGAAACTCACCCGCTCGGAAGAGGCTGAGCCTGATCGCTCGCTCACCCGCACGCTCGACCAGCCCACCAAACTCATAGGCGGCACGACGAATGGAAGCGGCGAGGCGGAAGAAGGCGCCTCCTCGGTGAACGCCGCCGCCTGGACGCGAGCGTGTTCTCCTTTGACCCTTGGGACCTCTCTGAGCCATATGCGCCTCCGATCTCGACCTATTCTACCCTTCGCCGATACCGCCTCGGCGGGGTGCGGGAGGTTGATCTCAGGCTGGGTTTGAGCCCTCAGTCCCCTTCGTCAGCGAGGCGAGGAACTGCGCGTTCGACTCGGTCTTTGCGATGCGGTTCAAGAGGAGCTCGATCCCCTCGTTCGCACCGACGGCGGAGAGCATGCGGCGCATCGTCCAGACCATCTTCAGCGTTGCCTCATCAAGGAGAAGCTCCTCTCGGCGTGTGCCAGAGCGCTGTACGTCAATGGCCGGGAAGATGCGCTTCTCGGCAAGCTTGCGGTCAAGGACGAGCTCGGAGTTACCGGTCCCCTTGAACTCTTCATAAATGACGTCATCCATCTTGGAGCCGGTGTCCACAAGGCAGGTGCCGATGATCGTCAGTGAGCCACCCTCTTCCAACTTGCGCGCTGCACCGAAGAAACGCTTCGGTGGGTAGAGGGCGATCGGATCAATACCGCCGGAGAGGGTTCGCCCTGATGGCGGGAGTGCCAAGTTATAGGCGCGTGCGAGTCGGGTGATGGAGTCAAGGAGCACCACCACGTCGGCGCCAGCCTCGGTGCGTCGCTTCGCAATCTCCAGCGCCATCTCGGCCACGTGCGTGTGGTTCTCGGTCGGCTCGTCAAAGGTTGAGGAGATCACCTCGCCCTTCACGGAGCGCCGCATGTCAGTCACCTCTTCTGGTCGCTCGCCAATAAGGCAGACCATCAGAGAGATCTCTGGGTAGTTCGCGGTCACACCCTGCGCGATCTGCTTCAGGAGGCTCGTCTTGCCAGCCTTTGGCGGTGAGACGATCAGCGCGCGCTGCCCCTTGCCGAGCGGATTCACCAGGTTGATGAGGCGCTGTGAAAGATTCGTTGGATCTGTCTCAAGATTGATCAGCTCAATCGGATGGATCGGGGTGAGGTCACCAAAGTGCGGTCGTCGGCGTGCCGACTCCGGATCTGTTCCAGAGATGATCTCTACTCGAAGCATCCCCCAGAACTTCTCCCCTTCGCGCGGTGCGCGAATGACGCCACCAATGGTGTCTCCTTGTCGCAGACCGATGCGGCGCAACATAGGCGACGGAACGTAGACATCGTCCGCACTTGGGAGGAGTCCGTTGCGTCGAACGAATCCGTATCCGTCATCAACGATCTCAAGGATCCCTTCGGCCCAAACCTGACCCTGCTCCTCTGCCTGCGCCGTAAGGATCTTCTGGATCACGCGCGGCAGATCTTCTTGCTGTGAGGTGGTGATGTTGAACTTCTTCGCTGCGGCCATCAGCTCGCTCGCTGTCATATTGGCGAGCGCTGCAAAGGTGAGCAGCCCCTCGGCGGCGAGATCCGCTTCAGAGAGGACTTCGACATCTTGTGGAAGCGAGCTCTGTGGCATGCGCATGCCGCCCTGTCCCCCGTTCATTCCGGGTCCGCGGCGAACGCCGCGTCGTGGTCCGCGATTACGGGGATCGTTCATTGACATTGTTGGGGGTACCTTCCTTAACTCTTGTGGGGTTACCTAGGAGTGTTCGCGATCCCCACACGAAACGTCCAACGCCTCTTAGCGGGAGGAGTGGGGGGATGAGAGAACTCTACGGGATCATTGGCCCCACGTCAACGGGGCGTTGCGAGCGGCTACTTCCCGCCCTTTGCCTTCGCCCAATCAGCCTTAAAGACGGCAATTCCCTTGTCAGTGAGCGGATGCTTCGCCATCTGCTCAAGGACCTTCAGCGGCATCGTGGCAACGTGTGCCCCAACGAGCGCCGACTCGGTCACATGGCGAGGGTGGCGAATCGATGCGGCCAAGATCTCGCAGTGATCAAGATCCTCGTAGTGCGAAAAGATCTCCGCAAGTTCGCGGATCACCGTCATGCCGTCTTCGCTGATGTCATCAAGCCGGCCAACGAATGGGCTGATCAGCGACGCGCCCGCCTTCGCGGCAAGGAGTCCCTGGTTCGCCGTGAAGATCAGCGTGCAGTTCGTCTTGATCCCCTCCGCCTTGAGGCGGCTGATCGCGGCGAGGCCATCGGTGGTCATTGGGATCTTGACCACGATGTTGGAGGCGATCTTGGCGAAGGCGAGCCCCTCGCGGAGCATCCCCTCGGTGTCGTCGCTGATCACTTCGGCCGAGACTGGGCCTGGGGTGAGCGCGCAGATCTCCTTCAGGAGCTCTTCGTAGGAGCCGCCAACCTTCGCGTAAAGCGACGGGTTGGTGGTGACGCCGTCAACGATCCCCCAGCTGATGCCGGTCTTGATCTCGTTGATATCTGCCGTGTCTAAGAAGAACTTCATGACGCTGCTCCTGTTCCGTTGCTTCGGCTTGCCGCCTTGTGCGCGGCCGCCTCAATCGCCTTGCGGCGTTCCGCCTGTACCGTCTCATCATCGCGCACTCCCACCATTCGTGGGACGTACCCAGCAAGGCGACCCTCTTTTAGCGCCACCGCAGCGCCAACGAAGCCGTCGAAGAGCGGGTTCGGTCGCAGTGGGCGGCTGGTGAACTCTGGGTGGAACTGGCTCGCCACGAACCATGGGTGATCGGCGAGCTCGATGATCTCTACAAGGCGCCCGTCTGGCGAGACGCCGGAGAAGTTCATCCCGGCCGCCTCGAGCTGCGGCTTGAAGCGATTCGCCACCTCAAAGCGGTGGCGGTGGCGCTCGTAGGCGATCTCTGACCCGTAGACGGTTGCGGCGCGCGAGCCTGCGGTGAGCTTGGCGGGGTAGAGGCCGAGCCGCTGCGTTCCACCCTTCTCCTCCACGCCGCGCTGGTCTGGCGTGAAGTCAATGACTGGATGCTTGGTGAACATGTCGAACTCGGTGGAATTAGCGTCGGCGGAGTTGAGCGCTTCACGACCAAGCTCGATCACCGCAATCTGCAGACCGAGGCAGAGCCCGAGGTACGGGATGCGCTCGGTGCGCGCCGTATGTGCCGCACGAATCTTCCCCTCAATGCCGCGATAACCGTAGCCGCCGGGAACCAAGATGCCGTGCGCGCCTGCGAGTTGTGCCGAGACCTGTGCCGCATCGGCGTCATCAAGCTGTTCGGCGTTGACCCATCGAACGCGGACGTCGTGGCCGTGCGCCCAACCGGCGTGTCGGAGTGCTTCCATCACGGAGAGATACGCGTCAGGCAGCTCGGTGTACTTCCCAACGATGGCGATCTCCACCGCCGGCTTCTCTGTGACGATCTCTGCAACAAGCTGCTCCCACTTCGCAAGCTGCGGCGTGGCGGGTGTGATGCCGAGTTCGCGAACGAGCAGGTCGCCAAGGCCGAACTTCTCAAACTGCAGCGGTACTTCGTAGATGGTGCGCGCAGTGGTGGCGGGGACGACCGCCTCCATTGGAACGTCGGTGAAGAGGGCGATCTTCTCGCGCACATCATCTGGGACCGGATGATCGGCGCGGAGGATGATCACGTCAGGCTGAACACCGCTGCCGCGCAGCTCCTTCACCGAGTGTTGCGTTGGCTTCGTCTTCAGCTCACCAGTTGCGGCGAGTTCTGGAAGGAGGGTGACGTGGATGTAGAGCGAGTTGCCGCGACCAACATCCTTCTTCAGTTGGCGAATCGCTTCAATGAACGGAAGTGACTCAATGTCGCCAACGGTGCCACCAACCTCAACGATGACTACGTCAACATCATCGCCACCGAGACGTAGGACGCGCTCCTTGATCTCGTTGGTGATGTGCGGAATCACCTGCACGGTGCCGCCAAGGTAGTCACCGCGGCGCTCGCGGGCGATCACGGTGGAGTAGATTCGTCCCGTGGTGACGTTGGAGGCCTGCGAAAGGTTGACGTCAATGAAGCGCTCGTAGTGACCAAGGTCGAGGTCGGTCTCTGCGCCGTCATCGGTGATGTAGACCTCGCCGTGCTGATACGGCGACATGGTGCCCGGATCCACGTTGAGATACGGATCGAGCTTGATCACGGAGATGCGCAGGCCACGCGCCTTCAGCAGAAGGCCAACAGAGGCGGCGGTGATGCCCTTACCGAGGGAGGAGGTGACGCCGCCGGTGACGAACACGAATTTCGTCGCCATCTCGTCCCCTCTGCCTCCTCAAGTTGGGCGGGGCGCTCGGTGACTACCGAGCGAGCCTGACGGAGTCTATCGCAGACGGCGGCGGAACGGGAGTTGCGTTTGGCGCCCCGCCCAGATCCCCAGGATGATCAGCGCGCCGCCGAGTGCCTGCACAGGGGCGAGCGCTTCGCCAAGGACAACCGCAGAGATAACGACAGCAAGGAACGGGACGAGGAGCTGGAAGCTCGCCACGCGCGCAGGGCCAACCACTGGCACCGCGGTGAAGTAGAGGACGTTGGCAAGGCTGCTCGAACCGAAGGTGGCATAGAGGATGCCGAAGATCGCAACCAGAGGAATCGCTGGCGAGCCGAGTTCCGTCCATTGGCTTGCGCCGAACGGAATTAAGACGGCACCACCGATCACCATGCTCCACGCCGTCCAAGCGAGCGCGCCAGTACGTGGGATCACGCGCGCGCCGGCCAAGAGATATGACGCCCAGCAGGCGGCGGCGAGCAGTGTTGCCGTGACACCAGCGGTGGTGCCGCCAAATGCGCCAGCACCTTCGCCGATCGCAACGGCGGCAACGCCAGCAAACGCGATCAGCCCGCCGATTGCTATCGCAGGACGGAGCGGATCAATGCGCAGGATCGCTGCGAAGATGGCGGTGAGGAACGGCGTGACGGAAATAAGGAGGGCACTCGTGCCTGCGTTAATGGTGCCGAGTGATCCAGCCCAGAGGAGTTGATACGTCCCCTGACCAATGATGCCAAAGAGTCCGGTGATCAAAAGGTCACGTCGTGACATGCGGATGCTCCCGCCGCGCAGATGCGTCCAGAGCAAGACGATCAGGCCGGCCGCCGTAATACGAATCGCAGAGAACGGGAGGACGGGCCACGCCATCACCGCCGCCTTCACTACGGTGAAGTTCGCCGCCCAGACCAACATGGCAATCAGGACGCCGATCTCAGCGATGCCTCGTGCGGTCATGGGACGCCTGTTCATCAAACGTTTACGGGGCATGCCACCTCCAATACTTCCGACGCTCTGGGAGTCTACAATCAGCAGACACCAGCCAACATGCAGGGGGTTATCTATGGATCCGCGACTTGAGCAATCCGCCATCACCGCGATCCGCACCCTCGCGATCGACACCGTCCAGGCGGCAAACTCCGGTCACCCTGGTGCCCCAATGGGCTGCGCGCCGATGGCCCACACGATCTGGACGCGCCACCTCCGCCACGCGCCGAGCACTCCTGGCTGGTTCGATCGTGATCGATTCGTCCTCTCCAACGGTCATGCGAGTGCGCTCCTCTATTCACTTCTTCATCTGACTGGCTACGGACTCACGATTGGCGACCTGAAGTCGTTCCGACAGTGGGGCTCGCTGACACCGGGACATCCGGAGTACGGTCTCACCGCTGGTGTTGAGGCGACCACGGGGCCGCTCGGCCAAGGATTTGCGAACGGTGTTGGGATGGCGATCGCCGAGCGACGCCTCGCCACAGAGTTCAATCGGCCAGGACACAGCGTGGTTGATCACCGCGTCTTCGCGATCGTCTCAGACGGCGACCTTCAAGAAGGGCTCGCATCCGAAGCGGCATCACTCGCAGGGCACCTGAAGCTCGGTAAGTTGATCTATCTCTGGGACGACAACCTTATCCAGCTTGACGGGCCAACCTCAACGGCATGGTCGGAAGATGTGCGCAAGCGCTTTGACGCGTATGGCTGGCACACCAGCAGCGTTGCCGATGGCAACGACGTTGCATCTATTGATGCGGCGATTAGCACTGCGATTAAGGATGATCGGCCGAGCCTTATCGCCGTGCGCACCGTCATCGGCTTCGGTTCGCCGAATAAGGCGGGGAGCCAGAAGTCACACGGCGCACCGCTCGGCCCAGACGAAGTAAAGCTCACCAAGACGGCGTATGGCGCAAATCCAGATGCAACCTTTGATGTCCCGGCAGATGTTGCCGAGTTCTACCGCGGCGCGATCACCAGCGGCGAAGCGCTCGTTGCGGCGCACACCAAGCGACTCCTCGCCTATGCGACCGCCTTCCCAGCAGAGGCGGCCGAACTACAGCGCCGCATGGCGGGCGTACTGCCAAACGGATGGGAGCGCGCGCTTCCAACGTATGAGCTCGGCGGTGATGCGCCAACGCGCAACGTCAGCCAGTCGAGCATCAAGGCGCTCGCCGCGGTGTTGCCAGAGTTGATCGGCGGAAGCGCGGATCTCTCCGAATCAAACCTCACCGACATTCATGAGGGCGGCCGCTTCACCGCAACGGAGTCTGGTCGCAACATCAGCTTCGGTGTGCGCGAGCATGCGATGGCGGCGATTACCAACGGGATCGTCTATCACGGCGGACTGATCCCGTTCAGCGCCACCTTCCTCACCTTCAGCGATTACATGCGCGGCTCGCTCCGACTCGCCGCACTGGCCGGACTCGGCAGCATTTTCGTCTTCACCCATGACTCTATCGGCCTTGGCGAAGATGGCCCAACGCACCAACCGGTGGAGCACTACGCCGCACTCCGCGCCATTCCAAATCTGCGCTTCTTCCGGCCGGGTGACCCGAATGAGGCGGCGCAGGCGTGGGGCGTTGCAATCGAACGCCGAGATGCGCCAACGGTGCTCGCCTTCACGCGACAGAAACTTCCGGTACTTCCTGGCTCCATCACTGGAGCGGCGGCTGGCGTGAAACGTGGCGCATATGTTGTGCGCGAAGCGAGTGCGCAGGCGAAAGCGATCCTCATTGCAACAGGGTCAGAGCTGCACCTCGCCGTTGCCGCTGCAGATCTACTTGAAGCGTCTGGCACCCCAACGCGCGTCGTCTCAGCGCCATGCCTTGAACTCTTCGGCGATCAAGACGCCGCATATCGTGAGTCGGTCCTCCCCGCCGCGGTGCGCTCGCGCGTCGGCATTGAAGCCGGCGTCAGCCTTGGGTGGGATCGCTGGACCGGAAGCGACGGCGCAATCATCGCCATGGATCGCTTCGGCGCATCGGCGCCGGCACCGAAACTCTTCGCAGAATTCGGCTTCACGCCAGAGCGGATTGCAGAGGTTGCGCGCGGCGTGATCGCTGGGACGCACCGTGGTGTGATCCCAACGCCGCACCTCCACGATGGTCATAAGGTCGGCTGAGATGTCGCAGCGGAAGCTCGCCATCGCCGCAGATCACGCGGGGGCCGCGCTCAAGGCGGCACTCCTGCGCGAACTGCAGAAGATTGCCCCTGGGTGGGAGGGGATCGATCTTGGCGGTGACGGGAGTGATCTGACCGACGATTACCCGGATGCGTCGCGCGCTGTTGCCGAACTGATGCAGCGCGGCGGTGCTGAGCGCGGCCTGCTGATCTGCGGCTCAGGGATCGGCGTCACGATCGCCGCAAACAAGTTCCACGGCATCCGCGCCTCTATTGCGCATGATCCAGCTTCAGCGGAGCAGGGAGTGGTGCATGACGCCATGAATGTCCTCTCGCTCGGCGCCAAGGTGATTGACGCTGCGACCGCTACCAGGGTGCTCGCCGCCTTCCTCGCCGCCACCCCAAGCGACGCAGAGCGATACGTCCGGCGCACCAAGAAGGTGCAGCAGATCGAAGAGGAGCAGGGGTGAGCGGCAAACTCAAACTGCCGTTCACTGCTCGCATCGGACGCACCACAGATCTCGCCGCAATCAGCTCCACACTTGAGCGCGCACGGAACGAGGAGTGGGCAACCCGACTTGCCGATAAGGACGTAACGCTCTGGAGTAACGACGCAGTGGTCCAAGCGAAGATCGCGAATCGACTCGGCTGGCTCGACGCGCCGACACACTTCACGGCGCAGATTCCAGCGCTTGAGGGCTTCGGCGAAAAGATCCGCGACGCAGGCTTCACCACCGCAATCGTGGCGGGAATGGGCGGCTCATCGCTCGCGCCAGAGGTTCTTGCTACAGCATTTGCAGAGATCGATGACTGGCTGAAGGTTCGGGTCTGCGACTCCACCGATCCTGCAGCGGTTGCCGCCGCACTGCGCGGCCTTGATCCGAAGAAGACGCTCGTCATCGTTGCAAGTAAATCCGGAACAACCACCGAAACGCTCTCCTTTGCCGCGTACGCCGCAGAGTGGATCGGCGCAGCGGTAGGCGGCGCAGAGAGTGCACTTTCGTCAATGATTGCAATCAGCGACCCTTCGCCGTGCATTGATGGGATCCCAGGGAACGAGAAGATGCTTGACCGATTCCTGAACCCTGCAGATATCGGCGGCCGATATTCTGCGCTCAGCTTTGTTGGACTCGTTCCCGCCAGCCTCCTCGGCATCGACCTTGATCCACTCCTTGCGGCAGGATCCGTTGCCGCTGCTGAGCTGCGCGAGCCAGAGCCAACGGCGAATCGTGCCGTTGCACTCGGTGTCGTGATCGGCGCACTTGCACGCGAGGGGCGCGACAAGTTGACACTCGTTGTTGATGCACCGATCGATGGCTTCGGCGCGTGGGCGGAGCAACTCGTTGCCGAGAGCACTGGGAAGCACGGCGTTGGTGTTGTCCCTGTTGATGGCGAGCTCCTCGGCGCGGTTGCGGAGTACCAGGACGACCGACTTTTCGTGCGCATCTCACTTGATGGCGGCCGACCTCCAGTTGCCGCAGATGGCAGCAGCGTAGGGACGCGACTGAACGAACTAGCAGCGGCGGGACATCCAGTGATTGAGCTAAGCCTCAGCGATCCAATTGATCTTGGTGGCGAGTTCATGCGCTGGGAGATCGCTACCGCAATTGCTGGCGTGGTCCTTGGCATTAACCCATTCGATGAGCCGAACGTTACAGAGTCGAAGAACAACACCGTTGCAGTCCTTGGAGAACTCGCCGCAGCAGGGAGGCTGCCAGAACTTGCGCCAAAGGCTGTGGACGGTGCGCTGCAGATCTGGGTTGATAACGCACTCCCTGCAGCATTCAGTGATGACGCAGTAAAGCTCGTTGTCGGTCAGCTGCAGCGCCTTGCGCCGCGCGGCTACGTTGGAATTCACGCCTATATTGCAACTACGCCCGAGCGCACCGCGGCGCTCACGTCACTCCGCTTGCTGCTGCGTGACGCAACGCACCGTGCCACCACCGTTGGCTACGGTCCGCGCTTCCTTCATTCCACCGGTCAGCTCCATAAGGGGGGTACCGCCACTGGCTGGTTCGTCCAGCTCGTGACGAACCATCCCGCCGACATCAATATCCCAGGGAAGCCGTTCAGCTTCGGCCAGCTGGTTGATGCGCAGTCGCTTGGTGACGCGCGCTCACTGGTCGACCACGGCCTCCCCGTCCTCCGCATCCACCTCGGTGCAGACCCAGACGCGGGGCTCGCCGGCGTGGAGTCGCTCTTCCGCCGTGCACTCAATACCTAAGGCGCAGTGGGTGGTAGCCACGCGCTAGCATCATCAGTGACGGCCCAGCTGCGGCCACAAGTGAGGAGGCTCCTGTGAAGATCGGATTCATCGGCCTAGGGAAGATGGGCGGCAACATGGTGAAGCGCCTCCTTCGTGGTGGACACGAGGTGGCGATCTGGAATCGTTCGCGCGAGAAGACCGACGAGATCGCCAAGGATGGCGCAACTCCCACCTATACGGTGAAAGATCTCGTTGCGGCGCTCCCCTCCCCACGACGTGTCTGGGTGATGGTCCCGAGCGGAGACGCAACCGAAGCGATGATCGACGAACTGATCCCACTTCTCGCCAAGGGCGACACGATCATTGACGGTGGAAACTCTAACTTCCACGACACAATTCGCCGACACGAGAAGCTCGCAGGTCATGGCATTCACTTCATTGACGCAGGAACATCTGGTGGTGTCTGGGGCCTAGAGAACGGCTACTGCATGATGGTTGGCGGGGATGTTGCGCCGGTGAAGGCGATGGAGCCGATCTTCCTCACCCTTGCGCCAAAGGATGGCTACATGCACTGCGGCGCAAGCGGCGCTGGCCACTACGTGAAGATGGTGCACAACGGGATCGAATACGGGCTAATGCAGGCGTACGCCGAAGGCTTTGAGATCCTCGCAAAGTCGCGATACAAGGTTGACCTTGCGCAGGTTTCCGACCTCTGGATGCAGGGCTCCGTTGTGCGCAGCTGGCTCCTTGAGCTTGCAGGGCGCGCATTCCGCGCAGAGGGGAATGAACTGAAGTCGATCAAGGGTTGGGTCGCCGACTCTGGCGAAGGGCGCTGGACGGTGCAAGAGGCGATTGACCTTGATGTGCCCGCGCCACTCATCACCCTCTCGCTCCTCACCCGATTCCGTTCGCGCCAGGAAGATTCGTACAGCGCCAAGGTGCTCGCAGCACTTCGCAATCAGTTCGGCGGGCACGCGGTGAAGCCGGAGTGAAGAGCGGCAAGGCTGGCGAAGGGGGCGGCACGATCCGTGACCTACGCATTGCACATAAAGGGAAGAAGGCAACACCAAAGCGCAGCGGCAAGAATCCGCTCCGCTCTGGACTTCGCATTGAGCGCGTTCCCGATCCAAACATCGTTGTCCTCTTTGGTGCTACTGGAGACCTTGCGCATCGCAAAGTCGTCCCCGCCCTCTACCACCTCTGGGCTGGCGATCTCCTACCCGAGCGATTCGCCCTTGTCTGCTTCGGGCGACGTGAGGCGAGCGACGAGTCAATGCGCAGCGACCTTCGCGCCTCACTTGAGATGTATGCACGGGTAAAGCCGATTGATGAAAAGCGCTGGAGCGAATTCGCCTTGCGCATCAGCTACGTCAAGGGTGCGTTTGATGATCCGAATTCGTACGCTGCGCTGAGCCGTCATCTTGATGCGATTGACGCGAACTCCGGAACAAGCGGGAACCGCCTCTTCTATCTCGCCACCCCCGCTTCATCTTTCCCTGAGATCATCCGCGGCCTTGGTGCCGCTGGGCTTGACCATGAGACGGGTGAGAGTGGCTGGCGACGCGTCGTCATTGAGAAACCGTTCGGTCGCGACCTTGAGTCGGCGGTGAAGCTCAACCGTGAAGTTGGGAAGGTCTTCCGCGAGAGTCAGGTCTACCGTATCGATCACTACCTTGGAAAAGAGACGGTGCGCAACATCCTCATCTTCCGTTTCGGCAACCTCATCTTTGAGCCAATCTGGCACCGCCGCTATATCGACCATATCCAGATCACCGTGGCAGAGACGATCGGCGTGGAGAGCCGTGGCGCCTTCTACGAGGAGACCGGTGCGCTCCGCGACATCTTGCAGAACCACCTCCTCCAACTTCTCACCCTCGTTGCGATGGAGCCGCCAGCAACCCTTGATGCAGAGGCACTGCGCGACGAGAAGGTGAAGGTGCTCCGTGCCGTGCGCCTCATCAGCCCTGAGCAGGTTGACGGCCAGGTGGTGCGTGGCCAGTACGGCCCAGGCTGGATCGGTGCAACAGAGGTCGCCGGCTACCGTGGCGAACCGGCTGTGGACCCTGCATCGGAGACGGAGACATTCGTTGCCGCACGCTTTGAGATTGATGACTGGCGCTGGGCGGGCGTCCCCTTCTACCTGCGCGCAGGGAAGCGACTCCCGAAGCGCGCAACGGAGATCGCGATCCAGTTCAAGGATGTTCCTCAGCGCCTCTTCTCACAGACCGGCGATGCGCCAGAGTCGAACATGCTCGTGATCCGAATTCAACCAGATGAGGGGATCCTGCTCCGCTTCGCCGCAAAGGTGCCGGGGCTCGGTACCGATGTGCGCCCCGTCAACATGGACTTCGCATACGGTTCCGCCTTCTCCGTTGAGAGTCCAGACGCCTACGAGACCCTGATCCTTGATGCCCTCTTGGGCGACGCCTCACTCTTCACGCGCGCCGATGAGGTGGAGGCGGCGTGGCGCATCGTTGATCCAATCATGGAATCCTGGCTCGCCGGTCCTGAGCCACAACTTCCAAACTACGCCGCAGGGACGTGGGGTCCTGAAGAGGCAGATGCGCTGCTCACCCGCGAGGGGCGACGCTGGCGCAGGCTCTAACGCCGATGAGCCTCACAGCCACCGAACTCTCCGCGCTCCGCTGGAAGTCAACTGCAACATCCGTTGCTGAAGCTGACGCCCTCCTCGCCAGACTCTGGGGCAGCACGGAGTCGCGACAGCAAATCACTGGCGACCTCATCAAGGACGCTGATGGCAAGACGCCAATCGCCGTGCGAACTGGCGTAATGAACCTTGTCGTTGTGGCGCCTGGTGCAGAACGTGCGGTTGGCGCTGCGAGCGCACTGAGCAGCCTGCCGCGCAATCCGTCGCGCACCCTCTTCATTGTCCCGCGAGATCCAGAGGGGCCACCAACATTTCGCGCACGTCTTGAAATCTTCTGTGCAGTAACGCCGCGCGGTGACGGAACTTCGGCGTGCACTGAACTGCTCTGGATTGATGCAAGCGGCGAGGCGGGGCGCCACCTCTCCAGCATGGTGCCGCAACTCTCACTTCACGACCTCCCCACCCTCCTCTGGTGGGATCACACGATCGACCCTTCAAGCAAGGACCTCAAAGAACTTCTCCGTGGAGTTGATCGCGCTCTCTTTAACGGCTCCGATCAACGCGGTGCTGGCATCAACGTGGTGAGTGATCTCGTGAAGGTGGCAGCATCCACAGGAACTGCGCTCAGCGACTTCTCGCTGATTCGCCAAGCGCGATGGCGTGATGCAGTAGCGAGCGCTTTTGATGAACCGGAGGTTGCGCCGTACCTACACTCGTTAACAGAGATTCGTGCAACCTATTCGGCAGGTGGCAACAGCAGCGCGCCGGTGAACATCGTCAAGCCCACCTACCACCTTGCGTGGCTCACCTCGCGCCTCAGCGCATCGGTGGTCACGCCGCTCAGCGAGAAAGACGGAGCGTGGAGTGGTCTGATCAGCGACGCAGGACAGCGCATCGCGCTGAGGCTTCAGCCGGTTGCAGATGCTGGCCACTCGGGTACCACGCTCGCACTACACATCAAAGGTGAGCGACGTGGCGGCACGCTAGAGCTCACCGTCCGTGTGGACGGTGCAACAACGCAGGTCCAGGCAGCAATCAACGGCACGCTCGTTAAGGAGCGCATCTTCCGTGCGAAGCGCGCCACAGACGCCGAACTGCTCAGCAACGCCCTTGAACTCGGCGAGGTTGATCCGCTCTCGCCCTCAATCTTGCGCACCTTCGTGCAGCTCGTCGGATGAGCAAACTTCCGGTGCGACGCATCGTTGACGACGCTGCGGCCGCTGCGACCGCAACGGCAGAGCTCGTTATCACTGTTGCGCAACGCGCAGTAGCCGAGCGCGGCCTCTTTCACCTCTGCACAACGGGTGGGAGCACTCCAGCCGCACTCTATGCGGCGCTTAGAGAACCAGAGCGCGCTGCGCGCATGCCGTGGAGCGCGACGCAGATCTGGTTCGGCGATGATCGTCACGTTCCCCGCACCAGCCCACTCTCGAACCTCGCCTCTATTGATGCGGCGCTGCTGGCAGCAGACAAGCATGGCGTGGCCTCCCCGATCAGAAACGATCAGGTACACCCATGGCCAACCAGTGAGGATGGCCCCAAGGCGGTGAGTGACTATCTCGCAGCTGTTCGCGCCGCAGGCATCCAGCACACCGCTGAAGGGTTCCCGCAGTTTGATCTCGTGCTGATCGGCATTGGTGGCGACTGTCACTGCCTGAGCGTCTTCCCTGGCTCCCCACTTACTGCCAGTAGCGCCCCAGTCGCCGCTCCTGTGCCCGCACCTACGCACATTGAGCCGCACGTCCCACGGCTCTCCTTCTCGCTCGGTCTCCTCCTAGCCACGCGCGCTGTCTGCGCCACGGTCGTTGGGGCTGGTAAGAGCGCCGCTCTCGCGCGCATCCTCAACGGGGAAGGGACGGTGAGCGAGGTCCCGGCTAAAGCGGCGCTGATCCCAACCGCCACCTGGATCATCGATCGCGCCGCAGCAGCAGATCTGTAGTCGACTACGGAATCGCGCGTACGCCCGACCCCCTCGCATCCGCTAGGATTCCGCGGATGGCTGCTCAACGGATCCCATGGCTCCACGTGATTGCTGGCTGCATGAGCAGCGGCAAGACGGCCGAGGTCGTCCGGCTCCTCAG
>Ga0209355_1000166_pt1 | contig 39446 bp, 43 predicted proteins | sample LauGreSBDMM110SN_3_FD_187563 | JGI IMG/M metagenome (GOLD analysis project Ga0209355, IMG submission 187563) | Freshwater lake microbial communities from Lake Michigan, USA - Sp13.BD.MM110.SN (SPAdes) (version 2) | ecosystem: Environmental > Aquatic > Freshwater > Lake | place: Lake Michigan... | reverse complement strand
TCATATATTTCTTTTATATCATCGTATGTGTCTAGCACATCATTATAAGAATTTAAATCAATGCTAATTAATGTCTCCATATCTATTTTATAATATTTTATAATATTATATTTTTATATTTTTATAATATTATTTTTATATTTTTATATTTTTATAATATTATAATAATATTTTTATATTTTTATATTTTTATATTTTTAAAATTAAAATAAGAAATAAGAAATTAAAATAAAAAATATAAAAATACTTCATAAAAGTATTATTTATCAACACAAGACACATATTTCCCCATTTTCATCACTATAGCACAACTTTTTTAATCTATAATTTTTGGACTTTAATGTAAAATTTATAGTCTTTATACAATTTATACAAGGTTTAGCATTCAATAATTTAGTGCCTTGATTATTTGTACGAAACACAATAAGACTTATATGGTTAATTTTGTCAGATTTTTTTAGACGACTTACACAATCAACTTCAGCATGAACACAATCGTTATTTTCTTTACATGCTTTATTATTCATATTATATTGATTATGTCCAAACGCATAAAACACACTGATGTTTTAACTTAGGCGAGAACGCTACGCAACCAATTTTTGCTTTTCCATTATCTTTGTTCTCAATAGAAGCGCGCAAAGGAACATAAGTATTCAAAATATTGCGCAAAGCCATGTTTTATAGTTTATTTATATTTTACAATATATAAAACATATAAATAAACTAATCAATTTTTTTTATTGAAAAACAATTTGTTAATGATAAATGATACTTTTTATTGTTGCGTTTAAAGTACTAATATGTACAAACTTAAACTAGACTTATATCATAAATATATTACTTTTTACGTCTTATATATTTATTACTACTTTTACGTGATTTATAATGTTTGCGCAATTTTCTAGTTGTTTTTCTTTTTCTTCTTCTTGAACCACCGCGAGTGAATAACAACGCTTTTCTATATACAGATTGAGAGTCTCTATTTTTTCTTGCTGCCTCTAACCTACTCCTCTCCTTTTGCAGTGCTAACCGATACAATGTCTCAAATTCCTGATCACGCCCCCGCAACTTCTTCTCCTTATCCTCTTGCTGTGATTTATTCCACCATTCCTTAATTTCCAGATCCTGCTTCCGCAACATATTCGCCCAATCCTTCGCCGCCGCCTCCCGTGCCTGCCGCTTTATCTCCTCCGCCTCCTCCGCCTCCACCCTTGCCCTCTCCTCCGCTTCCCTTATAGGCCTTGCAATTGCCGCCTCTGCATCCCACCGCTTGTATTCCTCCTGATCCTCCTGATCCTCCTGATAATCCTTCTCCCACTTCTCCTCCAGCCACACCCCCGCCTCCGCATCCGTTCTCTCGGGCACTTGAGCCTCGTTTATCAACATCATTAAATCTCTAATGAATGTAGTTAATTGATCATGTGAAAACTGTTTTTCTTTTTTAAACGCCATGAGTTCTGAATCTATTTTAGATATAACTAAAGGAGAATATTTTTTATTAATAGCTCTACCTGCCGCGGCTGCCCAAAAGATTTCTTTTATTACATCGGTTATAGTTTCATTAGTTGATTTATAAATATCTGGATGGTTTTCTTTAATATTATTAATAAAATTTTTATAATATATTGTTTTATCGGTTATTGTTTCATCAGTTATTGTTTCATCAGTTATTGTTTCATTAGTTGTAGCAAAAATTTCCGGTTGTGTGTTTTCAACAATAGTAAAAAATATCTTATTATATAAGTTTTTATACTCTATTATATCATCTCCCATTTATATTATATATATTATAATATATAATATATATAACAAAAAAAATGTTATTATTTATCAAATTATGTAATATACATTAAACTAGTACTCTTGCTAAATGTTTTATAGTTATTATTTTTAATTACTATAAAGTGTTGTATTGTTATTGAAAATTAAATCTAATATTTTGAAACGCATTTGGCATAGTTTGTCCTATAATTGTATGCTCGTGTGTTACTCCATTAACAGTTTCGCTAACCTTCTCAATTCTCTGTCCGTTTATAAAAAATACAGATGATGAGCGCATTACATTGTTATTAAATCCTGGATTATTAAAATTTACTTGAAATCCTTGCATATTTGAAAAAGGATTGCCTTGATTCATATTCATATCTCTAAAAATCTGATTAAATAATTCACTTGGATCAACAAAACCTCCTGGAAATCCATGAGGACCATTATTAAAATTATTAAATTTTTCAGGATTCATTAATAATTCATAGGCTTCTGATACTTGTTTAAATTTTTCTTCTGCGTTTTTTTTCTCTTCATCCCTTAGCGTTTGTTCTTGCCTATCTGGATGATATTTTAATGCCATTTTTTTATATGCTTTTTTAATTTCTTCCGGTGAAGCATTGCCTTCTAAACCTAAAATACTTAAGCACGTATTTTTATCCATAATTTTACTATATTAATAAAATAGTTATTAATATAATTTTATGTATTATTTATTTATTATTTATTATTTATTATTTATTATTTATTATTGTAAAATAAAAAGTATAAATAACAATATTATTTAAAAAATTGAAAAAACTATTTTCAAAATATTTAAAGTTATAAATACTAACTTACATATGGTTTCAATTATTAAAATGTTATTTGGTTATAAAAATACAAATAATTATTTGGATTTGGATTTAAATGTAAATTCAAATTTAAAATTAGAAAATAAATTAACACATTTTAAAAATGTATTACAATTAGTTCCGCAAAAAGAAGTTAAAATTTGTAATCAAAATTACGATATTGCTAATGACTTAATTTTAACAGTTAGGAATTTTTGCGAAAGAAATCAAAATAAATCCAAAAAAATAATTGTTTCTTTGTCTGGTGGAGTAGACTCTATGGTACTAATTAGTATTCTTAAATTTCTTGATTATGACTTAGTAGGATGTCATATTAATTATAATAATCGAGAAGAAACTAGTGATGAGCAAAACTTTTTAGAATATTGGTGTAATACTAATTCTATTAAACTATATGTTAAAAATATAGTTAATTTAAAGCGCAACAATTCAAAACGTTCTGAATATGAATATGAATCAAAAAAAATCAGATTCGATTTTTATAAAGAAGTTATGAAAAATGAGGGGTCTAATTTTATAGTATTAGCCCACCATAAAGACGATATTATTGAAAATATTTTTGCGAATGTGTGTCGCGGACGCTATATTCTTGATTTGGCAGTTATTAAAGAACAATCCGTCATTAATAACGTAACTATTATGCGTCCATTAATTGAATCATATAAAAGTTCTATTTATGAATTTGCTTCAAGTTATGAAGTTCCGTATTTCAAAGATACAACTCCTGAGTGGAGTGTGCGAGGCAAATTTCGTAATAAAATTTATCCACTTTTAGAAAATACATTTTCATATAATATTAAATCTAACTTGCTGGGTTTAAGTAAGCAATCATACGAATGGAACGAATTAGTAATGGGGCAAATTATTCAACCATTTTTAGAATCGATTGTTTATGAAGAAACAAAATGTGTTTTATATGTAGAAAAATATAACACACATCCGCTATGTTTTTGGAATATTGTTTTTATGAAAGTGTTTTACTTTTATAATAAAAATTGCCCATCACGAAAGTCAATTCAAGTATTTATGAATTCTATTAAAACCAAAAATGTTTCTACTATTACGTTATCTAATAATTGTCTATGTAAAAATAAAAATAATACTATTACTATTGAATTCAGTGTATAAAAATTTATTAATGAATAAATATAAAAATTTATTAATGAATAAATATAAAAATATAAAAATAAAATTGCTATTAATTAATGTCTACAAGTTCTTTAAAAAGAATAAACAAAGAAATTAAAAATTTTAATGAAAAAACTTACAGCACAAATATTTTTTCACATAAGTTGCTAGAATTTTTAGGAAATCTTAGTTTAACTATTATTAGCGTAAATAGTAATAGTAATAGTAATAGTAATAGTAATAGTAATAGTAATAGTAATAGTAATAGTAATAGTAATAATGATGACTATATTTTATTAATAAAAAATAGTAAAAATAAAAAACTTTTAGAACTAAAATTTGAAGAATATTATCCGTTTAAACCATATAGTGTAGTAAGTTATGATTCTAATATTAAAAATAACTTGCTACATAATGAAATTTCATATTATAAATATTTAATTAATGTTGCCAATAAAATACAAACAAAAGATAAGAATATATTCAAATTTTTTTTTAAAAATTTATATTCTTTACAACCATATTTTTTAAAACTAAATAAAAATGATTGTTATTGTTGTAATTCTATTACTTGTAAAAATCAATGGTCTCCAGCCTCAACTATAAATTCTATAATTTATGAATATTTAGAAATAAGATTTATTGAAACTTATAGTTCTGAAATTGGATACAACTATTTATGTAATATTTATAATAACTTAATGCATAATATTTTAGGTAAATTACCCGAGGAAATCATTGAAACTATAGTAGGCTAATTTTAAATATGTTTAAATATGTTTAAATTAATATTAATATTAATTTAAATATTTAATATTAATAAATGTTATAAGCAAAGGAAATGTTTTCTGATGTAAGAAAAAAAGTATTCAAATATTTAGTAGCGTTTAAATATACTGAAAAAGAAAAAGTAAAAGTTAAAAAAAACCAAGAAGTAAAAGTTAAAAAGGAAGAAGTAAAAGAAGAAGTAAAAAAAGAAGAAGTAAAAGTTAAAAAAAACCAAGAAGTAAAAGTTAAAAAGGAAGAAGTAAAAGAAGAAGTAAAAGAAGAAGTAAAAGTTAAAAAGGAAGAAGTAAAAGTTAAAAAGGAAGAAGTAAAAGAAGAAGTAAAAGAAAAAAAAGAAGAACAAGTAAAAGAAGAAAAAGTTAAAAAAGAAGAACTTAAAAAAGAAGAACTAAAAAAAGAAGAAGTAAAAGAAGAAGTAAAAGTATTACAATCAATAGTATTAAAAGAAGCATTAGAGACAAATATTAAAGAATTAGAGGAAAATGGTTATACAGTAATTCATAATGTATATAACAATGAAGAAATTGAAGAATATAAGAGAGAATTTTTTAATTGGTATAAAAATACCAAAGATGTAGAAAAGTTGCATCAGGTAATTCATGGAAATGGTATTTTCAAATATTTTGAAATTGGTCATCAGCGGTTTACTTGGTTAGCCCGAATAAATCCAAAAATAATAAGCATTTTTAAAGAACTATGGAATAGTGATGAATTGGTTACTGGATTTGATGGATGCTGTTATTATCCAAGTGATTATAAAAAAGAGGATGTTTATTGGACACATACAGACCAATCATCATATAAAAAAGGACGTCATTGTTATCAATCTTTTTTAAGTTTAACTAATAACAATGAACGCACTTTATTAATATATAAAGGCAGTCATTTACTTCATGAACATTATTTTAAAACTTTAAATATTGATGCTCCGCGAGATTGGTGTGTTTTAGATAAAAACTATGTAAGTAATTTACAAGATAAAAAAGTGTGTGTTAAAGTTAATGCTGGTGATTTAGTTGTTTGGGATTCTAGAACATTTCATCAAAATACTTGTGGAGATTTAAATTGCAATGAAGAAAGACTAGTGCAATATTTATGTTATTTACCAAAAAACAATACTAAAAATGACAAAGTACAGACAGCATTAAGGCACGAATATTTTGAACAAAACTATACTACAAGTCATTGGCCTTATCCATTAACGGTTGTTCCATCTCAACCTTATTATTCACAGGGTAAAATATTTATTGATTATGATTCCTTACCAAAACCAAAACTAGAGGATTTAAAAGAAGAAATTTATAAACTATTATAAAAACTAGCAATATATTTATTTTATATGTTCAATGAGCAATATATTAATATTATTAAAAATTTCATCCTTATTATCAATATAAAATTCGTGTAATGAATGTGTAAAAATATATTTTATACATATTTGGGTTATAAATAAAACGAACTCACGCATGTTATTTTTTGTAAATACTTTTTCGCAAAAATAATAATATAAAATACTTAATATTACAGCCTCTTCATCATTAGTATTAATTATTTCTTTATTATTAATATAATCAATCATAATAGTATTAAAAGTTTTTTCAATAATTTTTTGATTTTTTAAAGGCACTAATTTAGACTTAGGTTGTTCTGGCTTAAATACTTCTGACGTTTTTTGAGGAATAAATAATACGATTTTTTCGGATTTGTTTTCTAAAGTTTGTTTTTTTCTATTAACCATTTCAGCAATATTTGCCGGAGCTGATTTGATTCTTTTCATACGATTATATATTAATTATATTAATTATAAGTATATTTAATATAATTACTTTTATTATTCTTATTTTTTATTATTTTTATTTTTATATCAATTTTTTACGAACTTATAATTAATCTATGTCAGCAATGTCTGGTTCGCTTTGTTTAGCATATTTTTCAAAATCCTGTGGCACTTCTGTTCCAGACATCATTTTTTCTTGAAGTGGTTTCATTGCTTCTTGGAAATTTTTTAATCTGTATATACATTCTTCTTTGGACACATTTTGATTATGTTCTAACCATTTAACATTTTCATCTATAATACTTGTTAATTTTTCTTTTAAAGATTCATCAATTTGCGAAGTAATTTTTTCATCACTTAATGTTCCTTTGAATTGATATACGAGATTTTCATAATTATTACGCGCTTCAATTGTTTGTTTTGCCTTTTCATCATCTTCTTTGAATTTTTCAGCATCTGCCAACATCTTGTCAATATCTTCTTTGCTTAAACGCCCTTTGTCGTTTGTTACTGTAATGCTATCTGATTTGCCACTCGATTTTTCGCACGCTGAAACAGTTAAAATACCATTAGCATCCAAATCATAACTGATTTCAATTTGTGGAGCACCGCGAGGCATAGGTGGAATTCCTTTCAATGTAAATTCGCCTAATTTATTATTGTCCTTAGTAAATTGGCGTTCGCCCTCAAACACTTGAACTGTAACTGCGGGTTGATTATCAGCATATGTGCTGAATGTTTGTGATTTCTTCGTAGGAATAGTGCTATTACGCTCAATGATTTTAGTCATTACACCGCCACTTGTTTCTACGCCTAGTGATAATGGTGCAACATCAAGAAGCAGTAAATCATCAATTTTACTATCTTTAACACCAGAAAGTAAGGCTGCCTGAACGGCAGCACCATAAGCAACTGCTTCGTCTGGATTAATTGATTTATTTAAAGTTTTGCCATTAAAAAACTCAGTTAATTGATTTTGGATTTTGGGAATTCGTGTAGAACCGCCCACTAACACTACTTCGTGAATTTGTGATTTACTCATTTTACTGTCTTTTAAAACTTGCTCTACAGGTTCAAATGTTTTCCTGAAAAGATCGCCGCATAATTCTTCAAATCGTGCCCGATTCATTGTGCTTGAAAAATCAATTCCCTCAAATAAACTATCCACTTCTAATGTTGCTTGTGTAGATGCCGAAAGCGTTTTCTTTAAAGTTTCACACGCGCTCTTAAGACGACTAATTGCCCTCTTATTTTCGCTTAAATCTTTTTTATGTTTTCGCCTAAATTCTTGAACGAAGTATTGAACAAGACGAGTATCAAAATCTTCGCCTCCAAGACGCGTATCACCGGCAGTTGCTTTTACTTCGAAAACCCCATCGTCAATGCTTAATAGAGTTACATCAAAAGTACCACCACCTAAATCATAAATCAAGATATGTTTTTCTGTGCTGTCTTTTGTTTGTTCGAGTCCGTAGGCAATTGCGGCTGCTGTTGGTTCGTTAATAATTCGTAATACATTTAGTCCAGCAATTGCTCCTGCATCTTTTGTAGATTGACGCTGAGCATCATTAAAGTATGCTGGAACAGTAATTACAGCACTGTCAACTGTTTGACCTAAATAGGCTTCCGCGGTTTCTTTCATTTTTACTAAAATCATGGATGAAATTTCTTCTGGTTGAAAATCTTTTAATTCCCCTTTATATGTTGCTTGAATAATGGGTTTATTGTTTTTATCAATTACTTTGAAAGGAAAATGCTTAATATCATTTTGTGTGCTTTGATCGCTATAAATACGCCCAATAAGTCGTTTTGCGTCAAAAATAGTGTTTTCTGGATTTTGAGATGCTTGATTTTTTGCCGCGTTTCCAATTAAACGCTCGCAATCTGTGAAGGCAACATAGGATGGTGTTGTTCTCATTCCTTGATCGTTAGCAATAATTTCACATTGTCCGTCTTTCCAAACACCTACACAAGAATATGTTGTGCCTAAATCAATACCAATAGCAACCATAATACTGTAAATAATGATAGTATTATTGTTTTAAATAATATTTGTAAATTATTTATTTTATAAATAATTGTTGTTTCCCTTTTTTACTTAATAAAAAATTAAATAAACACACTAATTTATATATTAAAAAATCAACACGATTGTTTATATTTTGCAAATCTTGATTTACTTTATACAACTTTAACGTATCAGGGTTGGTTAAGTCTAGTTTTAAAGTTTCTAAATCTAGATTCTCTTTTATAGTATATTCATTAGTTACTAATGTATTTTGAAGAATGCTTATAATATTATTATTGGGCAACATAGTCTTTACTTTTTATGTTATTTTATTTTCTTGCTTTTCTAGATTTTCTAGATTTTTTTGCTTTTCTTGCTTTTCTTGCTTTTCTAGATTTTCTTGTTTTTCTAGATTTCCTTGCTTTTCTAGTCATAGTTTTATATAACTTTATGCCTCCGGTTCGCCCATTAGCTAAGTCCGCAAATGAGCCGGGCTGAGGTCGTTGTCTTTTAGCATCCGGGTCTAAAACCTCTTCCTTGTCCCCAGGTTGATTATAAGGTCTAAGTGGTTTATAAACTGGTACCTGTGGTTGAACTGGTACCTGTGGTTGAACTGGTTGTTGAACTGGTACCTGTGGTTGAACTGGTTGTTGAACTGGTTGGAATTTCGGTTCAGGCAAGGGATTTATGGCAGGGTTTGCCTCGTATGCAGCATCGGATGCTGCAGGTAAATTCTCTACATCTATATCGTCAAATGTGCCGTCGCTCATATTTAATATATATATATATTAAATATTATATAATAGCTAAAATTATAATTTAATTTTATTTTTGTGTAAATAAATATTTATTTAACTATTTATATATTATTTTTATGTGTGGCGAAAATAATGTTGAAAATAAAATTACTATGTTGGAAAAACAAATAATTGAGTTACAAGAAAAATATACTAAATTAGAAACACTTATTCTAAATAATAATTCAAAATATTATAATACTGATTATAATATAAAAAATGAAGTAAATTTAGATAATATATCTTCCTTTAGAAGTAGTTATTTTACAGAACCAAAATTAACGAGACAGCATGCGTTTATGTTATCTAAATAAATCTCTGATTAATCTCTTTTAAAAAATTCTTGCACACCTGCTTGTGCATCTGCAAACTTTGCTTGTGCTTGCGCCGCCAGTAAATTTGCATTCGCTCTAACTTGTTGTATATTTGGTATACCCCAACCTCCAATCTGTCTTTTATTTCCTCTTCTAGTTCCTCTAACTCTTATAAATTCTTTACTTTTTCTAATTCTTCTTCTTCTTCTGGATTTTCTTGGCATTTTATATATAAAGCATATATAAAATATTATGAAATTATGAAATTATGAAATTATATAATTATATAATTATATAATTATGAAATATTATAATTTTAATATATATGAATTATCATACTATTGTAACATTAGCAGTTGGCGCAATAATAGTAGATACTATTGTAGGATATATTTTATTATTAACAAAGAGTGGAAAAACTATTAGACAATGGTATAGCGAATTTACAATTGGCGCATATGCTATGGATATAGCATCATTAACTATTGGAACCTATATAGCTACATTATTAACACCTAATTTTTATTTACAATTAGTTTATGTTGTTATTATAGGTTTGATTCATGATATTTCATTTTCTGTGTTTTTAAATTCTGTTAATACTAAAGGCAGTAAAATACTTCAATTTTTCAAAGATTATGCTAAAGAATATGGGAAAAAAATATTACTTATTGACGCACTAATGTTGGTTTCAACATTGTTAGTATCTAATGTGTTATTAAATAGTTTTTCAAATGCCAATACAATATTTTTAGGGGTCTTAACTTCATATTTTGGTCTATTAATGGTATATTCTTTTTAATATTATATTAATATAAATGAGAAATAAAACAAATAAAACAAATAAAACAAATAAAACAAATAAAAAAAAGATACAAAAAAATGAAGTATTAAAATATATTAAAATAGGAGGCGCTAACCTCCCTGTAGAAACATTAACATACAATTTATCATGGGCTTCGCAAGAAAATATAGTTGCTGGTTCTGAAGAAGATTTTGTAAGAAGATGTAATTCTTTAAATAGAAATTGTTATGAAGAGGCATTAAATAAAATAGAAGAATTACATAAAAAAATAAACTTTGATGTAATTGGTATTCAAGAAGTAGAAGACCCTGAATTAGTTACAAAAATACGTAAAAAAACTGGATTACAAGGTTGGTATAGAGGTGCAACTTGGAACAGCAAAGTAAATGTATATTCCGGTTGTGCTATTTTTTGGAATACTGGTTTGCTCGGAACAATTGCTTCAAGTAAAACAATTAATCTTGCGCAACCAGACGACTCGGGCGAATGTGATGCTAGAACTTGTTGTATAATTAATACTACTAAGGATATTAACCTTATTGTTGCTCATTTTCCATGGTTAAACAACGAAGACGACGTAAGTAATATAAGTAAAATTATTACTACGCATATTATATCAAATGGACCAATTATTATTTTAGCCGATACAAATGATTCTAAAACATTAATATCAAAAGAAAATCCTTTAATAATAAAAAATAAGGCATTATCGCATGGGTTAATGAAACAAGAAGCAAAAATAATGTTAAACTCATGTTGTTGGCATGAATCTACTCATAAAGAGTATAAACATTTAACTGATACCGGCGATTACATATTATCGGAAAATGTAGAAAATATTAGAATTCCAATACCTATACCAACGAATTATAAAACTGACAAAAGATTATACTCAGATCATATGCCAGTTATTGCCACTGTTATATTAAAGGTTACTAAATCAAGAACACTAAAAACCAGTCAAACCAGTCAAAAAAACAGTCAAAAAAAAAGTTATAAAAAGATATATGCTAACAAGTTTAGAACGCTCTATGACAAATTTAACACAATTAAATCACGAAAAGTGGTTTCTGTTGTATAATAGTTCTAACTAATAAACACATAGTGCTTGAGAATGATAAACAACTGATTCCGTAATATTGCCCGACATCTTATAATTTATATGCGTATCTTTTACACTAATTTTGCCTTGTGTATAATCTTCTGGAAAATAATACATTAAAGTTTCAATAACTTTATTTGTTCCATAATACGGGTGAATTAATTTTGAATGATTAGTAAAATTATGTCCTAATGTAATACATTTTAAACCACCAACAAACATAACATGATGATTTTCTAATACTAATGTAATCATGCTAGATGATGGAAATTTGAATGTGCTAAATAATTCGCCCGGAAAGCACCAAGTTTCCTCTTTTCCATGTAATCCAAATTTAATAGGATGCCACGGAGTAATTAATACTCCATTTACGCTTACATAATTTCTAGTACCCGATTCAATAAGTGTTTCTAATACACATAGCACTTTTGCCCCAACAATTTTATTATTTTCATCAATAGATTTAACAATATCGAATTTTTTCACATCCTTTAAACGCTTAGACGTTCCATTAAACATAGCAATCATACAATATGAATCAACACAACCACCTTGTGGATCATTATAAGACGACATTGAAATGGGCGTTGATGAGGCTAAACTCCTATAAATCATGCTTCCACTTTGTTGAACAACTAATGATGGTTTTGGTGGTTCAAGACTATTGAAGATGTCGCTTGACTTATCTACAAGTTTTTCAAAAACTTCTCCACCAAACATACAACCTTCGTCTTTAAAATTGGGTTTAATTTGTTGATTAAGAGAACGTGAAAGTTGGTCTAAATAAAACTCTCCCCAGCGCCTAAAATATTTTTGGTCAATTGCCAGTTTAACTTGTCCAATATTTGCGAAGTCTCCCTTAATATTTTTGAGAAGACCATCTACAAATGCTTGACTATGCGAGCATTTGTTTTCTTCTAATAATTTAACTAATTCATCATAATTGGTTTGGGTGCTTAGTAAGTTATTAATCCTATTAGAGTTAATCATTTTTCTAATATATTCAACACTTGTAGTCCTATAAATATGATTATTTAAAGTTGGATTATTTACACAATTAGCAATAGAATCCGCATTTACACTATACACAGTTGATGTATAATATTGTCCTCCAATAGTATATGTATAATAATAAGTAAAATCCAATTTGTCTTCAAAATTTAAAACAATGTTTCGCTCTTGCTGATATTGAACAGTTCCAATATCATAAATATATTTTTGATTAATTGGGTCATAATTATAAGCAAAATCACCAACTAATAAATTATTAAATGAAGCACTATTAGTTTTATTAGGAGTAATATGAAGTTGTAAATTCATAACTACACTACATAAGATTGTCGCAATAAAATTACAAAACACGGTAGCAATCATATTGCCATCTGGAATGTGTGCGTTTCCACCATTAGAATATTTGGCAAGATTGTATAATAAAGTTGATTGTAAATTGTATCCAAAACCAAATGTGTAAATTGGAGTCGTAAAATTCTTAGTTTTTCTTAATTTTTTCAGCGTTTCGACTTCTCCTTGTGCCGGTGAAATATTAGGAATTCCATCTGTTAACATCAAAATGGCGCTATTTCTTGACTTATCATCACGAGTGTCTAAAATTTGTAATGCTTTTTCAATTGCGCCCCAAATATTTGTTTGACCACCTGGTTTAATTGAATCAATTGAAGTCATAATTTGAATTTTATTTGTTTCAGTAGCATACATAAGTGGAGTTACAATATCAATAGCATTGTCAAATTTAATAATACATATACGCGAACGCGTATCTAATGTTTGAACCACTGTTTTTGCCGAATGATTAACAATATCTTGAATTGAAAGTCCATTTTCCATATTTTGACCATTTCGGTCTTTGGCTTCAACTTGTGAGTGCATTGAACCGGAACGGTCAATAACTAGCACAATATCTTGGGAAAGATGACCAGCACTCAAATCTTTGGGAAAACTCTCATTATTTACATTGAATGTTAAAAGTAGTTTGTTATTGTTTTTACTAATAGTATGGTCTAAAATAATAGGTTTGCTTGATTGGTATTCGGTGTGCTGAGTAGTTACGCTTTGTGAAATTTGATGATATTTGTCGCATAAAAATCTAAGTGCAACATTTACTTTTAAATCGGAAATTCTCATAGGTTCGCGTGTAATAGGTGATTCTTGTTTAATGGCTAAAGCACTAACAATAGCAGAACGTTCATATGTATTTCCATCATTGCCTTGAACGGGATCCTTCATAGCGCATTGAGTAATAGGGCAGGTAATAGTTTGAATAATAGTATCATTATTAAAGAGTTCCATAGTTATATTTTGTTAAATGATTTAAGAAATATAAAAAATATTTCAATTTTTTTTACTAAAATAACAAATTTTATAAAAATTGAAATATTTTTTGTTATTATTTAAATTGTTAATTAACTCAAAATCATTAACAATTTAAACATGGAAGGCGTTAGTATTGAAAAAACACAGGTTAAAGAAATTTATGAACAAATTGCCGAGCATTTTGATAATACACGTTTATATAAATGGACTTGGGTAAACGAATTTTTAAACAAATTAAGAAAAGATGCTCTCGTATATGATATTGGATGTGGAAACGGGCGTAATATGGAAAATAATAACACTAAAAATCTTAATTTTATTGGAATTGATAATTGCGAAAATTTTGTTAAAATTTGTAAATCTAAAAACTTGAATGTGCTTTGCGAAAATATGACATCTATATCTTTACCTTCGGCAAGTGCTGATGCGCTTATATGTATTGCTGTTTTTCATCATTTAGAAAACAAAGAGCATAGAATTAAAGCACTATTAGAAATGAAGAGATTATTAAAACATAATGGTAAAATATTATTGTCTGTATGGTCGATTAATCAACCTCCAAAAACACGACGCAATTTTAATAATTATGGAAATAATATTGTTTTATGGAATAAATATGGAAAAATTTATGAGCGATTTTACTATATTTATAAACTGGATGAATTAAAAACCTTATTTAATTTATGTGGATTAGCAATTACAAATTATGAGTTTAGTTGCGGTAATGAAATATTTACACTAATTAAAAATTAAAAATTAAAAATTAATAATTAATAATTAAAAATTAAAAATTAAAAAGACTGATTGCCAAAGTTTATATTTAATATTTTTATTTATATTACTAAATGTAATCTCTCTTATCTTCCAAAATTATTTACAAAAACTATAAGCATAAATAGTTATAGCAATAATTCCTAATACAAATCCTAAATGAAATTTAAACTGCATCTTTTTGTAAATGTTTAACCATCCTTGAATTTGTGTCTTATCATTTAAATGTAGCAGCATATAATCGGTCTTTGGGTATAATATATAAAATAAGTAGTTAGTAACAAAAGTAATACTGGCAACCATACAAATTTTTGGAATATTAGATATTTTCGTTTTTTTATCAATAAAAAACAAATATTTTTCTCCAAAATAAACAGCTATTAAAGATAATATAATTCCTAAAAAGAACCCACCATAATATATATTTTTGCGCTCTTGAATTATTTTTTCATATAATACTTTTTGCTCTTGTGTTAATGTATTTATAAATTCTTGCTTATTATTATCATTAGTACAAGAAAATATTGTATAAATATTAGCAATTAAAAAAACAGAGGCAAACATACATGAACCATAACAAACCATTTTATATTATTTGAATATAATTTTTTATAAGTTTTATAAGTTTTATAAGTTTTATAAGTTTTATAAGTTTTATAAGTTTTATAAGTTTTATAAGTTTTATAAGTTTTATAAGTTTTATAAGTTTTATATTTAAACTCATTTACGTTATGAACCAAAAATATTATATATTTTTGAATATATAATGGATTTAAATATTGAAAATTATAGTAATGAAGAAATATTTAAAATATTAAATATTGATGGTAAAGTTCTTGAAAAAAATGCTCTGTCTTATGAAATTTTATATAATAAATTACAAATAAAAATAGATAAATTGCGAAATAGCGATGTTAATGAACTAAGTGAGTTAAGTGAAAATAAAGCACAAATGGTAGATTTTTTTTATCAATGTTTTATTAAAGTTAATAAATTACTAGAAGAAAATCAAGAAAATAGTCTTATTGTTCAAGATAATCATAATATTATTAAACATAATGAAACTAAAAAAGAGGAATATTATTCGGTAAATTATAAAAGCGGAACAATAAATCCACTAACTATAAAAACATATAAAACAGTTATTGCTATTGATACACGATTTAGAGATAATTATGAGAGCACAAGTTCCAGCAATTTTATAATAACTTTGCCCACTAATTTTAAAAAAGTCTTGTCTATGCAAGTAGTAAATTATCAACTTCCTTATACTATTTATTCAGTATCAAAAAAAACAGGTTCCAATTCTTTTTATGTAAATAATAGTTTAATAGAAATAATTGATGGTGTTTATGATGAAATTTCGTTAGTTCGAGAAATAAATAAACAATTATCAAGTGATATTTCTCTCACATATAATCCAATAAGTTCAAAGTTTTCTTTTACTAGTTCTTCAATCTTTAGTTTAAACTTTGATTATTTTGAAAATAATCAAATGTGTTATAATTTGGCAAATAATATAACTAAAAACCAATTGACATTGGGTTGGATACTAGGTTTTAGAAATAATAGCACAATTAAAAATATAGTTAAAAAATATGAAGGTTTAACTAGTTATGAAGCAGAAAATTGTTATGATGGAGGAGTTAGTAATAAATATTATTTATTATCAATAGATGATTATCAAAATAATCATAATAATGCTTTTGTTTCAGCTTTCAAATATCAATCATTAACAGACAATAACATATTATGTAAAATGACAAATTCGAAAGAAGACGGAATGAAAACAATATTATATCCAAAAAGAATCTATTTTGGTCCAACAAATATTAATAAACTACATATAAGAATTTATGATGAATATGGCAGAATATTAGATGTAAATAATGGCGATTTATCAATCGAATTAGAGTGCGAAATCTTATATGATTTATAGCGCATAGCAGATAAGTGTAATAAATTAATACTTTAAATATTACACTGTTGATTGTTGGAGTTTCATTTCTTGAATAATTACTTCTAATTCAAACGTAAATTCTTCAGTTATTGATTGAACTAAATTTCCAAAATGATCTATTATTTTAATATTAAAATCAGATAAAAGAATAGGACCGTTATACTTTCTTATATTATTTTTATTATCTATATTATCTAATACTTCATATATATAATAATTATTAATTACATTTCCCTTATATGTATTTATTTTGGCCAATATTTTATCACTTGATATATTATTTTTCAAAAATAATTGGTGCGTTTCAATAATTGTACTTATATTTTCTTTAAAACAAAAAAATATTGGGTTATTTAGCGCACAATATGTTTTAGGTGATATTAATTTATAGTTAGTATTTGGATTACCACTTGTATCAGGATTATAATTCGTGTCAAATCCTAATATTGTTGCCAATGAATATGGTTGAACATAATTTGTTGTAAAATCTATTTCATAATGTTTAAAATTATTAATATAATCACTAGATGTATAACTTGAACTTAAATCAAACATACATTGCTTAGTATTTTTATTGATTGAAAAAGTAAGCGCATTAATAAATGTTGAATCAGCAATATTTTTATCTTCATAATCATCTTGTGTAAATATATCTAATATTTCTCCCGTTGAAGTAACAGTTAAATTTTTAAACTTATTGTTTAAAAAACTTTCCATTTCTGTAATATCTTCATAATATCCATTATCTATTGTTATTGAACAACTAAAATTATTCGCATATGATATATCGAAATCGTTAATATTAATGTACTCAAATTTTTTTATTATAAAAGTATTGTTTGCTTTCGAAGTATGTATTAAAAAAGGTTTTTTTATATTTATTGCTGTTAATTTACATTGAATAACATTATTGAGCGAATTTGTTAATTGTATTTTACAATCTGTTGATAAAGAACCAATAACGTTTTTATCAATTCTAAAAAAAGTATTAAAATATAAAATTTTATATATTTCATATTTTTCTATAATTGCTCGTGACTCTGTTTCAGTTGGTTTATATTTTGAATAATCTACATATGATTCTTTAATAGTGTCGCGTGTTGCTATTATTTCATTTGTGGCATTTGTTTTCTCGTCTTCCGCGTTGGTCTCGTCTTCATCTTCGTCTTCATCTTCGTCTTCGGTATCATTATTAATAAAACTATGATTAGTACTAGTTACTTCAATATTATTATTGGCATTAGTATGTAAATACTTATCTAAATTATTACTTGACAAATGGTTTAATAATTTATTTTGCGCTTCAAAAAAAAAACTTTTTATAGGTTCATTATTTTTGAAAATATTTGAAGTCAAAATGTGTATTTTTAACAATATTTTTTCTCGTGTAAATTCGTCTAATTCTATTAAATTGTATAGTTCGCTTATACTATAATCTTCTATAGCAGTATTAAAAGATTGTAAATTATTTTCTAGATACATTTATAAAAATATTATATTTAATGTTGTTGGATTAGTTTTATATTTTTAATAGTTACAAATCTATTAATATACATAGCAATTAAGAATTTAACAAAATTAAATTCTTCATTATTGATTATTTTTTTTGGTAATTTTTGTATTCCTTGACCTCTTTTACAATGATTTGCCGATTTAAATAAGTATTCTTCTAACCAGTTAATTACATCCTTTTCATACGTGTTAAAATGTATTCTATTTATTCGGCAATTTGATTTATAAATGTATCGATTATAATTATTGTCTGTATAAATTTTATAATATTTTTTATTTTCTCGCGCACAACTATTTGTTATTATGCCTATACCTTCTACAATATTTTTGCTATTATTCATTTCTAATACTAATAATGTTGTATATGGTAAAATAGTTTCACTAATTCTAACTGGACAACCATATACACAACCAATGCCATTGTTATTTTCTTTTATCCACTTTCGGTTTTCATCAAAGGTAATATTATTAAATCGAGTAACACATATTTCCATAACTAGTCAGTTATTTATTTAATACTTTAATAAATAAACAATAAATAACTATCAATTTTTTCAAAATTTATAACTCTTTTAGGTAATAGCATTGAATTTTAACCTCATTAGTACTTTGACTAACTGTTTCTTTTATAATATTAATTTTTTCTTCATTACAATAGTTATGTAATAAAACATCGTTTATTGAATATAAAAATTTATATTTGCTTATACATTTGTATAGGTCGCTAGCGTGCGCAACATTTTTAGGATTTACCGAGTTAATAATTATATAATTATCTACTAATGATATGTTTAAATTTAAACTATTATTTACAAGTGGTAAATTAAACTCTATTAAATTTTTTTTTTGAATTATTGTTAGTTCGTTAACAATTTTCATAATATTCATAGTTTTTTCTTGAAAAATATCTAATAATATATTTTCTACTAGTCCAGACTTATAGTCTTCGCTATATTTTTCTTTTAATGTTTCTCTGATTTTAGATTTAATAGTTTTCACATTTGAAGTATAAAATTCAGTTACTATTTGTAATAACTCAGACTCTTGTATAAGCAAAATATTATTTGATTTTAAATAATTTTTGTATTCTTCTTCAATTATAGTAAAAATACACTGTTTAATTGTATCTATAATATATATCTTTGACATAATATACTAATATATTAATTATATAATTAGTATTTATGTTTTAGTTTAATTTAATTTTTTGACTATAAATTAAAAATACTATATAAATTAAACTCAATATATAAACTATTTAATGAATTATTATAAAATGAAATATGATAAAATGAAATATTTTAAGAATTTTTATTATTGTATTTTGGACTTTTATAACAAAACCAAGTATTTTGTTTATTTTAATATATTTTTGAATGTAATATTTATAAATTATATATATTATACATTTTTGGGGACGACAAGTAATAAATTAATATTACTATTAAATTACAGTATAAATTTAAATGGGTGTATTATAATCAAATTAATTCAATGGTTAAATAATCACGTATCATTCATAAAAAATGATGCCAACAAAAATAGTGCTATTATAAAATTATTTTCAAAATATTATGAAAATTGTACTATTCATAATTTGAAGTATACCAAAAATTTATTTTTTGAAGAATTTGGTTATGTATTTGATGATGTATTTACATTGGATGAAACTTTTTCTGTTAAATCTGGTTCTATTGCACAAGTTTATAAAGCGTATTTTAAAAATACTATAAATACTATAAATACTATAAATACTATAAACGATTGTTGTATAGAAAATCCTATTGCTATAAAGGTTGTTCATCCAGAAATAGAATATCAAATGCTGTTTCCTATTTATTTTATAAACATTTATAAATTTTTTGTAACTAATTTTACATTTTTAAAAACCTATGATACTATTATTAATTATGATTCCTTTTTTATTAATTTGAGAAATCAAATTAATATGGTAAATGAATATAAAAATAATGAATATTTTTATAATAAATATATTGCTAATGATGTTATTATAATACCTAAACCGTTATTTAAAAGCAAAAGTTTTTTAATTATGGAATATATTGAAGGTGAGTTTTTAGAAAAAATGGATGTGAGCATTTATAAAAAAAAAATCTTGATGTCATTTCTTAGTATTTTTATTAAAGATAGTTATATGTTTGGAAAATATATACATTGTGATTTACATGATGCTAATTGGAAAGTGCTAAAAGAAAAAAATGATAAATATCATATTGATGCTGATGCTGATGCTGATGCTTCTTTTACATATAAAATAATTATATATGATTTCGGTTATATTATAGAAAATAATTTAAATGAGCAGATTAAAAATTTAATTTATTATTTGGACATAAATAATATTTATGAAATTGGTAAAATATTATTTGAGCACATAGAAAATTTAAAGCTAAAAGATTCTAATTCATTAGAGTTTTTAGATTATAAAGAAGTTCTTATTCGTAAATTTGTAGCCTTTAATGAACGTTGTTATCCATATACAGATAGTAATATATATGCTTGCTATAATTTTTGCCATAGTTATGGATATAAGTTAAAAAATAATTTATTGGATTTATTTGTTAGTAGTATGTTATTAGATAAATATTTTAAAAAATATTTATTTTTTAACTATAATAGTAATAACACTATAAAATTTGATGATGAAAAATATTATAAAAGTGTTTATGATACAAATTTATTTTATATAAATTTATGTGAAAAATATGATATTTTTCATAATGTTAAAGATTTTTTGAATAGTAAATATATTAATAATACATTTTTTATTGAAAAAATTAATTATAATAATAATTATTTTAATTCATTACATGTAAATGATACTTTTGATATTTAAACTATATACATTTAAAACATAATGAAGATGAAAATATTGGAACAAATAATTTGTTTGATTTTAAATCATATAAATTATTTGTTTTCCAAATAATCCATCCAGTCCCTTTACAATATTTACAACATGTTGTATTAGAGATTTTTAATTGTTTTTTAATAATATACATATTAATATATTCATTTTCAAAGTTGCTTTTAATACTATTTACATTGGCACATAGATTATTTGATAAATTAACGCGCTTTAACGCAACTACTAGCATATTATTTTTACAATAATTCAAATATTATCAAATAATTGAATTATTTCAATTTTATTATATAAAAAATTGATAGTTATTAAGTTTTATTATTTTTAATATATTGTATTGTATTATATTATTGTATTGTATTATATTATTGTATTGTATTATATTATTGTATTTTAATAATGATTATTGCCAATAATGACGAATATATTGATTTATTCTTATGCGAGGCAGATAAAACTATTAGCACTGGAAATATTATATACATAAAAAAGGCTATTATAAGTTATAGTAATTACATAAATACCTCTTATATTAGTTGGGCAAACTCATTGATTTTAGAAATTATACAAGAAAAGTTAGAATATATTGAATTATAATATATTATATATTATATATTATATATTATATATTATATTATATAAAATAAAAAATGGCCGCACCCCCCGTTCCTAACTTTGAGGAGTTGTGGAAAACATATTCAACCATTACGGATACGAATAAACCGCCAGCGTTTGTCTTTATTGCTAATTATATTAATGAACCTGAACGACGTGAATATATTAAAAATAATTTAAAGACAAATTTAAGTGAAAACTACTTTAAAAGGGGTAAAGCATTACCTAGTAGCGATGAACTCTGGAAACTTCTACCAAATATATTGTTTAATATGGAATATACGAATACCACATTTATTGGACCTACAGAATCATATGAAAAAAAGAGCAATGTGCCCCGCACTTACGATGACGCCAAAGAGGCTCATCAGACTAATGTAAATATAGATCCAATATCAGAATATTTTTGGGAGGGCGGAGGTGCTATTAGACCGGAGCAACGAGATAAGTGGTATGTGAAAATCAAAAAATTTTATGAAGAAAAAAAAGTTATTCCTGACTTTAAAACGCGGTTGGACTATGCAAAAGAGGTTTTAAATATTCCTGCTGCTGGACCTGCTGCTGCTCCTGCTGGTGCTTCTAGTACTACTGCTTCTAGTGCTAGTCCTGCTAGACCTGCTGGACCTCCTGCTGCTGCTAGACCTGCTGCTGCTAGACCTGCTGCTGCTAGTGCTACTGCTGCTACTGGTGCTTCTAGTACTGCTGCTAGACCTGCTGGTAGTGCTAAATCTGTTAGTACTGCTGTTGCTAGTGCTGCTAAAACTCCTATTCTACATGGTCCTGTTCCTAATGACCCTGAACTTAAAAAACAAACTTATCCTGTTGATAAATATAATAAGGTAATAGATGGAGAACTAGATGTGTTTAAAAATTCTTTTACCCCTTTGTATGGTGATACAAAAAGTGCTTCATCTAACGAGTATTTCGTTGCTACTCTAGTGTATTTCTATATAATACAAAGTGTAGAAGATACTATTTTATTAAGTATGCTTATATTTAATTATGGTTCAGAATATTCTCAAGATGTTTTATATGGAACAAATAGCACTAAAGAATATGATTTGTCATTTTTTATTGAAGGAAGAGAGAACTACATAACAATTGAAAGAGAAAAAAATGAACATGTAAATGCGGCAATATTAGAATCATTAGGAACAGGACTAACGGACTCAATGATCACTATTATTATAAAATTATATATAGTTAGATACTATCGAGTAGCAATATTGAATAAAATTTGTAAAAATATTCAAGAATTTACTCAAGCAATAAAACGTACTATGACGCACATAATTGGAAACGCAACAACTATTGCTAGTATTGAAAGTATAGTTTCTTCTATTAATTCAAACACTGCTAGTAGTACTGTTGATGCTACACAATTATATAAAGAAATATTAGGCACATCTAATATAGGTAGAAGTAATAATATTATTAAATATTCTTATATAATGTATTACAAGGCATTAATAAATTTTGCTGTAAGTATTAGTCTTAAAGAACCAATTCCTATAGAAGCAATTATACACCAAGTAAATAGCGATGCTTCTTTAGACAAAGATATAAAAGACTTACTTATAAAACATAAGTCCAGATTTGATAATTTATATAATTTACTATTACCGGAAATGAACGAACCTATTACATATTCTATATTTACAGGACTTCATTCAAGTAAGTTATTTAAAGAAACAAAAATAAGCACTTGTGAAGAGTATCCTGTATATTTACCTACTATGGGTAAGTATGAAAAAATTTATGATTTATTTCGTAAATATAGTACGACTAAGGATAGTACAGCTCTACAAGAAGCACTTGGTTTTACTAAATCAACTTCTGCTTCTGGTGCTTCTCGTCCTTCTACTGCTTTTACTCGTATTTCGAGTGTTAATACTGGTTCTTTTGAAACTGGTCGTCCTTGGGTACCGCCCTTGTCTCAGCAACCTCAACAACCTCAAGCTAGCCAGCAGCCACTGGATACATTTGAGGGTCGGAAGCTGCCTGAGAAGCCGCCTGAACGTGCCTCTACAGTTGACACTAGTCCGCTTGTAAGTGTAAGTGATAGGCTATCTCGTATGTCTCAAAGAGTAGGTCATTCAAGACAAGGCGGCGCAAAAACAAGACGGAGAAATAAATAACTAATGTGTGCTCAAAATTTTTAGTCTTAGTTTTGATTATCTATAAAATGATTATAGTTATTTAAAGAATTTGTAATACTTAGTTCTTCTAATTCAGATAAATTAAAAAAATTAATTATTAATTTATCTCGTTGTATTTGATTTAAATTTAATAAGCAAGGGAAATTTTTTATTTTAGTAATATTTGGTAAAAATAAGAAGGCATACTTTTCTAAATAACGCATTCTATAATTTGTTGTTGAAAAAATAAATAGCGCAAATTTTGTTGAGAGAAATGCTTGTATTTGCTTTAATTCTTCTAGTGAATAATCATTTATAGTTAAAATATAATTATCACGAGAAGATATACCATAGTTTCCTGAACTATCTAAGTATGGAAATCCATACATTTTATGGGACAATATTAATTTTGGTATATTTGCATAATGTTGTAAAATATTTGAGTAATTTTTTATTAATTGCGGTGTTTTATTTGAGAGATTTGTTGTTTTAATATTTAAAATATTAGTGGAAATATTTTTGTCATTTTGCATAGTATTTGTGGTAATATTATTTGTGAATGGTTTCCCAAATATAGATTTCTTGGGCGGACTATTTGATTTATATACTTTTAAATAACCTACTTGTGTAACATAATATAAAAGTTTATTTATAATAGCAACTCCGTGTGTTGGAATTGGATAATTAGGTAATAATACATAATTAATATAAGTCTGGTGAATTTTATCGTAAATAGGGATTGATTTTTGTGGGGGGACTTTCCCATACATTCCACAAAAAAAACAGGTGGGGGTTTGTGCTTGATATAAAAATTCTTTTTGTGTTTCACTTGTTGAGAAACAATGTAAATAATTTATTGTAAAATCATTGTTTACTAAAATATTATATAGTCCTGCTTTATCTGGTTTCATCCATAAGGCAGGTATTATTAATGCTAATAGACCATTTTTTTCTAATAATATTAAACTTTTTTTTATAAATTCAACATATACTTGTTTTCCATCTTCTGTTTTCTTGAAAGAATTATTTGTGGGAGTTTTTAATGCTCCATTAATATTATATGGTGGATTGCCTATTATAATATTAAATAGACCTGTGCTTAACACTTCATTAATATTTAATGAAAGGAAATCTGATTTTATAATATTTGTTTTGTGAGAGAAAAGCGTTTCTAATTTATTAATATGAGGAATATAAATTTCACACATATAAATCATATTTTCTAAAATATGTGCTTTTCGTGTGCTATTATTTGGTATTATATTGGACAAATTATTCATTAGGCGATTATAAAGATTTATAGAAAATGCTCCATTTCCGGCACCAATATCCAACCATTTTAATGCTGGGTTTTTATAATATTGTAACGGTATTAAATCCAATATTTTGTCAACTAAAGAATTAGGTGTATAAACTATACCGTAATTATTTTTATCTTCTTTTGAGATTGACATAGCCATAATAATTAATATATACTAATTATTATAGTATAACATAAAAGATGTAAAAAAAAATTTGATTTGTTGATTTATTTGGGTTCCATGGTTTCAATAAACTTAATAATAAATTTTTCGTTTTTTAAGACTGAATCTAAAACTGGTTTATAATGCTCTCTAAACATAGTACGAGATTTGTCTTCCTTGAATTTTGATAATGGAAACCATTGAATTTGTTTTTTTTCAAATAAGCCATTATATTGCGTCTCAATTTTGTCTTTTAAATGAAACTCAGCAAAATTATTTACGTTTGTAAAATAAATTGGTAATTTTTTATCATAATTTGTTCGAAAAATATAACTTGTATATTTATCATACGTAATTGATAATATCATATTGTGATTAACTGTTGTTTCAAAATCATTTTCATCTCCTAAAAACCCATTTAATTCTTCACTGCCTTCTCTAATTGCTGTTTTGTATGGTTTTTCCCCTTTATAAGCACCTCCACCAAAGTCACACCATAAATTATTATTTCGCTCTTGTCCTAATAATAGAAATAATGTTCCTTTATATAGGGCAACTGGTAAAACGCCTGCTCCCATAGTAATTTAATTACTTGTTGAAGATTTGTAATTAAAAAAAAAGAATCTCAATTTTTTATTTAAAAATCAAAAAATCAAAAATAAAAAATAAAAAATAAAAAATAAAAAATAAAAAAATTTATATGTTTGTTTTGTGTTTAGTTTGTTTTGTGTTTAGTTTGTTTTGTGTTTAGTTTGTTTTGTGTTTAGTTTGTTTTGTGTTTAGTTTGTTTTGTGTTTAGTTTGTTTTGTGTTTAGTTTGTTTTGTGTTTAGTTTGCCTTAATACATTTGAATTGATTTGTGCGCATCATTTTCTGCCTGGTAAATGGAATCACTAGTTCTGATTTGAAGACGTTTTTAACTTCTGCTTTGTTTAGAATCGTATAATTAGGATTTTCTACACGTTTATGTGCATTTTTATTTACCAAAAGTGGCCAGAATTTTTCTCCATGGTACTTAAACTGTGTCTTTGTAGTAGGATCCAAAATGTCGTCTTGGAGTTGCTTAGATTCAACACTAGTAAACCACTCGTCAAAATGGACGAATGCTTCGCGACGATTTTTGGTCTTGTTAAAAACGAAGTCAACGCGCATTACTTTTCCAATATTATGCGCGTTGAACATCTTAATAATATAATCCTCGCTTGTATTGCGAATAATTGGAATATAGAGCGAAAGAACGGACATTTTGCTTAGTTAGTTGGTTGGTTAGTTAGTTAGTTAGTTGGTTCGTTTTGTCTTTAAATAATATTTTTAAAATGAAATCAATTTTTTTTATGCATAATATTTTTTAAAATTGATTAAAATACTTATTGCTATTATTAGTTATAATAAGTATTTTATAAATTACAAGTAATGAATAATTATAAGCGAAAAAATAATAACTATGTCAATGTTTATATTCCAATATTGAGTAAAAAATATAAATTATATGATAGTTATCATAATTCTTTAAATTGTGATAAAATAGTATTAATGGATAATCATATATGTTTTGATGCTCTTATTAATAAAGAAAATATGTGCGTATTGATTAATTTTATTAATATTATTACTGCTAATAAGCATTTATTTGGTGATTTTAAAATTTATATACATATTAATTGTAAAGGTGGTTGTTTTACAGAACTTACCAGTTTTATTAATTTTAAAAAAACATGTGCTTATGAAATTGTATCTATTATTGACGCAGAATGTTATGATAGTGGATTTATTTTGGCAGCATTATGTAATTACAGAATTATAAATAAAAATGCTAAAGTATATATGTCTAAATTTATAACTAGTGTTAAAGGCGATTATTATTGGAACTATTTTAATCAATGTACTAATGATGAAATAATGGACTTTAAAACATTGTTTTATGATGTATTATGTCATAATGTAGAGTCTAATTTAACACGTGAAAAATTGGATATTTACTTACAAAAAAATAGTGTTCTTGTTTGGGATTGTAAAAAATATAAGAAGTTGGGTTTTGTTGATGAAATTATTTAATTATATAAGCATTCAAAAGTCATAACAAAACTCCAATCCATATTGTTTAAACTAAATTGTCTACCATATTCATCTAATAATTGAATTTTTAATTTATTTATACTTGTTGGACCAAAGTATTCTCTAATATGTTTTTGATTATAATAAATATCTCCGGCATATGCTCCTTGTTTAAATTTTGTTTTTTCTTCCAATAAAGATAATATATTAATACGGGCTATTATATTTGGAGCAACTATAGAGTCTGAAGCTATAGCAAAATAATTTTGAGAACTAGATTGAAAATCATCGATTGCTATATAAATATAGCGTGGATAATTTATATGACATATACCTGTTGAAATAGCATATAAATTACTTGAATCAATTATTATTGAGTTATTTCTAAAACCTAGTTGCCATCCTAATTTTTGGTGTAAATCATTTGAATAGCAATTAGATGTATTTGTATTTGTATTTGTATTTGGATTATTTATATTAAAATTTATTTTTATTTTATATGAACCTAAATTATTATTAGAATTATCATATTTAAAGCAACTATATCCGGATTTTGATTCTATTACAAAACTCAAATAATTTGAAATGTCTATAAAAGATGCGTCTTGTATTTTATTATTGATTTCGTTTTTAATATTAAATCCTACGTTACGAGCTATACTCAATGAGGCTGCTTCGTATAAACCAGGACTTAACTCTATTATTAATGGAGAATTTTGTGTTGGAGTGTTTGAAGCGTCTAATATTTCAATACTAAAAACATTGTTATTATAATAACTTGAAATATTATGGTAAGTAAGTGGTATTTCTATAGAACCAATTGACATTGAAATTGCTCGTGAAACTGTTTCTGGTAATTGAATAGTATAGTTATGACTTTGATTGTCTGTTAATTCGTAGTTATGTCTAAAAATACTATCTATTGTATATAATTTTTTTAGTGTTGATTTATTTGTTTGTTTATAGTTTCCTAATATTGATTCGTTATTATTTAATATATAATGATTTCCATTATATTGTTTTATGTTGCTGTTATTTGTTGCCATTTCCAAATTAGTAATTAATTTATTTTTTATATTATCAAGAAAAATGAAAAGTTCTGTTTTTTTTGATTCACTAATATTGCTTTTTTCTATACTATATGATATACTTTCTTTGGCATTATATATATTTTCAACAGTGCAATTTTTTTGTAGTTTAAATAAATTTTTAAGTTCATCAATATTGTAAGTATTTATATCTAAATTAATATTGTTCATTAATTATAAATTTATAATAATATAATAAATTATTATTAAACTATAATTCATAATAATTCATAATAATTCATAATAATTCATAATTGAATTATTTTCGTATTTTTCTTGATTTTTTGGCTTTTCTATGTTTTCTATGTCTTATTTTTTTTGATTTGTTATGTTTTCCACCCATAATTGAACATGGACCATCTTGACGCCTTTTACATTTTTCATCACGTTCTTGCTGCTTTATTTCTTCTAATGCTAATACATAGTACATATGGTCTACCGTTCCGTATGCCGGTTTTGGTGGTAATTTTTCCAGTTTCTTCTCTACCAAAAGTGGCATTACCTCTAGTATACGTGTTTTCGTTTTAGCGCGTACTTTTTTTGAAATACCACGTAGGGTACTTGTTATTCTTCCCCTAACAGTGTTTCCTTGTTCTTCCTCTTTTTTTATTCTCTGCTCTTCTCGTACATATGCTATCCATTTAGCTATTCCAATTATATTTAAGGCGTCATGGGCATCATTGTACCATTGTCTGGTTAAAATTGCGATCTGCTCATTTTGTTTTTTTTCTTGTATTGTCATTATTTGTGACTTAATTGCTAAAAAATTTCTTAAAAAAAGTGTATTATACTCAATTGCGTTATAATAGTCGTATTTTGCTATTTTATATTTTGTTAATGCTCTTGAATAGGCTTCTTCAAATTCCTTAAAACTTGCGTTTTCAGGTGGAGGTGGTTCATGTGTTAAAAAATGAGGCATTGGACATAATCCTGTTAAATCATCTACGTAGTCTTGGCTCTTGTGTGTAATTGATGGTGCTCGTCTGCTATTTCTCCATATTAATATGTCTTTTGGGTTTTTTGGCGGTCTAGGAAATGAACCATGACTAGTCTTTATATTAACAATATTATCAGTTGTGTTCCATAGACTAAAATCTATAGTATCTACTGTTTTACATAACGGACATATGGTTAGTCCGCTGATTGTTTGTCTTTGATGTTCAATCCACGATGCTAAACAGTCTTTGTGAAATACATGACAACAATTTTTTAGTTTTACATCATTTGTACCTGTAAGTTCTTGAAAACATATACTACATTCTTCTGAACATTCTTCTGGCTCTGTAATAGGTGCAATCATATATATATTTAATATTTTTTCTAGAGTTATTATGTTATTATTGTGCCAAAAATATTTATTAGTAAAAATTGAAATAAATTTAATACGTAGTATTATTTTACATTAACCAGTACATAATAATTAATATTACATATAAAATGAATACGCAAATAGAAGATTTTATTGCTACTAAGAATAATAGCGGTGCTATAAACTATAATAACATTGATGTTTCTCAATGGAATGTAGATGGTTGTAAAAAAATATTTGAAAAGTTATTATTATGGATTAGTGAAAATTCTCATATTTTAAATAGTGCTGATAATAATGAATTATATAAAAAATTTGAAATTGAATTTAATAAGCAAGTTCGTCTTTCTAAAATCACAAATATTAGAAAATCTATTTTATTAAATGTGTTAAACAATGTTTATAATATTTCTGATTTTGATGAGGATTTACGTATTTATTTGCCGATTTTAAAACTGCTTTTGCGTAAAAAACCAATGCGCGCTATTTCCGGTATTACTAGTATTACAGTTATTACTGCGCCATTTCCTGATGGACAAAAATTTAGTTGTAAGCATAATTGTTATTATTGTCCCAATGAACCGGCGCACGAGGGCAACAATTGGCAAGCACAACCGCGGAGTTATTTATATTATGAACCGGCCGTTTTACGAGCCAATCAACAAAAATTTCAAGCCATCGGTCAAATGTTAAGTCGCCTGGATACATATTTTAATAATGGACATGTTATTGATAAGTTAGAAATTATTATTGAAGGTGGAACATATACTGAGTATCCTGTTACTTATTTAAGGCGTTTTCATCGCGATTTATTTTATAGTGCAAATATTTATTTTGATTTACGCAAAACTTATGCGAATTATGATAATTGTTTAAATAATAAACTGGATTTAGAAGATTTAAAAAATATTCGTAGTCCATTAAGCATTGAAGAAGAGATTAAAATAAATAAAACTGCCAAAGTTCATATTATTGGTGTTTGTATTGAAACACGACCAGATGCGTTAGACGATGACTGGTTAAAGCGTTTTAGACAATGGGGGGTTACGCGAGTTCAACTTGGTGCTCAACATGTTGATAATGCTATTTTAAAGAAGATTAATCGTGGTCATACTATAGAGCAATTATTGTGGGCTATACGCTATTTAAAAGATAATTGTTTTAAAATAGATATTCATATTATGCCCGATTTACCAGGTGCTAGTGTTGATATTGATAAAGCAATGTTTGATTATGTTTATAAGGTTGTTTGTCCAGATCAAATGAAGGTTTATCCTTGCCAAACTGTTCCTTGGACGGTTATTAAAAAATGGCATAGTGAGGGAAAATATGTTCCTTATTTTGATAGTGATCCTAAATTATTGATTGATGTTGTGCGCTATTCTATGGAGACTTGTCCTAAGTGGGTTCGCTTACCACGAGTTATTCGTGATATCCCGTGTTCTGTTTATGTTGAAGGTGGAAATAATATTGGTAATATGCGTCAAATAATTGATGCTATGCTTGAAGGTGAAGGTGTATATTCAAATGATATACGTGCGCGCGAAATTGGGCGTCATAGTAAATATTATAATAAATCGGCAAATTATAATAGTTATTATTATAGAGGAAATGAAGGGGATGATTATTTTATTGCTTATGAAAGTTATGATGCTAAAGCATTGTTTGGTTTTATTAGATTGCGCATTGTAGATAGTGCTAATAATATGACTATTTTTAGTATTCTTAAAAATCGTGGTCTTATTCGCGAATTACATATTTATGGTACTACTACTGCTGTTAGTAGTTTTAGTAAGAACGGTTGCCAACATACTGGAATTGGAACAGATTTATTAAAATATGCCGAGCGTAAAACTATGGAAAATGGACTTTATGGAATTGCGGTAATTAGTGGTGAAGGTGTAAAAGAATATTATGAAAAAAGAGGTTATAGAGAAGTTGATACATTTATGGTAAAAGATTTTTGGTTTTTACAAGTTTGGTTTTATTATTTAATTACAAAAATATGTTATTATTGTGGTTTGTAAAATTTATGTTGTATATTAATGTTGTATATTAATGTTGTATATTACCATTTTGGTCTTGATGCTTGTCTTGGTGTTGGTGGAGGCGGGTTATGGTGTCTTGTTTTTGTTGTAATTTTTTCTTCATTTTCATTTTCATTTTCATTTTCATTTTCATTTTCATTTTCATTTTCATTTTCGTCTAAAAGCATAATAGCCATTGCTGAATAATTATGTAAATCAATTAAAGTATCTCTTAGCGATTCACTATTTACTAAACTTACAGATTTTGTTGAAATAGATTGAAGGCGTGAGATTTTGTCTCCTATTCGAACTAATACGCCAACAGCACCATAATTGGCAAACGCATCTCCATAATCTTGATTTTTTCTTTTGAATAATTCTAGACCCTCGTTTTGAACTAATTGCATTTGTGAAACTCTTGACGAATTTGTTACACTATTTTTGGGTGATTCGAGAGTTAAATTGAATTTGTTGGTTGAATCCATTATGTATTAATATTTATAAATTATTTTTATATAATTATTTTTTATTATATAAAAATTTATTCAATTTTTATTATTTTATTATTTTATTATTTTATTATTTTATTATTTTATTATTTTATTATTTTATTATTTTATTATTTTATTATTTTATTATTTTATTATTTTCCTCCACAAGTTTTACACGATTTATTTCCTGTAATCAATAACGGTAAAAAACTTCTATTTGATGTTGAACCTAGTCTTAATAAAGGTTGTTGTTGTACAAGTTTTGTTTGCTGTATTTGGTTGTATACTAATTGATTTTGTGAAACTAAATTCATTTTTAATAGTGGCATAATACGTGTATTAATATTATTTAATATTATTATTTAATATTATTATTTAATATTATTATTTAATATTATTATTTTTTTAACAATTAGAAACACAATTACTATTTTGAGTACTTAGCGAATAATATTTTGTTTTATTTCCTCTAATTGGTAATGGTTGAATAACTTGTGTATTTTGTGTTTTTAGTGTACTTGATTTTTTTTTTGCTAAATATCGATCATATGAGTTGTGTTTAATATCTACACCTTTATTTTCTTTTTGAGATGTTTTAACATTTATTGAAACTTGACCATGTGCTTGTGTTCTATCGCTTGCGTTGTGCCATGGTTTTTTAGTAATACTAGTATTAATATCTTGTGTTATATTTAATGAACTAATTACTTGTGTATAATTTGAAGATGAAGTATGTAATTGGTTTTGTATTTCTTTTTGAATTTGAATTACATTATGAGAACTTGAAGCATCTATTGGAGAACTTATAGGTTTTTTATAGTTAAAATTAGAATTAGTATTTGAAAATGGAGTATCACAATTTGATATTTGCGAAAAAGGATGTATTAAAAATGAGGCTTTGGAATTTAAGTATATTTTATTGGGCATTAATGTATTGGGGTAAATCGTATTACTTGTATCACAAGTGAGTATATGACTATTATATAACAAATTGTTGCGCAATGTTGTTTTTAACTTGGTATTGTAATTATAAAATGTGGTATCTAGAATAGGCATATTAATATAAATTAATATTATATTTTATTTGTTCTTTTTTCTTTGTTCTTTTTTCTTTGTTCTTGTTTCTTTGTTCTTGTTACTTGATAAAATTGAAATGTTATTTTTTTGTATTAGCATTTTAATAGTAATATATGAAAAATGACTAGAAAACTAGAAAATGAAAATAAATTTATATGTGCTTATTGTAATAAAATTTATATTCGTAAAGCATCTTATAATAATCATTTAGTAAAATGTAAGTTGTGTAGATTTGCTAGTGATTGTGGAAAAACTGACACTGAATCTGAGTTTGTTAAATCTGACTCAGAAATCGAGTCTGAGTCTGAGTCTGTTGTTACTATGGACTCTTTAAAAAAGGATTTAAATATACATAATTTATTTGCTATGGTAATAATGTTATATAATAAATATGAAAAGTTGGAAAGTGAATATACTGAATTAAAAAAATATGTTGCTATTACTAAAAATAAGATTAACATATTAGATTATTTAAATGAAAATTTTAAGCCTGATTATATGAGCAAGGGAGGAAATAATATTACAAAATTTATGGATGAATTAGTAATTGGACAAGATCAATTGGAGAAAATATTTAAATATGATTATGTTGATGGAATTTTTAATATTATTTGCGATTACATAGAAAAATTAAATGTTAAAGGGTCATTGTTACCTATTAAATGTTTTAATACTAAGGAAAATGTTTTATATATATTTGATGGAGAACTATGGTTAATTATGGATGATGTTTATTTGCGAAAGTTTATTAAATCTTTTGATAAGAAAATTTTGACTAGATTTGTAGAATGGAAAAAGATTGCTGAAAAAACTATTGATACAGAGATTTTTGGAGAGATTTATATTCAAAATATGAAAAAAGTAATTGGTGGTAATTATGAAAAGAAGAATCCGGCTTCTATGATTAAAAATCGACTATATAAACATTTAAAAATTGATTTACAGAGCATTGTATCTTATGATTTTATTTAAGTTTGTTAAGTTTGCTTATAATCTCTCTTTAAGAAGAAAAAAATTGATTTATTATTTTTATTTTTTATTTTTATTATTAAGATTGTTAAAGACATTTGTGTTACTTTATTATGTATGCGCTTTTGCTAGAAGTGCTACAATTGCCCAATGAGATTGTTGATATTATTTATGGGTTTATGAAAGTGAATGCCGCCAATGCGATTGGTGCGTACTTTAAAACAACCAAGCAGTCTAATGCTGTGTTTGTATATTTGGCAAATTATAAAGTTGAATATATTTCTGCGTTTTCAATATATTCAATAACTGGTAATGCTAATATGGGCGTTAATATTAAAGATGGAGTTATTACTAAATTATATAATAATTTAATAATTATGTATGGTTCGCATTATAAGCGGGTCAATTATTCAAGAAATGCTTGGCGTTGTGTGTTAAACAATATTTCACAGATGTTAATGTATTACTATAATAGATTGGCATTTAGTGATAGTTTAAAAAAGAATAATGTTAATTATACTTATTTAAAAATGTGTATTGAGTTATGGTTTAAGTTATGTCAAAAATACAATTTCTATTTAGCGTTATCTTATTTGGCTAGTGCTAAAAAAGTTAATCACAATGTTAAGGCAATCCAATTAAGAACGCGAACTATTAAAAACTTTGCGGAGTTTAGAGTTTCGCCTCTAGTTACTATGAGGTCTGATGACTATTGCAAAAATCTTTGTTATAGTAAATTAATTGCTCATCATAGTCTATTGGGTTTGGATGCATACGAACGAAGGCTTTATTAGATTGATTAATGTTTAGTTCTATGATGTGTATTTTTGCCATTCCTTTTTTTATGTTTTTTGGTATATTGAGTGGTGGCTTTCAAAGATGCACGTATTCTATTTAGTGATGAAAATTTAGCACTATGTGCTTTTTTAGATTGCCAGGTTGTCACTGTTATAGTTGGTGCTTCTGTTGCTGTTTTCTTTAATATATCTAATAACCCTTTTTCCCATAGTTCTATAAGTTCTTTTACCTTTTTAAATTGTGCGGGATAATTTTGTAATGGATAAAAAGGTGATAATATGTCATGTTTGTCTTTTAATAATAACTCTAATAAAATACCTTTATGAATTGGATTATTATATTGAAAATTATTTGAAAAATAATATTCTAATTCCATACTAAATCCTAAATTATATAAAATATTTTGAATTTTATTTAGTTCATTTTGTTCTAATTTTTCATTACTTAATAATTTATTTATTATTATTTGTGTAGGTATATTTGGAAAACTTGTTACATAAACATCTTCTACTTCAACCCCATCTAATATTTCTTTGTATTCTTTTTTAGCAAATGCTGTTTTTGCTGTTTTGGCTAAAGTATTGAATTTTTCTAACTTTGTTTTATCTTTACAGCTATTTGCAACTATTTGTATTTGACGGCGTTGATTGGTGTTAACAAAAATGTCTATAATATAAGTAATTTTATTATTGTCAATAGTACTAAAATCTTCATAACAAGGATATCCTAATATTTTACCCATTTCTGTTAATGAAATAGTTTTGTTACCATTATAGTCATTTTTAGAAATGATTACACCTTGATAGTTATCATAGTCTGTACTTAATATTAACTCTGGAAAAGAGCGTTTAATTTCTTCTATAATACCATTTGTTATTGGGCCTTTATGTGTTGCTTCTTTATAATCTGCTGGTTGGACTAGCATCGCGGGTCTTACATTTTCATTTACTAAAATACAATTTAAAAGAACGTCAATTGGTAAATTTTTTTTATTAACTGACATCTGATATATAATATATATATATATTGTATTAAAAAAATTGATTTGTAGATTTGTAATTTTTTATTGTTTATATTGCTTATATTGTTTATTGGTGAGAGAATATATAAAACTTTATATGGTGGCAATGAAATATAGATGTGCTTGTACTACGCAGAAAGGTTATAGATGCCAAAAATCATTTAGTTTTGTTTGTAATAAAACTAAATGTTGTACTATTCATGCTATTAACGCGTATTTGACCTATGTTTTAACTATTCAAAAAGCATATAAAGGGTGGCATTGTCGCAAATATGTTAGGTTGCTTGCGAAACTGCCTTGTGATATTCAAAGGAGAATAGTATATTATATGCGCGAACCGTTGTATAATGCTAGGATAAATAAGTGCTTACAAGCAGTACTTACTAGAAAGTTTGTTATGATTTTTGGAACACCTGAAAGTATATGGTCCGGATTTATTGTGACTAATGTAAATGCGTTTTTAGGCGATTATAAATCGCGCGTTTTAACAATGAATAAAACGCAATTTAATGACCACGTTTTAGATATTGCGCATTTACACAAATTATATATAAAATATATGAGCATAACTGACAATGAATATAACAATATGTTGTTTCATATTACTAATATTGTAAATAAGCATATACAAGACTGTCTTTATTATTATCATCGTGTAGGGGGACCTTATTTATATAGTGATGCTGAATTGGCAATGCTTCATAATAATATGACTAAATTACAAAATAGCATTAGTGTTTATAAATTTGAGTATAAAGTGTATATAAGAAAATATAAAGAGTCGCTATAATAGTTTGGTTTTCTAGTTTTATAAATTAGAAAGACGCTGCTCTAAAAGGTTCGCAACGTGGAGGTATGAGTCATCGTAACTAAGATAATAAGAATTAAACAGTAAATAAAAAGTATTATTACTTATAAAATAGTAATACTAATTTGAAGAAAAAGTAATAAATTAACGGCGTCTTATAGTATATTTAATTTTAGACTTTTTGTTTATTTTGCGTTGCCTTTGTTTTGTTTGTTTGGACCGTGTTCTTCTTTTATTAGACTTTTTTCCTCCAGCAGTAATGTCATAATTGTCATCCTTATTTACAGGCGGTGTTTCTTGTGACAAAGTGCCTATTGCATCAGGTGGATCGCTATAGTTATGCAAATACGCCCGTTCATTATTATTTCCTTCACTTTCTTCACTTACTTCACTTACTTCAGGGTTAATATCACTAGGAGTATTAAGGCTCACATATATATTATCAACTTCTTTTATCATAGCATTAATTGTTCTAATTGCATCTTTGCAACTCGCTATATATTCTTCAGATGCCTTCTGTATTTTCTGTTTTTGTTTCTCATTTAATCCAACTACCCTTCTTAGAATACTAGGTCGAGTTTTCGAAAATAGTGTACCTAACTCTTTTAGAATATATTGTGAGAGAACCGTGAAGTACATACACCTGTCTTGATAACTAACTATGTTTGGCGTCTTAACCATACGCTTATTTACTATTAAAGTGTCAATTTCTTCTATATTATCAAACAAAACTGTTCCACGCTCCGCAACTTTATCTCCCATCTCATTTATTTCTTCGTCAGTTAAGTGTCTTTCTCTCATTCTATATTATATTATATTATATTATATTATATAATATTATATGCGCGAACCGTTGTATAATATGGTATTTTTACTAAACTTATTTTAATATAACTATGAATATGAATTGTGCTTATTGCTTTAAATGTACTTATAAATTATTTGAAGACGACGTTGTATATGCCTCTTAGTTATGTTATTAAACGCAATTATTACAAGTTTTAAATGCTATAAAATTGAAATCTTTTTTTATTATATTTTTAATTATTATAAATATTTTAACTATTTATAATGATTTGTGGAGTATGTTGTGAAAAATACAATAAATCTACTCACTCGAAAATTACGTGTGAATTTTCTGGTTGTGGTTATGAAGCGTGTAAAATTTGTATAAGAACATATTTGCTTGGAACAACCAATGATCCGCATTGTATGAATTGTAAAAACCAATGGACGACTAAATTTCTTGTTGAAAGTTTAAATAGAAGTTATATTGATAATGATTATAAAAAACATCGCAAAAAGTTATTGGTGGAACGAGAAATTAGTCGAACTCCCGAATTAATGGTTTTAGTTGAGCGAACTAAATTAATAGAAGAAGAACAAAAAGAGTTATCTGTTATGATGAAAGAATTTGATGAAATGCGAAAAATGATTAATTCAATGCGAAATAAAATTGGCGAAAAACAGATGCGTATTTATCGTATTAGAAATGGCGAAGATTCCGAAAAAGATGAGCGTAAAAAATTTATTATGCCTTGTCCAGGTGATGATTGTAAAGGTTATTTGTCATCACAATATAAATGTGAGTTGTGTAAATTGTATGTATGTCCTGATTGTTTTGAAATTATTGGTTATACTAAAGAAGAAGCCCATTTATGTAATGAAGATAATTTGAAAAGTGCTGAATTGATTAAGAAAGAAACAAAGGGTTGTCCTCAATGTGGTGTTCGTATTTTTAAGATTTCGGGATGCGACCAAATGTGGTGTACTGAATGTAAAGTTGCTTTTAGTTGGACTAGTGGAAAAGTTATTATTAATGCTGTTATTCATAATCCTCATTTTTATCAATATATGCAAAATAATAGTTCGGGTGGTACTGCTCCAAGAAATCCAGGTGATGTGTTATGTGGTGGTTTATTAGCACATCATAATTTAAGATTTATTCAAAGTCTTTTGATTAATATTAATAAAAAATTGGATGTAGTCTATACAATGCCTGCTAAATTAATTGAATTTGAAAATCAATTAAACTCTGATGTAGTTGTACGAGACTTTGCTACTAATCTAAAATCATATTTTGATACTTCGTATCCTCATATATTGACTTTTAATACTATTTTGAATAATCTTCATCGCTTTGTAAATCATATAACTAATGTTGATTTGGAACAATGTAGGCGTAGAGTTCGCGATTTATTGAATCATGATGCTTTGACTGTTCAATATATATTAAATCAAAAAACCAAGGAGGATTTGGGGAATACTATTTTTAGAAATGATAATATTAGAAAGAAGAATGTTGAATTGTTGAATGTATATGAATTATTGAGTGTTGTTGGTATTGAACGATTCAATGAATTGTATGAATATTTTAAAACTAAATCTGGTTCTAATGATAAATTGAGCGTTCAATTTTTGCATATAATAGTTGTTTTTATAAATGAATACAATCAACTTATTAAATATTGTAATAATCAACTTATTTCAATTAGTTATACATATGGTATGACAGTGACTTCAATAGTTTATGAGGATTATAGTTATGCTACACAAAGTCATAAATTTACTCAAACCGAGTTTATGAAAACTAAAGAAAAAGTAGAAAAAGGTTCTGTTATTGTTAGTGAAGCTTCGTGTAGTTATATTAATAATTAATTAGTTTTGATTTAATAGTTTTGATTTAATAGTTTTGATTTAATAGTTTTGATTTAATAGTTTTGATTTAATAGTTTTGATTTAATAGTTTTGATTTAATAGTTTTGATTTAATAGTTTTGATTTAAT
>Ga0209355_1000163_pt1 | contig 39712 bp, 38 predicted proteins | sample LauGreSBDMM110SN_3_FD_187563 | JGI IMG/M metagenome (GOLD analysis project Ga0209355, IMG submission 187563) | Freshwater lake microbial communities from Lake Michigan, USA - Sp13.BD.MM110.SN (SPAdes) (version 2) | ecosystem: Environmental > Aquatic > Freshwater > Lake | place: Lake Michigan... | reverse complement strand
AAAGTTTTCATCTTGGCGATCAGACAAACAAACTGTCGTTTAATTTGTCATTTATATACCAAAGGAAATCAACGGGTATAGCTTTTTATGGCTATACCTCATTGAGGTATTTATATATTTGCCGTGGTTGTTAATCAATCAAAAAGCATTGTAAAACAATGATTTTTCGCTATTGAAAGCATGACGAACTAAGCCACTATTGGCATTGACTTATGGCACGCTGTTGAGTTCTCAAGGTACGGATGCGCACTGAGTCTCAGGATTTCTCCTAATTTTCAGGGCAGACCGCCAAACTTAGTGCATGCACACAGGCTCAGTCAAACGGGCCTAAATGAGGTACTAGATCTGGCTGAAGCTCAATTACTTGATCTTCGACGCATACTGTCCGGCCTAAATCGTCCGTTCCCAGCAAGAGACGTAACTATACAGATGCCCCGAGAACCGGTCAAATCGGGAAAACCAGATGAGGCTACGTGCTGTTCCCCACACCAAATCGTGAATTATCCACGCCCGCTAGGGTTTTAGAGCGAATTAAAGGATTTTAAGTTAATTCCACGGCGGCTAGATCTCTCTTGCCTTTTCTCAAAATCGCATATTTTCCGCATAAAAAGTCAGATTTTGAGGGTCTGAAATCTTCTCCCGAAATCTTCACATTATTGAGATAAGCACCACCCTCTTTTACGATGCGACGCGCAGCAGATTTCGACTCAACGACACCAGTTGCTGCTAGGAGATCAACCCAGGTTGGAATCTCTTCAGAAGATGACACCGTTGTGCGCGGAAGTTCAGCAAGTGCCGAAGCAAGTGTTGCTTCATCTAATTCTGAAAGCTCACCTTGTCCAAATAGTGCGCGAGCTGCTGCTTCAACACGTTGTGTTGTCTCCTCAGTGTGTACAAGCGAGGTCAGTTCGCGCGCAAGTGCGCGGTGTGCCTCACGTAATCCAGGGTTTTCGCTATGAGACTTTTCAAGTTCAGTAATTTCGGCGTGCGACTTGAATGAAAAGACCTTAAGGAAATTAATTACATCCTTATCATCGCTGTTTAACCAGAATTGGAAGAACGCATACGGCGATGTCATCTCGGGATCTAGCCACACAGAGCCACCAGCGGTCTTACCAAACTTAGTTCCATCAGCCTTCATCAACAATGGAACGGTTAAAGCATGACCACTGCCCTGTTCAACTCTGCGAATCAGATCAAGACCGGCAACAATGTTTCCCCACTGGTCAGAACCGCCAATTTGTAATGTGCAGTTATTGCGACGGTAGAGCTCTAGGAAATCATAGGACTGCAAAACTTGATAGGAGAACTCGGTGTATGAAATTCCACCACTCTCAAGACGTGCTGACACAGAATCTTTAGACAACATCTGATTAACACTGAAGTGCTTACCAATATCACGCAAGAATTCAATTGCGCTAAGCGGTGAAGTCCAATCAAGATTATTAACAACTGCCGCAGGATTTCTCGGTGCATCAAAATCTAAGAAGGCAGATACTTGTGTGCGGATGCGATTGACCCATCCTGCAACAATCTCAGAGCTATTGAGCGTGCGCTCTTCACTCTTGCCGCTGGGATCGCCCACTAAGCCAGTGGCTCCACCAACTAAAGCGATTGGGTTGTGCCCTGCTAATTGAAAGCGTCGCAGCACTAGAAGAACTACTAAGTTTCCCGCGTGAAGTGAGGGGGCAGTTGGGTCAAAGCCCACATACAAAGTCGTTGGCTTATTAAGCGCTTCGAGTAACGCCTTTTCATCGGTTGTCTGAGCTAACAAACCACGCCAACGAAGGTCTTCGATCAGATTCATGCGCTCATCATCTCTGAAAATGCAGCTTGTTTGCTGGCTATTTCCTTTTCGGTTTTGGCATTGGCGGCTAAAGCATCTTTGATTTGGGCTGCTACAAGAACAGGTGCAGTTCCACCCGATGTCGTTCGCGAATTGATAGCGCCAAGGACGGTGAGAACATCACGTACTCCCCCATCTAGTTGAGGATGGGCCTGTAGAAATTCGGCATCAGTTAACTCATGTAACTGACGATTAGATGTTTCACACACTGCTACACACTTTCCTGCAGCTTCGTGCGCATCGGCAAATGGAACACTCTTCTTTGCAAGATAATCAGCAATTTCTGTTGCAAGAGAGAAGCCAGCAGGTGCTGCAACTGCCATCTTCTCGCGATCAAAATGTGTCGTTGCAATCATTCCTGTAACCGCAGGTAATACCAACATCAACGTATCGATACTGTCAAACAAAGGTTCTTTATCTTCTTGTAGATCGCGGTTGTATGCAAACGGCAAACCTTTGAGCATTGTTAAAACACTCATAAGATTGCCGACAAGACGTCCTGCTTTACCACGAGCAAGTTCTGCCATGTCCGGGTTTTTCTTCTGCGGCATGATTGAAGAACCGGTTGAATAGGCATCTGAGACCTTTGCCCAAGCAAACTCTTGTGAAGCCCACAGAGTCCACTCCTCCCCGATACGTGACAAGTGATTGCCGATCATTGCGCAAATAAATAACGCCTCGGCAACGTAATCACGATCGCTCACCGCATCAATACTGTTTGCAAATGTCGAAGCAAAACCAAGATTCTTTGCGGTAAATGCCGGCTCTAGCGCTAGTGATGATCCAGCTAATGCACCTGCACCTAAGGAACTCACAGATGTGCGTGCAAGCCAATCATTGATTCGATCCAGATCGCGAGCAAAAGCATGTGCATGCTTTGCTAATTCATGACCAAATGAAACTGGCTGAGCATGTTGAATGTGTGTGAAACCTGGAGCAGGATCATTGATGTATTCAGATGCTTTTCCCAGAATCGAACTCTGAAGCGCTGTAAGCAAGCGCGCGATTTCAAGCATGTGATCGATTGAGAATAGTCGCAGATCAGTAGTTACTTGATCATTGCGTGAACGGCCAGCACGAAGGGCTCCCCCGACTGCGCCAAGTTTTTCAGTTAGCCCGCGTTCTAGTGCGCTATGAACATCTTCATCAGAATCACTCGCTACAAATTTTCCAGATGTAACTTCGGTAGCCAGGTCGTTAAGTGCCTTTGCAATAGCTTCAGCATCCTTAGTTGCGATTAACCCACTCTTTTTCAGGATCGCAAGATGTGCCTTCGATGATCGCAGGTCATAAGGAGCTAAGCGCCAATCAAAATGCACGCTTCTAGACAACGCAAAGACTGATTCCTCAGCTCCTTGCGTAAATCGTCCGCCCCATAGAGCCATTACTTCCTCTTTCCATCTGCTTGTGCGTAAACAAGTAATTCTTTCGCTAAATGGGCCCCACCTGTTGCTTTCTTGGACACCAAGATAATCGTGTCGTCTCCAGCGATAGTGCCGATAACCCCTGTGAGGCCAGCATGATCTAGCGAACTTGCCAAAAACTGCGCCGCACCTGGAGGGGTATGGATAACAGCCAAATTGGCACTGTGATCAACAGATAAAATTAACTTTGAAGGAAGCGGTGTGCTGCGAACGATTGCAGAATCTGTACTTTCACGAATTTGATAGGTGCTTTCGCCATCCTTGTTACGGGCACGCACGGCACCGATCTCCTCAAGATCTCGGCTAGCAGTTGCTTGCGTTACTTTGTATCCAGCCTTCTTTAAAAGCACGACCAAGTCTGATTGTGAATGGACAACACCAGACTTAATTAGTGAAATTGCTTTCGCTCTGCGAGCTGAGACAGACTGGGCATTACTTGGCATCTGCGATCACCTTCTTGAAGGTGGAGATGAATTTCGTGATTTGAGCATCTGACACAATCAGGGCAGGTGCAATCCGAATAGTTGTTGCGTTGGCTGCATTTACCAGAACACCCGCATCCCGCATAGCATCTGATACATCAGATGCCTTTAACTTTTCAAGTTCGATTCCAAGTAACAACCCTGCCCCACGCACCTCTTTGACACCCGGGATGAGTGCTAACTCTTGGATCAAATGCGCACCCTGCATTTCAACTTTTTTCAATATTCCTTTTGACTCAATGAACTGGATAGCAGCAAGACCTGCCGAAGTTGTTACTGGATTTCCACCAAATGTGGAGCCGTGATCTCCCGGTTGAAATAGCTCTGCCGCTTTTCCTAATGCAATCATGGCTCCTAGTGGCAAGCCACCACCTAAACCCTTAGCTAATGTAATGACATCGGGTGTTATCCCTGAATACTCATATCCAAACCAATCACCAGTTCGCCCCATGCCAGTCTGCACTGCATCAATGACGAGTAAGGAGCCGTTCTTGTCACAGAGTTGACGTAGTTGTTGTAGATAATCTGCTGGAGGAACTATTACTCCTGCCTCTCCCATTATGGGTTCTATAATTACCATCGCAGTTTTTTTACTCACCGCTTTGCGCATCGCTTCGATGTCACCAAAAGGAACATGCTTAACACCCTTAATTAAGGGCAAGAAAGGTTCTCGTTTAGAAGGTTGTCCTGTCAGTGACAAAGCACCCATCGTGCGACCATGAAATGCACCCTGGGCGGCGACTATCCGTACTTTTCCTGTACGACGTGAAAGCTTTAACGCGGCCTCATTTGCCTCAGCACCTGATTGGCAAAAGAATACTTTTGCACTCTTATCACCAGTCATCGCTGTTAACTTTTCAGCCAACTCAATCGCCTTTGGGTGTGCGTAAAAATTACTCACGTGGCTAAGTGTCGCTACCTGCTTTGTCACAGCACTGACAATTGCAGGGTGAGCATGTCCCAAGATGTTAGTTGCAATGCCGCCAAGAAAATCCAAGTAACTCTTGCCGTCTGCGTCGGTAACAACAATTCCCTTACCCTTAACCAAAGTAAGTGCTGGTTTACCATAATTATTCTGCACCGATTTGCTCCAGCGAGTTGAATATTTCTTATTACTCATGCAATCACCAGCGTTCCGCCTCGACCAGCTAACGCTGATGCAAAGCTATCGGGATCTGTTCCATCAATAATGCGCACCGCTTGTGCACCAAAAGAGAGCGCATCAAGTGCGGCCTGAACTTTGGGGGCCATACCATCGGCAAAGCCTGACTTAATCGACTCCAGCTCATCAGCAGAGATTGATTCGATCAGCGAACTCGTATCAGGCCAGCTGCGATAAATGCCTGGGACATCTGTCATAACTATCAAAGTAGAAGCACCTAAGGACGCGGCGATGGCTGCGGCTGCAAAATCAGCGTTCACATTTAACCCTGTTTTCATATCGTCATCTGAAGAAACCGGTGCGATAACCGGAACTATCCCTTGATCCAATAATTCGAGTACTGCTGATGGATCAACTCTTAGGACATCACCTACAAATCCAAGATCAACAGGTGTTCCATCAATTAATTGCGTGCGTCGATTGGCAATGACAGTTGGCAATGTGCGGGCAGACATCGCTTGTGCCTTTATGCCGGCCTTGCCTAATGTTGCTGCCACTTCAATTCCGACGTGATTGACCAGAACATCCTCAACCACATCAAAGATTTCCTGCGTGGTCACTCGAAAACCGCCGACCCATGTACTGACAATCCCCTTTGCATTTAAAGCCGCATCGATTTGTGGGCCACCGCCATGAACAACTACTACCTGCTCCCCAGCCTTTTGTGCGGTAGAGATAGCTCGCGCGAAGTTTCCGTTTTCATCCTTCATGGCATGGCCACCAAATTTTACGACAATCATGTTCAGCCCTTAAGCGCCGATACCATCGAAAGCCAGACCGCTGATCTCTGAAATGCCACACATCAAATTCGCATTTTGAATCGCTTGTCCCGCAGCACCTTTACCAAGATTATCGATTGCAACAGATACAACTAAACGCTGTGTGTGTTCATCAACTGCCACCTGTAATTGAACCTTATTGCTACCAGTAACAGCACTTGTCTTAGGCATTTGTCCAAGGGGCAAAACATCAACAAAGAATTCCGAAACATAGTGCTTTGAGAAGAGGTCATGAGCCTGTTGCGTAGTTAATGGCTTTTGTAGCTTTGCCGTAATAGTTGCAAGTATTCCACGGGGCATTGGTGCAAGGATTGGCGTGAAAGAGATCTTTGCTGGCTCGTGCGCGACTGACGACAGGGCTTGTTCGATCTCAGGTGTGTGTTGGTGGACACCACCAAATTTGTAAGAGGTAAGTGATCCCATTACCTCACTACCAATCAAATTGATTTTTGCACTTCGACCAGCACCTGTTGTGCCTGATGCTGCAACAACGACAATGTCTGAAACATCAATCAGGTTAAGGGCAGGTGCGATTCCGATAGAAATCGATGTTGCATAGCAACCAGGGTTTGCAACCTTGCTCTCATTCTTGATCGCTTCACGCTGGCCAGATGAAAGCTCTGGTAATCCATACACCCAAGACCCCGCATACTTTTCGCCGTAATACTTCTCCCATTGCGCAGCGTCTTCTAATCTAAAGTCAGCCCCAAGATCAACGATTTTCACACTTGCGGGGATTTTTTCGATCAACGCAGCTGATTCACCATGTGGAAGTGCAAGAAAAACTAAATCAAGAGATGAAAAATCGATGGAATCTGTTGCAACAAAACTTCTGCCCGCATAGCTTTGAAGCTGAGGGTGAACAGATGTGACCTGCTCCCCCGCATTGGAGTGAGCGCTAACTACAGTGAGCTCAAAATGTGGATGGATTGCAAGAAGTCTTAAAAGCTCTCCGCCTGCATACCCACTTGCTCCGATGACCGCTGTTTTCATAGGTTTAGTGTAAACGATTGTCTATAATTATGCAATCCTATGCATAATTATGCGGTACGAACCACTGCTCCGAACTTGGACACCGCAACGGCTGTGGCCGCCTCACGCATGGCAGATACCTCTTCACCTGTAAGGGTGCGATCCTGCGCTCTGAAAACAAGGGTGAAAGCGAGAGAAATCTTGCCATCGCCAATCTTGTCGTAGCGATCAAACAAGGTAATCGACTCAAGCAACTCCCCTGCACCCGCACGCAATGCACCTTCAACCTCTGCGGCACTCACCGTTGCTTCAACAATCAAGGCAACATCTTGAACTGCAGCTGGCATCGTGCCAACAGTAGTTGGGCGAACTAGTACTGAATCTGGGAGCGCACTCAGCGCAACAGCAAACGCCACTGAGCGCTCAGGAAGACCATATGCAGCAACAATGCGAGGATGGAGTTCGCCAGCATGTGCAACTGCTTTTCCATTAACGATTAGTTCTGCGCAACGACCAGGGTGCCATGGGGCTAGATCAGAGCGAGCTACAGTCCATTCAAGATTACATAACGCCAAAATATCCTGGGCATAGGCGATCGCATCTTGCCAATTGTAAGAACGTGCTTTTCCTTGCCAATTTTCATTCTCCGTCTTACCTACTAGCAGACCTGCAACGTGATATCCCTGTGTGGGAACACTTGCAAAAATCTCATCAATAACTTTTTGTCCTGGACGCTTAGATAGGTCTGGTGAAATGGCAGGGACCAACTTCTGCGAGCTACGAAAGATGGAGCCCATTTCAAAGATCGCAAAATCCTTTGCGCCGCGACTGATATTTCGTTGGGCAACTTCAATTAATCCTGGAACTAGATGAACGCGCATCAGCGGAAACTCTTCAGACATAGGGTTTGCTACCTTGTATGTAGCAGCACGCTCTCCCACAAAGCCCATGGAATCAATAGTTGCTTGATTGGTGAAAGGAAATGTTTGTACTTCGGCTAAACCACGACTTGCCAGCATTGTTGCAACAGCGCGACGACGCTTTTGAGTCGGAGTCAATGTCGCATGCAAGGGACGAGGCGGAAGCACAGAAGGGATCTTGTCGTAGCCGATCATGCGGGCTACCTCTTCCGTAAAATCTGCAGCCGTCAAAAGATCTGCTCGCCATGATGGCGGATCGATGGTGAAACTCTTTTCATCAACATCGCATCCGATAACACGAAGTACTTCGGCAACCTTCTTTGCTGGGATATCAAAGCCTAAAGTCTTAGAAACATAGGCAGGATCAATGGTGACCAATGGAGCATATATTGGCTCTCCGTCAACCACTGTTGCCACATGCTTGGCTGAACTATGGGCGGTGAGAAGTTGAACAAATCGAGCAGATGCCAAGCCTGCTAGTGATGGGTCCAAACTTCGCTCCAAGCGACGTGATGCTTCAGATGAAAGCTTGTGACGACGAGAGTTTTTAGCAATACATACTGGGCAGAAATGCACCGCTTCGAGTGCAATATCAGTTGTTGTCTGTGTAATTTCAGAAGACAAACCACCCATGGTTCCGGCAAGTGCCAACGGTTGATCGTCATCGCAGACCATAAGGTCATCTGCATCTAAGCTTCTTTCCTGACCGTCAAGGGTTACAAACTTCTGGGCCTTGCCCGCACGTTTAATTGTTAAGCCACCCTTGATCTTTGATTTATCAAAGGCGTGCAAAGGTTGACCGAGTTCAAGCATCACGTAGTTGGTAACATCTACAACCAAAGAAATAGGACGCATCCCCATCTTTTCAATGCGACGGCGCATCCACATGGGTGTTGTGGCCTTTGGATCAAAGTTAGACATAGTGCGCAGGTAGAAAACCGAGGCAGTTGATTTGTCTGCAATCTTTGCAGTGACACCCTTACCACTCTCTTCAAACTTTAATGTGCGAAGCGCCTCAACAGGATCTGTGAACTTTAACCCTAAAGAGCCCGCAACCTCGCGTGCGATACCGCGGATGCTCAGGGCGTAACCACGATCTGGATTAACGGCAATATCAAAAATAACATCGTTGATCTGTAGCGCCTCAATTGCATCGCCGCCAATTTTTACCTCACTTTCGGCAAAGACCATAATGCCTGCGTGCTCATCACTAATTCCTAGCTCACGTCCTGAACAAATCATTCCATTAGAAGTCTTGCCGTAAGTTTCGCGGGCACCAATTGTGAAGTCGCCCGGCAGCACGGCACCTGGCAAAGCTGCAACTATTAAGTCCCCCACTGCAAAGTTTGTTGCTCCACAAATCACATAACGAGTTTGACCCTCACCACAATCCAAACCAACGTAGCGAATAGGCTTTTTGAACTCTGTAATCTCCTCGATAGACAAAACCTTTGCAAACTTCAGCGGGCCAGTTAGATCGGCGCCTTGCTTGATGATCTCTTCAACCTCAAAACCCACACGAATTAATCCATCTGAGATTTGCTCAGCGGTAACAGATGCTGGGATATCAACAAACTCTTTAATCCAGGACAGAGGGGCGCGCATTACAGGCCAACTCCAAACTGACGAGTAAAACGCAAATCGCCTTCAACGATATCGTGCATATCCGTGATGCCGTGACGAACCATTAGTGTGCGCTCTAACCCCATTCCAAATGCAAAACCGCTATAAATATCTGTATCAATGCCACATGATGCCAGCACCTTAGGATTAACCATTCCGCAACCGCCCCATTCGATCCAGCGATTATTAAAGAAGATGTCTACTTCAGCACTTGGCTCAGTGAAGGGAAAGAAAGATGGACGCAATCGTGTTGTGACATCTGGGCCAAACATATGACGTGCAAAGTTATCTAACGTGCCTTTCAGGTGGGCCATCGTGATGCCCTTATCGATAACTAAGCCTTCGACTTGATGAAAGACAGGGCTATGGGTTGCATCCAGCTCATCTGCTCTAAATGTGCGACCAGGACACACGACATAAATCGGTGGCTCTTGTGTGAGCATGGTACGGATTTGAACTGGTGATGTGTGTGTTCGCAAAACCATTCCAGATTCAACTGGTTCAATGAAAAAAGTATCCTGCATAGTTCGGGCTGGGTGATCTGCCGGAATGTTAAGCGCATCAAAGTTCAACCATCCTGATTCAAGTTCAGGACCCTCTTCAACAGCAAAGCCTTGTTCGATAAAGAAATCTGAGACTTCATTTTTAATAATTGTTATTGGGTGTAAACCACCACGATGTGAACGATTGACAGGCAAGGTGATGTCGACAACCTCTTCAAGCAATACTTTGCGATCACGTTCAGCTTCAAGCACAGCCGTAGCCCCAGCTAGCGCTTGGGCAATCTCTGCCTTTGCTTCACCTATAACTTTGCCAAAACTTGCTTTATCGTCAGGTGAAAGCGAACCCAATCCACGAGATGCCAAAGCAATTGGTGATTTGTCCCCAGCATGGGCAAGTCGAGCGGTTTTGAGAGAATCCAAATCTGTAGCGGAGGCAAAAGCCCTACGGGCATCTTGTACCCAGGTTGAAATCTCCTCAACGCGCATGGGGGAACTCTATCTTGAAGCCCTTTATTACGGCCGCACATTTGATAGGTGATACATAACAATCGATGCCGCCGCCGAAAGATTGAGGCTCTCGGCATTGCCAGGCATCGGGATGCTTACGACCTCTATCGAATCGACTTTCTGTCCCGTTGATAAGCCACGAGCTTCATTTCCAAATACGGCAATCGTGTCCCCTGACATTTCGTACTGACTCAAACTCTTTGAACCGTCAGCGCCAAGTGAGAATACGTTAATTCCCAATGCTAAAACTTCATCAATAGTTACAGATTCAAATACTGGTATATGCCAGAGGGATCCAGCAGTACTACGGACAACCTTCGGTGAATACATATCAACACTGCCTGGTGAAGTAATTACGGCATCTATTGCGAATGCATCAGCTGAACGCAAGATTGTGCCAGCATTTCCTGGATCTTGTACCTCTGAAAGATAAATAAATCTACGAGAACCATTAAGTGCAATTGAATTCAAATTAACCTGCGGAATCGTGCACACCGCCAGAATGCCTTGCGGAGTGATGGTTTCTGACATTTCCTTCATCACTTCATCACTAACATCAACAACATTAAATGAGAATAAATCTGCTACTTCTTCAACCTTGCTTCGACCATTATTTGTTAGATATAAAGTTTCAATTCTTGGACCACTTTTTGAGACAAGTGCTTCGCGGGCACATTGCAAACCTTCTGCAACAAACTGACCAGCGGCTTTTCTCTCCTTTACGCCCCTAGAACCAATTAGAGCCTTAACCCGCGCAACATGTGGCGAGTTAAGGCTCTCAATCATTATTGGAACTTAGAGTGCTGTAAGGCTCTTGCGAGCTACATCAACAAGTGTCTTGAATGTTGCTGGATCATTTGTCGCAAGCTCTGACAGAACGCGACGATCAACCTCAACACCTGATGCCTTTAGGCCCTGGATGAAACGGTTGTATGTAAGACCGTGTTCGCGGCAACCTGCGTTGATGCGTTGGATCCAGAGACGACGGAAATCGCCTTTCTTATCTTTACGGTCATTAAATGCATAAACCATAGAGTGCGTAACTTGCTCCTTCGCCTTTGTGAAAAGACGTGAACGTTGCCCGCGGTAACCGCTTGCACGTTCTAGAGTTGTACGACGCTTCTTGGCTGCGTGGACTCCGCGCTTTACTCTCATTTAACCGCTCCTTACTTCAAACCAAGCATGCGCTTGGCTGTGACGGCGACAGTTGGCTTTGCAGCTGACTCTGTCGATAGACGGCGTGTTACTCGTGAAGATTTACGCTCGAGCAAGTGGCGCTTTCCAGCGCGCTCGTGCATAACCTTTCCAGAACCGGTGATGCGGAAGGTCTTCTTCGCACCGCTGTGTGTTTTCATCTTTGGCATGGTTATGTTCCCTTACTCGGTAGTTTCTGCAGCAGCGATGGCTTTGGCCTTGCGTGCCGCCTTTGCTTCTGCAACTGCTTCTGTCTTTTTCTTTGTTGGACCAAGAACCATTGTCATGTTTCGTCCCTCTTGCTTAGGAGCGAACTCAACAAAACCAACTTCTGCAATGTCCTCTGCAAGACGTTGCAACATCTTGTATCCCAACTCAGGTCGCGTTTGTTCGCGTCCGCGGAACTTCATTGTCACCTTTACCTTGTCGCCACCTTTAAGAAACTTCTCAACCTGACTACGCTTTGTCTCGTAATCGTGGTTTTCGATCTTTGGTGTTAAACGCACTTCCTTCACCACAATGTGGGTCTGGTTCTGACGCGCTTCCCGTGCCTTCTGTGCAACTTCGTACTTATACTTTCCGAAGTCCATGATCTTGCAAACGGGTGGATTAGCATCTGGTGCGATTTCGACTAGGTCGAGACCAACTTCATCCGCCATCTTTAACGCTGTATCGATATCTACAACTCCAACTTGTTCGCCGGTGTAACCGATCAAACGAATTTCGGGTGTGCGAATTCGATCGTTAATACGAGGTTCAGTGGTGACTTTGTGCTCCTTCGGTTCGTTAACGCTTTGGTGTTACAGCGCTGCAAAAGAAAACCGCAAGGGCAAGAGAAGGTAATTCTCTTATCCGACAAACCAGCCCGCACTAGTGGCGATGAAGGTGGGAGCGGTAACTCCTCTTGCAGTGGTTGTAACGCCACTGGTCTGGGGCAAAGATTACCCGTAGAGGGGTGAAAAGGTGAAATCGAGCCTAAACTCCCGCTTAGCCGCCCATGGCATGGAAGCCACCATCAACATGGATGATCTCAGCAGTTGTTTTTGGGAACCAATCAGAGAGCAAAGCAACAACAGCTTGAGCTGCCGGAACTGGATCATTAACATCCCAACGCATTGGAGAGCGCTCATCCCATAGATGTTCAAAACGCTCGAAATCTGGAATCGATTTGGCGGCAATCGTGCGAATAGGTCCGGCGGCAACAAGATTGATACGAATATTCTCTGGACCAAGATCCTTGGCTAGATAACGCGATGTTGATTCCAACGCAGCTTTTGCAACACCCATCCAGTCATACTTTGGCCAAGCAACCTGAGCATCAAAATCAAGACCAACAACTGATCCTCCACCATTAAACAGTGGACGGGCAGCCATAGTTAATGACTTAAGCGAGAAGGCTGAGACCTGAACAGCTGTTGCAACATCTTCCCATTTAGTATGTAAGAAGTTTCCGCCAAGTGCTGCCTCTGGTGCAAAACCAATTGAGTGCACAACACCATCTAGTCCTTCTGGAAAGTGTTCACGGACCCGAGATTCAAGTGCGGCTAAATCGGCTTCGCTAGTCACATCTAATTCAATGACAGGACATGGCTTAGGCAAACGTCCTGAAATTCGGGTAGTTAAAGAAAGTGCTCTACCAAAACCAGTCAGGATGACATCTGCGCCTTGTTCTTGGGCAAGACGTGCAATATGAAAAGCAATTGAGGCATCTGTTAATACCCCTGTCACCAGAATTTTTTTGCCTTCAAGTATTCCCATTTAGTGCCCCATTCCTAATCCGCCATCAACTGGAATTAAAGCACCAGAGATATAACTCGCTTGTGGTGATGCAATAAAGGTTACAACATCAGCTATTTCTTCTGCCGTGCAAAAGCGTCCAAGAGGAACCGACCCTGCAATCTCAACTCGTCGCTTCTCATCAAGTGTCGCCGTCATTTCGGTTTCAACAAAGCCAGGTGCAATGACATTGGCTGTGATTCCACGACTACCAAGTTCACGGGCAAAAGATCGAGCCATTCCTACCAAGCCCGCTTTTGAGGATGAATAATTAACTTGCCCTGCAGAGCCAACAGATCCGACAACAGAGCCCACAAATATCAGACGGCCACGCTTTAACTTGAGCAAACCCTTTGTTGCACGTCGAGCAACACGAAATGCTCCCGTTAGATTGGCATCAATGACAGATTCAAAATCTTCATCACTCATGCGCAGTACGAGGCCATCTTTTGTGATGCCAGCATTTGCAACGATAATTTCTGGCGATCCCCATTGTTCTTCGACTGAGGCAAATCCTGCATCAACGCTCTCAGTGCTGGTCACATCCATCACGACTGATTTGAACCCTTGCGGTGGAGTGCCACTGCGATAGGTCACAACAACATCATGGCCAGCAGCTTTAAGGGAGTGTGCGATTGCTAATCCAATTCCGCGGTTTCCGCCTGTGACTAAGGCAATTGAACTCATGGTCAAAACCTAGTGGCTACCTTTGAGTAAACAAAAGAAGCAAAGGTGCGCGCCGAGCACTACCCTTGCTCACATGGCCAAAGAAAAGAAGATTTATGACATCACAAGTGCCCCAAACGCACTTACCCGTGATCAAGCTGGTCGACAAAAGCGATATTTCATTTCCATGATGATCCGAACTGCCTGTTTTATTTTGACCGTTATTTTGCCAAGTCCATATCGCTGGTTTGCTCTTTTGGGTGCTGTGACTCTGCCCTATTTCGCAGTTGTCATCGCTAATGCAGGACGCGAAACCGTTACCCGCGGTGCTGATGTAGTCGAAGATAAACCACTCGCACTCGATTAAGCATGTCCTCCCCACAAAAAACTAAGGAGCCGTGGGCTCTTTTCAAATCACTGATTGCTCTACTTTTAATAATCTTTTGTCTGTGGGGTTCGCAATGGCAGTATCACCGTGGTGTTGATCGTCACGCCCGTAATGCTGTCATTGAAGAGCGCATAGCAAAATCACCAATTGAACTAAATACCGTGGCAGGAAATCTGCCTGATTATGAGTGGCAAACTGTTTCAACCGCTGGCACTTTTGATACTGAGAAACAAATCTTGCTACGAAATCGTTATAACGACGGCAAGTACGGATATGAAGTGCTGACCCTGTTTAGATCAAGTAATAACAAAAGCTTCTGGGTAGATCGTGGCTGGGTTCAAGCCGGTGCTACGGCAACAACTCCACCTGTTGTAACTGCGGTACCAATTGATCAAGTCTCCATCACTGGTCGACTACGCCTAGATTCATCCTTGCCGCGAGGTTCTTTCTTCGCACTGCCTGGTAAAGGTCAAGGATTAGTCTCAGAACTAAATGCACAGTCCCAACTAAATACTGAGAAGTTTTATATTGATCTTTTATCTGGATCAGATTCCTCATTGACTCCTGAGGTGACAGCGCAACTACCCGAACTAAGCGATGGACCGCACATGGCATATGCCTTGCAATGGATCTTCTTTGGTGGCTTAGTTATCTACGGGCGAATCTTGATTCGTCGCACCCGTTAAATCTTGTCTGTTATAAAGATCTGAGTACAGCCCACCCTTAGCAACAAGTTCATCATGCTTACCGCGTTCCACAATTGAACCCTTTTCAACTACCAGAATCTGATCCGCATCTCGCACCGTGCTTAGACGATGAGCAATAACAATGCTCGTTCTTCCCTTTAGTGCAGACTGTAGAGCGGCGTGTACAAGCTGTTCATTTTCAGAATCTAGATGGGCTGTGGCTTCATCAAGGATTACCACTGCAGGAGACTTCAAAAGTAAGCGCGCAATAGCAAGACGCTGCTTTTCACCACCTGAAAGTCGGTGCCCACGCTCTCCTACCATTGTGTCTAAACCATTTGGCAATGACTCAATCAACTCCCAGATTTGTGCAGATTCGCAGGCAGCTTGCATCTCTGCCGGTGTCGCATCTTGTTTGGCATAACGAAGATTCTCTGCAATGGATTCGTGAAACAAGTGCGCATCCTGCATTACAACACCAATGGATTGACGTAGAGATTCAACTGTTAAATCTCGGATGTCATTTCCATCAATCCTGATAGCACCACCGGTGACATCGTAGAGGCGAGGCAATAACGCACTGATAGTTGTTTTACCAGCACCCGATGGACCAACCAAAGCTGTCATCGTGCCAGGTTCTGCGACAAATGAAAGATTACGTAGAACTTGTCCGCTCTGCACGGTTTCAGCTTTGGCTGCGGATTCAAGTGAGGCTAATGAAATCTCTTCAGCACGTGGGTAGGAAAAGTCGACGTTGTCGAATTCAATACGAGGTTCCTTAGTAGCAAGCACCTTAGCGCCATCACGATTTTTAACCATCGGTTCAAGGTCTAGTACCTCAAAGACTCTTTCAAAAGAAACGAGTGATGTCATTACATCGATGCGAACATTTGAAAGTGCGGTCAGTGGACCATATAAACGAGCAAGCAATGCTGTGATCGCAAGCAATGTCCCTACGGTTACTCCCCCGCTAATTGCTAAATGTCCACCAATTCCGTATGCGAAAGCGGTTGCAATCGCAGCAACGCTAGTTAGGGCGATGAAGAACAATCTATTGAGCATCGCCATCTTGATGCCTATGTCAGCTACTCGCCGGGCGCGACTTCTGAAGTATTCACGCTCGCGATCCGGCTCTCCGTAGAGAGCAACCAACATTGCACCTGACACATTAAAACGCTCAGTCATGGTGCTAGACATTTCAGCGTTAACGCTAAATGACTCACGAGTGAGTGACTGAAGTCTGCGTCCTACCCATTTGGTTGGTATCAAAAACACAGGCAGGAGAATCAGTGAAAAAATAGTGATCTGCCAAGACAGGATCAGCATTGTTATACCCACCAAAACCAGACTGACAACATTGCTGACAACACCTGAAAGCGTTGCCGTGAATGCTTGTTGCGCACCTATGACATCTGAATTGATTCTAGAAATAAGAGCACCAGTCTGAGTGCGGGTAAAGAAAGCTATTGATTGTCTTTGAACATGGGCAAAAACCAGTGATCTGAGATCATAAATCACACCTTCACCGATTCGTGAAGAGAAATAGCGACCCAACATGTTAAAACCTGCATCTGCAATAGCTAGAAGGCCTACAAAGAGTGCAAGTCTTGTCACCACGGCGCCATCTTTTGGAATCACACCGTCATCAATTAGTTGCTTAAGAAGTAGCGGTGTTGCTACAACCAACGCAGCATCAACCACAACGGTGGCAAGAAAAATTATGATGTTAGTACGGTATGGCAGAGCAAATTTAAATATGCGCTTGACCGTGCCTGGCTTTAATTTTTGTTCCTTAACTGAAGGATCAGCTGTCATAGAGCGGTGGGTCATCCACGCTGCGTGCATTGACATAATTAAACGGTAAAGCCTAGAGCCCGAAGCTGTTCTCTTCCGTCATCAGAAATCTTGTCTGGACCCCAAGGCGGCATCCACACCCAATTGATTTTCACATCTGTTGTCATCCCAGCAAGAGCTGCGCGAGTTTGATCTTCGATTACATCTTGCAAAGGACATGCTGCAGAAGTAAGAGTCATGTTCAGGATTGCGATGTTGGCTTCATCAACCATCACATCGTAGATAAGCCCGAGGTCTACAACATTGATGCCAAGTTCAGGATCAACAACATCCTTCATCGCCTCAGTTACATCATCAACACTTGTTGCCATCGCTACTCTCCCCCTGTTGTTGTCTTAATTCTAACCGCTGCATCCTTAAACGCCATCCAGCCCAATAGTGCGCACTTTATCCGAGCAGGGAACTTAGATACGCCTGCAAGTGACACGGCATCATCTAAGACATCAGGATTACCCTGTTTGGTTCCTTTGCTATGCATAAGTTCGGTAAATTCATCAAGAATGGCATCAGCTTCGGAAAAGCTCTTATTGAGTAATAAATCACTTGCAATTGAAACACTTGCCTGCGAAATCGAACATCCAACCCCATCCCAAGTGATACTTATGATGGTCCCCTTATCTACGGTTAAGTTAAGGGTAATTTCATCACCACAGCTGGGATTCACGTGATGGACCTGAGCGCCATATGTAGCAGACAACCCCTTATTCAACGGGTGCTTATAGTGATCAAGAATTACTTCTTGATAGAGGCTATCTAATTCCATTATGCAAAGTACTTCTGTGCACCAAGGATTGCATCAAATAGTGCATCACAATCTGACTCTTCGTTATATAAATACAGTGAAGCACGAGTAGTAGCAGGCACGCCAAGCTTTCTTGTTAATGGCCAAGCACAGTGATGACCTGTGCGAACTGCCACACCTTGGCTATCTACATATTGACCCAAATCGTGTGGATGAATCTCCCCAACGGTAAATGAAACAGCTCCACCGCGAGAATCAATACTTGTTGGCCCGACAATTTTTAGATCAGAGATCTGCTGCAATTTATCAATCAGGTATTTGGTGAGAGCTACCTCGTGGCTATGAACTTCATGCATTCCAATACTCATTAGGTAATCAAGAGCTGCGCCTAGTCCCACGGCTTGAGCCATGTTAGGTACTCCTGCTTCAAACCTACGTGGCGCTGGCGCCCACGTTGCACTAGTCATTGTTACGGTTTCGATCATGGAGCCGCCATAGAGGAATGGTGGAAGATCATCAAGTAGAGAACTCCACAAAACACCAACACCTGTTGGTCCTAAGGCCTTGTGGCCAGAAAAGACTAGAAAATCAACATCAAGTTCTTTCACATCAATGGGCATGTGTGGCGCAGACTGGCAGGCATCTAGCACGACAACTGCACCAACTTCATGGGCACGAGCAACTATTGCCTCTAGCGGAATTATCGTTCCTAAAACATTGGACTGGTGTGTTAACGCCACAATTTTTGTGTTCTCTGTAATCACAGAATTAATATTTGAAAGATCTAAACGTCCTTCTGGTGTAATTTCAAACCACGATAGCTTCGCGCCTGTGCGCGCTGCTAGTTGCTGCCAAGGGATCAAATTAGCGTGGTGTTCCATTTCAGTTACAACAATTGTGTCTTTTGAGGTCAGTGCAAAACGAGTTCCCGGTGCGGCATTTCCCATTGCATAAGCAATGAGGTTAAGAGATTCAGTTGCACCCTTAGTAAAGACAATTTGCTCTACACGTGCACCAAGGAATTGAGCAACCTTTAAACGTGCACCCTCATAGGCATCCGTTGCTTCTTCTGCTAACTGATGTGCTCCGCGGTGCACGGCTGCATTGTGAAATTTATAGAAATTACTTTCGGCATTGATGACCGATAGTGGCTTTTGGCTTGTGGCTCCGCTATCTAGATAGACCAGTTTTTTACCGTCGCGAACAGTACGTTCAAAGATTGGAAAATCTTTACGTAGTTTCGAAACGTCAAATGACATAACTGTCCTATTTGCTCACATAATCTGCATAGCCATTTGCTTCTAGCTTGTCAGCTAGCTCTGGTCCGCCTTGTTCAACAATACGACCATTAGCAAAAACGTGTACAAAGTCTGGCTTGATGTATTGCAGGATGCGCGTGTAGTGCGTAATCAAAATGACACCAAGATTGTTTGCCGCCTTCGCGCGGTTTACTCCCTCAGAAACAATACGTAGCGCATCAACATCTAGTCCTGAATCTGTCTCATCAAGAATTGCCATCTTTGGCTTTAGAAGCTCGAGCTGCATGATCTCGTGACGCTTCTTCTCGCCACCAGAAAAACCTTCATTTACGTTACGTGCCGCAAAAGATGGATCCATGTTGAGTGCTTCCATTGCGCCCTTTACTTCGCCAACCCATGTGCGAAGCTTTGGCGCTTCACCACGAAGGGCAGTTGCTGCAGTACGCAAGAAGTTTGACACTGAAACTCCTGGAACTTCTACTGGATATTGCATCGCTAAGAACAAGCCAGCCTTTGCGCGTTCATCGACTGTCATATCAAGAACATCTGCGCCATCTAGCGTTACAGATCCACCTGTGATTGTGTACTTAGGGTGTCCTGCAATTGAGTAAGCAAGAGTTGATTTACCTGAACCATTTGGGCCCATGATGGCGTGAGTCTCGCCTGACTTAATTGTTAGATCGACACCCTTAAGGATTTCGACTGTGCCATTGTCTGTATCTACTGATACCTGTAGGCCGCGGATTTCTAGTGTGCTCATTTTTTCTCTCTTCTCTCGTTGCTAAATCTCTACCGTGACGGCGTTTCCGTCGATTGATACCGCATAAGTTTTCAATGCAATGTTGGCAGGAAGTGTTAAAGCTTCCCCTGTGCGAAGATCGAACTCTGCGCCATGTAGCCAGCATTCAATTTTGAAATCCGTGATATCGCCTTCTGACAAGGATGCATCTGAGTGAGTACATGTGTCATCAATGGCAAATACCTCATTCCCCACTCGTGCAACGCAGATTGACTTGCCATTCTTTTCAATAAGAACTGGCTTGCCCTCAGTAAGTTGATCTAGAACTAAATCAGACATTGTTAGCTGCCTTTTCTAGTTCGTTATCAATGTGGTCCATGATTCGGTTTTGAACAGTTTCATTTCCGATCTCAAGAACAATCTCATTAAAAAAGCCGCGCACAACCAAACGTCGAGCATCTGACATGGCGATTCCGCGTGACATCAAATAGAACAACTGCTCATCATCAAAACGACCTGTTGTACTCGCATGCCCTGCACCGATGATTTCGCCAGTTTCAATTTCAAGATTAGGGACTGAATCTGCACGAGCACCATCACTTAAGAGCAAGTTACGGTTAAGTTCGTAAGTATCTGTGCCTTCTGCAGCTGCACGAATTAGCACATCGCCAATCCACACAGTGTGTGCGCCTTGACCAGCAAGGGCGCCCTTGAAATTAACATTTGACTTTGCGTGTGGAACTGCGTGATCTACGTGCATACGGTGCTCAAAGAACTGACCAGATGTTGCAAAATAGACGCCTAGTAGATCGACAGAACCACCAGGTGCTGTGAATTCAACCGTCGGCAGGATACGAACAACATCTCCGCCCACAGTAACTGTTACAGACTTGAAGGTTGCATCTTTGTCGACGATGGCATGATGGCGCGCTGTGTAAACAGATTTCGACTCAAACTCTTGCAGAGTAACAAACTTCAGGTTTGAACCTGGAGCCAATGCAATCTCTAGATCCTCAGCCAAAATGGTGTCTGTGGTGTTTTCAACAATCACAGTTGCAACCGCGTGGGTTCCGAGTGAGATTCGAACACGTGAGAACTCAGCTGTATCTAGTGCACCTGCCGAGCGACCCAAAAAGATTGGCTCTGATAGCTCAGTATTTGCCGCAATAGACAGGTGCGCCACAGAGGGAGAAAAAGAACGAATGCGTTCAATGATGACATCATCACTTGCTGCAAGAGGCTCGAGGTTTTCACGAGTGAAAGTTACTCCTTGAGGAAGTGCATCTTTTGCGATCAAAGTTGATCGATCAGATTGCACAGAGGTGCCATCATGCAAACCGCGAAGACGTTTGAGCGGTGTGAATCGCCACGCTTCCTCGCGCCCTGTAGGCGTTAAGTAGTTAGTTGCTAAAACTGACATTAACCGACAGCGCCTTCCATCTGAAGTTCAATAAGACGATTGAGCTCAAGTGCGTACTCCATTGGAAGTTCGCGCGCGATTGGTTCGATAAAGCCACGAACAATCATCGCCATAGCTTCATCTTCGTTGAGACCACGTGACATCAAATAGAACAGCTGATCATCGCTGATCTTTGACACTGTCGCTTCGTGACCCATCGAAACATCATCTTCGCGGATATCAACATACGGATATGTATCTGAACGTGAAATTGTGTCTACCAAAAGTGCATCGCACTTCACTGTGCTTTTAGAGTGATGAGCACCCTCTTGAACCTGTACAAGTCCGCGGTATGAAGTACGACCACCATTACGCGCAACAGATTTAGAAATAACAGAAGATGATGTGTAAGGAGCAGCGTGAACCATCTTTGCACCTGAATCTTGATGTTGTCCTTCACCTGCAAAAGCAAGTGACAAGGTCTCTCCCTTTGCATGTGGACCCATTAAGAAAATAGCTGGATACTTCATGGTTACCTTTGAACCGATGTTTCCATCGACCCACTCCATGGTTGCACCTTCAGCACATGTTGCACGCTTTGTAACCAAGTTGTAAACGTTGTTAGACCAATTTTGGATCGTGGTGTAACGAACGCGTGCACCCTTCTTCACGATGATTTCAACAACTGCTGAGTGTAAAGAATCAGACTTGTAGATCGGTGCTGTGCAACCTTCTACGTAGTGAATGTATGAATCTTCATCAGCGATGATGAGTGTGCGCTCGAACTGACCCATGTTTTCAGTGTTAATACGGAAGTAAGCCTGCAATGGGATATCAACATGTACGCCCTTTGGTACATAGATAAATGATCCACCAGACCATGCCGCAGTATTGAGTGCTGCGAACTTGTTATCTCCAACTGGGATAACTGTTCCGAAGTACTCTTTGAATAACTCTGGGTGTTGCTTTAGAGCGCTATCTGTATCAAGGAAAATTACGCCTTGTGCCGCTAGATCCTCGCGGATTGAGTGATACACAACCTCTGACTCGTACTGAGCAGCAACACCTGACACTAGGCGCTGCTTTTCAGCCTCTGGAATACCAAGACGGTCGTAGGTGTTCTTAATTTCATCTGGCAAGTCATCCCATGTGGTTGCTTGCTTTTCAGTTGAGCGAACAAAGTATTTAATGGTGTCAAAGAAAATTCCTGAAAGATCTGATCCCCAATTTGGCATCGGCTTCTTGCCGAATAGATCCAAACCTTTTAGGCGCATGTCTAGCATCCACTGTGGTTCAGATTTCTTTGATGAGATGTCGCGAACAACATCCTCATTGATGCCGCGCTTAGCGTTATCGCCAGCTGAGCTCTTATCTGACCAACCGTATTCGTAGTTGCCAAGTCCTTCTAGTTCTGGATGTGCTGTAGTCATGCACGTACCTTTCGGGTTGTAGTGAGTGTCTTTGGGATAAAAGTTGTGCAGACGCCATCGCCATGTGCGATTGTCGCCAAACGTTGAACATGCGTTCCTAGTATTTTTGATAGTGCTTCAGTTTCAGCCTCACAGAGTTGCGGGAATTCAGAAGCGACATGAGCAATTGGGCAATGGTGTTGGCACAGCTCTTGACCCATTGGGTTGTCATGAACACTTGCGGCATAACCCTGATCCGTTAAGAAATCTGCGAGCGCTTCAACTTTGCCCGAACGCTTTGAAATAAACTTTTGTGCCTTGCGTTCAATGTCATCGGCGCGAGATTGTGCGAAGGCATCCACAAGATGTGCACCAGACTGAGCGGACATGAATTTGAGAGCAGCAACAGCTAAGTCGTCATAGGAATGTTCGAATTGTTCGCGGCCTTGATCTGACATAACAAAAACCTTTGAAGGTCGACCACGACCGCGAATCGATGAGGAACGTGGATCACGCGCTTCTACAACCCCATCTGCGACTAAGAGATCTAGATGTCGTCTAATTCCTGCGGCGGTAAGCCCTAAGCGCTCACCTAGAACGGCAGCAGTGGACGGTCCATTTTCTAGAATTGAGCGGGCCACAAGATCACGGGTACGAGCATCATCTCCCGCTGGGTTGGATCCGGTCATTTTCACAACACTATTGTGTCGTAATTCGACACATAGAGCCACTCGAGAGCCCCGCGTGGCCGAAGAGTCATAGGCTTAGGCCATGTCCAAAACCACAGATCTAGCCACCAAGGTTTTGGCCCCGGCCACAGGATTGCTGCTTTTCTTGCAAGCCGCCCTTGTTGTAACCGGCGGAGCTGTTCGGCTAACAGGTTCCGGATTGGGATGTCCCACCTGGCCTGAGTGCACACCAGGTTCTTATACCCCGGTCCCCCATCAAGCCGAACCTCAACTAAATGTTTGGATTGAGTTTGGAAATCGATTACTTACTTTTGTATTAGTAATTGCATCTATTGCCGTAATCATCGCCGTCTTGAAAAGTAAGCGAAAAGATTTACGCGTATTAGCAGTAGGGCAATTCCTAGGAATCTTTGGTCAAGGAATTCTGGGTGGAATCACCGTCTTAACGGATTTGAATCCGATCCCTGTGGCTGGTCATCTCTTGTTATCGATTATTCTCATCGCTGGTGCAACCTCTTTGTACTCGCGCCGATATACACCCGTTGTATTTGTGAAGCCCGCATCTCTTACCTCAAAGATTTCCTGGGTGCACATAGTCACTTCTTTTGTTGTAATAATTTTAGGAACAATCGTTACCGGATCAGGTCCACATGCCGGGGATGCGCAAGCGAAACGATTTGATTTCGATATCCGCACCGTTGCTTGGCTCCACGCCGATGTCGTCATCTTTCTGCTGGGAGTCACATTTGCTTTTTATGTTGCTCAAGGAACTAGTGCACCAAGCAAAAAGGCAATCAAAGTATTTGCAGTGATCGCCCTTGCCCAAGGTGGAATTGGCTATATTCAGTACTTCACCGGTATCCCCGAAGTTTTAGTTGCTGCTCACTTGCTAGGAGCAACTTTGGTATGGATCGCAGCGTGGCGAATCCGACTGTCGGTAATCACACAGAATGGATAAGAGATGAGCGCACTAACCGGTTGGACCCAATTAGATGATCGTGCTGTTGCCTATGCACGCGCTCTATCAGCTGATGCAGTTCAAAAAGTTGGTAATGGTCACCCCGGTACTGCAATGTCTCTGGCACCTGTTGCATACGCCTTATTCCAGCGCCACTTAGTTCATGATCCATCAGATCCACAGTGGTTAGGTCGCGACAGATTTATTCTCTCGTGCGGTCACTCATCATTAACTCTTTACATCCAACTTTTTCTAAGTGGTTATGGTCTTGAAATGAAAGACCTTCAAAGCTTTAGAACATGGGGCTCTTTAACTCCAGGCCACCCTGAATACGGTCACACCGCAGGTGTAGAAATGACAACTGGTCCCTTGGGTCAAGGCGTTGCCACTGCAGTTGGTATGGCAATGGCTGCTCGTTATGAGCGCGGATTACTCGATCCCACAGCACCAGCAAACACTTCTCTATTTGATCACTCTATTTGGGTTATTTGCTCTGATGGCGATCTCCAAGAAGGTGTTAGCGCTGAGGCTTCTTCCTTGGCCGGTACCCAAGAACTTGGTAACTTAAACATTATTTATGATGACAACAGAATTTCCATCGAAGGCGATACTCACACCACATTCACAGAAGATGTTGCCGCTAGATACCGCGCTTATGGATGGCATGTATTAGATGTAGCAACTGCTCCCAATGGAAGTGTCGACGTGATCGCACTTGATGCTGCAATGGTTGCTGCAAAGAAAGAAACTTCAAAGCCAACTTTGATTCGTATGCATTCAGTAATAGCTTGGCCCGCTCCTAAAGCCCAAGGCACAGCAGCTTCCCACGGTTCCGCACTTGGCGGCGATGAAATCAAAGCAACGAAGATTGCACTTGGTTTAAATCCTGACGAAGATTTTGCAATGCCTGCAGATGTTCTGGCACATGCGCGACTTCTAAAGGATCGCGGCGCTGCAACTCACGCGGCATGGGATGCAAAGTTTGTAACATGGAAATCAGCCAATGCTGACAAGGCAGCTCTCCTAGAACGATTGCGTGTTAAGGGTCTTCCCGCAGGTTGGGATTCTGATATCCCTGTGTTTGCACCTGACAAAGAAATTGCAACACGAGCGGCATCTGGTGAAGTAATAAATGCCATCGCTGCAAAGTTGCCAGAGTTTTGGGGAGGATCTGCTGACTTAGCTGGTTCAAATAACACCAGCATTAAGGGATCAGGTTCTTTCCTGCCGACAACGTCAGCAATTCCTGGCGCTGATCCATTTGGTCGCATAATCCACTTTGGTATCCGTGAACATGCAATGGGCTCAATTCTCAATGGAATTGCACTCCATGGTTTAACCAGATCGTTTGGTGGAACATTCGCTGTCTTTAGCGATTACATGCGACCTGCTGTACGACTTGCAGCGCTGATGAACATCGCATCTACATTTGTGTGGACTCATGATTCGATTGGTGTTGGCGAAGATGGACCAACTCACCAACCGATCGAACACTTCGCAGCTCTTCGTGCGATTCCGGGACTAGATGTTATTCGCCCAGGAGATGCGAATGAGGTTGCAGAGGCTTGGAAGCAGATCATTACTCGCGGACGAGCAGCAGGAATTCTGCTCTCCCGCCAAAATTTGCCGGTATTTGATCGCACCATTTGTGCTCCAGCAACTGGCGTAGCCAAGGGTGCATACATCTTGAAGGATGTTGCAAACCCTCAAGCAATCTTGATTGCAACAGGCTCTGAAGTTTCATTGGCCATTGATGCACAAACCGCTCTGGCTGCCGAAGGAATCAACGTCCGAGTAGTCAGCGCTCCATGTCTTGAATGGTTTGCTGAACAAGATCAGGCCTATAAGGACTCTGTCCTATCCCCCAAAGTTGTGAAAATCAGTATTGAAGTTGGCATCGCACAAGGATGGCGTGAGCTGATCGGTGATAGCGGTGTTGCAATCTCGCTAGAACACTACGGCGCATCAGCAGATGCAAAGACTTTGTTTAGAGAATTCGGATTTTCAGTCGAAAACGTCGTTGCACAGGTCAAGAGAGCAATCAAATGAGTGTTCAAGATGTAGCAAGTGCGGGAACATCTATTTGGCTAGATGACTTATCACGGGCAAAAATTACAGGAACAGATGCCCATTCACTTCCTTCACGAATTGCAAATAGTGGCGTAGTCGGTGTCACAACAAATCCCAGCATCTTTAGTAGTGCAATCAGTGGCGCAGCTGAATACAGCGCTGATATTGCTGCGATGAAGGGCGCAACAGTTGATGAGGTTGTAAAGAAACTGACAACTGATGATGTCCGTCAAGCATGTGATCTGTTTGCACCAATCTTTTCGAGCAGCAAGGGTTTTGACGGCCGCGTGAGTATTGAAGTTGATCCGCGTCTTGCAAGAGATACCGAAGGAACAATTGCAGCAGGCAAAGAGCTCTGGGCAATTGTTGATCGTCCGAATGTAATGATTAAAGTCCCAGCGACAATCGAAGGTTTGCCAGCTATCACAGCACTTATCGGAGCTGGGATAAGTGTGAATGTAACGCTCATATTTTCCGTTAAACGTTACGGACAAGTTATTGACGCTTTTATGAAAGGTCTAGAGCTCTGTGAGAATCCATCACAAGTCCACTCAGTTGCATCCTTCTTTGTAAGTCGTATCGATTCCAGCGTTGATGGATTACTCAAGAAAAATGGCTCACCTGAAGCCGAAGCGCTCTTAGGTAAGGCTGCAATTGCTAATGCGCATTTGGCATATCAATTATTTGAAGAAAAGTTTTCTTCCGACCGTTGGAGCGCCTTGTCCAATAAGGGTGCAAACAAGCAGCGCCCTCTATGGGCTTCAACAGGTGTTAAAGATCCTGCCTACCCTGACACGCTATACGTTGTTGAATTGATCGCGCCAGAGACTGTTAACACCATGCCTCAATCAACCTTAGATGCTCTTATCGATCACGGTGTAGTGCGTGGAAATACTATTGCTGGAAAGTACGCCGATGCAGTCCAAGTTCTGAAGGGCTTGTCTGCACTTGGTATTTCCCTTGATCAAATAACGACAGATCTAGAGATTGATGGTGTGAAGAAGTTTGCCCAAGCATGGGATGAGTTACTAAACAATGTTAGGGCTGCCCAACAACAATGATTTCAATCAAAGGTACCGCTCTTTCAAAGATTGATCGATCTTCTGCCCAATACAAAGCGCTCCAGGCCTTCCACGAGCGCTTAAAGCAAAAGGATTCGACTATCTGGGGACCAGATGCCCAAGCCGAAGCTTCTATTCGCTTGAATTGGATTGACCTGCCTGAGTCATCTCGTGAGTTACTTCCACAATTTGATGCTCTGGCTGCAAAGCATCGCGATAAGAGTTCAGTTATTTTGTGTGGAATGGGTGGATCTTCACTTGGGCCAGAGGTAATTGCCCAAACATTTTCAAAAAAACTTTTTGTTCTAGATTCAACTGATCCGGATTACGTCTCACATGCCCTGAAGACAGACCTTGCTAAAAGTGTTGTTGTAGTGAGCTCAAAATCTGGCTCAACAATTGAAACAGCATCACAACGCGCACTCTTTGAGGGAGCATTTAAGGACGCAGGACTTAATCCAATTGACCATATGGTCTTTGTTACAGACCCTGGTTCTCCTTTGGACAAACAGGTTCGAGAAGGTGGCTACGCAGTTATAAACGCTGATCCCAATGTTGGTGGGCGTTTTAGCGTTTTGAGTCCATTTGGTTTGCTACCTGCTGCGCTAATCGATGTTGATGTTTCAGTTTTGCTAGATAACGCCAGTGATACCAAAGCAGCTTTCTTTGCCGACTCACAGTTGATGTGCGACATCGCATACTTACTGACATATGTCGCTGATCAATACCTAGCATACACAGATCAAGGTTCTGGAATGCCGGGATTGAGTGATTGGATTGAGCAGTTAGTTGCTGAATCAACTGGAAAGAATCAGATTGGCCGCTTACCTGTCGTTGCCGAATCAACCCAATATGGCTTGGAAGGTGATGCATTCACAATCGCTTTCACCGGCAACGCAGACCTAGTTGTTGAAGGTGATTTAGCATCACAATTTATTGTGTGGGAATGGGTAACTGCCCTTGTTGGCGCAGCACTTGCCATAGACCCTTTCAATCAACCAAATGTCACCGAGGCAAAAGAGCAAACATCAACCCTGCTTAATAAGTGGAAGGGTGTTCTACCAACCTTTACTGGTGATGCAACCATTGGCGCAATTGAAATCTTTGGTGCAGGAAGTAATGCAACAGCGGCGTTGTCACAGTTAATTTCTAACATTCCAGCAGATGGATACATCGCTGTCATGGCTTATCTTGATCGCAAAGATGATGGTGCAATTGCCGAACTGCGTCAGATTCTTGCTAGCAAGTCTGGACGCCCTGCGACCTTTGGTTGGGGTCCACGCTTCCTTCACTCAACCGGACAATTTCATAAAGGTGGCCAACAAAACGGTGTCTTCTTGCAAATTACCGGAGATGTGAAAAAAGATATTGCAATCCCAGGACAAATTTACGGATTCAAGACCTTAGTTGCCGCACAAGCACTGGGTGATGGAAAAGCACTGGCATCTAGAAAATACCCACTGCTTCGATTTAATCTTACAAATCGAACAATGGGTATCTCTGAATTACTGAAAGCTGCTAAAGCTCTTTAACTCTGTTTACTCGTCATCTCCACGAAGTTTGCGAAGTGCTTCTTCTAGAAGTTTTTCACCTTCAGCATCTGTGCGACGCTCTTTAACGTAGGCAAGGTGAGTCTTGTATGGCTCATTTTTTACCGGGCTGGGTGGATTGTTGCGATCGCGACCTGCTGGGTAACCACACTTTGGGCAATCCCACTCAGCTGGAATAACAACCGTTTCTTCAACAGCAAATGATGGACGGACTTCATGGCCTCGTGCACACCAGTAAGAAACATAAGCACGAGCGATTGAATCGCCACGCTCTGCCTCACCCATTGGGCCTGCGCCAACACGGCTTCCGCGAATTGCACTTGCCATACTTATCCCCTTGCTTACTTAATTAATATAGAAAATTGTTTACTTCAGAACGAGTGACAGTGCGACAACTAGTGCAAACCACAAACCGCCAGCGACGATAGTGAGGCGATCAAGGTTGCGTTCAACAACTGATGAACCACCGTAGTTTGATGAGATACCGCCACCGAATAAATCGGAAAGGCCGCTTCCCTTTCCTTTGTGCAGAAGTACCAAAAGGATCATGAGTAGGCTGGTAATGATCAGCGCAATTGAGAGAGCTAGTTTCACTTTTCTTAAACTCCTAGTTCGTAGGGGGTAAGGATACCCGCCCCATGGGGGTAATGCTTACTCGCTCACCGCGTGGAATTTCACGATCTTGGCCAATTCTTCAGGGTCTAGGCTCGCTCCACCAATCAGGGCACCATCAACATCTGCCTTTTTCATGATCTCCACGACGTTAGATGACTTCACTGAACCGCCATACAGAATGCGCATATTTGATGCGATCTCAGGTGAACCAATGTTTTCTACCTCTTCACGAATCGCAGCGCAAACCTCTTGCGCATCTTCAGGTGTTGCAGTCTTTCCTGTACCAATTGCCCATACCGGTTCGTAAGCGATAACAATCTTTTTCAGCTCTGGCTTTGTGAATCCTTCAAGGCCTGCTCGAACTTGGCGAATAACATGGCTCACATGTGTTCCTGCTTCGCGAATAGCTAACTCTTCACCAACGCAGAAAATTGGGATTAATTCATTTGCCAACGCTGCTTTAATCTTTCGATTAATCAAAGCATCTGACTCTTGGTGGATCGCGCGTCGCTCTGAGTGCCCAATAACAACATAGGTGCAACCAAGCTTTGCAAGCATTGAACCTGAAATATCACCAGTAAAAGCACCACTTGCATCAGGTGAAAGATCCTGCGCACCATACTGAAGACGCAAGCGATCTCCGTCAACTAAAGTCTGAATTGAACGAATATCTGTGAACGGCGGAATTATTGCAACATCAACTGCGTCGTAATCCTTGTCATCTAGGCCGTAAACCAACTTTTGTGCAACAGCAATGGCCTCAAGGTGATTGAGGTTCATCTTCCAGTTTCCTGCCATTAATGGTTTACGCATTACTACTCCCCGGCTATTGATTCTTGCTAAATTAATTCTAATGCTTTTAGGCCTGGAAGTTCTTTGCCTTCAAGGTATTCAAGTGATGCGCCGCCACCTGTTGAGATATAGCCAAACTGTGAATCGGCAAAACCAAGAGCACGAACAGCTGCTGCTGAGTCTCCCCCGCCCACAACAGAAATACCTGTTACTTGCGTTAATGCCTGGGCAACTACCTTAGTTCCGGCTGCAAAATTAGGAAATTCAAATACACCCATGGGGCCATTCCAGAAAACGGTCTTGCACTTAACAATTTCAGCGGCAAATACTTGTGCAGAAACAGGTCCAATATCTAGACCCATTTGATCTGCAGGTATCGCGTCCGCTGCAACGAGAGTTGGTGTGGCATCTGCAGCAAATCTTGGCGCAACAACAATGTCACTTGGAAGAACTAGCTTTACGCCGTTCTTTTCTGCAGTTGCTATTAATCCCTTAACAACTTCAAGCATTTCTGCCTCTACTAGTGATGTTCCAATTTCTTTACCTTGAGCCTTAAGGAATGTGAACACCATTCCTCCACCAATTGCTAAAACATCTACTTTGCCCAGCAAGTTCTCAATAACCCCAAGCTTGTCTGAAACCTTAGCTCCACCTAGAACAACACCGTATGGACGCTCTGGGTTTTGAGTTAGTTTCTTCAAAACCTGAACCTCTGCTGCTACTAATGTGCCAGCAGCATGTGGAAGTAATTTAGGTAGATCAAATACAGATGCGTGCTTGCGGTGCACTGCGCCAAAACCATCACCAACATAGAAATCGGCAAGCTTTGCTAGTTCAACAGCAAATGCTGCACGCTCTGACTCTTCCTTGCTTGTCTCTGCTGCGCTAAAGCGAATATTTTCTAGAAGAAGTATCTCGCCAGCTTTTAGTGATTCTGCTGCTGTTGTTACAGCAGCTCCTGTTACCTCACCGATGAACTTCACTTCACGTCCCAGTAGTTCAGATAAACGCTGTGCTACTGGAGAAAGAGAAAGTTCAGGCTTTGCTTCACCCTTTGGGCGACCAAGGTGGGCTGCGATTACTAGTGATGCACCCTTTTCAAGAAGTAATTGAATAGTCGGAAGCGAGGCTTTAATACGCCCATCATCCTTAATGACTCCCTCTTTCAAAGGAACATTTAGGTCGCAACGAAGAAAGACTCGCTTTCCTGCTACATCAATTGTTGAAAGATCTGGCATTACAGAGTTTTACCAACGTAATCGATCAAGTCGACTAGGCGGTTTGAGTAACCCCATTCATTGTCATACCAACCAACGACCTTGACCTGGTTACCAATTACCTTGGTAAGACCTGAATCAAAAACACATGATGAAGGATCTGTAACGATGTCTGAAGAAACAATTGGATCTTCAGTGTATGAAAGGTAACCCTTGAGTGGACCTTCAGCAGCAGCCTTCATTGCAGCGTTAATTTCAGCAGCTGTTGCTTCCTTTGCTAGCTCAACAGTTAGATCTGTTGCAGATCCTGTTGGGACTGGAACACGCATTGCGTATCCATCTAGCTTGCCCTTGAGCTCTGGCATAACGAGTGAAATCGCCTTTGCAGCACCTGTAGAAGTTGGGATCATGTTGAGCGCAGCTGCGCGAGCGCGGCGAAGATCCTTGTGTGGGAAGTCAAGAATTGGTTGATCATTTGTGTATGCGTGAATTGTTGTCATCAGACCCTTAACAATTCCCCAGTTATCCTGAAGAACCTTTGCCATTGGAGCAAGGCAGTTAGTTGTGCATGATGCATTTGAAATAATGTTGTGCTTTGAACCGTCGTACTGCAGGTGGTTAACACCCATAACGATTGTGATGTCCTCATCTGTTGCTGGAGCAGAGATGATGACCTTCTTGGCACCGGCTGTGATGTGCTTTTGCGCATCTGCAGCCTTTGTGAAAATACCTGTTGATTCAACAACTACATCTGCCTTAACTGATGCCCACGGCAGGTTTGCTGGATCGCGCTCTGAGAAAACCTTGATTGTCTTGCCGTCAACAGTGATTGAATCATCTGTGAATGTAACTTCCAGACCTAGGCGGCCCAAGATTGAGTCATACTTCAAAAGGTGAGCAAGAGTCTCATTAGGAGTCAGGTCATTAATTCCGACGATGTTGATATTTGGGTTAGTCAGTGAGGCACGGAAGAAGTTACGACCGATGCGTCCAAAACCATTGATTCCGACATTAATCACGAAAGTGTCCTTGCTACTAGTGGGGCCTATGCCGCAGAGGAGTCTCTGAATGGCATAAAAATGCCCAGCTGTTGGTGGTTCGTAAAACTGCCACAACGCTGGGGTCTTAGGTAGAACCTTATCAGTGAAGGGTTAATGAATAGTTACTACGCACGAGTAATCAGTTCAGCAAATCAGGCGAGAGACCACTTTCAGTGTCTGGAATTCCAAGCTCTATCGCACGCTTATCAGCCATTGCCAGCAGGCGGCGAATACGCCCAGCAATTGCATCCTTTGTCATCGGAGGGGTGGCAAGTGAGCCCAACTCTTCCAGTGATGCCTGGCCGTGATTGATACGCAGATCCCCAGCCTCCTTAAGGTGATCAGGAATTGTTGGCCCCAGAATCTCCATGGCTCGTTGAACGCGGGCTGCGGCAGCTACTGCTGCGCGGGCTGAACGGCGAAGGTTTGCATCATCAAAGTTTGCAAGACGATTAGCTGTTGCTCGAACCTCACGGCGCATTCGTCGCTCTTCCCATGCAAGAACGCTTTCATGAGCGCCCAAGCGAGTGAGCAAAACACCAATCGCATCACCATCACGGATAACAACACGATCCACACCACGAACCTCACGAGCCTTTGCAACAATTCCAAGTCGCCGTGCCGCCCCTACTAACGCTAAAGCAGCCTCTGGTCCTGGGCATGTGATTTCAAGTGATGAAGATCGACCTGGTTCAGTTAATGAACCGTGGGCAATAAAAGCACCGCGCCATGCCGCTTCTGAGTCACATGTTGCTGCAGAAACAACCTGTGGTGGTAATCCGCGAACAGGACGACCATTTGCATCAACTAAACCTGTTTGACGAGCAAGTGCGTCGCCTTCATTGATTACTCGAACAACATACCGTGAACCTTTACGTAATCCACTTGATGACAAAACCGCTAAGTCTGAATCATGTCCGTAAATATCTGCAATATCTTTGCGAAGTCTGCGTGCACTCTGCGAGGTATCTAGCTCAACTTCGATAACAATTTTGCCTGCTGCGATATGTAACCCGCCAGCAAAGCGAAGAAGTGAGGAGACCTCGGCCTTGCGACAACATGGTTTGGTGATGGAGATTCGAGAAAGCTCGTCCTTAACTGCTGCCGTCATTGCCATGAGGCTAATCCAACCATCTAGCGGGAAAAAATGTGGCCCAAATGGAGAGCTAATTTTTCAGCATCATGATGAATACTGCCCGGGGCTTTTCGTATATCTGCCACCACAATCTCTGAACCTAAGGTTGATGCTGCTGTGCGAAGCGAATCTTCATCTCGAACAACAGATTGGTCCACAAGGCAGTAATCGACAGTTAATCCAGGTGCATAGCGATGAAAAAACTCTAAATGCTGTTCTGGGGTTGATCCAGCAAACTCTTCACCTCGTGAGGCACTTGATGCATCAAGGTTTAATATCAAAATCTTCTTGGCCCGTGAATTCTTAAGAGCATCTAATTGAGCGGGAACCAATAGGTGAGGGATCACACTTGAAAACCATGATCCAGGGCCCATCGTTATCCATTGGGCATCTGCAATGGCATCCAAAGCTTCAGCTCTTGCAGGTGGGTCTTCCGGAATTATTCGCAGGGATTGAATATGCCCCTTTGCAGTTGCCACCTCTTTTTGTCCCCTGACAACAATGCGACCAGTTGATGTGTTAAATGTTCCCTCAATGTCTAGTGCAACAGCTGCCATCGGAAGTACCCGCCCAATAACTTTAAGCAATTGTCCTACGCGATCTAATGCAACAACTGGATCATCACCGGCATTCCACATTGATGCAAGAAGCAAATTGCCCATCGCATGGCCATTTAATTCACCATTGCTATCAAATCTATGTTGGAGAATCTCGGCCCACGTGCGACCCCAATCATCATCAGCGCACAATGCTGTCAAAGCCATTCGTAGATCACCCGGTGGAAAAATTGGAAACTCTTCCCGCAATCGACCACTTGAGCCACCATTATCTGCAACGGTAACAATTGCGGTGATCTCTTGAGTTAGCTGGCGCAATGCTGCAAGGGTTGCAGCCAAACCATGGCCACCACCAAGTGCGACAACTTTAGACAAACTTACTCACGACCTACATCACGATGAGTTGGATGTGCTGAGATCTCTGCCCCAATCGCACTTAGTTGTCCTGCGATCTCCTCGGTGATTGCGACGCTTCGATGCTTTCCACCTGTGCAACCAACAGCGATAGTTACATACTTTTTTCCTTCACGCATGTAACCATCCATCATTGAATTCACTAAACGCACATAATCATTAACGAACTCTTTTACACCCTCACTACCAAGAACCTTTTCGCTGACTTGTGGTGTTAAACCCGTCAATGGACGAAGTTCTGGAATCCAATGAGGGTTTGGAATGAATCGACAATCCAACACTAAATCGGCGTCCACTGGAATTCCGTATTTATATCCAAATGACAAAACATTCACTCGGATTCCCTGCAACTTGCCTGAGCCAAATATTTCCCCAATACGCTTTTCCAATTGGTGAACATTGAGATTGGTTGTATCGATCGCAACATCTGCTTGGGAACGAAAATCTTCAAGCTTTGCACGTTCTCTCGCAATGCCATCAACAATGCGGTCCTTGCCTTGCAATGGATGAGGGCGACGAGTTGATTCAAAGCGTTGAACTAGCGATTGATCAGTCGCATCCAAGAAAACTAACTGATAGTTAGATTTACTATTTTTGAGTTCAGCAAGCGCATGAGTTAGTTCATCAAAGAACTCTCCCCCACGAACATCTACAACAACAGCTAACTCCTTGCCTTGTGGCCCAGTTCCTTTACTTACTAAAGCTGGTAACAAAGAGGGCGGAAGATTATCGACAACATACCAACCAAGATCTTCTAAGGCATGGGCAACAGTTGATCGGCCAGCACCTGACATCCCGGTCAGAATCAAGGTCTCTTGTGTCATGGATTAATTATTGCTGATTTCGCCGGTATCAGTGTTGACATTTTGGGTAGTAATTGCGCTCAAGTGCTCTTCGATGATCGATGCGATCTTCGATCCAATACCAGGAGTTGCTGCGATGTCCTCAACATTGGCTTTGCGAATGGCTGCCACAGATCCAAAGCGTTCAAGTAACGCTGCTCTGCGCATAGAGCCCAACTGCGGAATATCGTCTAGTACAGACTCCAGCATCACCTTAGATCTGCGAGATCGATGGAAAGAAATTGCAAAACGGTGGGCTTCATCACGAATTCGCTGCAGTAGATATAGGCCCTCGCTGTTTCTGGGCAAAATCAATGGATCTTTTGATCCAGGAATCCAGACCTCTTCTAAACGCTTAGCTAAACCGCATAGGGCGATGTCTGTAATTCCAAGTTCGCTCAGTACGCGCTGCGCGGCACTAACCTGAGGCGCGCCACCATCAACAACAATTAACTGTGGTGGGTATGCAAACTTGCTCGGCTTTCCACCTAATTCTGCCACCTCTGCTTCATTCTCCTGACGATCATCAATGAGGCGCTTAAGGCGACGTGTTATTACTTGATGCATTGCACGAGTGTCATCAAAGCCCTCATCAGTATTGATGATGAATCTGCGATATTCACTCTTCTTAGCCATTCCATCTTCAAACACAACCATTGATGCAACGACCGATGTGCCCGAGATATTGGAAATATCAAAGCACTCAATACGTAGCGGGGTTCGTCCTAAACTCAAGGACTCCTCAATCTCGGTCAACGCCTTGCCGCTCACAGCAGCATCGGTGGCACGCTTGCTCAAATATTGAATCAACGAATACTGAGCATTTCTCTTAACGGTATCTAGGAGCTCCACTTTTTCGCCTCGTTGAGGAACCTTGATCTCGACCTTAGATGTTCCTAAAGTTTCAAGCCACTTCTCCAACTGTTCTTTATCAACTGGCTCGCTATTGACATAAACATTGCGTGGCACCTGAACTGCACCAGTTCCATAGATTGAATACAACAACGCGGTCAAAACATCTTGGCCTTCAAGTACCATCTCTTGATCCACAATCCATGAACGTGATCCCTTAACAGAACCGCGCTGCATTGAGAAAATCGAACCGGCGGCATGGAAGCCATCTTGATACAAGGAAATGAAGTCACCATCTAGGTCATCTGAGAAGTTACCTTCTGTAGATTTCTGAGCCTTCTCAAATGAATCAATCTGATCTCGCAAACGAGCAGCTCTCTCAAACTCCTCGTTATTGGCCGCGTTCTCCATCTCCTCATGCAACTTGGGCAGAATGTTCTCCATCCCTGACTCCATAAAGTCATTTAACCGTTGTGCTAATTGCTGGTGATCCTCCTTGGAAATCCACTCCACGCAGGGCGCAGCGCATTTTCCGATATCACCTAATAAGCACTGTCTCTTGCTCTTTCGTGCACGGGTGAAGTTGGCTGACGAACATGACCTGACCGGAAATACTTTCAGCAAAACTTCAAAGGTATTGCGTAGTGCCCAAGCATTTGTGTATGGACCAAAGTATTTAAGTCCAGGTCTTTTATCTTTGCGGGTTATGAAGATCATTGGGTATTCATCATTAAGAGAGAGGGCAAGGTATGGATAGGACTTGTCATCTTTAAACTGAACGTTGTACTTAGGTTGATGTTGCTTGATCCAGCTAAATTCCAGTGCTAACGCTTCTAGTTCGGTACTTACGATGGTCCAGTCAACTCTGACCGCTTCATGCACCATGCGATAGGTCTTAGTGGCTAGATTTGCCTGGAAGTAGTTACTCAGCCGGTTCTTAAGATTCTTTGCCTTACCGACGTAGATGATCTTGTCTTTATCATTATAAAAACGGTAAACACCAGGGTGTTCCGGGATATTACTTGGCCGATAACTTTGGGGATCTGCCATTGCTCTACTTCTTTGCTGGCGCTTTTCTATTAGTCTTTAAAATCTCACCCAAGAACTGTCCTGTGTAACTCTCTTTCACCTTTGCAACATCCTCTGGAGTTCCCTCTGCGACAACCAATCCCCCACGGAATCCGCCTTCAGGTCCCATGTCGATGACCCAGTCTGAACACTTAATCACATCGAGATTGTGCTCGATAACAACAACGGTGTTACCGGTGTCTACTAGACGATTTAGAACAGCTAACAACTTATTAACATCTTCAAAGTGCAATCCTGTTGTTGGTTCATCCAAAACATAAATGGTGCGACCAGTTGATCTGCGTTGTAGCTCAGTTGCAAGCTTCACGCGCTGTGCCTCACCACCAGATAATGTCGGTGCGGATTGGCCCAGACGAACATAGCCAAGACCAACATCATTGAGAGTCTTTAGGTAACGAGCAATCGCTGGGACTGACTCAAAGAAACTGCCTGCTTCTTCGATAGGCATATTCAATACTTCTGCAATGGTCTTGTTCTTGTAGTGGACTTCTAGGGTCTCGCGGTTATAGCGCGCACCATGACAGACTTCGCACGGCACATAGACATCTGGCAAGAAGTTCATTTCGATTGTGATCGTTCCATCACCTGAACAGTTCTCGCAGCGGCCGCCCTTAACGTTAAATGAGAAACGTCCTTGCTGGTATCCGCGGATTTTAGCTTCGCTAGTTTCAGCAAAGAGCGCGCGAATTTTGTCGAACACACCTGTGTAGGTCGCTGGGTTTGAACGCGGTGTACGACCAATTGGAGATTGGTCAACGTGAACTACCTTGTCCAACAGTTCAATACCGGTGATAGTTCGGTGACGCCCAGGAACTAGGCGCGCACCATTTAACTTGTTAGCCAGGACGGTATATAAAATGTCATTTATTAATGTTGATTTACCAGAACCACTCACACCTGTGACTGAAACAAAGACACCCAAAGGTACTTCGACATCGATCTCCTGAAGGTTATTTTCCTTCGCACCCTTAACGACAAGCTTGCGTTTAGCATCAACTGGTCGGCGCGTCTTAGGGATCGCAATTGATTTGCGCCCTGACAAATATGCACCTGTGATTGACTCCTTCGAAGCAATCAAATCTTCGTAACTTCCAGAAACGACTACCTTTCCGCCATGCTCTCCGGCACCTGGTCCAATATCAACAATCCAGTCTGCAGTGCGAATAGTCTCTTCATCGTGCTCAACAACGATGAGGGTGTTACCTAGATTGCGTAGACGGGTCAGAGTTTCAATTAAGCGCTTATTATCTCTTTGATGTAATCCAATTGAAGGCTCATCTAGAACATAGAGAACTCCGACTAAACCGCTACCAATCTGCGTAGCAAGGCGAATGCGCTGTGCTTCACCGCCAGATAAAGAGCCAGCGGGCCTTGCTAGTGAAAGGTAATCAAGACCAACATCTAATAAGAAACCAAGACGCGCGTTGACCTCTTTCAGCACTCGTTCTGCAATTTGCGCCTCACGCTTGTTGAGCTTGATCTGCTTTAGGAAAGTGGCGCAATCTGCAATAGAGAGTTCGCAGATCTGTGAAATGTTTTTATCCCCAATTGTTACAGCCAGTACCTCTGGCTTAAGGCGCGCACCATTGCACTTTTCACAGGAGATCTCACGCATATACGCCTCATACTTATCGCGGCTGTAATCGCTATCTGTTTCCTCATGACGGCGGTGAATAAAGGGAATAACGCCTTCGAAGCCAGTTGTGTAATTACGGGCGCCATAGCGACCCTTGTACTTCATCTTAATTTCATACTCATATCCATTAAGAATTGCCTCACGTGCTTTGGCAGAGATTTTCTTCCACGGTGTATCGAGTGAGAATGGCAAGTCTTTCGCAAGGGCTTCTAGCAAACGCAGGAAATAATCTGATGATTGGCCACCAGACCAAGGTGCGATAGCGCCATCATTAATCGAAATTGAGTCATCGGGAATGATCAGATCCTCGTCAACCTCTTTCTTAGTACCAATACCTGAACACTCAGCACACGCACCAAATGGAGAGTTAAATGAGAAAGAACGAGGCTCTAACTCCTCAAATGAAAGTTCGCAATCATGGCAGGCAAGATGCTCGCTATAGGTGCGCTCTTTGTCCGCACCCTTTGCATCCACAAAGTCCAACACAACGATTCCGGATGCAAGTCTCAAAGCGGTCTCAATTGAATCTGTAAGACGAGTCTTGCTCTCTGCCTTTGCAGTTAAACGATCAATAACAACCTCGATGGTGTGCTTTTCCTGTTTTTTGAGCTTTGGAGGATCGGAGAGTTGAATTACTTCTCCATCAACACGTGCCCGTGAGTACCCTTGTGTAATCAAATCATTGAACAACTCAACAAACTCACCCTTGCGAGCACGCATAACCGGCGCCAAAACCTGAAACTTTGTTGTTGGAGGCAGTTCAAGAATCTGATCAACAATTTGCTGAGGCGACTGACGGGTAACAGCGTGTCCACAATTTGGACAGTGTGGTCGGCCCGCACGAGCAAATAGCAAACGCAAATAG
>Ga0209355_1000161_pt1 | contig 39915 bp, 33 predicted proteins | sample LauGreSBDMM110SN_3_FD_187563 | JGI IMG/M metagenome (GOLD analysis project Ga0209355, IMG submission 187563) | Freshwater lake microbial communities from Lake Michigan, USA - Sp13.BD.MM110.SN (SPAdes) (version 2) | ecosystem: Environmental > Aquatic > Freshwater > Lake | place: Lake Michigan... | reverse complement strand
GTTATACAAGTGTGACTTTTGTTATGTATTTGACTTTTGTTATGTTTTGACTTTCATGTATTTTCAGAAACATGCCTCCTGTAAATACTACAAATTGCATTTTTATTACAAGCCACTCAAAAAGGAGTACATGGATTGTATAACATTGTATAAAACAAATGCCTGGCATGTCCAACCCGTATTTTGTAAGGAACACTAAAGAACATAGATCTGCAGCCCATTGGGAGGACATGCTCAATCCTGACCTAAGAAAAAAAATTCTGAAGTTTGCAGACAGGAAGCTTAAGTACAAGTTCTACAGAGGGGGGGCTGTGCCGCTGCCATCTGAGCTGGTGCCGCCGGAGAATCTTCAACTTTACCACGAATCAATCAAGGAAATGGAAACCGATGATGATTCTTCAGAGTCAGAAGAGGAAAGCAACAATTCACCAGAGCCACAACCTATTTTTTGGGTAGACGTGATTCAAAAGCTGGTTTTTAATCGAAGAAATAACGGTATTCTCGGACCGCTGACAGTGAGGTTCAGCGACATTGTGGACAAAGAGTGGTGGGGCTTTAACGAAGACGGCGCCGAAGCTCTTGGAATTGATGAAGGTACGCTGGCCTTGCATAAGGAGCCCATCAGCGCCGCACTGGATTACGACGCGACGTGGACAGGCATAAGCAAGATTCGGCTGGTGCCGCTGCCGAATGTGCTGAATGAACGGCACGGGTATGAGATATTGCAGGGCGATGTGCTGATACCGAATGTGCCGAATGGATTTTACAGGTATGAGTTGTTGCAGGAAGCACACGACGGCGAGAGAGAGTCTGTTCACCAGCCTCCTGCTGACCGGTTTTACGTAGCACATATGCCCGATGTTGTCGGTAATATTACAAAGAATAAGCTTACGAAAGACCTGGTTGAAAAGTTGCATCTGCAGCATACAGTGGTGAACGGAGTGCACGAGTTCAGTGTATGACGAATCGAGGACGGGTTGTCTTTAACAATCATCAAAAATATTTTTAATGCTGAATATGCGCTACGAGTCTGCCAAAATAGAAAAATCACTAAGAGAGAGGGTGGAACGCGTGTGCCGCTGTTTTTGTTATACAAGTGTGACTTTTGTTATGTATTTGACTTTTGTTATGTATTTGGCTTTTGTTATGTATTTGACTTTTTGTTATGTATGTGACTTTTGTTATGTTTTGACTTTAATGTATTTTCAGAAACATGCCTTGCTCGGGTAGCTGTTGATAATACGGATGTCGGTATTTCCTAAAGGCCCTTGTAAATTAATCTCTTCCATGTTTTCCCGTTTGACGATAAAGTTCATGGAACTGTAGTCCGAGTCGGCAATCATCATTGCGAATTTTTGCACGTTTCGCAGAATTTTCTGGCTGATTCGCTTACACGTACTGTATATACTTATTTCTACGCCAGGGCATGAGAGCAACATTGCGGCACAAAACATAGATACGCTGATTGTTTTGCCAAAACGACGTGGTGTAGAGATGAGAATTTCCTGCGCAATATGGTCCCAATTGTTGAGTCTCAGTACTCTCTGGTGATCACGTGCAAACTGTCCAGGTTTCTCAAGTTTCCAAAAACTACGTGTGCATGCCTTCAGAAAGTCGTCGTGGAATAAGCGCTGATGATAACTGCGCGACCATCCAAGAGTATCTAATTTTGCCAAATAATTGCGACAGAGCTGCATATAGTGCATCGGCTCTTGTTTTAGCTCTTTTGCACCGTGCTCGAACCTCTCAGACGTATGTGCAATGTCACTCAGCCGCTTACTGATGCGTTGCTCTAAAGCAGGAACTAAGAGAGGAACACTCGTTTGCACCACGACACGCCTGTTACTCTCTCTTTGTAGCCCCGATTGCAGCAGGCTAATAATATGAGTGTACTCACCACGCTCAGGCATTCCTCATGTCATGGAAATACATTTTCAGGGGCAATCAATTCTTTAAGAGGCCGTCAGCATCGCTCTTTAACATATTTTTTGTATTTATATATAAGGTTACGAACAAGATGGCATCACCAGATCCGACAGATCCGAAACGTCGCATGTTCTTTGACTCACTCATAGATAAATACAAAGAGCAGATAACTTCGGCCACACGAAAGAACATGTCTTATGCGGACACACGCGGTATTTCTGTCGAGAAATTGGAGTCAAAAATACACTATCTTGAACAAATAAACAAAATTTTGGCTGACGCCCTTCAGAAAATGTATTGGGCAGAAAAGTAATGGTAGAAAAGTTCGTGAAACGTTGAAATTTCCAAAAAAAGATCTACCCTGACGGATTGCGTGTTTAGGCTCTGATAACATGAAAATTATCGACATTTCATCTTTCGACGTTGTGAAGTCTGGAGTTGAATTCCACATCGCAACAGGCAAAGAAGGAAGCAAAGAAGGCAAAGCTGTGTCTGAGCTACTTCCAAAGATGGAGCGCAACGAGGGAGCTGTTTATTGGTTACAGCCTAAAAATGGAACAATGGAGCAGCAAGAGGCGTGCATATGCGTGAATGGCGTGTTTTACGCATTGAACAGCAAGTTTGAAAAGGCTCTTTTTCGCAACGTCCGACTCACGCGGGACTTTCAAAACATAGAGCGTCTGGTAGATGGGACCAAGAAGCTTGTTATTCCAAGGCGCCTGTTTTGTGAAAAACTGCGTACTTCAAGAAGAGTAAGTTGTTATACAGTAAGTTGTTATTAATTTACTGATTAATTTACTGATTAATTTACTGATTAATTTACACACGAATTTACTTATTAATTTACACACATTTGCGTATTTCCGCAGAACTTACCATATATGAAGAAAACACAAGATATGCGTTACTTGGAAACAAATCGTCCTGCTCCAACTCAGGAACAAGCTGCAGCGGAGCTGGCCCAAGACACGGAGCCTCCTCCAGGCCCAGTTGCTCCTGAAGCCCCAGAGCCTTTTTCTGGGCCTGAGCCTCCCTCAGAGCAACAAAAAAAGGATGTAAAAAAGGATGCTAAAAAGGAGGTGCGAGCAGAAACAAGCTACAGCAAGAACAAACGCAAGAAAACTAGTCTCGTGGATCATGACAACATGTTTAAACGTGTTGAGTTGGCAGTCGCAAACAAGAGCACACCACCACCTCTGATTCACACCCGAGATAGCTTGTTTTGCATGCTCTGTGACACATTTGAGAAAGAGTTCCCAAATTGTCTTCCGCAGCACATGCGAGATCAATGCCTGTCAATTATTATGAACGGAACCTTATGAAGATGGAGAAACGACGAGAGCAAGACTGCGCGCATCAGCAGCAACGTAACACTTCATATTTTTGTCTACAAGGAGCAGGAAGTGGGACCAAAGCACCCAGCTCCATTTGTGCTTTGCGTGCACGCTCTTGCATCCTGCACCGGTGTGCTCAAAGAGTATAGGGATATCAGGACACAGCTCAGTGAGCAGCGGCAGCAAATTAACATGCTTTGTTTTGTCACGTTGAAGCTCAGAGAGAGAGAGCTGTGTCTGTCTCGTGTATGTGGGGTAATTGTAGTAAATGGCCTGTGAAACGCTGTGGAAAAGATGCGAGAATCGGTGTGCATACTGCACTATGCTCCCAACAGCACAGTCTGCAGTAATTGAAAGCGTAAAAAACGTTTCGTTGCTGGCCTCTCTGTGATGCGCGCACAAAGGCACAAGTTCCTGCAACGCTTGAGAGCTTCCACACACAAATTGCGCTCTTGTCAGCAGTATGTGCAAACTGTAAATACTGTGCAAGGCATCAAGCACAAACACTGTTGTTTCTATACGGACTGTCGAGAACCCTGCGGAATCTATGTCAATAAGACCATACACAGCGAGAAGAGGAGGTTCGCCGGGCATTAAAGACTCTCGCTTCTTACAAGCAAGCAACCCCCCCAGGTGTGCCATGATGTGCAGGATTATGTCCTCTGTGTTGATAACAGACCAGTACCCGTTCTCAGACCCCTTCTTGTTTTCAATCAACGTGTACAGAGTGCCAAACTCGAGTTGCAGACTAGTAACAACGCCTTGTAACTCCTGTATATCATGATCGGCAAGATCCTTGTCGTTTAGCATAATACGAGCGCTTGCTTGCCCTAGAGCGGCACGCAAGTCATACTTGGAAATTTTCAGCTCTGCGCAACCATGCAAAAGAACACAAAGTGCCATTCCGAGCAGATGCATTGCGTTGCACCCATCATTTACGTGCACTTTCTCTCCGCGATCATATTCGTGAGCCCATTTCTCCACAAAGCACACAAGCGAGGAAAGTTCACATTTATTTTTGTCATCTTTTAGCAACTCAACTAAATGAGCTCCAATAATCTCAAAGTCTGTGCAGTCAGCAACGGTACTGTCAGCAACTGTCTGCATAAGCTCGAACACATAACCGAAGCATATTCATATAAGAACGCATTTATTCTTTTTTTTTTGTTGATGTATTTTGTGGATTTGGGCGTTTGGAAAGTGTAAAAGGATACGAATGCAACAAACCCAATTTAACCTAAATACATATATAAGATGCTGTAATTCATGCCCGGAAAAAACAAAGCGAACCGCGGCCGCTCGCAAGGGCCACGCGCAAGAAACGGACAGGAAAATCATCATCCAAATCGTACAAAACATGGAAATAATTCTGACAGAAATAATTCTGACAACACCAGTGTGGCAAACATTGCAAGAACGTTGGCAGCACAAATCCAAAAAGCTAGCGAGATCGGAAGTGCAGTAAGTAGAATCATTCCACAGAAAGGAGAAGCTCTAGAAGTGGTACAAGAAAAATATCTACTCAGCATGTCCATGCTAACAGAAGAGTATAAACAAAAAACTGCTTTGGATGAAAAAATTGCTGACATGCAAGTTGATGAAGTCAATCAAGCACTCAAAGGACAAAAAATTGCAGGACTTGATCCCCAAATTTCAGCAGCACTCGACAGTGCTATAGTAGATGTACGGCAGTTGCATACGAAGTACAAGATGCATCTTACTGCTGTTGATAAAATGGCCGAAACCGTGTGTGCTTGCCCAAATGAGCAAGCTAATGGGCAGGATTGCAAAATCAGCTCAACACTTTCAATAACCAAACAGTTTGATTCCCTCACTCAGAAGAGAGGGGAGTTGAGAATCGAATTTAACAAAGCGTTAAATGAAATCAAGAAAAAATCACCTTTCGGTGTTGCTGTACACGATTACGATTATTACAAGAAGCTGGTAATGTATAAGACAGATCCTGACAGGAACCGCCATCCTGACAAACATCATGTCACCAATCACGTGCAGTCTCTTCTGGGGGGAAACCCGCTAAGGAAGGCACTTGCAGATATGCGGTTGTCTGATGTTCGCAGCGATCAAGCCCTAAGCGCGTCGCTTAAGTATTTGTAGAACGGTGCACCCTCATTTCGATGGTGTGTGATGACGGAAAAGATTTGCGACGGGCCATTTTCAAGGACTGGGAGGGTGAAAGCAACCAAACGAGTATTTTTGATGTTTGTGTGTGCGTTGACAGGAGATTCAGGTCCAGCGTTGTCGTCTTCTATGATCCTTTTTGCAGCAGTATTATGTTTGATTACACAAATTATCCTGACATGATTGTTCTCAATTGCAAGGTCGTGCAAAGATCCACTGAGTACATAGAACCCACGGAGGTAGCGCAGTCCTTGCATAGAATTGTGTAGATGTTTGGTAACAGGCAACATTATTCTGTAGCCTTGCTCGAGTGCTTGCTTCTGCATCAATGCATAAATTGGTGCAGTAATGTTTATCCATATTTCACTTCCCTCCACCAGCATGCATCGGGACATAGTAATAAAGTCCATTTTAAGCAAGACTGGATCTGGCTTGTCGCGAAAAGCATTGGAGGCCATAGAGCTGACGGTGTAGCAGCCGTTTTCGACAAATGCTTGCCTTTTGTTTTCAATGGTCAGTCCCCAAATGTAATCGAGCTCATTGCTTGTTTCTTCTCCCGCTGAAAGCAATCTCGGCTTAAAAGTGTCACAAGCTAGCTTCAACTCCAACTTCACAGCATGAAAGTTAACTAGAATCGAAAGATTCTCGTGAGGATCCATCTCGTGAGGATCCATCTCGTGAGGATCCATCTCGTGAGGATCCAATGGGGCATAGCGCACTGTTGCCAAGCCATACTCGCTATGTTGAAGCATTAAATACGAGGCACCCGACATAGCACTTTGTTTACTCTGCACAAACGTGCTGGTGTCCATAAATGAGAGTCCTGCGAGCTCCTGCTGAAGGTGCTGAACTGACTGAAAATACGCCAGTTGCCCCTCGCTACTCTTTTGCGCCCAGAAGCCGAGGACTTGAGAACTCTCACTGCAAGCAAAGCATGCATGCATGGAAAGATCAGGAACAAGAATCTTGCACTGTGCATACACCTTGTACGCTTGAGAAAGAGAGTCATTTGCTTGAAACCACTCATCTTCGCAATCGCGAATGTAGAGGCTACTGTAATGTTTTTTTTGAAAATATTCAACATTGTTTAGCAGCATTCCTTTTCCGCCATGTTCGCTCTCGGAGTCAATCAACCAACCATTATGTTCCAAAAGCAAGAGCACAGGAAAGTGCATGACCGGAAACATGTAGAATGGCAGTCTTTTGCAATCGTCTTTGTATGATATATCCACCGTCACAAGTGCTGAATTGTCCTTTGCCATGGACAAGCATAATCCGTGTCTAAATACATGCCGGAAGTGAGAGCTTGGCAAATTGACACCGTTTTCTTGGTCGTCCTGCAGTGGCAAAGGCAAGAATGGCTGAATTTCATTTTGGGACAAGAGGACATCCCATTTCTGCGTACGAGAGCATGGCCGAATGCTCATCTGGCCATCACTAAAGACAATGGTGAACATGAATCCATGCTGGAAAGTAACACATGGCAACTCTCTTTTGTCGGAAATTGCACAATTTGTCAAACAACACACTTTGTGTTCGAATTCTTGAAATCTTACACTTTCACCCATGCACAACATCGCCTCCGCAAAAATATTCAAGTGTTTAGGGACGTCGAGATCTGCTTCTGTGTTCTCAAGATCCTGCTGTAAATGATGCTTCTGATGATCCTTCTGATGATCCTTCTGTAATTGCTCGATATATCGTCTATTCGCGAGGTAGAATTCGTCAAACATAAAAGCAGAATGTGCCACAGCTTCTGGTGGGAAAGGAAACAAAAATGCTCTTGATGTTGCTTGGCTCATGCGCTGAATATCACATAGAACGTGCATGTAAAAGAGAGCCGTCTCCCCCGATGTGAACTCTAAGATGGTCCAGTTGCTGTATGTTGCCATTCGAGCAGAGACACAGAGCACGTTATCGCTCTGCCCTTGCATTAAGTGCTGGTGTGTGTCGACGTGCAATCGGGGGTCATATTTGACATAAGCTTCATCTTTGCTCTCAAAAAAAGGACTTGGCACTGGCAAGTGAAGCCGACCACCATTCGCGGGTATCATTGCTTTGTCACAGCAGCTGTGCAGCAAGAGCTCAATACATCCCAGAGACATGTGCGAAATATTGCGCAGATGCACACAGGACACAAAGCTTGAATTCTCATGCTTATCCTTCTTCCAGTCATTTGTGACTCCAAGGCCCTGGAAAAGCACGTAGTGTACAAGTCTCATGCAGCAACTCACATCAATCCCATTGAAAACTCCCTGCGCGTCCATGCTCGGGTTGACAGCGAAATCAAATGCATTGGAATTGTTTAAGACTTTCGAGTTCCATGCATTCTTGTGGATGCCCGACATTGTTGACCCTCCATACACAGAATCTGTGCTATTGATGTGGGAGAGATATGGAGCCATCAGTTTTGTGAAAAATTCAAAATGGGTTATTTCTGGATCTAGTTTGCTTTGAAGTAAGAAGAGCTTCACGAGACCATCGCACGTGCCTGCGTTCTCCATTGTCTCGTCCCACCAAATGCCTGTGAATGGTGGAAATTCAAACTTAATCTTGAACATGTCGTTTGTGGATGTGCTGGCACGTGGAAGAGCTGTACCATCCTTGACTTTGTCCCAAAACTCAGCAGTGTTTTCAGTTGATGATGGAGCTGCAAGTCCGCGTCGGCACCTCTCTTTGTGTGCAAAACTCGTCTGTTCGCGCCCAAACATTGTCGCCACAACACGTTTCGAGGTCCCAACGATGTTTTCATCCTGAACAAAGGTCTGATTACTTTGCTGACGTCCGAATCCCTTGATGACCTGTGATGAGACAAACTGCATACGAGGTTTGCAGTAAACACTAAGCACCTGCTGTGCAGCTCCTTGTGTCCTGTATGCGTAAGAAGCTTGTATGTCTTGCTGTGCACTTTGCATGCCATGAGAGGCCCAAGTGTTAATTGTGTCGTAATTGGGGATACCGAGTACTCCATTTTGCACATTCCGCGGGCCTTGTTCTTGAGGTGATCTAATCAAAATTTTCTCAGACATAAGACACGGAGCAAGAAATTCACAAAATTCCATGTAAGATGTCCAGTCATCATCCTTCTCTTCATCATCCGTTGGAGGTGAAAGCTTCCCGAGTATCGCCAAAGACAACACGCGCAGAGAGCAAGTGTTCTGAAAGCATGTAAAGTGGTACATGTAGCATGCTAAAATCATGATGCTGATGTCCAGAACAGCACTTGAAAGCCAAATGTGCAAAGAAGTAATCATGGCCAAAAAGGAAATGGGTTGCGTCATGGTAGCTTTTATCCCTGAAACGAAGGCTGGATGCAGACTCATTGGCCATTTGTGCAATACGCGATCCATGCTATTGAGCAGCGAGATATTCATGCAAAGGTACACGTGCGTCGACGTTTGCATTACTCTCTCCCAGGGCCCCACAGCGTTTCGGTGCCAGAACCGCGCATCTTTGTTCAGGTACTCACGCCGAAGACCAACCGTCATGCTCCCCACAGAACACTCGAGGTTGCTAAAGTTGGACCTGAGAGAATACGAATAGCTCCTGCTGTCGCACGTAAGGGCGGAGCACAAGAGCACAGCGTCAGTCTTGAGCCACTGCATCAGAAGAAAGTGCAAGCGATTGCGTAAAACGACTTCTCTTTTGATCACTTTGATATCTTTGCGCACGTCTGCTTTGCTCACTGTATTGGTGAGAGCTGCTTGTGACACAATGTGTTCGACAAGCATGTTGTCGCCACCAGGTATATTGGGCTTGAAACATGCACTAGCACTCATTTCTGAAAGAATGTAAAAGCCATTCTGGTGGTCCATGGTACTCGACGCGATGTTCATCCATCGAGCACCTTCAACAGCAGAGGCTGGAGTAGCGGGCGCTGGCCTGTTGCCGGTAATAAACAATATTGGGAGTTTCTTGATGGAAAAAGTGGACATCGTCGAGCAATTCTGTGTGGTCGTCCACGAACCCTGCTGCACTCCGCTCTCGCCGCTTAGTTCTTGATCGCCGCTGTTTGCCATAAGCGACTCCATCCACGCCATCATTGTATTGTCGTCTGCCTGCTTCCCATACTCGGCAAAGTAGCAGGTTTTGCCACATTTGCTTTGAAAATCGGAACCAACTCCTGGCAGAATTTCCCCTTTGGCGTCAACGAGCACCCCACAGCCCTGTAGTGTCGAGTAGCTCATTTTGCTGACGTTCCTTAGACTTGTGTCGACACAAATGCTAGCCATATCCTTGTGCTCCTTCGTCAATGAAATATGAATCATTCCCGCGTTGCACTGCTGTGCCAGATTGCCGGTACATTGGTCTATGCCCATGCCTGGATGCTTGGGATCGTAGAGCCATAAATTTGTTTTGGAATTTTTGCCGTCTTCTTTCAGCACATTGACAGAGCAAGCAACGTCCCCTATACGAAGAGTCATGCCGTATGCACCTGGGGTGTTCATGTTGTGGGCCATAAAGCACAGAGTGAGCACTTTTTGAAGCATCGTGTTCATGTACGAAAGATCGGAATTGATGCGATTTTGTGCAACGCTGTAGAAAATTGAAGAGTATGTCCCAGAGCATAACAAATCCTGCCATGATTCCATGTCTATGTCGTTAAATGCAGAAGTGACTGACAAATAGTCAGCTTTCCACTTGTCGCTACACATCTTGTCTTGCTTAAGAAGATCGCTGACTCCCATAGCAGCTATTTGCCATTGCTTCATTTCAGAAGCTCTCATTATCTGCAGAGTTCTCTTGATCGCAGCGCTCAACTTGTGCATTTTCATTTTGATAACGTACTTAAGATGTGTATTGTCTTCAAGGTTGGCCAATCGGTCTCTGAGAGGATTTCTTTGAGCTCCAGTCAGCAACAATATCTCCCGTAATCGCGTGTTTACAGCTGCGTCTGCTTTCGAACCAAAAACCTCCTCCCCTACCATTTCTCTTAGCATCACCAAACTCTCGCTCATCGCCTCAACTTTGGGCAACTCTTCCACCATCCACTTGAAGTCTGGAACAACCATCGACTGACAGAAAACGTCATCCAGAGGATCTTTGCCTTCGCTCATGTTGCAGCACCAAAGTCGTGCCATATTAATACCCTGCTGTGGCTGAGGAAGACTCTGAATGTATTCGTTTGCCTTGCCAACACCTTTGTTCTTGTGCCGCATCGCGGCAATTTCGTCATCATGAGATTTCGTATTGTCTGTTCGCAACTTGATCCATAATCCAGTATTCAAAGCGAAAGCTGTTCCTTCCGCAATGAACATGTATTTCGGAAAATGTCCCAAACCTTCAGGTACTTGGTCTTCTTCAAAATGATGGACGTTGCTCAACCAGTGTTTGAGTTCATTCCTGACATGTTCTTGATCGGTATGGTCATCGTAGCTGTTTGCATATTCCTCCATTTCAGCTTGAACCTCGGCTACGGGAACTTTCCAGTATGTTATGCCATGCACAATATCTTGCTCGAAGTTTTCAAGGGGATATTGTGCTTGGCGTGTAGTTTGAACGCTCCGGTCGTGCAAAGTTTCTCTGACTAGTACCTCGTAGTGCTTGCAACGAGACGATATGATTGTAGCAATGTACTGGTTCCAAAGTTTCATTTCTGCATGAGCCGTCGTGTCCATTCGAAAGCCACCGACATTTACATTCCGTAAACTGTTTGCGTCGCAATACTTGAAAATGCCTTCCAACATTCTTGCTTCAGAAACAACGTGTGCTGCCCCTGCCCTGTCCGTATTGAAGAGCTGATCCCACGAGCAGCTTTGCATACCCAAAACATGCTGCATGTGTTGAAAACAGTTGAGTATCATAGTGCTCGCTGAAGGATTGTTTTCGGCAATGCTCTTGAGAATGATGAGAGGGTCGCAAGCAGCACATTTGGGCAGTATATAGATGCCCTCTACTGTCACATACGTTTTTTCAGATGTCTTCTCGTCATAGGCAGCGAAGATGTCTTTGTACAAGTACAAGTCCACAATAACAGGGTCTATTGTTGTGTTCTGTGCCTGCACGTTCACTGGGGTAGCAGCAAGTTCAGGACGAACGTTTTTAAACCTAGGGTGTACCAGATTTGACAATTTGTCCTTGTTGTCCAATTCCACTTCTTCTTCAGGATACCGATATCTCCACACTTTCTTGATTAACCGTTTGTCAATGTCATCAATAGCACATCGTCCAGCATGCATTTCTGCTTCGTGGAAATTGTATTCGCGCAGTGTATGTACTCCACTCTGAACCTTAGACATTCCAGATTTGCCCCGCACGTAAAAGTCTGATGCCTGCGTTGATACCATGCACCACATCTCGTCCCCTTTGCTCCCTTGAAGAGCCATAGCAATTGCATGTGCAAGCTGCAGCGTTTGCTCGGAAATATTGGTGATTTCTTCACCTGAATACACTCGCCACAGGACGTCGACGGCCTTTCCCTGCAGGCCTCCAAATGGACCAGAGTCAATAGCTGTTCGCAATTCTCGTGATGTTCGCTGTTGCCCAATGAAGATCTTCTCATAGACGGGATCATTCATCATATCAAGCTCCGTTTGTGGATGCATTGTTCTGAAGGCGTGCAATACCTTAGAAGTTGAGTTGGTTCTACATTTTTCAGCGTTGAGCGTTGAAGTCGCAACGTCGTTTTTCAATTTTCGCAAAGGTATGTTTTCGTGCAACGGGACGTAAAATAATTTGGCAAACTTTGCTTGAGCATCGCTGTCATTCACAAAGCGTCTATGTGCCTCATTCCCGTACGCTCCGCGTCCAAGTTTGCCGATTTCAGGCCCAAACTCTACCTGTGTCCTCCCTGGTTGAAATTCCCATGGCGTGATGAAATCACCTAGAGAGAGAAAGAAGGGAGGCTTCAGATGGTATTCCCCAACACTTCTACGTACGTCCCCAACACCACGCTCGTATGACAATTCAAGCTGTCGCCGATCAGCTCTTTTCTGCTTCTTTTTCGGCATCTCGTCTCCCACGTCGTCTTCCCCGTCGTCTTCCCCGTCGTCTCCATTCGTTTTTTTAGGCCTACCACGACCTCTTCCTGCAACTGGATTGGGCGCTGGTCGTACTCTGTCAGCAGCGTTCTTCCGTGGACGCCCTCGTGGCTTCCGAACTGCAGCAACAGCTTCAAAGACTGCTCGAGATACGGACGTGGAACTTGAATTGTCATCTTCCTCGATCGGTTCGTCATTAAGAAACCTTAGGTCGTCCTCGTCTGGTTGTTCTTCTTCTGATTCTTCTTCACTGTTTTCCAGGTCATGTACTCCTGCTTCCTCTTCCATGTCCTCTTCCATGCCCTCTTCCATGCCCTCTTCCATGCCCTTTGTGTTGCTGCATCCGCGCACAATCCCTCCCAGTTTCTTTCTTTTCTTGCTCGTGTTCATCGTGCTCGATTGTGCAGTTGGCGCGCGTGCAATTGCTCTCGTATCTGACACTGTTTGTGCATGTGCATGTCATGTGCATGTTGCATCACTGTTTGTGCATGTGCATGTTGCGTGGGGTTTGGCATGTACGAGTGCAAGTGTGTAAGGGTGTTGTCACCTGCGGCTCCAGCGTTCCCCGCCTCCGGTGTAGCTCGCGTGAAAAAAGACGTGATCGACGTTTGCGCTTCCATCTTACGGGCAAGTTGGCGGGACGATCAGGAACTTTCGATTTTCGAGGGAATAATCGTTTCCGGGGAATAATCGTTTCCGGGCGAAGATCAGTACTGTTAGCTAATCGTTTCCGGGGAATAATCGTTTCGGGGCAATAATCGTTTCCGGGCGAAGATCAGTACTGTTAGCTAATCGTTTCCGGGGAATAATCGTTTCGGGGCAATAATCGTTTCCGGGGGATAATTCTAGCGTGGGCAAAAGTGTCTAACGCGGGCAAAAGCGTCTAGCGCGGGCAAAAGTGTCTAACGCGGGCAAAAGCGTCTGGCGCGGACAAAAGCGTCTGGCGCGGGCACGTGGCGCCTGCGCAGTCATGGACAAGCAGCATACGGTCTTTATTCAGTCGTCGTACATCAATGTGTGCTTGCAACGAGGCACATATATCGACGCGGGAAAACATAAGCACTCAGGACAGAATAAGAACTATGTTTTCTTCAAGGGACTCCGTGTGGAGATAAGCATGTCTGCCGGCGATAAGAAGGACGTGCATGGTGCAATTTGGTGTCCAACGGGCCAGAACAATGTCAAGCGCGCAGAGGGAGAGTACTGTAGAATGATCAAGAAGATGAAGAGTATTAGGCAAGGATCTGGCAAGCGTCAAACAAAGAAATACGAGAAGAAGCAACACTTGCTTATGGGCAAATGAAATGAAGCATTTTTGCGATCCATTTTGGATTTTTATATATTAAAGACCTATAAGACTCAGAACACAAATGCTGTCTATGACTGCTGTCTTCGTCTTCGCCTTGACGGTTGTTGCCGTCATTATCTTCTGTCGCTGGATGTGCCAGAACGAAGCCCATTCCCTCCCTGCTGGCAGGAGTGTGTCTCCGAGTCGCGAACATATTCTCATGCGCAGGTACAGGGAATGGGTTGCGACCCCAAACTGCGGCACCTTCCACGAGTTCTGCTTCGACTATTCTGCCCGCGCTGCCCGCGCAAACCAAGCTCACTAGTTCGGGCTCGGTGAATTATAGTTTATTTTGATTTATTTTTAATAAACTTTTTGGCAGGCTGTACGAGCTTTTCAGAGTCAGAGCTTTTCATGAGTCGTGAATCTGCGAGTGCACGAGGTTTTGCACAACGCCATCAATGTCAAATTCATAGGTGTTGACAAAATTGGTTACCGTGTCATTAATTGTATGATTCATAGTCTTTTCGATTCTCTTCCAGCAATCCCACCGTATATGATCTTGCTGATAACTCGCAATATAAAGTTGTAGAACCTGTACAATCGAGAGAGCGTTTCTTGTTTTCTGATTGATACCCTCAAGACATTTGCTTCGGAAGTCAATCAAGGACTTGATTTTGGTGTTGTAGACTCTTAAGCTTTTAATAACTTGAATCACAGCATCCGTATCAATATTCTCTAGGCTCATAGTGAAGGCATTATTACAGATTTCTTTTGTATAAAAACTTTCAAAGAATTTTCGTTGCGGTGCAGACCTCTGCACCACTATGAAGTAGAGCATACGTTGCAGATTAGGACTTGTTGTGGGAGGGAAGCACAATTTATCTCTGAAACTACACCAAGCAAAACTTTTTTGTGATGTTTTTCGACAATTCAAGGCCAACGCAACAAAATCTCGAAGCAACGGGCGAGAGTGGTTGTTTACATTCAATCGCAACGTTTCTGAATCAACATTAGTATCTTCTTCTGTTTCCTGTTTCCGCAGAACAGCGCGAATACTTTTCACAAAGCCATCACTGACACGCAAAGAACGCAATACAATTGGTAGTGTTTCCGCATAAGCCTTCTCGTCGTCCTGTCTGTCCTTGAAGGCTGTCATTGCACGCAAACACCGCAGTTCCACATCACGCGCGTTGCTGTTAATTTCAGTATAAAGCATTTCGAGCATCTTGCCAGAGGGTGTTTTTCTCGGGCTCATGTACAGGAAAGCCAACACAGCTGTTTGAGACATACTTATTCTCTGTCTAGGTATTTCCCCCGATGGAAGTACATTCGCTTCAAGAAGACAGTTGTGCATACAGCGTAATAAATCATTACTTTCTATGTCTTTCGCGAGCTTTACACTTGTTTCACTTTTGTTGTCATGCTCCAAGATGTCAAAATACGAAAACAGAACAATCCAGTCGGCGATTGTGTTTAGCAGCTGATCGCAAATATTTTGTTTTTCTACATTGTACGTGTCTAGATTCATCATCAATTCATCACAATCATATAGTTTTATGAATGTCTCTGCTATTTCAACACAATGCTTACTTTTGCACATGAATATTACTACTAATGGCAACGACAGTCTGTGAACGGGGTCAATATTAAAAAACTTACATACGTCACAGAACTTCCTCAAAACAGATGTGTTCTTGATTTGCAACATGTCTAGAACGTTTTTTTTGTTGTTTGTTACAGTCTGTGAGTTGCTGAAATTCAGCAATGAAGCTCTCGTAACATCGAAAACCAACTTTTCTTTCGAAGAGTCCATACTTATGAAACACCCTTATATCACGATTGAGCAACTTGTGTTTATTCCACGAAATTTTATTTATAACAAATGGTATAAAATGGTATTGTGCTACCAATTGAAAAAGAAATGGAAGAAGATATGGAATAAGAAATGGTATGAGAAATGGTCTCAGAAATGGATTTTTGCTCTGAGCAAGTACAGGAGGCAAGCAACAGTTGCTTTTGCTTTCGCCGCATTGGCTGTAATTTTCCTCCTAGTTCTCGGCATAGTTCAGAACATCTATACGAAAATAATAATGAGTGTTACTATAGTGTATATGCAGATATTTATGATTCTAGCTGGATGTTTTCAAGCTCAGAGTCGAAACACTTAGCGATCTCATCTCATCTACATCTCCTCATTGCACGTAAGAAAAAGCGAACGAGGGCTCAAAGTCAGCACGGCTTCCGTTATAAGTGGCCTCTCCTTGTTCTCCGCCTCCAGCAGCTCTGCTTCACTTATAAGTGGCGTCTCCTCGTTCTCCTCCTCCAGCAGCTCTGCTTCTGTTATAAGTGGCGATGTATATTCGGCATAAATGTCGAGACAAGGAATTGCAAATTGCACGTTGAAAGCTCCAAGCAAGTCTCTTTGTGTCGCGCCAGCTAGCTGTTCTAGCTGTGCAGCGTATACACCTACTGGGGAAGCTATGACTTCTGATCTTTTTTCGACAGCAGCTGACCAATCTTTCGCGCTCTGTTCATCCCAAATGTGCAGTACGTCTTTGACACAGAGCATTAAATCAGCTTCCGTAGAGCAAATGGTTCCACCGAGCCAGAAGGGTGTTATGTTCATGATGAATCGTGTCGCCAAGATGCAGGCTTCGGCGATTACAGAGTGCTTGTAATAACACGGTACGTTCATAATTATCGCCTTTTCGCACAAGCAATGTGCCCACTTCACGACAAGAGTATGGTCCTCTTCCGCCCAAAGATCCCGCAGCTGCAAAAGATTCTTGACCTCTTCCTTCACGAATTGTCTGTGGTGAATATAGCATTCCAGAAACCGGTTGCATGTCGCCAAGTTGCATCTCCAGTCTGTCACTTTCGTCACGGTGCACAGCGCTCTCTTGAGCTGCTTCGAAGAAAACGAATACGTGAATGCACGCACCTTGGTTTGACAGTAAGCCTGGTTTTGACAGTAATTGCCCCATAGCTTCGTGTACGCACTGAGAGGAATCTTCTCCGCACCGATTGCTTGAATGCCATGTCCTTCGCTGTCAGTCAGGTACCTTATATTTCGATCTCCAACATAGCTGGCTGCCAAAACAAAGCTCGACAGCGTGTGTAAAAGTATACTCGAAGTATTCAAAGAATCAGGTAGAGATTGGTCGCACAACGTTCCCTTGATGCTGCATGTGTCCAACAACGCAGCACCAAGGAAAATAGCACCCTTTCCGATGTTCAGTTCTTCAGCCATGTGTACCATTCCGTGTATCAGTGCTGGTCTTATGCTCTTGTATGCAGGTGTCACAAGCAAGCGAAACTCTGGGTAGAGACTCATGTGTCGTTCATTCTTGCTTTCCAGATGGTAAAGATAGTCTAGCTCGTCCTCCTTTGAGAACATGGCTACCATGTCCTCACAGCGTCCTTCTTCCGCCTCTGCCGAGCGCGCATACAGAGAGCGCAGCACTGGTACACACACGTGCTTCAAGCAAGTTTAACTAAAACACGTTGAGCCAAGTAGCCGGAAACGATTTAATTTGTACCGCCCCGGAAATGAACCCCCCCCCCCGGAAACGAAAACCCCCCGGAAACGAAAACCCTCCTGAAACGAAAACCCCCCGGAAATGAAAATTCCCCCGCGGAAACGAAAACCCCCTGCGTCGATGGCGTCCGTGTTTCTTATGGCAGCTGGGGGCTCTGACGACAGTACGCCTATACCTTGGCAACCGCACCAGGCTATGGCAGACAAGGAGACCACTGTCAGCGTCAGCGGCAGCTACGCTATTGTCACGAGGCGCTCCTTTTTTGCCAAAGTTCACTACACGGACGAGTCGATCAAGAAAACAAAGGAGTGGGTGCTGCGGAACACCGTGTGTGGAGAAATCCGTCAGTTGATCCCAAAACATAAAAAAGGGGACGACCTTCGAAAGGAGTTGGGTATTGACACGAAGAAGCGTATGCTGTCATTGATCTACAAAATACGCTCCAAGTACTTTGAAAAGAACGTTGAAGGCGCGTGGTGCAAACGCGTCGCGTGATGTAGGGCGGATGCTACTTGTGTGAAAGAACGTTTATTTATGGAAAATTCCTAATAAAGGTCTCTCAGAGTCTTTGTGGTTGCTGATATATTGGAGTGCAAACTTTCCGAAGGTCCTGCACCAGCCAGACTCTTAACCAGCAATTTAACATGTATCTAGTAATACTTAAATCACGTAAAAGAGAACTAACGAGTATATAAGAAAGTACAAATTCCCCAGCGACTCCTCAAAAGGAATGGCCCGTACGAAGCAGACTGCTCGCAAGTCCACCGGCGGCAAGGCTCCCCGCAAGGCCCTGGCCACCAAGGCCGCCCGCAAGTCCGCCCCCGCCACTGGTGGTTGCAAGAAGCCCCACCGCTACAGGCCCGGCACCGTGGCCCTGCGCGAGATCCGCAAGTACCAGAAGTCGACGGATCTCCTGCTCCGCAAGCTGCCCTTCCAGCGCCTTGTGCGCGAGGTGGCCCAGGACTTCAAGTCGGACCTCCGCTTCCAGTCGCACGCCGTCATGGCCATCCAGGAGGCGGCCGAGGCGTACCTCGTCGGCCTCTTTGAGGACACCAACCTCTGCTGTATCCACGCCAAGCGCGTCACCATCCAGCCCAAGGACATCCAGCTGGCCCGCCGGATCCGTGGCGAGCGCTCGTAAAGAGCGTGATATCTAACCCAAGCACATGCATGTCTTGTAGTGAGCTAAGTGGGCAGGGTAGATAAAATAGGCAGCAAATTGCAGAAAGGAGCCCGCTCTTTGCCCCTTATCAAATTAAAAAACCACCGCAGGGTGAACCAAAAACACAAATTTAAGTCTTTCGAGTCCCCACATCCTCCCCACATCCTCCCCACATCCTCCCCACATCCTCCCCACATCCTCCCCACATCCTCCCCACATCCTCCCCACATCCTCCCCACATCCTCCCAACCTCCTCCCCACATCCTCCCCTCACATATGTGAAAATGAATTGTATACACATGAATCAAAGGCATCAAAGGCTAAATGTTTTTTATTACTTGGATAAAAACTAACTTTAGCTGGTGTATGGAGGGCTACTGTGGTAACCCTGTGTGTGGCGGTGCTCTGTACCGCAGCGCGCTAACTGAGCTGGTGTATGGAGGGCTACTGTGTAACCCTATGTGTGGCGGTGCTCTGTACCGCAGCGCGCTAACTGACGCTAAACTTCAACCTAGACGTTGTAGTTCCTCACTGTTTTCATGCCGTCGATGCAAGACACCCTGATTGTGTTCTTCTTGGGACGGTTGTACATGCCCGCGACCAAGCGAGGACGAAGCGGCCACGTCACATTAAGGTCGCGCTTCTCACGAGCGAAGGGGGACCAGATGATGCTGGACTTCTTCTTCTTTGGAAATTTGCCGCCGCACTTAGAGCACGTCTTGCATGCGATGGCGCACAACTTGGAGCACTGCGCGCACGTCTTCTTCGGCATTACTGTGAGTGTGTGTGTGTGTGTGTCAAGAGAGAGCATGTGTGTGTGTGTGCATATGTGAGTGTATGTCTCAAATTCACAAGGACCTCGAGTGTCGCCATCGGCTTGTCCGCCCTCCTCCTCTTCTTCCTCGCGAGCAATGGGATCGGCGTCTTGTCCGCCCTCCTCGCCGTCCTCCTCTTCTTCCTCACGCGCAATGGGATCGGCGTCTTGTCCGCCCTCCTCGCCGTCCTCCTCTTCTTCCTCGCGCGCAATGGGATCGGACAGGGAGATGCTGGAGCCCAGCTCCGGCGAAGGAGCCCTCGTCGCCTTCTGCTTGGTCGCCTTCTTCTTGGCTCCTTCGCCGGGCTCCTTGCTGGGCGCACTCGAGCAGAACTTGACCAAGATCTCGAGCATGTCAACCTCGAAGGTGGTGGGGTGGAGAAGGGTGAAGGTCCTGGGGACGAAAAGGGCATTGACGGCCCTCTTCACGTTGAGGTGCTTGCTCTTCTTCTTGTCCTTATACACCCTGTACAGCTGCTTCAATCGCTCAAGCGAGGTGGGGTCGGTGACGCCGTCGTGAAACCACGGTGGCATCGTCATCTGCAGCACATGCAGACTGTGAGCAAAGGAAAGCACATGCACATGCACGCGCAGGCACACTGCAGAGCACGGAGCACAGCACGGCGCACAGCACCGCCCAGCACGCTGCCAAGCCCCCGGCCCAGCCCCCGGCCCAGCACCCGGACCTTGCTTGCCGCCATGCTTGCTCGAGGTCGCAATCAGCAGAGGAAGCACGCGCAGGCACACGGCAGAGCACGGCCGACAGCACGCGGCACAGCACCGAGCACAGCACGGCGCACAGCAGGCCGCACAGCACCGCCCAGCACGCTGCCAAGCACGCTGCCCCGCCCCCGGACCTTGCTTGCCGCCATGCTGGAGGTCGAATCAGCAGAGGATTCGAGTTCTCGTGCCAGTGTTTTTTAGAATTTTCGCTAACAGTACAAATTACAACGCCGCAAGGTTACGCCGATTGACAAAAAGAATGTGTGTAGTAAAATGTGTAGTAAAATGGATTTCTGTACAGAAACGTGTAGTAAAATGTGTAGTAAAATGGATTTCTGTACAGAAACGTGTAGTAAAATGTGTAGTAAAATGGATTTCTGTACAGAAACGTGTAGTAAAATGTGTAGTAAAATGGATTTATGTACAGAAGCGTGTAGTAAAATGGATTTCTGTACAAAACGTGTAGTAAAATGTGTAGTAAAATGGATTTCTGTACAAAACGTGTAGTAAAATGGCAAAAAATGTGTAGTAAAATATAAAACGTGTAGTAAAATGGCAAAAATGTGTAGTAAAATATATAATGGTTTTTTGAAACATGGTTTTTGTGTTTTTGTGGACACAAAAACGTGCAGGGACTGCAAGGCCATGTTAAAAACGTGCAGGGACTGCAGGGCCATGTTAAAAACGTGCAGGGACTGCAGGGCCAAACGTGCAGGGCCATGTTTCGTTTCCGGAGGCACGTTTTCGTGGAAAACGTGAAACGAAACATGTAGTTTGTGTAGTAAAAACTGCAATTGCACATTCGTTTTCGGAGCACGTTTTCGTTCACGTTTTTGTGTACGTGAAACGAAACATGTAGTTTGTGTAGTAAAAACTGCAATTGCACATTCGTTTTCGGAGCACGTTTTTGTGTACGTGGCACTCTACAGAGGACTCGACGAGGAGGATTGCACAAACAATGGCAAACGGCGCGCGTATGGCACAGGAAGGTGTCTACTGTGGTGACTGGCTCTATAAGTGTTTGTCCTCCGACCGTGATCCTGGTGGAGCAGAAAGCTGCTGGGGTAACCAAGCTCCCGGGGCCGTGCCCTCCGACAGCGACCGTCGTGCAGCAGAAAGCTCCTTGGGCAACCAAGCTGCCGGGGCCGTGCCCTCCGACAGCGACCGTCGTGCAGCAGAAAGCTCCTTGGGCAACGACGCTTCCTGGGCCGTGCCCTCCGAAAGCGATCCTGGTGCACCAGAAAGCTGCTTCGGCAACCAAGCGTCCCAGGCCGACATCATAGAAGCAATGTTCGGCGCGTTCAGCGGCTTTCAAGGGCCACAGACAGGCCTCGCTTTTGGACCCTTGGAAAATCTAACCCTAAACCTTCTTTCTGAAGCTGCTTCAGCACAGGAAATGGCTGCAGCAAATGAGCAGACGCCTCGCTTTTTGGGTGACAGTCAGCAAATCAACCTTGCGCAGACGCCTGTCTTTTGGGCTGACAGTGAGCCGGTCCCGATCCAGATCAAGAAGACAGAGATCAAGAAAGTCTGCAGCAAGTGCGGGAAGCTTGGACATAACATGCGCACGTGCGAGTTGGAGGAAGAGGAAGCAGTAGGTAAACGTCAACGCCGCGATCGAGGTCCTTCTACACCCAAAGAGAAGAATTTCTCCACAGACCCGCTCTCTAGTAACAGCATCCACGGCGCGACCGTGAGGGCGCAGCTCAAGGGCGTGTTCTTCTCCCCAGAGAGGAGAGCGCGCAAACTTGCCTTGTTCGATGACGGACCATTGCAACACCGCATGCGAGAAATTCTGAATGACCGAGCAATCGCGTACATTGGAACACTTTTGAAGAAGGAGATGCTGGAAATCTTACCAAACAAGTCTCTTTTCGGGTTCAGGTCCATTCTGATTGACAAGGAGCTATATTTGGCTCGTTTTCACACGAGGTACTGCCCAAAGGAAAAGGACAAATCAAAATCGACAAGCAGGAAAGTGATCGAGTTTTCCCGTGATGATGTGGAGGAAATGTTGGGCGCATGTGGATACTTCAGAGAACACTCCACTCGCCTCAACGCAGACGATCTTTTTATAGAGTACAAGTATGATCCATTATTTGCTATTCAGAGACAATACAGGTTTTGCTCTATTTTGGAAGGCGAAGATCGGTCTGGTTTTGTGAAACACAAATGCCCGCAGGTTCTTGCCGAAGTGATTTCGCGTCTGCGCGCACAGATTGCACTCGAGGAGACCTGGTTCAAGACAGTCTGGCAGGAGCGTGCAAACATCAAATTCTTGTCAGTTCCAGAGATCATGTCAAGAATTGAGACGCCGCAAGTGTTCTTTTTCCCCTTGGAGAAGTTAAGGTACAACGAGCATGAAATCAACAATCTGTTCACCCTTTTCGAAGAGACGGAAGAGAAGGAGCTAAGGGAGCACCAAACGTCGCAGAAGGGCATGACAATGAGCAAAGCTTTTAAGCGTCGTATGCCAATGTACTACAAATGGATCGTTGACGAAGGTATCAGCTCGGTTCAGACATAGTTCTTTATTAGACTAACGGATTATTAGACTAACGGATTATTAGACTAACGGATTATTAGACTAACGGATTATTAGACTAAGGGATTTTTAGACTAACGGATTATCAAATTAACGGAAAGCTATAGCAGAGAAAGCTCCGTATCAGCAAGCTCAGTAGCTCAGTATAAGCCGTACTTATCCTCCCATTCACCTGGCCGCATTAGCCAGGGAACTAGGTTCTCGTTCATTTCGTATGTTGTGTCATACACAACTCTTTCTCCATGCACGTCTTCGTCCCAACTGTCGTCTGCTTGGTGTGATTTTTTGTGTGGTTTTTGAAATTGTCTCTTGTTTGTTTTCTTGTTTGTAATTTCTTCACTTGATATTTTTGCATCTTGCTTCATCCAAAACAATTTGTCTTCGCTGTCGAGAGTGTTTTGTGGTGTGTAGGCATTCCCATACAAATCTTTCTCTGAAGAAAGAGTTTTAGCAAGACAGGAATTGTGGTAGGCTGCTGCCATGTGGGCAACAATGCGGCATTCATGTTGGCTGCATATGGGAATTTTCGTGTTCTCAAATTCAATAAACATATTTTCGATGAAACCATCAGGCTTGATGTATTTCCTCATCGCTTTTAACACATCTTCGGTTTCCACAAATGACTGTATCAAAGGGACGGACACGGGAAGAAGAGAATTTTCATTGCCTGCGAACAATCGCATTTAGTGTACATGTACTGGATGAAATCTTTCAAGTACAATGTAACAAAAATTAAAACTAAAAAAAATTCAAAACAATCATTCTATAAAAGAACATAGCAAAAATGTTTGACGTGCTTACAAATCCTCTTATCTTCAGACCACCTCCAAAACCAACTGGCATTCAATGGAGGAAAGACTCCAAAAATTCTCTTGTGCGCACCGTAACGGGAAATCATATACACATTATGCTTATATGTCCCTTTGACAAAGATACAAGCATTCAAGATTTCAAGAGCACGAAAAACTTGATAATTTGTTTTCATGGCAACGCAGAAGATGTACACACATCTAAAAGTTACTGCCAGTGGTTGGCTGATTCGACAAAAACGAATGTGATCACATGCGATTATCCTGGTTACGGATTTAGCACAGGTTCTTGTAGTGAAAGTTCGATGAATGATGCCGCCGTGACACTTTTGGATTTCGCATTATCACATCTAAACCATAAGATGCATGAGATCTTTATAATTGGAAAATCTTTGGGATCAACGCCAGCTATCTACACTGCATCGCAGCCTGTGTGTTACGATTTGGCTGGCATTGTCCTCATAGCCCCGATTGCCAGTGGTGTTCGATGTTTGAGCGGGAGTAATAACATTCCGGAATTCATCCTAAATAGATTAGATCAACTGGTGTTACCAAACATCACACGTATAAAAGACGTCTGTTGTCCGATACAGTTTATACATGGCGAGCAAGATAATGTTGTGCCCGTCTCAAACACACGAGCTCTGATGGTAGCATTGCATTCACATTGTATGACCAAACCACTGTTTCTAGACTGTTCACACAACGACATAGAAAGCAAGTTTAGTTTGCAGTTTACGAATACCATAGAAACATTTATGCAAAAATGCGAAGAGAGATCATTGTCAAAGAGCGCATATTTCAATGAGTGATTTCAATGAGTGATTTCAATGAGTGATTTCAATGAGTGATTTGAATGAGTGATTTCAATGAGTGATAAAACGATAAAAACATGAAGCATATTTACGTCTGTGATTACAATGTTGCCAAAGTTTACAATGTTGAGGATGATCGTTATGATGATCGTTATACTCATACCCACTCGCAGTGAAAGATGTGTGGTTACACGCAGACTTCCTTCGTTTGGCCTTAGAGTGCACCGGGGCTATGATGTAGACAGCACGAGAAAACCGGCTGTTGCCTCGCGCCAAGTTAACGGAGTGTGTCACATGTCGCGCTTAAAACTTATTAATAACACAATGACCTTTGATCCTATGCCTGGAGCAGTATACTCAGCGCAGATGTGCTCACATACAACAAACGCGGAACTTACATGCTCAATGCTTGCACAGAACATGTCTTCTCCTGCAGACAGCAGCACACATCTCCACAAATTTCCTGTGAGTGAGAGCTCGCAAGCAGCGAGGTCTCTTTCCCAAATACATCCTCATAAAACTCGGTGTACATCGTGTCACAAAGCGAATCTCACACAGGTGCTCACACGCCTGATGCAAAGTGTTCCAATAAGCCTCAAGGCGCGTGAACAACTTAGTTTTGGACGACCGCAAAGAATCAGCACAGAGCGTCTGATTGCTGCACATCTACACAGAAAGCTGTGTGGTGCGAACAACACATGTCAAAGTCTCAAAGAAGCTGTGTGTGGGGGGGGAGGGTTTGGGGGGTCTTACCACGAATGCATGCGCCGTGGTGAGTTTATGCCTTCTTTACTCACGAACTTAACAGTACCTGTCAGTGTCATACCTTCTTCTGATACTCTTTGGAGCAGGAACTGGGTCTTCTGTCCACACACTGCAAAAGCTCAAGTTGGCCCGTCACAGGATGCTTCTGTCGACATTGGAGTGTGTACTGGGTCGGTGCCAAAAGATGTGTGGCTGGATCCCAGTCGCAGAGTTAGCGCGTGTACACAATCCATAAATGAAGATGCCCCCTCCTCCCCATCAGTAAACTTTTGTCTCATCAACGCAGAAACGCAGAACCTTTGCTTGAAAATGGCTGCTTGGAAACAAAGAACAGAGTATTATCTGTGTCAGGCTGCTGGTATCTGCGAAGAGTCTGATTTCTTCTACTCCCCCACCACATTCAATCTTCAAGAACAGGAATTTGTGTCTGACACGGTACAACGCTACTACATCGAGGATGCAGGCTTGTCGTGTCCTCTCGGATCATCATCTTCCAATGGCGTCAAAGAACAGCAAAACGCTAACGAAAATGCTCTTCAGCACTGCTCCTCTGTCAAATTATCCCCCCTTCTCATAGTTCTCGAAACGTTTCGTGAGGGAAAACGAGCTCTGGTACTACTTTCGTACCACGGCATACGCGTTTGCTTTCGATTTCTTCAAGTCTTCCTCGCTGTCACAGTAGATGCAGCAGCGAGTATTGCTTCTACAGCAACCAACTCAGTGCAAGCAGCAGCGGAAGCTCTATTAACAGAAATTACGGCATTCATGTTAATTATAGGAGACTTTGTAGAGCAGATTGGAAGCTCTATTATGGAACTTGCGTTGAGTAGAGGCGTTGGAAGTACATTGAAGGAGATTATTATGGCAATGTGTGTGATTGTGCGCTGGATCTACAATAGCATTTGGGCAGCAATACTCTGTCCAATTGCCCAGTTTGTATTAGATTACTTTGCTTGGGCCCTCGACATTTGGAAGATGGTTGTCAATGCACTTAGAGCTGTTGGAATTCCTACCAAAGAGCTATATGATTTTATAGAGTGGACAAGAACACTGCTTGACACCCTGAGCAGCTTTCTCGGTGAATGCAGTGACATGCGCGATATCTGTACCCTTCCCTCTCAAGTTGCTGAAGACTCGAGCACGACAGGCACACTCCCCATGCCCACACGCTGTTGGTCTGCGTACGTAACGTTTTTCGGAGATAATCAGCAATTGTCGTGCAATGATGCCGATACGTGTAAAATTAGCTCGCTTTCATCAGAAACAATCATGTGCGGGGCGTGCCCTGCGCAGACCAACCCCAACATCCAAGATTATGCGTGTGATTACGTCACGTCCATATGCACTTGTGCAATTCCTCAGTTGCGCAGCTCCTCCTGTCTTGTAAACGAAGATTGTATGCAGGGTGAGCAAGAGAGCTGTATGCTTATCGACGACAATTTGCAACTTTCGCGCTCATCGATTTTGTGCAACGAATGTCAATTTCAAAGCATGTGCTACCATACAGCTCTTTCAGACAACGGTGTGTGCGCATGTGGCACTCGACAACGACTGTTTCAATTATGCTCACAAAAAGAAGCGGAAAGACAAAGTACTTTGTCGCTGATGCTCAACAACCTTTGTATTTACTCACAGGCATCTTCACCCTTTTACCAAGTGGAGTTTGCACAGACCAGTGTTATAGCCTGCCAGCTCTTGGATCCAACAACAGCAAAGTGTTCTTACGTAGTTGACAGCAATATGTATGTAGTACGTGGCTATAGCCGTGCACGCAGAAGATTATTGAGTGTAGGAATTGATCAAGACACAGGATCGGAAAGCTATACAAGTATGGATCCTACTTGCCGAGACGCCCTCGTATCCGAAAATCTTCCATACACTCGCGCAAGCTGTCAAGCAAACTATGAGAGTAGCAAGGCTACTATTGCACAACTTGGTCTGCAGCAACTCCTACCACAATGCTCTCTATGCAGTTTTACAGATGCTATAGATGCCGCACGCAGGAATCCTCTTGCTGTGCTACGTATTGTGACCAGCCCAACAATGCTACTGACAATCATACAACGCCACGGCCCAGGTGAACGTGCATCGCTCTTGTTCCTGACGCTTCATCAAGGGCTGAGTCGCTCTGTCAGAGATATTCAAACCCTTGAAGGTTTCAAAGACTCCTTTTCTCTGGTGTCTATACAGCGTAGCAACGGAACAGACAGGACACATGTAGTACATATTGACGATAAGATACTCCCGCCCGCTCTTGCACGCACTTTGGAGCTTTTCATACATCAAATTCTGTCAAATGAAGGGGTGTCAAATGAAGGGGTGTCAAATGAAGGGGTGTCAAATGAAGGGGTGTCAAATGAAGGGGAACAAAAATCACAGGAGCTGGAGGAAGGCACATCAACCTTGAAAACAGAGGATATCTCTACGAACACCACGGTATCACGACAACTCCTTTTCTTCCAAGAACTTGTGCTAGCAGTTGAAAAGCGTGTTCGAAGTGGTTGGAATGAAGCTGACAGACTTCACGAAGCTTTTGCTGACAGTGTAACACAGATCTTGACATACAAAAACGTCCCAGAACAGCGAAGCGCTGCTGAGCAGGAATGGGGCGCGTCTTCGAACGAAAAAGAAAATTGCGACGAATTGCGTGATCTTCTCTTGTTATTGATACGAACTACCAATGGGATTCACTTGGGGTGGCGCACAATCACACACGAACGTGATACCCTGCAAGCAAAACCTTTCGATTCTTTACAACAAGCATGGCCAAAGTTCATTAACGTAGATGCGCGAGACTCATTGAACGACTATAGCTATGTGCAGACACAAGATATGCTTGTAAATGCTGCTTCTGAAATTGTCAACAACACATTCACAGTACTCGACATCAAACCATCGATTTTCTACAATTTCCTATTTTCCGTGGTCAGTGCAGCAAACATTTCATTCGCTCCCTGCTCATACGAAAGTGTGCAGACTTGTTCGGAATGGCGAGTACGCTTGTGGCATGGTATACTGATTTGTTTTTTTTATTTCAGTATCTCTGCGTTAATTTTGAACACGTTCGGGTTTTCTTTTCTAAGTGGTTTACTTGTGCCTTTTTTCTCCATTGTGCTTCTGCAATTGTGCTATGGTTACACTTTCAGATGCTTGCCATTGATTCCAATATGTGCTTTTCAAGATTTTACAGAGTCGATCAATATGCTCTTGCCACTATCATTGGAACTTCCGGATGATTTAAAAAGTACAGACGCGAAATGCCTCGTCCCATGCACCTCTGACAACAATATGCAGAACAACATTCAGAACAATTGCCTGGCACGCTACCCTTCAGTCAAATGCACTAAGTCGTGCAAAGATCCTCCATTTGCTTACACTTCAGCATTGAGTGTTATGACATGGGCTTTCGTGGAAATTGGATCTCCTGTATCTACTTACGTTCTGAAAAACTCACACAATGTTCCTTTCCTCCAACATGAAAGCTTCAACAAAGAGCTCCTTTGGCACGAGACTACACTCAAGCGAGGTAGCACGGACTTAATACGTGCTCACCGCATCTGCTTTGCTTTGAATTCTTACATGTTGGTGCCATATCTTATTATCGTTGGCATTGCACTGGTGCTTGTCTTTACAATGTTTACTATTCTCTTGGCACAGCTCTTTCCAATACTTATTCTTTTTTTTTCGTTATTCTCAGCAGCAAGCGTCTCATCTGATTACACAATTTATGAAGATGCTGAAGCAGAATTAGAGGAAGAATTGGAGGAAGAGCAGGAAGAAGTGGAGACAAAACGGGAGGAAGTGTCGGAGGCTGCTCAAGACCTAAACTTGCAAGCAAACGAGCATTATATTGTTCAAATGCCGTAGTGCTTGAACCTGCTTGAACCTTATAACAAATGAAGAACTACATATTTCGCATTATTTATAAAAATGAAAACTTTTGATGTTAGTGTCTGTGTTTTGAACACAAACGTTATATGGAAACAACGAAATACTTCAGAGAGTAGTCACATAGGTGTGCACCAAAACGCACCCCAACTGACTCAAGCATTAACTCAAACACTAAATCAACCACTAAATCAACCACTAAATCAACCACTCAATCAACCACTAAATCAACTACCAGATCAAATAGCAGGAACTCCAATAACAACAGATATTGTTTGCACTTGGCACCGGCCTGCTCGTCATAAACTAGAAATGATTTTTCTGACATTGCCATTCTTTGTATTACTGTCTCTGGCGATAACGTTTCAACAAAATGCAAACGTCTATATTCTTAGCACACTTATTGGCAGCACATTAGTACTAACAACGCCAGCTGTGTTTGTTGTGTGGCATAGCTCCCGCTGGCGTGTCACGCAGCACAACTATGTACATATGTTTCTTCTGCACATCGCCGGAGTTCTGACTATGCTACAAACAAGTTATGTTTCAGTTGTGTTCATCGTCTTCTGTGCAGTATTTGCACACCTACTTCAACAAAGTATCTCAAAAAGCATGAATATCAGACATAATATCAGAAATACGGGAATTTGTGCACTGATGCTTGTTCTTAATGGAATTGCTCTGATACTCCTTCAGCAGCAAACAGGAGAATCATCTTGGCATTTTCATATTCTGTGCAGCATAGTTGCTCTCTTAAGCATAAGCGTCTATATTGTATACACGTACATCATTTCTTATATCTAATTCTGCCGCAACAGGCTATATATGAAGTTCCTGATATGTCGTCGGCCTTGTTTCCTTGTCATGTGGTCGGCCTTGTTCCCTCCTCCGCCTGCGCCAACTACAAAAAGAACTACAAAAAGCAGTACAAAATGAATACAAACATACCTACAAACATACCTACAAACATACCTACAATCAGGTGCAGCACATGCGGACATCAACCCAGCAATAAATCTTTCGTACCAATCTCTTGGAATCATTCTTCTTGGAATCATTCTTCATTGAATTCTAAATTCGTCTCTTCTGCACAGCTCCTGCCGATTCCCAACGCATGGATACACGAGCAGCATCTTCTACACCGATCGAACAGGCGCCCAGAGCGCATGCTTCTGCAGGCGCATCATTTTGCTGACGTCAGAGCGCATCTCAGGCGGCAATTTTCTTCGCATGCCTTCAGTGAGTATTCCACGCAAAATTATTCCACTGACAATTCTACCATGCTAGCCGACATCAAAGCTAGTATACACACACAGTTTCCTACGAAATTCTTGACAAGAAATGCTTCAAAGTCCTTGTCGCCAGAGATTCTTCATGACACTGAAACATTGCTGCTTATCATAAGCATGACAGCAGTTTGTGCCACTATTATCACTATATTTTGCTGTTTCAAAGTATGCTGGCGGTCCAAACAAACGAAATTTTTGCCAAAAACTTGTGACAGTGATATTTAGTTACAGTGATATTTAAGAATCTTAAAACTCCGAACACCGAGAAATGTCCGACCCCCTCGCCCAGGCTCAGATCCTTTCTTTGACGGTGGCAGCCGACACGGCGCTTGCGGAGGCGGAGAAGGCTGGCACGCTGGAACTCAAGATCACCAAGGCCGAGAAGGTGATCTACCATTACCAGGATGTCGACGTGCTCAAGGTGCACGTCGAGCGCGCTAGGGACATCGTCGCCCAGGCTCTGCTTTCCCAGCAGATCGAGGCCCGTGTTGCCTTGAGGGATGCAGCCCAGGGCGCTCTTTACAGGGCGGTGTACGCGGCCACGCCTGCAGTCGCTGTCTCCAACGCCTGGGAGGTGATGTCGACGTACCCGAATCAGGTGGTTCACGGGATGGCGGGGATGGCGGCTTTCAACAGGGAGAAGGAGCGAGCATGGGAGATCTTCGCGTCGACCAATTTTACGTGGGGAGAGTATGCCGGCACAGCCGTAGCTCCCTTAACGCCGAAAAACCTGAAGCTGCACACCCTCTTCACGCTCAAAAAGCTGACCGACAACTCAACGCACACCTCAACTCCGCTTTCGGTGTGTGTGAGTGAGTAGTGCATAGCAGGCCTCTGCAGCCACCCATTGCGCTGTCTGCATAAGTTATGTTTTTATTCATAGATAATAAAGACTGCCAAAATCATCGCCAAAAATATGTGAAAATGATATTTAAGAATCTTAAAACTCCGAACTCCGAGAAATGAACGACCTATTGGGTATCATTGTCCTCCTGGTATCAATCATGGGATGGTGCTTGATCCTCATCGCATATTCCAGAACCGAGGACCTCGTTGTCCTCGTAATGGTGCATTGCGTCGTCGTGTTCATACGCCGCCTCATGTGCAGGTTCATGCCCATGCGTAGAATATGGCATGCGGTCGGCGGCCTGCAATCGGGGGCAGCCCTCATTGACACCCGCCTCTATACTGGCCCCATTACGGGAGCAAGAGAGGTGGAGTTTATTGCCCGAGTGCGATGGAGGAACGAAAATAACATTACGCTTGGCAGCAGCTGTCGCGGACGTCTAAGACCTGCACTCGACGCTGGCGGCTCTCGTCCTCCCAGGCACCAATGACAGTCCGGGCCACCGTGAGCAAGGAGGGCAAAAACAAGATGCCCTTTGCTGCATTTATTCATAGATAATAAAAACGTGTAAAAACAGGATGCCTTTTGCTGCAGTACCCAATCACATTTTAGATCAGAATGCCGTCGTTCTCAAAGGCGGACGTCTCCACCCAAGCTCGTGACAATCGTCTAATTCTGGTCATGGGGTACGGGTGACAGAGCGGCTGCAGCCCGCTCCCAGCCAGCATGAAAACTGCTGCCCACTAATTTTATAATTGTTTGTTTGTTTTTGCTGCAAGCATCCTGATTCACGTACATTTCGTTTGTTTATAAATACCCTTCATCATTTGTTTTGCCCGCGATTGCAAGTAGTGACAAATGCTTTCGACGAAAGTAATATTCTAGAATAGTGACTAATGCTTTCGACGAAAGTTATATTTAAGAATTTTAAAACTCCGTAAGCACCAATGTCCTCCATCTCGATCGCAGCACACCTGAACATAGTCGGTGCAATCGTGCGCACATATGAGAGCGATCTCGACAAGATGAGGCGCGAACTCCAGCTGGCCGAGAATGATCGCCACCTGCTCAACATCGAGAATGATCGCCACCTGCTCAACATCAGGCGCCAGCTCAACATGAAGTCCTTTGAGGCGAATGTCTTCTTCTTGACCACTCTGATTGGTCTATTCAGCACCTTCTTCTGGGTGACAAAATTTTATATGCACTATGCGTCGGAGGTCGACATGAGGCGCTTCCTCACGTGTCTGCTTTCATAAGTCATGTTTTTGTTCATAGATAATAAAAACGTATAAACACAGAAGTTAATGTCACATTACGAGCGGAGCAGGCGGGTGACGTGGACTGAGAGGAGCAACACACAAGAAACAATCAGTGCTCCGTTGACGGGGTCGTAGCTGTTTGAGCGGTACACGATGCATAAGCCTTGCACAAGAACCATTGAAAGTATAAAGTCTGTTGCTCGCTGTTTTTCAAAGCTTACGATCATTACATACAAGCTCATGAACATGAGTATGGGCTCCAGCAGCAGCACGTGCAGTGTGGACAAGCGTGAGAGGCTAGTGAGGTACTGTTGCACATCATCTCTTGTCTCTGGAGAGCTATACAGTGCGCTCACACACATGACTAGCAGGAATGTGGGCAGCGCTCTCTTCGCATCGTACAGAATTCCTCTGCTGATTTTGCTCTTGAATTGATTGTCAACGCTTCGCTGCACCATGTCTGTGAACGCTACTTCTGTGCTAATTGCTGTCCAAAACATCCCGCTCAAAAACGCTGGGATGTACAGGTTCAACTGCTCTTGAAAAAGCAAGTCTGGAGGAGCTTGCCATTTACTTGCTCCAAGAGAGATAATGAGAACAAACATGATGCTGTAAAATAACACAAGCACTTTCTTCCCAGGCGCTACTTTTCCGTAACAACGGCACTCTTTGCTGAAACTGTTACAGATCCATCCTGCGACCATCCCACAGACGAGAAGAAAATTAGAATCAGAAGTGGCGAAGTTGAAGCACACAAACGTGTCCCACAGAACAAGTCCAATGAGGTTGACGTAGAGCACATATAAATCCAAGTTTGTGTTCGTTTCAAACACTATGTTGAGATGTGGTAACGATTGTATAGACATACTTTCGCTTTGATCTTCTATTTCTGTAAAGTAAGGCGCTCTTTCAGAAAATACCTTTCTCGTTCCTGAAGAATTATGTGTGTGTGTGCTTTGTGTTTCAGACAAGCATTGTCCAATGTTCAGATTGTTTCCTGGTTGCTTATGCTCATCAACTTCGGAAAATCCATTTACACATTCCATATCACCTGCTGGTGGTTGCTCAATTTCGACAGGCTGCTCTCTCTTACAAGACAAAATAACAAATTCAACTGAGTCCTTTTTGAGAACACGAAGAAAAAACACGAAAATTTGGTGCGTCATGAGTATCATTGTGATCACTAGCACTTGATGAACAGCAATAAGAGTGCGCACGTGTAGTCCTGTTTGCCTGGTGTCGTCAAACTCCAAGCGCAAGTTACCTACGAGCATTATAAACGTGTATATACCGAGCGTAACAACGAAAGTGTAGATCATAAATTACTGGGCATTAAATACTAGTGGTGCTGAACAATACAAAATCAGCATGTTCTCGTTTTTATTTTTATGTACAGGAGCCATCAGTTCCAGATCGAAATCCGAAACAACTACTGAAGTTTGGAAATCCGTACATCTTGAATGCTGCAATAAAACGATAACATGAACTATGCATATATAAATCATACAAAACGAATATGGAAAAGGTAATCTGCTCGCCAGAAGAATACTATGGACCGGAATTTTTAAATTTTATTAACAAAGAGTATTCGTCCGACAAAAACAGGTGGATTTACAATATTATCAAACACGGAGGCTTCAGTAGACACGAGAAGGTATTTATTGACAACGATACCTGGTGCTTATGTGCTGACAAGCACCATGGTAATGATTTACGATACCTTATTGTGTTTAAAGATGAGAAACTAAAAACAATACGGGACCTTCGAGCATCGCATTTGCCGATGCTGCAAAACGTGATGCATACGGTTACGGAGTGGATTCAGAAAAGACACAAACAAAAGTATCATCTATATTTCCATTATATGCCTAGTGTTTTGCAGTTGCATGTGCACGTGAATTCTAACGCACAGCATATTAATCACGAGCGTGCACACTTTTTCGACACCGTACTGCGCAATTTACGCAACAACCCAGAATATTACAAAAATGCTCTGATTTTGACGAAATACTGTTCGACATTACGCAGAGCACAGGTGCACACGAAAATGATGATAAAACTCTGAAAACAAATTGGCGCTGGTCAGAGGGCTTCATGGAAACATACACAAAATTCGTTGTAAACAGCCAATTTTTTCATGAGCTCAGTGACCTCGGCCTTGAGTTTGCTGTTCTGGGTCTTGAGCTCGGCTTTCAGCTCGCCGTTTTTTGCTTTCTGCTCTGGCGTTTCATAAGTGCCAGTATACGTTATTTTCTCGAGGTCAATAACGCCTTGAAACCGTGGATTATTTAGTAGGCGCTTCTTGTACAAATCGCACAGGATACGCACGTCGTCTGCGCAGTACTCTAACAGCTCGTCCCAACGGTGTTGCTGCGCGAATTTGATTGCTTGCAGACCATTCCCACACTTGACAGGTACATGATTGTGCTGGCAGAGGAGATTTAGACCGAAAGTGTGAGAAGCGCCAAAGATGCCCAGACGAGCTGCCTCAAGTATGTCGGAGGTCTTGAGCAACCATCCGGCGCATGTTTGCTCGTCGAGTTTGAAAGATGTGTACAAGAATGGAATGTCGAAGCGTACGCCGTTGAAAGCACACAGAGAAGAAGCAGAGTCAAAAGCGTCTACAAGGTCTTTTCTTAATAGTTTTTCATTTTCTGGCTCTGTTGCCCGCATACGTGCAAACTCGTAGGCTACACGCTCTCCTGTCTTTAGGTCCTGTGTACACACAACAGTCACAAGATGCGTTGCTGGGTCGAGTCCTGTTGTCTCGATGTCGAAGGCAAGCATTTTTGAAGATTCTTCAGCTGTATGTGAAGCGCATCAGACAGCTTCTTTTTTTGTAAATAAAGACAGCTTCTTTTTTTGTATTTGCTCTTACCTTTTTACGTATGTCGACCAAAGTAAATATTCATGTCACAATGCTGACAGTGCGGTCCAATCCACTGGCCTGAGCTGGTGTATTGTCCTTCAAATACAAGCCAGTACAGAGGTTCCCTCTCGATGTTTGCATTACCGTTGATGACACAAAGTGGACAAGATTGGCACATGCACCACTCATCGGCGCAAGGACCCCCATAGCCTGTACACAAGAGGCCGTCAGCCCCGCTGTACCTCCACGGCCACTCAAACATTCTGCTTCATGTCTTATATGCGCACTTACTCTTCTGCACAAGCAGCTTGTCTTTTGGCATCTTCATATATAACTAAGAACAATGCATCAATGAATCCTTACATCGTAGGAGGACTCACTTTAAATGCGAATGGAGATCGCCGTGATCCAACATACGACGATCTGTCCGAGGAATTGCGCGCACAGATCAACGAGCACACGGCCTCCAAATTTGTCGTGGAACAGCTTAACCCAAGAAAGTCAGATTCTGCACACAGAAAAATCTCTGTACCAAGGTTCAACCGCTTCGAGTTCGAGCTCAAGCCCCGCCAGAGACACTCAAAAGGGGAATTTACTCCTGACTACGCGGTGGCAGGGTCTCCAGAATTCTCTGTGACGTATTCTTGCGTTCTGGACCCTGCATACAGAGAATCGGTAGTGTACAAAAACATGAATAAACAAGTTAAACGAGAATTCGATGCAAAGGAAGCACAACTCACCAAGATCGATACACAACATTGGTTGGGAATCAACAATGTCTGTGTGGAGTCCAAAACTGTTTTGGGAGTGCAGCTAAAACGCTTCCGGTTCTTCAGAAACGAAGAAGAGGTGTTCGGCGACAACCCGAAACTCACCTATAGAAACAGGGGAGACAACATTGACGACAAAATCATAGAGCAAGTGCGCGAATTACTGTTGTCCAAGTTCCAAATTAAACTTCTTTTTGTAAACAAACTAGGGGGTTAACAATCCTGCCTGACATGTTGCACACGCGTTGCAGGTTTTGGCGGTCTCATTTTGATAAGACATAGCCCCACACCTGTCCACACAATGGTTCTGGGTGTCTTCGGTGCTGTCTCCTTTACATGCTCTCCAGTTGGCAGTGTCTTTTTTTTGCAACAGCGCACAAGTTGTGCAAGGGTCACAGCATTCAGGATTGTAGACTCTGTAGCCTATTGTTACTGTCCTGCTATCAGTTGCGGGAACAATATATGTTTCTGAGTCTTGATCGGTATTGCAGTTGGGATTTTTTGTATTGTAATAATGAGCTTCAGGACAATAAGGAACAAGATCTCTGTGAAAATGTCTGAATTTTTTGTAAGTGTTGCCGAGTTCAATATCGTTCTGATGCTTGCTGTACTCTACGTTCCTTAATACTGCTTGTAAACGAGAAGCCTCGTCCCAACCGTATGTCATATACTGTTGACGCTCCCCGCATGCTGTCACTGTTTTCATAGTTGCCGGAATTGTGTTACCTGCTTTCGTTTCGTATACCCACGTTGGGCATTTCTTGCAAACGTAGTCTTCTTTGATTTTCCACTGGTTACTTCCTGACGGAAATGCTTCATAATTGATTGCTGGATTGTGACAGGCACCTTCTCCGTGGCTGTGGTACATAAACTGATCGAGTGCACACTCTGTTATACATGGAAAGCAGCCTCCAGCGGGCAAGTGTGTATTAGCGTACACGTTACACCTTTCGTTGAAATTCCCCTTGCTGCAAGCTGTGCACGGTGTACAAGGACCGTGCGTAATGTTCAACATATCTTCTGAACTTACTTCAGACTTGCCAACCTGCCCATTCTTGTTCTCTACAAAAATGTATTGCACTCTTGTTTCTTGTTGTCCACATCCTGGACTATGCAGAAAGAATCCTCTACACACGGCATCACATCGTTTGATTGTACAACTTTTTCCTTCCCTCGCTAAGGTCTCGAAATCACGAACTGGCAACATTTGTGTGTGTTGACCTAGTGGCCTGAAATAGTCCACAGATGAAGGTGTGATTAGACCTTTTTGTATGGTCCGCCTGGGAAGTGGAGCGCACGTTGACTTCACTACCGTTCTCCACCATTCTCCTTCGTGCTGTTTTATGTTTTCTCCAAACCTCTGGACAATGTGTTCCATTTCCGGTGGTTCTACTTTGTATACAATCTCTGTTGCAGTGGATTTTTCTAAGATTTGGCATGTACTGCATCCGACGCAGGAATTCAACTCTTTATCAAAAATATCAAGGTTCTGTGATTTATCACCGTTGCACTCTTGACAAAGTATGTTTTTGGTATTGTCACATTTTCTGCATGTTCTCCAGCCTTGATTTGCTTCAAGTTTGCACTCTCCACTTCCGTCTGTCCGACAGTGAAGTATCTCTTCCCCCGCTTGACAATTGTCAATTATTGTGGTTGCACCGTAAGGCTTCTCTGTGGTTTGAGGCAGTGCTACTTTTGTACATGTTCCTCCCTTGGCACTCCATTCGTTGAGGTTGCATATTCGGCAACAATCCTTTAGCGGTTCTATACTTCTGCATAGAGCTACTAGAGACTTTAATTTCTGGTTATAAAATTCATAGCCCGCTGGGCATTTTCCGCAGCTTGTACCTAAGTACAATTGTAAATTTCCAAAGGAACCTGGGCTTTTGTGTGTATTTATTCTACCTTGAATGTCCACTCTAGTTTCCAGTTGATACTCGTTTGTTTGGCATGGTGTACATTGCGTATCCTGGTTTCGAACTCCCTGTGACACTGAACACGCTCGGCATCCAAACTCTGCAAAATTAGCTACAGGAAACTCAGCCGGTACCCGGTTCGCTTTACCCGTTGCGGAACCGTCTGCAGGATTCGCGAGTTTTACGTCCTCTGGTATAAACAGGTTAGAATTGTCTAATGGTGTAGCGCTCTGCATGCCAAGTGGACACTCAACACATTCTCCGTTAAAGAAATATTTTGCCGGGTGACAAAAACCACAAGTTCTGATTCCTGACTTGACAGAAACGACCATCAAATCGGCTAGTTTCCAGGCGCTCTCTTCACATTTTTTTGTTCTGTCTTTGATGCAACTCAGTGCCCCATGCGCATCAAAGGGATTTGTGTAACTATAAAATTCAGAGTCGCCCCACCCACTCCCTTTGGTGTAATCGTCAACCCTGCGAAAAGCATCACCACAGCTTGCACATGGGTGCTGAGTCCTCCGATCCCATTTGTAATCTGTCAAGAGTGTAGTGTCAGGACAGGGTACGCAGTAGAGGTCTGAAGTACTTTGATGGACAGTAGTACGGTCCCTGTATTTGCCCCATCCGCACTTTTGACAGCAGTTAGAGTTATCGAGACTCAAGTACACGCAGTCACAATTGTGCCAAGTGTGGCACCAGAATTCGTGATTCTCACACCTGTCGTTTAAAGTCATAACACCGTCTCCTCCAAAATCAGAAGTATCTTGAGCGGTCACGGCGTGCAACAGCAAGAGTCCGATGCACGCATGCCGAATCCCAGGACAGCACGTGTTCCGCACAACCATGCTCCTCGTGACGTTTATACGGCAAAACACGCACACATCGTTATCGGTGCCTTGGCAATTATGCAGTATTTAGCTTCGCATTCTACACATGTGGTATCAAAGATCATATCGAACATCATATCAAAGATCTTTGTGGCTCGCATTTCTTCTTGTCCACTACACTCTTATTGAATCTACTACTTTCCCGGCCTATAGTGCAAGCGGTAAAACGTGTTGCAAACAAGAGGCTAACGGAGGCGGGAACCAACTTAATTGGTGCACTACATACTCTACCGATGGAGGGCCAATTGGCCTAGGCTTTAAACATTTAATCTGCTGTGGCACACAGGCAGGTGCTGTGCCAATTGATGAAAAAGGTCACGGACGTGGAACATGGCTGACAGGTGTTGCCGGCCAAGGGGGAAATGGATTTAATTTTGCCCAAGACGGTAATGTCGGAAAACGAGGGCTTGGCTGTTACACATGTGACGCTGGCCAATTTTCCGAGTGGTATAGAGATCATCCATGGAATGGTCAGTTTATATGTCAACTCTGTGCAGCAGGCAAGTATTCAGCTGCAGGAGCTAACCAGTGCACTCAGTGCCCGGCAGGAAAAGTAAACGACGTTCATGAGAGTAGTTCTTGCCAAAATTGTGATGCAGGCAAGCAGCAACCTGCAACAGGTCAAGTTGCCTGTTATTCTTGTGGGGCAGGAAAATATTCTGATGCAGGCTTTCCTGATTGTAAAGATTGTCCTGCAGGCAAGTACAAGGAAGCGGCGGGCGTCAACACCTTCTGTGATGAGTGCCCGGCCGGCAAGTTCAAGGCTGCGCAAGGCGTCAACACCTTCTGTGATGAGTGCCCGGCCGGCAAGTACAAGGCAGCGGCGGGCGTCAACGTAGCCTGCGACAACTGTGAGGCCGCCAAGTACAAGGCCACGGCCGGCATCAACACAGCGTGCGACAACTGCGAGGCCGGCAAGTACAAGGATGCGCAGGGCGTCAACACCGCTTGCGACAACTGCAAAGAAGGAACAAGTGCAAGATATGCTGGTCAACTGTCATGTACAAATTGTGATGCAGGGACATATCAGAATGCACAACTGGGCACAATATGCAAAAATTGTGCTGCTGGGAAGTTTTCGATCACCCCTGTTTCCCCCTTTACATCACTTAATGTACAATGTTCCGATTGCGAAAAAAACTCGTATTCTTCAGGAGAAGGTTCTACGGCATGCTCACAATGTGCAACTGGAAAATGGTCCGATAAGGGTGCGATTACATGCTCGTCTTGTGAGGACACAACGTACATGAACGAAAATTTTACGATGAGCGTAACAGCAATAGCATGTCTTGGATGCGTACCTTGTGCTCGTGGCACAGGGCAACTGGCCAGATGCTGGCCG
>Ga0209355_1000158_pt1 | contig 40460 bp, 39 predicted proteins | sample LauGreSBDMM110SN_3_FD_187563 | JGI IMG/M metagenome (GOLD analysis project Ga0209355, IMG submission 187563) | Freshwater lake microbial communities from Lake Michigan, USA - Sp13.BD.MM110.SN (SPAdes) (version 2) | ecosystem: Environmental > Aquatic > Freshwater > Lake | place: Lake Michigan... | reverse complement strand
TCGAACAATCCAATTTCCACGATTACCGCTTAATGCGCATGAATGAAATGCCCAAGGTACAAACGGTGATTGCTGCCAGCGGTGGTTTTTGGGGTGGTGTGGGCGAACCCGCGCAAGCACCTCTGGCGCCCGCTTTGGGTAACGCTTTGTTTGCAGCCACCGGCAAACGTATTCGGTCCTTGCCTTTAAAGAACCATGGCTTAAGTTTGGTCAAAGCATGAGGCATATTGTTGGGTACTTGCTCTGCTTGCTTTTAAGCCCCTCGCTGTGGGCCAGCGATGCCATGCCCGCCACGCCATCTGCGGCTACTGCTGACGCAGAACGTGGCCGCAAATTGTTGCTGGCCAGGCACGACACTGGCTGTTTGTTGTGTCACCAAGCGCCTGGCTTGAAAGACGGTGGCGAGATGGGGCCCTCTCTCAAAGATGTGCGCACCCGCCTCAGCCCAGAGCAAATTCGCCAGCGTATTGCCGACCCCAGAGTGCTAAACCCACAAACTTTTATGCCATCCTATTTCAGTACAAAAGGTGTGCATAATGTAGGTAAATCGTTTCAAGGCAAAACCGTTCTGACAGAGCAAGCTTTGGAAGACATCATTGCCTACCTACTTAAAAACCCTTCATGATGCCACCTGTATTTTCTCGCCGCCAATCTATTGCGCAGTTACTCAAAACAGTGCTGGCTGCCAGCATGGGCACCTTGTTGTCGGGGGCAGCCAAGGCACAGGTGGACAAACTCACCATCACCGGTCTGTCTGAAGCGCGGCTGCGAACGTTTGAAGAAATGATTCGACCCTATGTGCAAAACCAAGAACTGAAAAAAGAGGGCGTGAGCTTGTCGCTTCCCATGCTGGCTGACAACGGCCATATGGTGCCTTTGAGTCTGAAGATCGACAGCCCCATGATTGAGGCCGAGCACATCACCCATGTGTACCTGATCTCGCAACGCAACCCTGTGCCCTTGATGGCGAAATTTGTCTTGGGGCCGTGGAGCGGGCGCGCCGATTTAAGCACGCGGGTTCGTTTGTCTGGCAACCAAAGCGTGATTGCACTGGCCAGACGCTCGGACGGTAGCTTTATTTATGACGCGCAAGAGGTGGTGGTCACCGAAGCTGCTTGTGTGGACAACGGCTGATGAGTTCCGCACGCTTACAAATTCCTCCCCGCATTACCCAAGGCGATGTCTTCAAAATTCGCTTGCTGGTCAACCATCCCATGGACAGCGGCTTTTTGCGCGACATCGATGGCGTATTGATTCAACGCAACGTCATTCGACACCTCGTGTGTACCTTGAACGGCAAAGAAGTCTTTCGTGTCGAGCCCACCACCGGCGTTTCTGCCAACCCCTTGTTTGAGTTTTATTTGCGCGCCACAGAGTCGGGGGGAATGCTGTTTCGCTGGGTTGACGACAAAGCCTATATTGGCGAGTTGCGTCACAACTTGGTGGTTGAAGCGGCCAACACATCCAAGCCTAGTGGCAATTGAAAACCAGCATGCCAGAGGCCACAAGCAACTCTGTTTTTAGTTGGCATCGTCTGCTGGTTTGGCTTTTGGTTGGTGTCTGCATGACCTCTACTTTGAGCGCCCAGCAACGCGTCATCCCCTTAGATAAATTGCAGTCGGGCTTGGATTTTTCTGGTGCAGAAGTTCAGTCCTTGCAAGCCGATGAGTTTGCCAACCCGGGCAATATCGCTTTAGACACAGGCAACAAACTGTGGAGCAAGCCTGATGGCAAAAGCAACAAGAGTTGCCAATCCTGCCACGGGGACATCAGCCGCATGAAGGGCATCTCTGTACGCTACCCAGCGGTCGACAAAGCCAGTAAAAAATTATTCAACTTGGAAGACCGCATAAGCCAATGTCGAACCAAAAACCAAAAAGCCTCAGAGTGGCCTTATGAGTCTGATGAGTTGCTTGCGGTGAGTTTGGCGGTCACTGCCACATCGCGGGGCATGCCTTTGCAAGCGCAAATCGAGGGGGCAGCGAAAAGCCATTTTGAAAACGGCCAACGCATTTTCATGACCCGCCAAGGGCAAATGAACTTGGCTTGCACGAATTGCCACGACCAGCACTATGCCCGAAAACTCTATACCGACCCCTTGAGCCAAGGCCAACCCAATGGCTATCCGCTCTACCGCCTTGATTGGCAACGTATGGCCTCTCTTGAGCGGCGCCTGCGGTTTTGCTACACCGGTGTGAGAGCAGAAATTCCCCCTTGGGGGCATTCCGACATGCGCGACATCAGCCTTTACCTGATGTGGCGCGGACAAGGCCTGCCGGTGGAAACGCCGGCCGTGCGCAAATAAGTAAAGCCTACAAAGTAGCCAAGACCTTGGCCCACAAAGCAGGCGTCACCTCTGGCATGACGCCAAACCAAGATGCAAACGCCGGTCTGGCTTGATGCAACAACATACCTAAACCATTTACCGTGGGGTTTCCCAGGGCCGCAGATCGCTTGAGCAAATCGGTTTGCAATGGTGTGTAAACAATATCGCATACCAAAGCGTGAGGCGATAACGCATCAAGGTGCAGATCGAGAGCCGCTTGCCCTTGCATACCTTGGGTGGTGGTGTTGACCAACAGCGCCGCAGCCTCAAGTGCAGCATGTCGCTCTGCCCAATCCAAGGCTTTGACCACTGCGCCAAACTCCTGCGCCATGTCAATGGCTTTGTCCTTGCTGCGGTTGAGCAAACGAATTTCAGGCACGCCTGCATCGATCAAAGCCCAGACCACAGCGCGCGCCGCACCGCCCGCACCCAAGACCACCGCTGCCCCCGCATCGGCTTGCCAACTGCTTTTGGCTTCATGCAAACTTTGTATAAAACCAAACGCATCTGTGTTGCTGCCGTACAAGCTGCCGTCGGCTCGCACCGACACGGTGTTGACTGCGCCTATGCGTTGGGCCACTGGGTCGGTTTCATCCAACCAAGGCAAGGCCTCGATTTTGTGCGGCAGGGTGAGGTTGCAGCCTGCAAACCCCAAAGCTTTCAAGCCGGTCAATGCCTGCGGTAAATGCACGGGGTTGACGGCCAAAGGAACATAAGCACCCAGCAAACCATGCTCGGCAATCCAGTGTCCGTGGATAAGGGGTGACCTTGAATGGGCAATGGGCCAACCCATCACCCCAGCCAAAATAAACGAAGAAGTTGCCATAAGATCGCAAGCATATCTCCAGTCAGCATGTGAAACAATCAGGTCAGTTCAGTCAACCCTCTATAGATGCAAGCCGTCACGCCAAACTCTATCGCTAGATTCCACCATTTCTTAGCGCAACTCACGCGTTTGGTAGATGCTTCGCCTGCTGAACCCGCACTTCTGTCCCAAGCTCGCACCTATTTAAGCGAGCTCATTTCCCAAGATGACTGGCTGCTGCCCGAGTTTGCGCAAGCCCATCCGCAGTATTACCAACAGTATTTGCTTTACGCCGATCCACACAACCGTTTCTCAGTGGTGAGCTTTGTGTGGGGACCCGGTCAAGCCACGCCCATCCATGACCACACGGTGTGGGGAATGGTCGGCATATTGCGTGGTTCGGAATCTTGTCAACCCTATAGCCGCATGTCCGATGGTCGTTGGGCACCTGCAGGTTTTCAAATCGATATGCAGCCAGGCGACATAGAGGCCGTCTCGCCCCGGATAGGCGACGTCCACAAGGTATGGAACGCCTCCACCGATAAAGTCTCGGTCAGCATTCATGTGTACGGCGGCAATATAGGTTTGATAGAACGCCACAGCTACCGCGAGGACGGCACACGCAGTACGTTTGTGTCTGGTTATTCCAATGTGCCTGCCGGCGCGGAACACAAAACGCTGCCACCCGACATCCACCCTGCGCCCCAAGCACCTCAGCCTCTACCAACCACGCTGCCTGCCGCGCAACCTGCACAAGCTCTCCCTGTGCCTCCCTCAGTGACTCCTACACAGGCCAGCACGCCTGATATTCAAGACATTGTTGAGCCGCAACACCCCTATCCTGTGAGCAGCTATGCCGAAGTCAGGGAAGCCTTGCTGAACAAGCAGGAAATCGCGCTTGTCGATGTGCGCGAAGAAGACCCCTACGCCCAAAGCCATCCTTTGTTTGCCATCAACCTGCCGCTGGGTCGCATGGAGTTAGATGCATGGCGTCGACTGCCGCGCCGCGATACACCCATAGTGGTTTATGACAATGGCGAAGGCTTGTGCTTGCAAGCCATGGCGGTGCTTGAGCGATTGGGCTACACCCAGTTAAGCCTTTTGCAAAACGGTCTTGCGGGTTGGGCTGCAGCCGGTGGCGAGTTATTCAGAGACGTCAATGTGCCCAGCAAATCATTTGGCGAGTTGGTGGAGGCGCAACGCAAAACCCCTTCTTTTTCTGCCCTTGAAGTCAAAGCTTTGCTGGACAGAAAGTCCGATGTGGTGGTGCTTGATGCGCGTCGCTTTGATGAATACCAAACCATGAGCATTCCAGGCGCGATCAGCGTGCCCGGCGGCGAACTGGTGTTGCGGGCAAGGGCTCTGGCGCCCAGTCCTACCACCCGCATCATCGTCAACTGTGCCGGTCGCACGCGCAGCATCATTGGTGCGCAGTCCCTCATCAATTCAGGCATTCCCAATCCAGTGTGTGCTTTGCGCAATGGCACCATCGGTTGGACCTTGGCTGGCCTGGACTTGGTCAAAGGTGCCAGCCAAAGCTTTGGCGATATCAGCGACAACGATCGCAGCAAAGCCGCAGCCTCTTCACTGGCTTTGTTGTTTCGCGCAGGTGTTGCTCGGGTGGACGCGCAAACCGTCCAACAATGGTTGTCTGAAACCCATAGAAACACCTATGTCTTCGATGTACGTACCCCCGAAGAATTTACCCAAGGCCATTGGCCAGGCGCTGTGAGCGCGCCAGGCGGCCAACTGGTGCAAGAGACCGACCACTTCATCGGTGTGCGCGGCGCAAGGGTGGTGCTGTACGACGACGACGGTGTGCGAGCCAGCATGGCTGCCTCTTGGTTAGCCCAAATGGGTTGGGATGTCTCGGTGATGAAAGACTTGCGCGCCGAAGACTTGCACAGCAAAGCCCATTTCTCTGAAGACGATCTGCCGCACACCCTCGCCCCTGTGGCCGTGGTGGACCCGCCCACACTCAAAACATGGCTGGCCAACCGCAGTAACCTGAGCATGGTGATTGATGTTGGCGACAGTGCCACCTATGTCAAACGCCATATTCCTGGTGCGTGGTGGTTGCTGCGTTCGCAACTTGCCCAAGACTTCAGCCGTGTTCACAAAGCCAATCGCTATGTACTCACCTGTGGAGACGGTCGCTTATCGCGCTATGCCGTGGCCCAACTGCAGCCCTTGGTACGTTCTGGCGTGGAAGTACTGTGGTTGCCTGGCGGCAATGCCGCTTGGCAAGCTGCGGGCTTTAGCACCCAACAAGGTGAATCGTATTTGGCCAGCCCGCGCATCGATCGCTACCGTCGCCCCTACGAGGGCACGGACAACCCCGCGCTGGCCATGCAAGCCTACCTGGACTGGGAATACGGATTGGTTGAGCAATTAAAGCGCGACGGCACGCACCACTTCAAGGTTATTTGACACCCCATGGAAACCGCTTGGGTTGCGCTGGCACTCACCCTCAAAGTTGCTGGCTGGGCAACAGCTATTAACTTGGTGTTGGGGGTTGCGGTTGGCTACGCCTTGTCGCGTTGGCGTTTTGTGGGTCGCGATGTCATAGATGCCTTTCTGACACTTCCCATGGTCTTACCACCAACTGTTTTAGGTTACTACCTGTTGGTTGTGCTGGGGCGCCATGGTGCTGTGGGTCAATGGCTCAAAGAGCATTTCGGTATTCAGCTTATTTTCACTTGGCAAGGCGCTGTGATTGCGGCGAGCATTGTGGCTTTTCCACTGGTGTTCAAGGCTGCGCGCGCCGCATTTGAAAACGTGGAACCTACATTAGAACAAGCTGCAAGGGTACTGGGCTTGAGTGAACTGGCGGTGTTTTTTCGCGTGACCTTGCCACTGGCTTGGCGCGGCATCATGTCTGGCACCTTGCTGGCTTTTGCCCGTGCCACTGGCGAGTTTGGAGCCACATTGATGGTGGCCGGCAGCATTGCAGGAGAAACACAAACGTTGTCTATTGCGGTGTATGAGGCGGTGCAAGCAGGGCAAGACCAAACCGCCAACTTTTTGGTGCTGGTCACCTCTGTCAGTTGCATGGCCATACTGTTGGGCGCAGGCTATTTGGCACCGGGACGTGTGGCTGGTCAGGCTAATCGAGGTTGGCGATGAAGTGGCAAGTGCAGGTGCAACAGCGCTTAGGGCATGCAGGTTCTGTGTTCGAACTCGACATTGCGTTTCAAAGCGATGCACAACGATTGGTGCTGTTTGGCCCCTCGGGCGCAGGTAAAACCCAAACGCTCATGATGATGGCGGGTTTGAACACCCCTAGCCAAGGGCGGGTGGTGTTTCAAGACCAAGTTGTTTTTGACTCTCAGCAATCTGTGAATCTTGCAGCTCGCCAAAGAGGACTGGGTTATGTGTTTCAAGACTACGCCTTGTTTCCTCATTTGACGGTGCGTCAAAACATAGGCTTTGCCTTAAAGCAAGGTTTGCAAAACCCAAGCCAAGCGCTTGAGGATTCATCGGTGGCACATTGGACACAGGTGTTTCAGTTGCAAGCTGTGAGCGAGCTTTACCCCGAGCAACTCTCTGGTGGGCAGCGCCAGCGCACAGCCTTGGCCAGAGCGCTGGTGGCCAAACCACGCGCACTTTTACTCGATGAACCTTTTGCGGCCATGGACCGGCCCTTGCGCCAACGCCTGCGCGAGGAGTTACTGCAACTTCAAAAGGAACTGGCTTTGCCTATGGTGCTTATCACCCATGATGAAGAGGACGTGAAAGCATTTGCTGAAGAAGTGATTCATATTCAACAAGGCAGAGTGGTCAGCGACTCCAACCCATACGTTGCAGCAGCCCATCTCTCTTGACAAACTGATGCCATAGAGCAGCCAGCAGATGTAAGCCAATCAAGGCCATCATCACTACGCCGGTGATTTCATGTACCTCGCTAAGGATTTCCTTGGCCTCAGGCCAAGGCTCCCAGAGTTTGGGTAACACCAAGCCAAAAAATTTGACTGGGTACTGCGAAAAATTTGAACCCATAAAACCCGAAATAGGCATGACCAGCATGCAGGCATAAAGCAAACGGTGATTCAAAGTACCCAAGGCATTTTGGAAACTGCTGAGGTCTTTAGGCGGCAAGGGAACAGAATGCGTGAGTCGCCACCCCAGCCGCCACAAGATCAACAAACCCAAACATATGCCTATGGATTTGTGCAAGTTAAACCATTGCGCACGAAGACCAGGCGGGTCCTTAGGAATATCTTCCATCCACACACCCAAGCCGAGTTGGGAAATAAGACCCAAAGCCAAAACCCAATGCAGTACCACCAACATGCGGTCGTAATGAACAGGCGCATCTGCATCGCTGTTCATTATTGTGCAGCCACGCCCCAAGGCAATTTGCCTGTGGGAATTTCTTTGACCATTTTGCGACTGGCCACATCCACCACACTCACAGAACCACTGCGACCTGAAGCGACATAAAGCTTTTGACCATCAGGCGAGAAACTCATGTTCCATGGGCGCTGACCAATGGCGATGTTTTCCACCACTTTGAAATTGGCGGTGTCCACCATGCTGACATTGGCGTCGCCGCCGTTGGTGGCAAAAACGAAGGCACCATCAGGCGAGACGATAACGCCAGCGGTGCGCTTGCCCACAGCTTGTTTACCCACCACTTTGCGCTCGGTCATGTCAATTGCCACCAGCAAACTGGCAGACTCTACAGCCACATAAGCTTTTTTTCCATCGGGACTGAAGGCAATGCCTCGGGGACGCTCACCTACTTTGATGGAACCCACTTGTTTGCGCTTTTCAAGATCCAACACATCGACTTGGTCGGCCTCTTCGGCAGACACCAGCATCAGCTTGCCATCAGGGCTGAAGACACCGTGCTCTGGGTTTTTACCCTGAACCACAATCTCGAACTCCAGCTTTAAGCGCTGTGTGTGTATAAAGCTCACGCTGTTGGAACCTTCATTGGCCACGCCCAGCCAATCGCCATTGGGTGAGCAGTACACGGCTTCGGGTGACTCGCCCAACTGCACACGCTGCTCAATCACGCCTTTAACCGTATCGATCACCCACAGCTGTGCTTTGGTTTGTTCGGTGACATACAGCTTTTTGCTGCCCTTGCATAACGCAAGACCTCGTGGCTTGCCGCCTGTTTCTATGGTGGAGATGACCGTGTCGCTAGCAACATCAATCACCGATATCGTCCCAGCACCCTCGTTGGTGGCGTAGGCGCGGGATTGAGCGAAGGAATTAAACCCTAAAAAACACAGAAACAAGGGCGTTAAGTATTTCAAGCATTTCATATCCAAGGCTTCCTTTTAAAAAAGATTAAGAAAAGAAGGATCTTATATTGCTTGAAACACTGCTTCTACACTTTAAAACTTATACACCACCTTGGCACCCACAATCCATGCTTGCCCAGGGGCAGGCTCAAAGAATCGAGAGTTAGCATCATTGACTTTCACCGAACCGATGTATTGAACATCTGTCAAATTGTTCACTGTTACATACTCGGTGAATTGAAATGCGTCCTTCTTCTGTGTCAAGCTGGCACGCAGGTTATAGGTTGTGAAAGAAGGCGCCGAGTCAGAGTTGAGATCGTCAACTTGAACATTGCTGCTGTAGGTCGCATTCACTGCAGTTTGAAATCCCCACGGCTGATATTTCCAACCGAGTTCTGCAAAGGTTTGCTGACGATAGGTTCCGGGAATGGCGTTACCTGCTTTTACGATTTTGGCTGCTGGCGTTGTGAACGGTGACTCAAAAGTCGCATTTAAAACTGTATGGGCAATAGAAGCTGATAAACCATATGGCAGGGATGACTGTGCAGATAACTCAATCCCTTCGCGTTTGGTAGCACCCGCATTCTTAAAACTTCCTGTGCTTCCTTGAAGTTTTTCAGTCACGATTTCGTTGTTGGTATTGACTCTGAAAATGGCTGCATTGATGACAGCTTCATCACTAGGGAACCATTTCGCACCCAATTCGAAATTAGAACTTTTGCTGGGCAAAAAAGACTGTCTTGGCCCTAAGGTCGGAGCAGTTGGGTCCACAAAGGTAATTTCTGTCAGTGTCGGTGTTTCAAAACCGCGACCGGCATTACCGTAAATATTGAGCGTTGGTAAAAACTTATAGACCAATCCTACAACTGGCGTAGCCTTAGCGAAAGACAAATCGGTGTTTCCTGTAACAGGCAAACTTGGGTTGTCTTCAATTTTGAGTTTCAAATTTGTACGCCGTAATCCAGCATGAAGATCCCACTGATCGGCAAAAGACCACATGCCTTGAATGTACTGGTCAAAGTTATTGGCGCTTTGTTTTTCGTCACGAGTAGCGGCTACGCCTGTGATCACTCCACCAGAAGCCGGCTGATCAAGCCGTTTGTCTTCCATTTGTCCATAAGCCAAACCATAGGTAACGTTATAGGGCTTGGACAACAACATACCTTTGTTGGCATATTTCAATTCAGCGCCTGAATAGCTTCTGTCAATACTGCTTAGACGACCTACTGCATTAGTTCCGTTGGTAGAAAGGTATTGGGCGTTTTGTCTTGTTCCCGCGTAAGCAATCACATTCAACACATTAGAGGCGTCAATTTTGTGCTCTAAATTGACACCCATTTGGGTATTGCTGCGTGCAACACGTGTGTTGGCCTGACTTGGAAGAAAACTTGTCGCGACTTCTTTTGGTGAAGTAAAAGCAGAAGGTTCTCGAATGCCTGTCGACGTGCGGACTGAACCGCCAGGGTCATTGGCGTTTTGATCGAACCAATTCATCAGTGCTATGAGCTTGGTATCTTCTGAGACTTTAAAACCCAATTTAGCAGTTGCTTGTTTTTTGTCAGAAGCGCTTTGCTTTCGATACCCGTCAGATGAAAAGTCAGAGACATTAATTTGGTAATCGATGCCCTTTTGATTTCCCGAAGCCTCTAAAGACTGCCGCATTGTTCCAGAAGTTCCACCAAGCACATCCACGGAAACAGTAGGCTGAGGGCCTGGCTTACCCGTCAACATTTGAATGACCCCACCAGAGGAATTTCCGTACATTGCAGAAAAAGGGCCTCGCATGACTTCGATTGAATCCACAATACCAAGATCAACACTGCCTGGGTTTCCAATGCCATCAGGCAAAGACAAAGGAATTCCATCTACATAAATACGAATACCGCGAACACCGAAGGAGGAACGTGCACCAAACCCACGAGAAGAGATTTGCGGGTCTTGCGCCATTTGGTTTCGATTTTGAGCCGTAAGACCTGGAACTCTTGCCAGACTTTCAGACAAAGTCATTCGCAGTTGACCATCTTGAATGTCTTGTTTGCCGACCTTATAAATAGACATGGGCAAATCAAAAGCGTCTTGTTCAAGTTTGGTGGCAGTGATCACGACACTTGAAAGTGCCTTGGTTTCATCAGCAAAAGCTGATTGAGAAATCAAGGAAAGGGTCCCGAGGGCAATAGCGGAATAACTAAAAAAAGATTTCATTGTTTAGACGTAAGAAGGTAGAAAGATTTTTATTTTTAAAGGGGCGAGTTTAGTGAGCTTGGTTCTTTTCACCTAACTCACTTTTACATTGCCCCTCAGCTACCACCTAGATATTTTCTCTATGGAGCAGTCAATCTTGATAAGCGTTGGGCAGCAGGTGGGTGTGAATGATAGAAGGCCACATACAACGGGTCTGGCGTTAAAGTGGACGCGTTACCTTGGTATAGCTTAAGCAAAGCTTGGCGCAAGTCTTGACCACTGGCATGAGCGCAAGCAAAGGCGTCGGCTTCAAACTCGTACTCCCGCATTTTTATCGCGCTCAAGGGCGTTGTGATGAAAGTTACCAAAGGCACCACCAGCATGAACAACAGCAAAGCCAAAGCGTCGTTAGACGATGCTAAATGCGGCTGCACACCCAGTCCGGTATAAAACCACATCTGTGTGCTCAGCCAGCCCAATGCCGCCATACCCAGCAGACTGATGGCAAAACTGCGCAATAAAGACTTGCGGATGTGGTTGAGCTTGGCATGACCCAGTTCGTGTGCCAACACGGCTTCCATTTCACTGGGGCTGAGTTGTTTGAGCAAGGTATCGAAAAACACCACGCGTTTTTGTTTGCCCAGCCCTGTGAAATAAGCATTGGCCTGGGCTGAGCGACGGCTGCCATCCATGACAAAAAAACCATCGGATTTGAAACCTGTGCGCTGCATCAATGCATCCACACGTTTTTGCAATTGGGGGTCTTCCAAAGGTTGGAACTTGTTGAACAAAGGCATGATGTAGTTGGGCGCCAACCACATGACAAACAATTGGTAACCCACCAACAATGCCCAAGCCAGCAGCCACCATTGCTTACCGCCCGACTGCATCAGCCACAAAATCGCCGCAACCAAAGGCAAGCCAAGCACCAAGCCAAGGGCGGAGCTTTTGACCAAATCGCTCAACCACAAACCCAAGCTCATTTTGTTAAAGCCAAAGTGTTGGTCTGTCTTGAAGGTTTGATAGTAAGACAGCGGCAAACTCACCAAGCGATTGATGAGCATAAAACCCATCACCAACAGAAGTTGCTGCAGCATGCCAGTGCCGCTTAGCTGCATCAACCAAGTGTCTAAAGCACCCAATCCACCCAGCAAAGTCCAGACCAGCAACATGCTGGCATCAATTGCCAATCGCCAATGACCCAAGCGCAGTTTGGCCGAGGTGTAGTCAGCGGCTTTTTGATGAGCGCTTAACTCAATCACTTCCTTGAAAGCCACGGGAACAGATGCTCGGTGTTGGGCAATATGACTCAGCTGGCGGTTGGCAAGCCAAAGTTTAAGCAGCAGGTTGAGTGTTAAAAAACCTGCAAAGACCAAGGTCAGTGTGTAGCTTGAAGACATTTTTAAAGTTTACGTCAGTTGATTTAATGCCTCTACAGCATCTTCTATGGCTTGGGTCATGGCCTGAAATAATGAAGGCTCAAACGGGTTGTGTCCGGCGTCGACTATCCATTGCAAACGACTGTGCGCAAGTGCTTGGTGTAAATCCCAGGCTGCTTGGGGAAGACAAATCCAATCTAAGCGGCCATGCAGCAGATGAATCGGTAGGTCGTTTAAATTGCTTATTTGCGACAGCACCCCGCCTGAAGGAAAAAAACATTGATGGCTTAAATAATGACTTTGCACTTTGAATTTATTCACAAGAATTTGTTTTTCTTGTGAACTCAGCTCTGTTGTAACTTCAATATGGGAGCGCTGGGTCAGTGAGTTTTCCCAATTTTGCCAAGCACGCAACAAAGGCAGTGCCGAGCCAGAGGTGTCATGAATGATGTGATCGAACAAATAGGATCCGATTTGTAAACGATGCTGGGCGGGTATCTGTTGTGCAAGTGAGTTCCACGCATCCGGCAACAAGCATTTGGCATCTTGAAAAAACCAAGTTAAGTCAGAGCTTCGTGCCAGAAAAACACCTCTCAAGACTGCACCCAAGCAGGCATGGCGGTGCAAATTGGCATAGGCCAAACCCAAAGCTGCGCCCCATGAGCCGCCAACCACCAACCAACGTTTGATGCCTAAATGCTTGCGCAATCGCTCTATGTCGCTGATGAGGTGTTCTGTGGTGTTGGCATGAAGGATGTTGTCTGCCAAACTGCGCCCACACCCGCGTTGATCAAAAAAAACAACTCGGGTGGTGTTTGGGTTGAAAAGCTGGCGATGTTTGGGACTGCAACCACTGCCGGGTCCGCCATGAAGAAACACCACTGGAAAACCGCTGGGCGAACCGCATTCTTCAAAATAAACAGAATGACCCTCTTGAGAACTCAGAAAGCCTTGGTTGAAAGGTTTGTTTTCTGAAAAATTACTTTGTTGAGACAGATCATTCATGACTCGGGTGATGTTAAATGTTTTGGCATTCGCCTTGAGTGACGAATTTTTCAAACCTCAGGTAAACCCTTAGCGAAAGTCATGAAATAAAAGAATCAGATGCAATTTACAGATTTTCTCTATGTACAAACTAAGGCTCGCCATTAAAAATATTTACTTGTGTATGGAATGATTCTGTTCACGATTCGCCGTAATCAGCGGCACCTATTGGAGACACAATATGAAATGGCAAACACCAGCAGCAAGCGACATGCGTTTCGGTTTCGAAATCACCATGTACATTGCAAACCGTTAATTTAACGGCGGTCTGTCGGGGTGACTCGACAGGCCTTTTTTTGTTATTCCCCTGTCTTAATTCCCGCGTTTGACGCGGTTTTTTTTTAAAGCGGCGCTGTTGTGAAAATACATGTACTTGGTTCAGCCGCTGGTGGTGGGTTCCCTCAGTGGAATTGTAATTGCCCTCAGTGCAGTGCAGTTCGCAACGCAAGCCCCCATCACCTTGCCCGCACCCAGTCATCTATTGCAGTCACAGCCAACCAAACCGATTGGTTGCTGGTGAATGCGTCGCCTGATGTGTTGCAACAAATCAAAGCTTTTCCCGCACTGCAACCTGCCCGCGCCTTGCGCGACACCGGTATTGCTGCCGTGTTGTTGATGGATGCGCAAATCGATCACACCACTGGGCTGTTGATGCTGCGAGAGCACCGCCAAAAACTCCCCCTTTATTGCCACGCCTTGGTGCGTGAAGACCTGAGTACGGGTAACCCTTTGTTCAAGGTCTTGGAGCATTACTGCGGTATCGACTGGCAAAATTTACATTTGCAACAACCCTTTCAGGTGCCCAGTTTGCAGGGCTTGCATTTTGAAGCGCTGCCCCTCATCAGCAACGCACCCCCTTACTCACCCCACCGTGACAAACCGCAACCCGGTGACAACATTGGTTTGCGTGTGAAAGACCAAACCAGTGGCAAAACTTTGTTCTACGCGCCAGGGCTTGGGCAAATTGAACCTCATGTGTGGAAAGCCATGCAAGAAGCTGACTGCGTGATGGTGGATGGAACGCTGTGGACTGACGACGAAATGATTTCCTTAGGTGCTTCCAAAAAAACGTCACGCGCCATGGGGCATATGCCGCAAAGCGGCGCTGACGGCATGATTGAATGGTTAGATAAGTTGCCTTCCCATGTGCGCAAAATTTTGATTCACATCAACAACACCAACCCTATTTTGGATGAGATGAGCCCGCAACGACAGACCTTGACTGCACATGGCATAGAGGTGGCATTCGACGGCATGGAGATTGAACTGTGAACAACACAATGAACGAGGCCAAGGCAGACACACGTAAGCCTTGGAGTGCTGAAGAATTTGAAACATTGCTGCGCGGTAAGAGCAGCAGCTACCATATCAATCACCCTTTTCACATCATGATGGCAGAGGGCAAACTCAATGCCGCACAACTGCGCGGCTGGGTAGCCAACCGGTTTTATTACCAAATCTCCATACCCATGAAAGACGCAGCGATCTTGTCAAACTGCGACAACAGTGAAATCCGACGTGAATGGATTTTGCGCATTCTTGACCATGATGGTTTTGAGCTCAACGGGCTGAAAGATGAAGGCGGTATTGAAGCTTGGATACAACTGGGGCAGGCAGTGGGTTTGAGCCGCGACGATGTCACTTCATTGCGCTTTGTAGCACCTGCCAGCCGGTTTGCGGTGGATGCCTATGTCAACTTCGCACGCCGTCAACCATGGCAAGAAGCTGTGGCGTCCAGCCTGACCGAATTGTTTGCGCCTCATATCCACCAGCAGCGCATTGACACCTGGCCGCAAAAATACCCTTGGGTAGATGCCACGGGTTTGCTGTATTTCAAAAACCGACTGACACAAGCGCGTCGTGATGTAGCACACGGTTTGAAATTCACCCTCGACTACTTCAGCCAAACTCGCGCACTGCAAGAGCGCGCTTTGGAAATTTTGCAGTTCAAACTCAATGTGCTTTGGGCTTTGGCAGACGCCATCATGCTGGACCAGTGCAATGTGCAAATCACCGGGCCTAAACATGAGCAATGAAAACGCCGTTCTAAACACCACGCCTTCACTTTCACCCATGTTTCGTCTTCAATGGGAAGAAGTTCAACAAGCTTGGGTACTGTTGTACCCAGAGGGTATGGTCAAGTTGAACGGAAGCGCCGGAGAAATCATCAAGCGCTTAGACGGTAAAAAAAATGTCCTTGCCTTGATTGCCGAGCTTGAAAAAGATTTCGATGCAACTGGCTTGCAAAGCGATGTTCTTGCATTTTTAGAAATTGCATCTAAACAAGGCTGGGTAAAAGCATGACAACTATGGTCAATGGCAAGGAAGTCACGGTAGGCCCACCTTTATGGCTGTTGGCTGAGATCACGTATGCATGCCCTTTGCATTGCGTGTTTTGTTACAACCCTGTGGATTACACCCAGCATGGTCCGGAGTTGAGCACTCAAGAATGGATCAAGGTGCTAAGAGATGCGCGTGCGGCCGGCAGCGTTCAATGCGGTTTTTCAGGCGGTGAGCCGCTGGTGCGAGATGACTTGGAAGAGCTCGTCGCTGAAGCGCACAAACTGGGTTTTTACACCAATCTGTTGACCTCTGGCATAGGATTTACTGCTGAGCGCGCCAAGGCTTTGAAAGCCGCTGGCTTAGACCATGTGCAGCTGTCTTTTCAAGACTCCACGCGTGAGCTCAACGACTTTTTGTCGCACACCAAAACCTTTGCTTTAAAACAAAAAGCCGCTCAGTTGATACAGGAAAACGGCTGGCCTATGGTGCTCAATTGCGTCATTCATCGCTTGAATATTGACTACATAGACAAGATCATTGAATTGGCAGTTGACCTAGGGGCAGAATATTTGGAGTTGGCCAACAGTCAATATTATTCTTGGGCGCAACTCAACCGTGATGGGCTTATGCCCAGTCGAGAGCAATTAGAGCGGGCAGAACGCGTAACCAATGAATACCGTGAAAAGCTCGGTGACAAATTACGTATCTTTTTTGTCGTCCCCGACTACTACGAAACCCGACCCAAAAAATGCATGAATGGCTGGGGCAATATTTTTCTCACCATCACGCCTGATGGCTCGGCACTGCCGTGTCACACAGCAAAGATGATCAAGCAGCTTGAATTTCCAAATGTAAAAAATATGTCGGTCAAAGACATTTGGTACGAATCGCAAGCGTTCAATAAGTACCGCGGTGACGCTTGGATGAAAGAGCCTTGCCGCTCCTGCGACGAGAAGGAAAAAGATCTGGGTGGCTGTCGTTGTCAGGCGCTGATGTTGACAGGAGATGCTGCCAACGCCGATCCTGTGTGTGATAAGTCAGCGCATCACCAGTTGGTGCTTGATGCGGTCAGTTATGCCCAAATCCCAGATGCAAAACGTATTGAAGTCAAGCCACTGGTCTTTCGCGACCCAATTAATTCACGCAAGCTAAGTACCCAGTCCTAGTCAGCTTGAATTAATTGTGGCCGCTGATTTGTTTTCCATCGGTATCTGCCAAATAAAAAAACCACAGCGTGGACAACAAGGTTATTGATCCCAGTGCGATGAATGACAGTTGTATTGCACGAAGAGTTTGATCATGTAGTTGGGGATCAACATTTTCTAGAAAAAATGCAATCACCAAAGCACTGGCTGTCAGTCCAAAATTCAAAGTCAATTGCTGAACAGAGCTGCTCATGGTGCTTGCTGCACTGGATTGGTTTATTGCAATGTCTGAAAACACCAAAGAATTTATGCAGGCCATTTGCAAGGAGCTCAATAATCCTAATATGAGGTTTATAAAAACAATAAGCTCTAAAGAGGTCTCTTTGCCAACCCCTGCATAAAAGAACAAGACAAATGAAATAAGAACTGTGTTCAAAATCAATACCCGTTTATAGCCTAGAGACGCTAGAACAGTTTGAGAATAAATCTTCATTGCAATAGCAGCCAAGGCGGTTGGCACAGTTAACAAACCCGCTTTCCAAGCCGGAAATCCCAGGCCAATTTGGTAAAGGAATGGCAATACAAATGGCAGGCCACCCATCCCAAGGCGACTGAAAAATCCACCCAAGATAGAGATACGAAATGTTCTGATCTTGAATAAATCAAAACTCAGCAAGGGCGATGAAGCTTTGAAAGAGTAAATGACAAAGCCTGCAATCATCAGCACGGCGGTGAGAATTCCCAAGATAACCAAACTGGAATTTGCGTACTGATTGTCTATGAGGTCGAGCATCCACGTGAGCAACCCCAAGCCACCGCCAAACAGGAAAAAACCTATCCAATCAAAGGATTTTTTTTCATTGCTTTTATAGTTTGGAACGTAGCGATTGACAAAAAATAAGATGGCAATTCCTATAGGTATGTTTATTAAAAATATCACCGGCCAAGAGAACCAATGAATAATCAATCCACCCACGGACGGCCCAAGTAAAGGGCCAATAAGCGCTGGGATGATCACGTAATTCATGGCACGTAGCAACTCAGATTTCTCAAAAGTTCGCAAGATCAGAAGTCGTCCCACTGGCATCATCAGTGCGGCAGAAATACCTTGAATAGCTCGAAAAAAAGTCAGCATATCTGCAGAAGTAGAAATGCCGCATAAAAATGAAGAGGCAGTAAATCCAACGACAGCCAAAGAAAAAATTCGCCTTGTGCCAAATCGGTCTGCCATCCAACCGCTTAAAGTTATGAATATCGCCAAACTGATGATGTAGCTTGTCATCACAGATTTAAGACTTAACGGCGCTACGCCAAAACTCAGCGACATGGAGGGAATTGCCGAGTTGACGATAGTTGAATCGAGCTGATCCATGAATAAAGATATCCCCACAATAAGGGGAAGAAAGCGTTTAATTTTGCTTTTATCTGCTGAACTTATTTCACCGGAATTTATTGGATTCATAGAACTCAATGATTTTTTAGCCTCACTTAAGAGGTAAGCATATTCCCTATTTAATCACCTCTTAACTGCCACCTAGGTTTTTTCTGCAGATCCCTCAGTTATCATCCGCCCTCTTCTTACAAGGCAGTTCACTTGAAGTCTTTTTTCCAAAGTTTGAAAAATAAAAACCCGCATTGGGAAGTTGAACCACTGTGGTTTGAGTGGCTGGTGCTGGTGGGTTTGTTTGTCTTCGCCACATGGTTGCTCGGCATTCAAGGGGTGTGGCATTTGCTGCTGAGCTCAGACCCCACGGGCATCACACTGATCATCATCATCATCTTCGCTGTTGCCACCCTGTGGTGCGGTGTTCGTTCACGCGAGCTGGCGCGGCAAAGAGATTTGCTCTCCATGGCGACTACCGGCGGTGTAGAAACCATGATTCAAGCTGAAGGCTGGGCGGGTGAATATTGGAATGCTTTGGCCTTGAACCCGCAAGACAGTGGCGCTCCAATGGACCTCCTCTTGGAACACACCCACGGCGCACACTCCACCGCTTGGTGGGTCAATGGTGTGCAACTCAAGCTCGGTCTCTTGGGCAAGGTGATTGGCTTTTCAGTCTTGGCCATGCAAATTGGTCAGATACAAAGCTTTGACCCGTCGCAAGCCCAAGACCTGCTGCGCAACCTTACCTCTGGCCTTGGCGTGGCACTGCTGACCACCATGGTGGGCTTGGTTGGCAATATTTTGCTCGGCCTGCAACTCACGCGCATGGACCGTTTTGCCGATGACTTGGTGGCGCAAGCCCAGCGCCACGGCATGCGCATTCCTCGCTGATCACTGCGGCCCTATGCGCAAACTCAGACACTCTCGCGAACCCGAGGTTGATCCCTTTTATGACATGTTGTTCAACATGCTGATCGCGTTTGTGTTTTGCTTCATCATTGCTTTGTTGGCCATGAACCCCAAGGCTTTGAAATCTGGTGATATTCCCGCCAAGGCCGAATTCATCATCACCTTGTCTTGGCCCGATTTAGACCCCAATGATTTGGATTTATGGGTGCAAGGTCCGTCGGGTGAAAGCGTGTGGTTTCGCAACCGAGAGGCCGACTTGATGCACCTCGACCGTGACGACCGTGGCACCTCCAACAACACCCTCATGATCAACGGCAACAAAGTGGTCAACCCTTTGCGCCAAGAAGTCGTCACCATACGCAGCATCGTGCCCGGCGAATTTGTGGTCAATGCGCACTACTATGAGAGCAAGGAAATCGACCGCAACGACCCCAAGGCCGGACAACCGGTAGAGGCCACTTTGTCGGTCATCAAAGTCAACCCCAAGGCTGAGGTTGTTTACTATGGTCAAGCCACGCTAGAGAGTCGCGGCAAAGAGGTGACCATGATGCGGTTTTCAGTCAACCCCAATGGCGGTGTAGAGAACATCAACACCATTCCCAAAATTCTTGTGAAGTCTTTTTGATATGACACTTACTTTCATACTTGCCTTTGCGGCTTTTACCCTGCTCATTGCACTCGCTTTGGTGTTTTCGTATTGGCCACGCTGGCTCAAAGGCTTGCTGGCTTTGGGCGTGACGGGGTTTTATTTCTTTGGCTATGCCAGTCTGCACTCTTTACTGGGTTTGCCCAGCACCGACGCCTTGCCCGCGCGATTTGTGATGATTGCCGCGATTGTGGACGAGCCCCGCGGCAAATTTCCAGGCGCTTTGTACATGTGGGTGACCCCTATTGAAGAAGGTCAAAATGTGATGCAACCGCGTGCTTACAAGCTTCCCTATTCACGGGTGCTTCACGAGCAAATCGCTGACGGCATGAAAAAAGGCCGCGAGGGCGTGCCGCAAATGGGCACGGCCGAGGTCAAGGGTGGCAATGGCAAGGGCCCCAGTTGGCTCAACCCAGGCACTGACGAACAAGAGGTGAAGATACTGGACCTCCCCACACCCCAAGTGCCAGAGAAATAAACATGCGCTCCATCATTCTTGCTGCTTGCAGCCTGCTTTTTCTCACCGCTTGTGACAAACCGGCCAACGATAACCCCCTGTTTCCGCTGGGCGCCGGCAAACGATGGACCTATGAAGTTGAAACGGTGTACGACAACCCCGAAGGTAAAACTGTCAAGCAAACAATGGCGTTTCACAACTTGGGCAGCGCTTCCTTGGCTGACGGCTCTACAGCTTGGCTGCGACGCAGCAGCAATGGCCATGAATACTGGTTTCAGTTCACAGACAAAGGTGTGCAAAGGGTGGCGATGAAGTCACCTTTGCAAGAACAAGCTGTAATGGATGAGGAACCGCGTCAGGTTTTGCCAAGCGATGTGGCTATAGGCGCGCAATGGAAGCACAACACCTTGCCTTATTTTTTACGCCGTCGCAACCAGTCGCCGGCTGAAATGCGTTACTTGGATAAGTACAAAAGCATTCCCATGACTTATATTGTTGGCGCGAAAGATGTATCGCTTGATACGCCAGCTGGGCGCTTTGAGCAATGTGTGCGTGTTGACGGGCAGATGGAGTTGATGCTGTGGCATGACGAAATCCGTTCTTATAAACCAACCCCCCTGCTGACAAGGGAGTGGTATTGCCCAGGCGTAGGTTTGGCGCAATTCGAACGTGATGAACCCACCACAGCCCAATTTTTTCAGGGCGGTCAAATGCGCATGCGTCTGACTGATTTCACGCCTTAACTGAATTCAAACTGACTTCTAGCTTGGGGCTTTCTTACATCTGAAAGTCAGGCTTGTTTCTTTTTGAGAAATTCCTTAAGTCAAATAACCCAACTAGGGTTTCTTCTAGTTCATGTCTTATACATGTCTTTAAAATAGATAGGTTAGTTGAATTTCCTGTTGTTCTTTACTTAACCCTGAAGGGACTTTTATGAAACTGTTAGTGAAATCAGTCGCGTTGGCTGCCGCCTTGGGCGCAGCAACGTTGGCCAGCGCCCAAAGCTGGCCCACCTACGGTGGCGACACCGGCAACACACGCTACAGCGAAGGTACACAAATCACCGCTGGCAACGTGAACAAACTCAGCGTGAAGTGGGCTTTGCAACTCGGCTCCAACCGTTCACAAGAGTCTTCCCCCATTTTGGTGGGTGACACTTTGTTCGTCACATCTTCCTTCGGCCCCAAAAACGTTTTTGCTGTGAATGCAAAAACCGGTGATGTTCGCTGGAAGTGGTCTCCCGAAATGCCCAAGGCGATTGACCAGTACGCTTGCTGCGACGTGAACAACCGTGGCGCCGCTTACAACGATGGCAAACTTTTCATTGGCCGTCTTGACGCCCAAGTGTCTGCTTTGGACTCCAAAACAGGCAAAGAACTTTGGACAACCAAAGTTTATGACTACACCGCAGGTGCAGTGATCACTTCCCCACCCACCATTGCTAAAAACCTGGTCATCACCGGTTACGGCGGCGGCGAGTACGGCGTTCGTGGCGCTTTGGTTGCCCTCGACCAAGGTACCGGCAAAGAAGTGTGGCGTACCCACACCGTGCCATTGGGCAACGAAAAAAATGCTGACACCTGGAAAGGTGATTCTGGCAAAACAGGCGGCGGCGCTGCTTGGAACGTCGGTTCTTACGATCCCAAGTTGAACTTGGTTTACTACGGCACCAGCAACCCTTCTCCTTGGTCTGCAGCTGTTCGTGGCAATGACTCCTCTGACATCGGCAAGTTCACAAACCTTTACACCGCTTCAGTGGTTGCTTTGAACCCTGACACCGGCAACATCGTTTGGCACTACCAGTTCACACCCCATGACGCATGGGACTATGACGGTGTGAACGAACTCGTGTTTGCTGACCTGCCTGTTGACGGCAAAAAAGTGCCTGTCATCATGCAAGCCAACCGTAACGGCTTCTTCTATGTGATCGACCGTGCCAACGGCAAGTTGATTTCTGCCAAGCAGTTCGTCAACGGCGTGAACTGGGCAACCGGTATCGACCTCAAAACAGGTTCACCCATCGAAACAGCTGGTAACGTCAAGCGTCCCCAGATGAAGAAATGGGCCAAAGACATTTGCCCCAACTTGTTGGGCGGCAAAAACTGGATGCCTATGTCCTACAACCCCAACACTGGCTTGGTCTACATCCCCACACTTAACCTGTGTATGGACCTCGAAGGCGTTCAAGAAGAGTACAAGCGCGGCCAGTTCTATTTGGGCGTGAATTTTGACCTCGGCAAAATGGGCCCAGGTGGTCACGGCGGCGGTTTGAAAGCTTGGGACCCAGTTGCACAAAAAGAAGTTTGGTTCAACAAAGACGACCTGCCTTGGGCCGGCGGCACCATGACCACCAAAACAGGTCTGGTCTTTGCTGGTGACCTCAAAGGTACCTTCCGTGCCTATGACGCTAAGTCAGGTAAAGAACTGTGGAAGTTCGCTACAGGTTCAGGCATCTCTGCTGCACCTATTTCCTACACCTTGGACGGCAAGCAGTATGTTGCTGTGGTGTCTGGCCGTACCCAATCTATCCCAGCCTTCTTAGGCGCTTTGGGTGAAAAAATGGTTGCTGCCAGCCCTGAAGGCGGCACCTTGTTCGTGTTCGCTTTGAACTGATCTTCAATGTGATCTGGACACCGCCCTTAGGGGCGGTGTCTTTTTCTTAACAGGGTTTACTTCGAAAGCGCTGTCATAAAACAGTTTTTTCTAAGTATCAACTTTAACCTTCGGAGATTTTTTTCATGTTTAAGCACGGCTTTCGCAAATCCCGCATTTGTGTTGCTTCGGCAACTTTGATTGCGGCAGCTTTCACTGCTTCGCTTGCCACTGCCGCTGAACCTTTGCGTGTGTGTTCAGACCCCGACAACATGCCATTTAGCAAATCTGAGGGTACTGACAGGGGTTTGTATATTGACCTAGCAGAAATGGTGGGTACTCGCCTTGGTACCACCGTGGAATATGTGTGGTGGTTGTCGTTCAACCAACGCCGCGCTTTGCGCAACACCATGGAAGGTTGCGATGCTTATTTCGCACTGCCTGCGGATGCACAGTACCGCGTCAAAGGTGTTGATAAAAGCAATGCTTTCCTCAATCTCAGCTACGCCATCGTGGCACCTGCTGGTCAAACCTTCAAAGGTCTGGCCGACCTCAAAGGCAAGCGCGTGGGCGTTATGTTCAGCTCGCCACCTCAAATTTTGTTAGCCACACGCGAAGGCTACACATGGAACACATTCCGTACCCATGAGCAGTTGTTTGAAGCGCTTTCTAACGGCGAAGTTGACTTGGCTTTGATGTGGGGCCCAAGCGCAGGTTTTGACAACCTCACACAATTCAACAGCCGTTGGCAAGTTTTGCCCGTGAGTGGCGACAGCATGACGGGTCAAGTAGCTGTGGCAGTGTCCAAAGCCAAGCCAGGCCTGAAAGACCAAATCAACCAAGCTTTGGATGACCTCAAACCTGAAATCGCTAAGTTGACTGTTAAATATGGTTTCCCTACACAAGCCCCGATTGAATTGGTTCGAAACAGCCAGTCTTTCATTGCGCCTACAAACACACTGACAGCGCAATACAAGCCTGTGCCGGCTAAATCTGGTTTTGTTCGGGTGGGCATGAAAGAGGCTCAAAAACCTGATTTGGTAGTGGCCAATGCCTCATTAAGCCCTGATGAAGCCAAGTCGGTGTTTAACAACAAGTGTTCACATTGCCATGGCGCCAACGGAGCCTCTCCTGTGCAAGAACGCGATTTACGCAAGCTGACCTTACGTTACAAGGACGAATGGAAAGATGTAGCTTTCAACACCATCAGCAAAGGTCGCCCAGACTACGGCATGCCCGCTTGGAATGGCATCATTCCTGATGAAGAAATCAAAAGTCTGATTGACTTCTTATCTACTGTTCAAAGGAAATAAGTTTTACTAGGACATGTATTGAAACCACCTCCATCTTGGAGGTGGTTTTTTTACGTCTATCGCTTATGTGTGGCTGCCAAGAGGTTTGCACCATGGCTTGAATGGGTGAGCACCTTTTTAGTTAGCAAGGCGTGACCTATTGCCGTCTTTGTTAAAGACGAAAAAAAGAGCGGCTTACGCCGCTCTTGGAAGTGACATCTTTCTGAACCAGCCAACAGCAAAAGCTGCTGGCCAGATCAGAGGAAGATTTATGCTTCTTGGATCGCTTTGCCAGTGATAGGCAGGTTGCGAACACGCTTGCCTGTGAGCTTGGCAACAGCGTTGGCCAAAGCTGGCACGATGGTGGCAGTGACTGGCTCACCGATACCGCCGGGCTTCTCAGCACTCTTAACCAAGACAATGTCCACCAAGGGTGATTCGTTGGTACGAACCATGGCGTAGCTGTTGAAGTTGGTTTGTTGAATGACGCCGCCTTCGATGGTGATGGCATGCTTGAGCGCAGTGCCCATGCCCATGATGACCATGGACTGGATTTGTTGCTCAACGATTTCGGGGTTCACGATGATGCCCATGTCGGCTGCGACAGTGGTTTTGTGAACTTTGACTTCGCCGTCAGCACCTTGGCTGATTTCAGCCACAACTGCAACGTAAGTGTCATAGCCTTCCATGATGGCAACACCGAAAGCGCGACCTTTTGGAGCACCTTTGCTGTAGCCGGCCTTGGCAGTTGCCAACTTGAGCACGTTTTGGAAACGGGGCTTGCCTTCCAACATAGACATACGGTATTGGACGGGATCCTTGCCAGCGGCCAGAGCCATTTCGTCAACAAAGCTTTCGTTGGCGAAACAGTTCATGTTGTGGCTCACACCACGCCAGTAACCTACACGCAAACCTGCATCATGGATGACGAGGTCGTGTTGTGTGTTGGCAATGTTGTAAGGCGCAACAGCTGCTTCAACCATGAAAGGATCCATGGTGTCTTTGGGCAAACCGAATGCACGTTGTGTGATGGACTGTGAAGTGACCTTGAACTGCAGACCAACTGGCATGCCGTTAGCGTCCAAACCGGCGCTGAGCTGGTTGTAACCAACAGGGCGGTAGAAGTCATGGGTCATGTCATCTTCGCGTGACCAGATCAACTTAACGGGCAATTTGACCGCTTTAGAGATTTGGGCTGCTTGAACAACAAAGTCCAACTCGATACGACGACCGAAGCCACCACCCAAGAAAGTGGTTTCAACAGATACGTCTTCAGGCTTCATACCCAGAGCAGCAGCAGCGGCGCCTTGTGCACCTTGCTGGAACTGGCTTCCGCCAATCAAACGAGCCTTACCGCCAGTGACATGAGCTGTGAAGTTCATGGGTTCCAGGGGTGAGTGTGATTGCAAAGGTGTGATGTAGGTAGCGCTGAGTTTCTTAGCTGCACCAGCGATAGCACCTGAAGCGTCGCCTTTGGCGGGCTGGATAGGCAGTACTTTGCCGTTGGCAGCAGCTTCAACGTGGCCGGCCAACATGCTGGCGGTAGACAAAGCAGCGCCGGGGCCGTTGTCCCATGTAACTTTCAAAGCTTTACGAGCTTTGACAGCTTGCCAGTAGGTGGTAGCAACCACAGCAACACCATCAGGAATTTGGACCACATCAACCACGCCAGGCATGGCTTTGGCAGCTGCGCTGTCAACGCTTGCAACTTTGCCACCGATGACGGGACACTGCTCTAAGCTGGCGTAAACCATGCCGGGCAATTTAACGTCGATACCAAACTCGGCAGTGCCGTTGACTTTGGCAGGAACGTCGGTACGGGGAATACGCTTACCCACAACGCGGAAGTCTTTGGCCGCTTTGATGGTGGGTTTTTCTGGCACGGGCTGCTTGGAAGCAGCTTCAGCCATTTGACCGTAGGTGGCTTTTTTGCCGCCGGGACCAATCAACATGCCGTTGTCAGCTTTGACTGAGCTGGTGGGAACGCCCCACTCTGCAGCAGCAGCGCCAACCAACATTTCACGCACTTGTGCGCCAGCGATACGCAGTTTTTCGTAGCCTTCACGAACAGAAGTGGAGCCACCGGTGATCATGGCGCCCAACAAGGCATTGACATAAGCGGCGTTAGGTGCGCCAGCAGCCACAGTGATTTTGGTGACGTCGATGTTCAACTCTTCAGCGATCAACATAGGCATAGAGGTGTAAACACCTTGGCCCATTTCTGAACGTGCAGAGATAAGGGTGATGCTGTTGTCGTCGGCGATGTGCACCCATGCATTGGGGGTGTGCAATGTGCCAGCGGCCATGGTTTCAGCGACTGTGCCAGGCAACACCACGCCCAAGACTAAGCCTGAAGTGGTGACGCTGGTGGTTTTAAGGAAGTCGCGACGATTGGTTTGTGTGCTCATCATGGTTTATTTCCTTTGAATTAGGCTTTGCGCATTGAAGATGCAGCATCTTTCACGGCGGCACGGATACGTGTGTAAGTACCGCAACGGCAAATGTTGCCAGCCATAGCAGCATCAATGTCTGCGTCGCTGGGGTTTTTGTTTCTGCTCAGCAGTGCAGCAGCGCTCATCAGCTGACCAGATTGGCAATAGCCGCACTGGGGAACTTGGTGCTTGACCCAAGCTTTTTGCAAAGCGTGTGTGCCAGCAACGCCCAAGCTTTCAACTGTGCTGACTTTTTGGCCAGCAGCGGTGCCGATTTGGGTTTGGCATGAACGAACGGCTTCGCCGTTTACGTGCACGGTACATGCGCCGCACAGGCCTGAACCGCAACCAAATTTGGTGCCGGTCATGCCGAGTTCATCGCGAAGAACCCAAAGCAGAGGTGTATCTGCGTCTGAGTGGGACTGAACGGTTTTACCGTTGACTTGAAGTTGAAGGCTCATAAATACTTCCTTGGTTGATAAATGCGGACAGAGGACATATTACTAATTAATCTTTTCCAATTCCCTAGGGGAACCCCTAGTAGGGTTTCTCTAATTCTCGTTTTGAAACAAATAATTCTTAGGGGGATTTTTTCCCTAGGCGACTCCAAAAGTATCACCTAGAGTGGGTTGGATGTCATATTTTTTGAAATGATTCACCATGTACCTACCCTGTAAAACAATCATCGCGACCGCCGTACTGTCGCTTTTTTCCGGCACGATTGCAGCGCAGGCCGCTGCTGCGGAAAACGCCTTACCCGCCATCACGGTCACCAGCACCAGCATTCTGCCAAGTAGCGTGGAGAACTTGCCGGGTTCCTATTCGGTCATGACCCGAGAGCAGATTGAGGCACGAAACCCATTTTCAATTATTGAAACCATTCGCGAGATTCCAGGACTGCATGTTGTGTCAGAGGATGCAGCTGGTACCCACCTCAATATTGGTATGCGAGGCCTAAATCCTCGTAGAAGTTCACGCACTCTGCTTTTAGAAGATGGTGCACCCACCGTATTTTTTGCGCCCTATGGTGATCCTTCATCGCACTATTCCACACCGATTGAGCGTATCGAGCGTATCGAAGTGCTCAAAGGCTCAGGTCAGATTTTGTATGGTCCGCAGACCATGGGCGGCATGATTAACTTTGTGACGAGAGCTGTACCTACTAAGGGCACCGCAGGCTCGGTAAAAATCACAGCTGGCAATAACGGTTTCTACGATGGCCATTTCAATGTCGGTTCAGGTACGGAAAATGGCGGCTTGATGATCGATGTGCTTAAAAAGAGTGGTGATGGTATTCGTGCCGAGCATCATTTTGATGTGCAAGATGTGGCACTCAAAGGGCAGTACAAAATCAGCCGGGATCAAAGAATTACCGCTAAGTATTCGAATTTTCAAGAAGATTCGCTGTTCAGTGAAACAGGGTTGACTTCAACAGAATATCTTTCTACATCGTACAAGGGAACTTTCGCTAATGCAGCCGATGCAGCTGAACGCTTTACGATGACCCGAAATACAGCGCAGGTGGTGCATGACTGGGATTTGAATACTGATATGAAACTCAGTACCCAATTTTATTATTCGCAAACTGAAAGAGCGTCTCGTCGATCCAGGGAGTTTGAGGAAGATGATGGTGCATATGGTATGAATAACACCAGCGAGTTTGCAGTCAGACCGCGAACGTTTGAGTTCTTTGGTATCGAGCCTAAGTTAGAGGTAAAACACACTGCATTTGGAATGCAAAACCAAGCTATTTTTGGGTTTCGCTACCATCAAGAAAAAATTGACCGGAAGAAATTTGACCTGAACGGCGGCAATGGTGGGCTGTACGCTGCGCAAGAAGAGAACGAGCGCTTGACTGCGGATGTCAAGGCTATGTCTTATTACGCGCAGAATACTTTCTTTACCGGTGATTGGTCGTTCACGCCGGGGCTTCGCTTAGAGGATGTGAATTCGAAAAAAGTTCTCTCTGAAGGGACAAATTTTGGTGATGTCCTGTCTACACTTGACACCAGTAAACTTTTAGCCCTGCCTGGTTTTGGATTCACTTGGAATGGTTCAGAAAAATCCACCGTTTTTGGAGGCATACATCGCGGATTTGCGCCTCCACGACCTGATCGAGATATAGCTGGTGCTGAAGGTACCACCCTTCAGCGCGTAACGCCTGAGTTGTCCACCACGACAGAATTGGGTATTCGTTCATCGGTGCTTGAATCTGGTTATGTGGAAAGTACCTTTTTTAACATGAACATTTCGGACATCGTCGTTCAATCAAATAATATTTTCAGAAACGAAGGCAAGGCTCAGCACACCGGTTTTGAGCTTGCTGGAAAGATCAACTTCGGTGAGCTAACTGGCAAGAGAAACAATTACTACGCCAGTCTGGCTTACACCAATCTTTTTATCGCCAAGTTCAAAGACTCTGGGGAAGTTGGTGGTGAGGGCGAGGATGGTTATGGTTCCTACGCCAAAGGAAATCGCTTGCCATATGCACCCAAACATACGCTTGCATTGAATCTTTCCTATGAAAACCAGCAGGGATTGATAGGACGTTTAGGTGTCACGCATATAAGTCAGCAGTTTGCCAATACCGATAATTACCGCGGTACAACCCCTGCTGGGTACTGTGGTAATTTAAATAATGGCGATACGCAGACTGACTGTGGGTTATTTGGAGAAATTCCAGCACTCACTTTGTTCAACGCATCTATGTCCTATGCCCCCAAAGGCCAGAAGGTTACGTATTTCGTGAGCGGTGAAAATCTATCTGATAAGAAGTATTTCAGTTCTCGTACCAATGGTTTGCAACCAGGACGCGGTCGTACAGTTTTTGCTGGCTTGCGTTACGGTTTCTAACAACTACCTACGTCTATGACCTGATGGCGCTGGGCTAAATGCACCAGCGCCGTCATGGTTGCAACCTGCAGTTTTTCTTTGATTTGTGTTTGGTTGTTAGACACTGTTTTCTGACTCACATGCAACAACTCTGCGCATTCGGCAACGCTGCGCCCCATGGCCAAGAGCCTGAAGATTTCATATTCACGCACAGACAACTCGGCAATATGCTGGGCTTCCAAGGCTTGTTCAGCCGTCAACGCTTGGGTTTGTAAACCTTCGCTGAGGTAGGTTTCGCCACGGTGAACCGCATGCACCGCGCTCACCAGTTCATCGGGTTCGGCATTTTTAGATACAAAACCTTTGGCGCCAGTTTGCAAAGCGCGCTGCACCAACAGGGGCGAGTCGTACATGCTGCACACCAGCACCCGCGCAGACGCATCTCGTTGCACAATTTTTTGCAGCAAAGTCAAGCCGCCAGCGCCTGGCATAGACACATCGGTGATGGTGATATCGGGTTGAAGCGCCACAAACGCTTGGTAGCCTTCATCGGCATTGCCCACCTCTGCCACCACGTCCAAACCCAACTCTTGCAGCAGCAATCGTTTATAGCCCGAGCGCACCACAGGATGGTCATCAACCAACAGAACCCGAATCACAAGGACTCCTTAGGAATATGCACGCCCAAGCATACGCCTTGACCCAAGTTGCTGGTGATGTCCAACTGACCCGCCAAACTGGCGACCCGCTCTTGCATGCCCAACAGCCCAAAACCAGTATGCACAGCTTGCGCGTCCGCCATGCCTTGGCCATCATCCTCTATCTTCAAATGCAAGCCTTGCGCGTCAAGCGCCAACTGAATTTTTACTTGCTGGGCTTTGGCATGACGGGTCACATTGGTGAGGGCTTCTTGGACGATGCGGTAAACAGTGACACTGGCGTAGTCGTTCAAATGATCTACCTCGCCCGTAAACAACAGTGTGCAGCGTGTGAGGTTGCTGCTTTGCCACTGCTCGCACATGCTGGTGAGGGCTTGCCTTAAACCCAAGCTGTCGAGCACAGCGGGTCTGAGGCGTTGCAGCATTTGCCGCGTCATATTGGAGAGGTGTTGCGCTGACTCGCCTATGCGCTTGGCTGAGGCTTGGGCTTCTTCGCTCAAACCGCCACTGCGCTGCAACACCGCTACTTCGGTACGTATGGCTGTGCTGGTTTGCCCCATGTCGTCATGCAATTCCCGCGCCAAAGCGCGGCGCTCATCTTCTTCTGCGGTGAACAGTCGTTGCAGCAAATCGCTGTTGTGCTTGAGCAGTTCTTGAACTTTGTGTTCTGAACGTATGCGTTCATTCACCTCACTGCGCACAACCAATGTGCGACGCCATGCGAACCAAAGCAAGCCAATGCATAAAACCAACAAGGTCAGAGGCAGTTCGTCTAATTGAAAAGCCTCATAAGTTTGGCTGAACTTAGCGACCCGCTCGGACAGCTCGCTAAAGGTGGCTACCCCCCAAAAAACTAGCACGGTCAGTCCCACCAGCAGAAGATCAACAAGGGTTTTTTTAGGTTTCATCGCATTTTTTAGGCATTGGATCATTTTAGCCAGCGACACATCCAAGGGTTTATACGTACTAAATGATTAGGGAAAATCCCAGTCGAATTCTGAATTCAGAATACTACATTCACTCCATCTGATTTAACGAATTGCTGCTTCACTTTTTATGACCCACCCCACCACAATCCCTTCCCCCTGCTCAGGCTGCGCACACAACCACGGCTGCGCCGATACCGAACGCCGTCAACTCTTGGGCGGCGCGGCTGCAGTTGGTTTGTTAAGTTCTTTTCCATTTCTGGCGGCACATGGCCAAGAGGCTTCCAACAGCCCCTTGCTGTTGGTTGACGCTGATGCAGAAGCAGATTTCAAACCCTTGCGCCCCACAGACTTGGCGCTTGGCAAGCCTTTGCTGGTGTACCCCTTCGATGTCAAAACGGGAGCACCTAAAAACCAATCGCGCGCCAACAAACTGGTGGTGATTCGGTTGCCCGAAGACCAAATGGAAACGGCCACCAAAGGACGATCAGCCAGCGGCGTTTTGGCTTACTCCGCTCTTTGTACCCATCAGGCTTGTGATGTCAAAACTTGGATTGCCAAAGAAAAAGTGTTGGTTTGCTTTTGCCACGCCTCTAAGTTCGATTTGTTGGATGGCGCCAAAGTCGTTGATGGCCCAGCTTCCCGGCCCTTGCCAAGTTTTAGCTTGAAGCTCGATGGCGAATTTCTCGCCATTGCACCCAGTTCCCCCGCCAACCAGGGTTCCTAACCCTGGTTATTTACAAGACTCACTTTCAGGAGAAAAATAATGAGTCATTTAACGAAGAGACTGCTGATTGCAGTGATGGGTGCATGTGCCATGTTGGCGCATGCCGATACCAAGCTTGGACCCTACGAACCCGTGACCGATGCCCGCTTGATCAACCCAGAGGCCAAAAACTGGTTGATGTACCGCGGCAACTACCAAGGCTGGGGCTACAGTCCGCTGGAGAAAATCAACACCGGCAATGTGAAGAAGCTTGATTTGGCTTGGTCCTTCGCCACTGGCGTGACCGAGGGCCACCAATCCCCTGCCATTGTGAACAACGGCTATATGTACATCACCACGCCCAACGGTCAGGTGATTGCATTGAACGCCGTCACTGGTGAAGAACTCTGGCGTTACAAGAAAGACATTCCCCCCGACTTGCTGATGCTGCACAACACCAACCGTGGTGTGGCACTGTATGGCGACAAAGTTTATGTGGCCACTGTTGACGCGCACCTGATTGCGCTGGACGCCAAAACCGGCAAAGTGGTTTGGGACACCACAGTAGGCGATGTCAAAGCCTTGCACTACATCACTTTGGCGCCTTTGGCTGCCAAGGGCAAGATTTTGGTCGGCTCCTCTGGTGGCGAAACCGGTGTGCGCGGCTATGTTGCCGCATTTGATGCCAATACTGGCAAGGAAGCCTGGCGCACGTTCATGACGGCTGCTCCTGGCGAACCCGGCGGCGACACTTGGCCTGGCGACACCCACAAAAATGGTGGCGGTAGCGTCTGGATCACCGGCACTTACGACCCATCTACCAATATTGCTTATTGGGGCACGGGCAACCCAGCACCTTGGCCCACCGAAGGGCGTCCTGGCGACAATCTGTACACCACATCAGTCGTTGCCTTGGATTTGGACACCGGCAAAATCAAGGGTCACCATCAATACCACCAAAACGATGCATGGGACTGGGATGAGGTCAGTGCGCCTGTGCTGATTGACACAGAAGTCAACGGCCGCAAAGTCAAAGGTGCTATCCATGCTGGCCGCAATGGCTACCTGTGGATGCTGGACCGCCAAGCCAGCGGCAAAATTGACTACGTCAACGGCATTCCCTATGTCTACAACGATGTGTTCAAAAGCATAGACAAAAAGACAGGCCGACCCACTTACGACGACAGCAAAAAACCTGGCATGGGCAAAGCCGTGACCTTCTGTCCATCGCTGTGGGGTGGCAAAGATTGGCCCCCAGAAGCTTGGAGCCCCAAGACCAAGTTGTTCTACATCCCTGCCAACAACAACCTGTGCTCAGAGTTGCCAGCAGCAGAGGCAGCTGTCTACAAAAAAGGTGACCTCTACATTGGTTACCCCATTGAGGGTGTGTTGGGCAGTTTGCGCTACAAAGACGGCAAAAAGCCCAGCAGCATTGGCGAATTGCAAGCTTGGAACTTGGACACCGGAAAGATGGCCTGGAATTACAAGTATGACCGCGCGATTTGGGCGCCTCTCTTGACCACAGGCGGCAATCTGTTGTTTGCAGGTGGTACCAACGACCGCATCTTCCGTGCGTTTGATGCCACCAACGGTAAGGTGCTGTGGCAACACAATATGCCTTCAGGCGTGACTGCGGTGCCCTCTTCTTTTGAAGTCAACGGTGAGCAGTACATTGCGGTTCAAGCCGGTTGGGGAATTGATGCAGAACGCATGCAATCCGGTATCAACGCCCTCAACAACACCAAAACTGCGGTGCCTCAAGGTGGCACGTTGATGGTGTTCAAGCTCGGGAAGTAACGCATAACATCCACAGATGAGGGGGTAGGCATCGTCGCGGACTGCTTGTCTCCCCCATCTTTCAAGGCTGCCTAGGCAGCCTTTTTTTTCCCTGAAAAAAGGATGGTTGCAATGAATTCATTTTCCTTTGTATGGCTGAGGCTGACCGTCATCAGCGCGCTGATGTTTTACTGTTCGTTGGCCAGTGCTTTCACCTTGTCCAATGGCGAAGAGGTTCAATGCCCAGTGACCCTGAATGGCAAATCTGGTTTCGCCACAGAAGTTTGGAACACTTACAGCACACCTGCCGGTCGCAATCCTGAACTGGGCCGAGCTGTGGCGGTGATGCGCTTGGACGCTGACAACTGGCCCACCATCATCTTGGATGCGCAAGCTTATGAAAGAACTTCCAAAGGCACGCCAGCCCAATGGGACTTTGTGTATTTCCATGAATGCGCCCACGCACAAAAACCTGAATTAAGTGAAATTGGCGCCAACTGCTCGGCCTATTTTGATATGGACAGGCGTGGCCTGATGGGCTTTTACAGCTTCAAGGAACTTGAGTCAGCCCATATGGGCATGATGAACTTGCCCATAGAGTACGGCGGATCAGGCCCGCAGTTTTGGCACCAAACTTTGCAGTGTGTGCGAAAAGGCAGAGAAGAAAAACCTTAAGTCACGTCTGCCGGCTCGAAAGCGTCGATGAATTTTTGCCGTAAATGTCGATGCACAATTTTCCCCGTGGCGGTGCGTGGCATGTCTTGGGTTTGTAAAAACACAAACTGGCGAGGGCGCTTGTAGCCTGCCAAACGCTTGCTGCAAAAATCTTGCAAGACCTCGCTTTGGGGTGAGGCCCCCTCTTTCAGCACCACAGCAGCCAGCACGCTTTCGCCCCATTTAGGGTGCGGCACACCTACCACTGCAACCTCTTGAACATCGGGGTGAGAAGCAAGCACGTTTTCCACCTCGCTGGGATAAATATTTTCGCCACCGCTGATGATCATATTGCTCTTGCGGTCTATCAACCAGATATAGCCATCGGCATCACGCTTGGCCATATCGCCCACCGACACCCAAGCCCCTGCAAATGCTTCGGCGGTTTTTTGTGGCGATTGCCAATAGCCTTCAAACGCATAAGGTGTGCATGAAAACAATTCACCCACTTCGCCATCTGCAACTTCTTGTCTGTTGTCGTCGAGCAATTTGATTGGGCCACTGCCCGCCCATTCGCGTCCCACAGAACCCAGTTTGGTGATTTGGTCTTCGGGGCGCAGCAAAGTCACCCAACCGGCTTCGGTGGAGCCATACAACTCATACAGGCTGCCATTTTCAAACAAGGCCATGATGTCGCGCTTTAAACGCTCGCTGGCCGGCGCAGAAGAAATCAATAACCGCGCCACGCTTTCCAATGCGTAGCGAGCCTTAACCTCGGTTGGCAAGCCCAGCACCATGATGTAGTGGGTGGGCACCAAGGAAGTGAAAGTGATGTGGTGCTGCGCCAAGTTCTTTAGCAAGCTTTCGGGGTTGAAGCTGCTGCTGTCGTCCACCACCACGCAGGCACCTAAATGGATAAAGGTATTGGCGAAATACAAAGAGTTGGCATGACACAAAGGCATGACCAACAAGCCTTTGTCTTGGCGGGTGAAACCCATCTCCATGGCGGTTGCGTAAGCAACCAGAGTGCTGGCCTCGTGGCTGCGCAGCGCACCTTTGGGCTTGCCGGTGGTGCCCGAGGTGTACATCAGAGCGCACAGGCTTTGCGGGCTGACCTCAGGCCAGTCTTTGTCTGTGTAGGCGGTATTGACAACCTCTTCATAGGCCAGCCAACCTGAGGCTGGCGGCCCGCCAAACACCACGCAGGCTTTCAAGGGCAGTTGGTGGCGAACTTCCTCTGTATGGGGTTGCAATTCATGACCGGCAATGACAGCAGTTACCTGCGCGTCTTGCATGATGTAGAGCAACTCGGGTGCTGTTAAACGGAAATTCAGCGGTACAGCCACCAAACCCGCACGCGCCAAGGCCACATAAATTTCCATCCACTCTATGCTGTTGAACGCCAGCACGGCCACGCGTTCGCCCACTTGCAAGCCTTGGGCTATCAAGCCTTTGGCCAAGCCGCTGGCGCGGTGGTCCCATTCTTTGAAAGTTAATCTGCGCCGCGAATCTAAAGTACCGACGGCTTGCGGGCGTAAACGCGCATGGCTGCGAACCATGTCAGAGATATTGAGTATTCGTCGCAAGGGTGTTCATCCTTCAATGTTTGCTAGGGTTTTCGCTGTGTTTAATGCATTCAAGCCCACAGTATAGTATTCTGAATTCAGAATACATTCAGCGTTTTCCCTCAATTTGTCCCTTTAAAGGAACCCTATGCAAGCAGCTTCTGCGGTTGAACATTCAGTGGCCGATGTGATCGCACGTTTTTTGGTCAGTCAAGGCGTCAAAAGGGTTTATGGTTTGTGCGGCGGACACATCATGCCTGTTTGGATGCGCTTGGATGCCCACGGCATTCGCTTGATTGATGTCCGCGATGAACGCGCCGCTGTTTATATGGCGCACGCTGAGGCCGAACTCACAGGAGGGCTGGGCGTGGCCTTGGTCACCGCAGGTCCAGGCGTGACCAATGCCATCACCGGCATTGCCAATGCGCATGTGGCCCGTGCCAGTGTGTTGGTGCTCTCGGGTACATCGCCCACGGCACAAGAAAACCGTGGGGGATTGCAAGACATAGACCACACCGCCATGGTCAGTGCCATCACCCGCTATGCACGCAGCGTGCGTCACCCTGCCTTGGTTTTGCAAGAGTTGAACGAAGCAGTTTCACGTGCTTTGGGACATGGGTCGGACAGCGGACCAGCCTACCTGGATTTCCCTGTAAACACTTTGCGCAGCGCGGTTCCTCAGGCTGTGCAGTTGCCCGAGTTTTTTATCCCACATCAAGCACCAATCAGCTCACCCTCGCCGAACGATGTATCCCAAGCGGTAGACCTCCTGTGGAATGCCAAACGTCCCTTGTTCATCTCAGGCAGAGGTGCCAGAAAAGCGGGGCCTGCTTTGCAACAACTGCTCAGTCTGTTGGGGGCGGTGTATTTAGACACCGGTGAAAGCAAAGGTTTGGTGCCTGAAGACCACCCGTCGGTGGTGGCAGCCATGCGCGGCAGTGTGATGGGTCAAGCCGATCTGGTCATCACTGTCGGTCGTAAATTGGATTTCCAGCTGGCTTTCGGCTCACCCGCTGTATTTGGAGACACGAAATTTTTGCGTCTTGCCGACAACAGCGCCGAGATACGCGACAACCGGCGCGGCGCTGTGGAGTTGCTGGCCGATGTCAATCAATCCTTGTTGGCTATCGTCGCAGCTGGCATTGGCCGTGAAGCGGCAACTGACAGGGCTTGGGCGGCAGGCTTGCGGGAACAGCATGTGCTGCGTGCCGACAAATTGCAGCAAAGCATGCGCCAGGCACCTGCGGGCTCGGACGGTTTGATGCACCCCAACCGCTTGCTGTCTGCGCTGCGCGACGCCTTGCCCGCCGACAGCGTGGTGGTCGCAGATGGCGGGGATTTTTTATCCTTTACCCGCGTGGGCTTGCCAGCCACTACTTACCTGGACCCAGGCTCCTTGGGTTGTATTGGCGTGGGCACGCCTTTTGGTGTGGCAGCCAGTTTGGTTCATACAGACAAAACCGTGGTGGTTGCCACGGGTGACGGTGCATTTGGTTTTAACGCCATGGAAATGGACACCGCGGTTCGCCACCAAGCGCCTGTCTTGATTGTGGTGGCCAACAACGGTTCTTGGGCCATAGAAGTACGCGACCAGCAAGAGACACACGGCAAAGTGGTGGGCACACGTCTGCAGTTTTCCGACTATGCCGGCATGGCCAAAAGCTTTGGCATGCATGCGCAAAGAGTGGAACGTGAAGAAGACTTGGCCCAAGCCATACAAACAGCCTTGCAAAACCGCCCCGCCCTGCTGGATGTGCTGGTCACGCCCGAGGCAGCCTCTTCTGACGCAAAATCGGGGCTGGCGTGGGTGCCCGATTTGCAGGCCCTGGCCGCATGGGATGATGCAGAGCGTCGCTGGCGCGATGCGCAGACCAGCCAAGCATGATCAAAACAACAGGTGTCGTTTGTGAAAATTTTGTCCGTACAACCCAATCTCGTCGAGCAAGTGCACGAGGCCATATTGCTGGAAATATCTTCTGGCAAGCTCACCCCAGGAACGCGGATCATCCAAGAACAAATTGCCACTGAGCTGGGCGTTTCGCGCCAACCCGTGCAACAAGCCTTGCTGCTGCTGCGCAACCAAGGGCTGTTAAGTGACGCGCCTGGGCGCGGCTTGATCGTGGCGCCACTCGACCCCGACCACATTCGACATATGTATGACGTTCGTGCGGTGATTGAGGGTTTGGCATTCCGAAAAGCCGCCCTCAGCAACTCAGAAACCGCCAAGCGTGAGGGCCCCAGTTACATTCGCAAAGGTCGCCAAGCTGCGCAAAGCGGCTCTGTCAGTGAGCTGATTGCAGCCGATATGGCTTTTCACCATTTTGTGTATGGTTTGTCGGAAAACTTGCTGGTCGCACCCGCCATGGAAACCCACTGGACCTACACCCAACGTGTCATGGGCGAGGTGCTGATGCTGGATGAAAAACCCAGAGACATTTGGGACCAACATGAAACTTTGCTGCAAGCCATCATCAGTGGCGATGGTGCTTTGGCAGAAAAACATGCGCGAGAGCATATATTGGCCGCGGCCAATTTCATCATTGAGCGCATCTCTCCCCCTTAAGCGCTTACCAACTGTTGCGCAATTCGCGCAGCTTGGTAAAGACTGTGAGCTCATCAGGCTGGTCGGATAAATCGGGGAAATTTTTCTTCAACTCAGCCATTACTTGCTCACTGCCAAGGCGAAAAAACGTGTTCACCTCAAGCTCCACACTTAAGGTGCTTACATAGGCGTGCTGCATGTCTTGGCCGCTCACTTGTGTCAGCAAAGCAAGCGCCGCCGAGTTGTTTGGCTCACGGTTCAAGGTGAAACGTAAATTGTTTTCAATGTAGTCGTGGCCAGGGTAAAGCAAGGTGTTGCTGGGCAATCTGCCCAGTTGCTCGTCAAAGGTTTGAAACAACGCGTCCACATTGCCGCCGTTGTGGCAGTTGCCAGCTCCTGCATTGAACAAGGTGTCGCCTGAAAACAAAGCGGGTTGATCGGTATGTGCAAGCAAGCAAATATGGCAATAGGTGTGGCCGGGTGTGTCCAAGGCTTCGAGCTCCACGGTTTTACCCACTTTGATGATGTCGCCCGCCAGCAAGCCACGAAACACGCCCGGAATCGCGCCCGCTGCTTTGGCGTGCGCCAGCACTTTGGCACCCGTGGCGTCGACCACCGCTCGGTTGCCGCCTATGTGGTCGTGGTGCTCATGGGTGTTCAAAATTTGGGTAATGTGCCAGCCCTCGTCTTTGGCTGCTTGCAAGCATTTGGCGCTGTCCAAAGGGTCTATGGCCAAGGCCTCACCGGTTTGCGGACAAGCCACAAGATAGTTGAAGTTGCGGTAGGCGTTGGCAGTCCAAATTTGTTTGAGCAGCATGGCAAAGACCTTGGTTGGGGCGGTGTAAGCCTATGTAAATGGAGTTGTTCTAAACTGAAATTAATCTATCACTGATTTAGCGAGGAAATAATGAAGCGATTATGTTTGATCTTGTTGTTGTCCATGAACTCTTTGGCGTTTGCCCATTGCCCAGGCCCTGTACCTTGTGAAATGAAATACGTGGACAACGCTTTTGGCAAGACCACCAAGACCGGTGCAGATCTGGAAAAAGCCAAAGCCATGCGTGAAGAAGGCGAACGCTTATTCAAAGAAGGCAAAGAAGACGAAGCTTTGAAGATTTTGAAAGAAGCAAAAAAGCTTTTGCTTAACTAAGACTGAACATTTAAATGCATGGGAAGTTCGCGACCATGATTTCGCGAACCACCCCAGCAGCGTTGTAACGCATCAGTTCGGGACGTAACTGCAATTGCAGTTTCACCAGATCAGCGATCTGGTTAATCTCGGTTTTTTCCTGCATACATATAGCCGATGATTTGGTCAGCATCAGCGTGTCCACCACGCCCATGATGTAATTTCGGCCATGAAAACGCACTTCTTCCTGTTCTGAAAGCAAACTGGCTTGCATTTCAGCGGCTGTCAAAAAGCGCGCGCTGGTAGCCGATTGTGCTGGCGTTATCAGCAGCCAACACAACAGTAAGCATGCGTGCTTGAACATATCAAGGCGCTTCAACAGTGACCTTGATAGCGCTGTACCAAGCTGACAGGTTGGCAATCTCTGCATCGGTTAAAGATTTGGCAATCACGCCCATCACCTCATGGTGGCGTTTTCCACTGCGGTAGTTCTTCAGCTGTTCGCTGAGGTAAATAGCTTGTTGGCCCGCCAAGTTGGGGGCACTGGGCATGCCGGCAATGCCGTTCGCTCCATGACAAAGAGAGCAGGCAGCATCCGCTTTGGCGCGGCCTTCGGCCACGTCGTTAGCAAAACTATTGAAAGCGCATAGGGCCAATACAAACGCGAACTTTTTCATTTTTTTCTCGTAAAAAAGCGGGGCCTCGTGAGAGACCCCGCTAAACAGATACTGACCACGGGCACATGGCCCGTGAATCAAACCAAATTACTGAGCAGTGTAGCTGATGCGGTAGATAGCGCCAGCGTAGTCGTCAGAAATCAGGATAGAGCCGTCAGGCAAGTTGGCCACGTCAACAGGGCGACCCAGTGCGCGCTTGGTGGTTTTGTCCAAGAAGCCATCAGCAAACACTTCTGCAGTACCTGCATTGCCATCGGCCTTGACAGGAATGAAGTTGATCAGGTAACCGCTGGGTTCAGTACGATTCCATGAACCGTGGGAAGCCACGAACAAACCACCTTGGTACTTGGCAGGGAAAGCCTTGCCGGTGTAGTGAGCTACGCCCAATTGAGCTTGGTGAGCTGGGAACTCAACTTGAGGAAAGATCATGCCAGCTGGCTCTTTCATGTCCTTCAGGTCAGGTGCTGCAGGTGAACCAGCCACTTTGTACTTGCCGTTGTAGAAGGGGAAACCGAAGTGTTCGCCTGCCTTGGTCAGCTTGTTCAACTCGCCGGGAGGAATGTCGTCACCCAAACCGTCAACTTGGTTGTCAGTTGTCCAGATGTCGCCCTTTGGCCCAATGGTGATACCAGCGGGGTTACGCATGCCTTTGGAGTAAACCATACGGCCTGTGCCATCAAGGCCGTTGTAGCGGATCACGCCACCAATGCCGACTTCGTCATACAAAGCAACTTTGTCTTTGGGCTGAACGTTGTAAGGCTGGCCCAGTGTCACGTAGATTTTGCCGTCGTTGGCAACTTTACAAACGCGACCAGTGTGGTTGAAAGACTGCTCTTCCACGGGGATCATCTTGCCTTCAGGCAC